>ERZ772990.8-NODE-8-length-62446-cov-6.20881_pt1 | contig 62446 bp, 48 predicted proteins | sample MGYA00511674_ERZ772990 | MGnify/ENA primary metagenome ERZ772990 (study PRJEB29015, sample SAMEA2738045) | human oral metagenome | biome: human oral; feature: human-associated habitat; material: saliva | place: China | collected 2233 ...
CGGCTTTCCGATGAATGGAAAGCCGCCGCCTCGCTGTTATCACTATGAGAGCACGTATTGCCTGTTTTAGGACAGCATCGTGAGGGTGCCGAGCAGACCCAGCAGGCTCAGACCCGAGATGATGTACGCCAGAATGTTGAAGGTCGTCATCTTCGAGGTGTACTTGGTGGTGTGACCGGCGTTCACCTTCGCCGAGTAGATGGCAAGCCAGATAGACACGCCTACCGGGATCAGACCCACGAGCAGTAGAGCAATCACCATGATGTTGGGGCTCAGACTCAGATTGGAGCTATAAGCAGAGGAGCTGTAATCGCCGGAGCTGGTCCTTGCCTCAGCGTGGAGTGCCGCGACCTGAATCCACGCGTAGAGGGTCAGTGCCAGGGCGCCCAGGGAGGCGCCGAACGCGCCGATGGAGTAGAAGTAGCCGGGGCCGCGGAAGTCGCCGGTGGTCTCGCCGTAGGGGCGGCGGTGCTCAGCCGGCACCCGGTAGATGTCCGGGATTCGCTGGTAGCTGTCGTCGCGGTCGCGCACGTTAGCGGGTGCCACGCCCAGGGCGGGTGCGGGTGCTGCGCCGAGGGGAGCTCCGGGTGCTACGCCTGCAGGTACCGGCTGCGGGGAGTTTGCGTTGTTCTGCTCCGGGAAGGAGGGGGCGGGAATCTGGTTTTCCATGGTGTGTCCTTGAGTGGTCGTCATAGCGGGTATGTAGCTACCGCATCGTAGCGGCGGCATCCCTATGACCGGCTAATCTGTGGCTCTGTGGTTGCTCTCGAATGTTGCCGGTGAGATTGAATGAACAATAACGCCGAACAACGATATCTACCCTTCGATACTACGGCATAGGGTGCGTTTTCGTCTTCTCTGATGACGTTCTCATTACAATGCGGTCACCTGAGCACCCTCGGGCACGCCGATACACCCACGCAGGTACACCCGAGAACAGACCGACAATTAGGCATAAAAATACCCGGCAGGTGACGCGGTGAGGCGTCCTGCCGGGTGGTAGAAACCTACCGCGGTTCTTCCTCTGGATTGGAACCGATAATCACCGCCGCCCAGATGGAACGGCGGGCCTACTTACTTTTAACCAATTGACTGCATCGCAGACAAATCGGATTGTGCGCGTTCCATTACAGTCCGCATATACTCGTCCATGTACACCCAATCAGGCTTATTAGATGAAGTAACGGGCAAATAGAACGAAAAATCCGTCTTAATATGTCGATTCAGCTCATCAACGAATGCCTTGTAATACATGCGGCTTTCGCGGAATATCATTGCAGCGATAAACTGCTTCACTCCAAGCGGCATATCCCATTTGGGGATTAAGACAACGACGTTCTGGCTCGTATAGAATTTATCCGGCTGGACGAAACACGAACCAAGATATTCTCCACCAAGTGAAAGTGTCATATTTCCCGCTTCGTATGGCGTAATTCCTGCAATGCTATCAACCCTCGCAGTAATGCCATTGTTCGTATTAGCGCGTCCGACAAAGTTGACATCAGGACTTGCCTGCGTCATTTTGACCCTATCGAGTTTGGTTCCCATGTCTATGTCAAAAAGACCGTCGTCATAAAGATGGAATCTCTGCCACCCGTCAAGATTCAACACGCGCTTTTGCTTGTCTGCTCGCCCCAAGTTATTAAGGCTTGCCTCAGATTCTCTCATGACCGCCGACATGTACTCGTCCATGTACACCCAATCAGGCTCGCCGGACGCATCAACTGGAAGACGGAACACATCCTCCTTAATCGTCTTCATTGATATCGAATCGCCCCATGAATATTTCTGATAGAGCGCTTCACGCAGAACGGTGATGAAGAACAGATATCGCATTTCCGTCGCTTTGTCTGCATCCTTGAGATGCAAGGCGATATTATGGCTATCGTTTGAGCAGAACGCCTGTTCCTGATAGGAAAAAGTCAGCGTCTTTCCGCCAATCATGATGCAATCGCCTTCATTAAGCCATTCGTTGGGACAGTCGATATATGTCATGACCCCGTTATTGCCAGCTTGAGCAGTGACATATGGAATTGTCCCGCTATCCGGTACTACATCCTTTTGAACAACACTCTTCGTATTGTTCATGCGAAAAATATCAGTGAGCTTAAATTCCTTCCATCCGTTCGTATCAGTCTTCGCCATCACCGCCACCGCCTTTCTGCATGGTCACGATTACGGACTCGTCATCAGCACTCACGCGGCTCGAATACATCGCTGTGTCGAGTAGCTTTTCGCCGAACTCCTTCATGTCTATGCCCTTCTGGAACATTAGGTAATCCATCGCCGTCTTGCGGAAATCCTCCTCGGAAATCTCGAAGGGCTTCCGCGGCATCTGGTAGGACATATGCTCGACGGGGTTCACCCACTGGCACGTATCGTCGCCGGACTGCTTCTCAACCACATCGACCCAGTGCGCCTCAATAGCCGCCCACTTACCGTAGACGTCGTGGCGTCCCTTATTCTTGACCGTCGCCAGACCGTCAGACTCCATATAGCAGGCAAAAAACTCCTTGCCATCCTGCGCGACCCCCGCCTCAAACACGAAGATACTTGTAGTCACGCCCACACCGAAGAACAGGTCCTCCGGCAGCTTAATGACCTTACGCAGGCGGTGACTCTTCAAAATCCGCTTCATCTGTGCCTTCGATGCCTTCTCCAGTTTCTTATCCGGCAAGATAAACGCGCACTGCGTGTGCGCCGGAACGCTATCCAACACGTTCTCGACGATGGTCATGCAACCGTACCTGTTCTCATACGGCGGGTTCATCAGCACTTTTGTAATCGGCTTGGACTGCATCCACTCGCAGGCCGCATCCGTGCGAGCATCCATCTGCTCAAGATTCGTCTTGCCGTCCTTGTGAATCAGCATGTTCGCGCACGCCAGCGCGTAAATCTCGCGGTCGAACTCGATGCCGTAGAGCTGCTTAGACTTAATCGCGCCGGCCTTCTTCGTCTCCATGCCACCAGCCTCGCGAATCATGTTCGCCATTGCCTTCACGAGGAAACCGCCGGAACCGCATGTAGCATCCAAAATGCAGTCATCCATGTTCACTTCGAGAATCTTGTACATGAAGTCCGTGATGTGCTCGGGCGTGAATATCTGCCCAGACTCGGACTTCTTCTTGTAACGGTTGAACTCATTGAAGAAGATACCCATCACGTCCTCGCCGCGCCATTCGTTCGAGTTGACGCACTCGGAAATCTCGACAACCCAGTCGATAAAGTCGTTGATTGCCTTCTGATTGTCGGTCGTGTTCATCTTGATGTCGGAATACTCTTCCAACAAGATGTCAATCTTTGCGTTCTGCTTACGGCTATCCTCTAAGGACTTGGAGAGTGTCGAGTGAATCGCCGTGTGGAACGTTGCATAGCCCAAATCCTTCAGACGTTTCAACCCTGCACCGTACCTCTCAGCGACCAGTGCGCACGCCGTGAAAATCATGCGGTGGTACAGGTTCTTGATACCAAACTCAAAGTGTAGGCAGTTGTTAATGCGAGCCGTCAGCTGGTAGATGCGCTCCTTGTCGATGCTGTCGACGGTGTAAAGCGACAGGTAATAGCCGACGTGCTGCAACTTGTCGGGAGTCTTGATCTCCTCCTCGCCTTTAAACACGCGCACGTCCTCACCGTTGTACAGAACGCCGATAACCTTCTCGTATTGCGTTTGCATGATGCGGACGTTCTTCAACACCTCGTCCACCGGCGCCTGACCAAGGGCAATACGAGTCGCCTTGGTCTCCAGCACCAGCGCCACGTCGGCCTTGTTCTTCGGCAAATACCAGCCGTCCGGCTTGTCCGCCACGCCCGCGAACCCCAGCTGATTGAACGTCGTGAGCTGACCGACACCTGCACGCACCGCGTCACTGTCAGCAAGTCCGAGGATGTCACGCGCCAAATCGCGTACTGCATCCTCCGTCAAATTCTTTGCCATTTAACTGTTCATCTCCTCAAGATGCTCCTGAATCCACTCGTGGATGATTGCGGCAATCGTCGTCTCACGCTCCACAGCCATCATCTTGAGTGCCTTCTTGTCACTCACGGTGAGCGATAGCGAGAGCGTCGTGCGCTTCTCCTCAACCGCTGCCCCATCGGCAAGGACAGCCGTCTGCGTCGCCGCAGTCGGTCCTGAGACCGTCTGCTCTATCTTCCTCTGCTCGGCCTCGTGGTCGGCAGCGTACTTCTCGAATACGTTCGCCATGATTCGACCTCCTTTAATCATTTACACATTTGCACAACCATACACCATGGAGACGCGTCTACGCAGGCGGACAGCGCCTACTACCTGCGGTTATTCCTTCAGGAACCCCGCAGCCTCGCGCACGGTGTCCACCAACGCAAGCGTCGCCTTCGCTGCCTTGCCGCATCGGTCGAACTCGACCACAGACTTACCGGCGGCCCCGCCTGAACGAACGCCTCGGACTGGGGCAGTGTGACCACGGTCTGGTCGTCTGCCAGACCCTCGAACCGCTCCATGAAGTCGCGGGACGCCTTGAAGCGGTTCCACCCGTTCATCACATAGACAATCTTCGCGTGACCGTTCTTGAACACCGCCTTGCGCATGCGCATCAGCGGTTCAACGTCCCTCGATGTGGTTCTGGTCGGGATGACCACCACGCCCCCCTTACCCAGTCCGACAGCGCCTGCGAAACGAGCGGCCTCCGCCGGGCAAATCCGACTGACGGCGCCGACTGAGCAGCCGCACCAAGAACTCATCAAGATGCTTGGCAGTGGAGCCTATTTTGTTCAGCCTCGTGATTTGGCAGGGTTTACACCGCCAGTGCTGACGACCTGATGAAGTCCTACCGTGACGGATCATGGGGCAACCACACACAGGGCACGATGCAGTATTCGCAGGAACGAGGCAAACACGACCGACTAAATTAGTAACTTTCCCGCGCAACAAAGCCGAAAAGTCACCCTACCAGCAACACGTAGTGTCCTATAACCCTAATGGACCCCTCCGACCGCTCCAGAACGGACCCAAAATGGGCATAAAAATACCCGGCAGGTGACGCCGTGGGGCGTCCTGCCGGGTGGTAGAAACCTACCGCGGTTCTTCCTCTGGATTGGAACCGATAATCACCGCCGCCCCCCATACGGGATAGCGGACGGCTGGGAGATCGTGGAGATGCGGGGAATCGAACCCCGGTCCGATGTGGCGTCAACGGGGCTTCTCCGTGCGCAGTTTATGCGAACGCTACTTTTCGGCTCCGGTACTTGCATAAACACATATACCGACGAACCTAGTCACGTAAAAGTCCCGCTAGCCCCCGCAACAAGGGCTAGCAGCAGTGGCCTTTTAAGTCGATGCCGGTAACTGAGCCAAAGGCATGCTCAGGCCGACAGACGGCAACTCGCGCTTAGGCAGCGAGTGCGAAGTCAGTGCGCTTAGATTCTGCACTTAATTTTTTGCAGAGGGCGTTAACGAGATAACCCTGCATCCTCGGCACGCTTCACCCATCTCAACTCACATCGTCGAAACCGATCATCCCCCTATGCTTTTATCAAAAAGCCCACCGTCTTCTGAAAGTTTTCCTCGACATACCTTGATGCCGTGGTGCCATTCAAACACGGTAGAGATTCAGTATATCTAAGATGTTTAACGGCGTGCAAGTCCCCTACCCACGCAAGTACACCCCTCCGCTAGAGGCGAATAAAGCGAACAGATTAGCACAGCAGCAACACCGTAGCCTGACACAGCGCATAAAAACGGGGTGAGGCGCCCCAGATTATCTAGGAGCCCCACCCCGTTCACGTACCGCACTGGATAGCCAAATTAGGCAGTCAAAATTAGGCGGTCAAACCTTAGTGGCGCGCAGAAACAGTCATGCGGTTGTTCGGGTTGTCACCAATCTGGCAGACCACGTTACCGTGACCGTCCTCGGTACCAACCTCAAGGCACTTCTGAGTGGTCTGATAGAAAGAAATGAATACGAAAAGCATGCAAATCGAAATCAGGACAGACACCGCACCGGTGATAATACCGGTCAGCGCGAATGCCTTACCTGCACCAGCTTCCTTGACCTTCTTCAGGGACAGCACACCCAGAATGATTGCGGCAATACCCAGCAGAGCGCCAAACACGAAGAAACCGGTCAGCACAGCCGCAATACCGAGAATCATCGCCGCCAGCGCCATGCCGGGAGCCTTCTTCGTCACGGGAGCCGCATACGGGTAACCCGCGGGCTGACCGTAACCGTAAGCGTCCTGCTGAGGCTGCTGCTGGTATGAGTTCTGCTGGTAGTTGTAGTCAGCGGGCTGCGCCTGGTAGGAGGCGTCCTGGCCGTAACCGTACTGGTTCTGCTGAGCGGGCTGCGCCTGGTAGGAGGCGTCCTGACCGTAGCCGTACTGCTGCTGGCCGTAGGTGTTCTGAGCCGAAGCACCCTGGGCAGAGGTACCCTGAGCAGCGTTCTGGCCGTAAGCATTCTGCGAAGAAGGCTGCGCACCGAACTGACCGTACTGGTTCTGCTGGGTCGAGTTCTGCGGAGTAGCGTTCTGCTGCTGCGCCTGGCCGTAGGTGTTCTGAGCGGATGCGCTCTGACCGTAATCCTGGCCGTAGGTGTTCTGTGCCGAAGGAGCCTGGCCATAATCCTGACCGTACGAGCTCTGGGCGGAAGAATTAGGCTGCTGAGCAGCGTAGGGGTTCTGTGCGTTCCCCTGGTTGTTTCCGTAGTTATTCTCAGACATCCGTCGTTCTTTCCTTCACAGTTGCAGCGAACAATTTATACTCGCCCAACGCACCATTGCGCGCTGAGTTCGGTTCCATTATATAAATAAGCCATCATCTGAGGCATCTGTGAAGTCCAAGATTTCAGAATCAGCACTTTAAGCCCGCCAATTGAACAGATTCAGCGCAGAAAAAGAGCAAGGGACCGAATAGTTCAACACTATTCGGTCCCTCAACGGTTCAAAGACTCAACGCGATTTAACGACGGTACACCTTGTACTCATCGGGGCTCATCGTCATGGTTTCACCATGAATGGTGCACACGTAGTTGCCGTTCGAATCCTGCACGGCCTTCTCAGCGCAGTCGCCGAGCATGCCAAGGCCAATCATGCCCAGAATCAGCACAACAGCAGCAACAATCATGCCCAGCGCACCGGTGACAATACCACCAATCGCCATGCCCTTACCGGAAGCGGTGCCGTTCTTCACCTTCACCAGGGCAACAATACCCAGAATCACGCCAACCAGACCCAGCGCGCCACCGAAAATCAGCCAGCCAGACAGCAGACCAATAACACCCAGAATCAGCGAAGCAATCGCCAGAGCCGAGCTCGGAGTCGGCTGGTAGCCGGGGTAGCCGCCCTGCATGTTGTATGCGGGTGCCTGCTGCGGTGCGGGGATGAACTCGCCCGGGTTCTGCTGGTAGTTCGGGTTCTCAGACATGTGTCTCCTCAAAAACGTATGGTGCTCGCGGTACACCGCGAATTTTCAACCATTATACGCGAGGAACCGCGCCCCGCCCCTACAGGCAGTCACCGAACCAGCGGTGCATCCCGCCGTTGCCTCAGCCCTAGCCGAGGTTGCGGTAACGCATCGCGCGGCGCGCCTCCAGGTCATCCTGACGCTCACGCAAAGCCTGACGCTTATCATACTCACGCTTACCGGTCGCCAAAGCAATCTCAACCTTCGCACGACCATTCGAGAAGTACAGCTTCAACGGAACCACCGTGTAACCGGTCTCCTTCAGCTTCTGCGCCAACTTATTAATCTCAGAACGATGCAGCAGCAGCTTACGGCGACGACGAGCCGCATGGTTCGTCCACGTACCGTAACCATACTCCGCAATATGAATACCCTCGAGCCACAACTCGTTATCGGTCACCTGGCAGAAACCATCCACAATGGACGCCCCACCATCACGCAGAGACTTCACCTCAGTACCCAGCAGAACAATACCCGCCTCATAGGTATCCACAATGTTGTAGTTGTGGCGAGCCTTCTTATTCTGGGCAATAATCGCGTTATTCGGGTCCTTCTTCGCGTCTTTCTTCTTTTTCTGAGCCATCACTCAATCCTTATACGTCTTAGCTCTCTTCAGCCGCGCGCCCCGAAGCACGCCAGCGAATACCAGCATCAATAAAGGCGTTCAAACCGCCATCCAAAACATTAGAGGCATTACCCTCCTCATAGCCGGTACGCAGATCCTTCACCATCTGGTACGGATGCAGAACATAGGAGCGCATCTGATCACCCCAGCTTGCCTTAATATCACCGGCAAGCTCCTTCTTCTTCGCATCCTCCTGCTCCTTACGCAACAGCAACAAGCGAGACTGCAGCACACGCAAAGCCGCCGCACGGTTCTGCAACTGCGACTTCTCATTCTGCATCGACACCACAATACCGGTCGGCAAGTGAGTCATACGCACCGCCGAATCCGTCGTATTCACCGACTGACCACCCGGGCCCGAGGAGCGGAACACATCCACCTTAATCTCAGACTCGGGAATCTCAATAGCATCCGTCTGCTCAATCAGAGGAATCACCTCAACCGCCGCAAACGACGTCTGGCGGCGGCCCTGATTATCAAACGGCGAAATACGCACCAGGCGGTGAGTACCCGCCTCCACCGACAGGCGACCAAAAGCGTACGGTGCGTTCACCTCAAAGGTCACCGACTTCAGGCCCGCCTCCTCAGCGTAGGAGGTGTCCAGAACCTTCGTCGGGTAGCCGTTCTTCTCCGCCCAACGCAGGTACATGCGCAGCAGCATCTCCGCGAAATCAGCAGCGTCCACGCCACCGGCGCCCGCACGGATCGTCACCACAGCCTCACGCTGATCATACTCACCCGACAGCAGCACCAGCACCTCAAGCTCCTCCAGCTTGGCGCGGATCTCACCGCACTCGCGTTCAGCATCAGCAAGCAGCTCGGCGGCAGTCTCCTCATCCTCCGCCTCGGCAAGCTCCACCATCACCTCAACATCATCAATGCGAGAAGACAGCGAACGCAGACGATTCAGCTCCGACTGCTTATACGACAGTGCGCTCGTCACCTTCTGCGCGTTCTCCACGTCATCCCACAAATCGGGTGCGGCAGCCTGCGCAGACAGGTCCTCAATGGCGCGCTCAATCCCCTCAATATCGCTCACAGCAGCAATAGAGTCGAAGATCGCGCGAAGCTCTTTAATCTCAGCAGAAAAGTCGAAGGATGCCATAGCTTTTAACACTATCGCGAAACTGCCAGAAAGTCCCGCCGTTACAGCCCGCAACAGCCCACAGCGCAGAAGGATGGGGCAGATAGCGGGCAACGAAGACGTAAAAGAAGGCATAAAACGAGGGCACATCCGCTAGCCGTTACACTACCTTGCGGATGCACCCTCGCAGTCTATGGGGCTCACAACGCCTCTAATCGGTGGACGGGCCCTGACTCGTCTTCAAACGTGACGAACCATGAGCGGTCACCTCAATACCATCAGGCACCAGAATCGACAGCAACGGCGGACGAATACGAGCCGACAGGTACACGTGCACACTGTGGTCAGAATCCACGGACACATTCTCCAGACGCAACGCATGAAAATCCTGCCCCGGCTGAACCTCCGCCAGGTATGCGCTCGCATACTCCCACGCCGCCGAACCACTCGCCTCATCCGGAGTGCGCATCGTGCGGGTAATCGAGTTCGCCTGAGCGTCCGCCACGTCCTGCAGATGCTGAGTCTGCAGATACGCACCGGTAATCGCCACCGTCACCGAACCGATGAGCAGAAGCAACGCCAGCATGCCCACAATCAGCGGGGCAATACTGCCCTCTTCCGAGTCTGAGGCGAGCGCCCGGCTCTGCGCACGGGCTCGAATCTTCATATTGGCCCGAGCAAGCAAACCATTAGGAATCAGCATGACCAGACCCCCAACTCGTCGCATGTGAACTCACCGGAATCACTCCGCCACCCATAAACGAAGGCAGCAGCGGCAAACGCGCCTGAACCGTCACCGTGGCGTACGCCTTCGTACCCGAGGCGCACTCCCCCGACTCACAGCTCAACGACACGCTCACATCGGAGGGCTCAACCCCGTAATCGGCGGCAGCATGCACCGCCAGGCGCTGAGCCAAATCAGGACCGACCGACGAATCCTGCGGCTGCTCCTGCACGTACAGCACCACCTGGGCGCTCGCCGCATGAGCCGCCATCACCGAAGACTGCAAACTAAAAATCGTCAGAATGCCGTAGAGCACCGGGATGAGCAGAGTAATACCCAAACCCAGGAACTCCACAATGGCACTGCCCTCTTCGGGGCTGCGCTGGTGCGAAAGAGGCCGGTCAGACCGGCCCTTCAGGCGTTCCTTCACACGCTGCCGAAGCGAAAAGCCACTAATCACCGGAACGATGCTCCGCATAAATCGCATGCCCCTTCACCTCAATAGAATCCGGAAAACCCCACGGACCCAGCACCGGCAACGGAGACTTCACCGTCACCTCCAAAGTGCGCACACCCGTAGAATCACTACTCTGACGGTACGAAATATTCTCAGCATACGAAGACGGAAGAGCCGCCTCAATCAGCTGACGGGTACGCTCCATGCCCTCCTGCGGAGTGCGGTCACGCATCGTACCGTAACGTGCCCCAGCCGCCGCAGCATCTACCAACATGGTTCGTGTGTACAGGGCGAAAGAAACCTGCAGAATCGCCATGGTCAGCAACACCAACAGGGCACCGACCATAACGAATTCCGTGCTGGCGTCACCGCGTTCGCTATCCTCCACAGAATGTTCCGCAGAGGAGAGCTCAGCGGCAGTCAGCTCAGAAGCGAAGCGGGACTTACGCATTACTGGTGAACCAGAGCAATCGCGTCGTTGAACATCTTGGTCAGAGCCGGCTGAGCAATCGCCAAGATAGCGGCAACCAGCACGGCGCTCATCATGGTGATCATGACCCAACCGGGCACGTCGCCGCGCTCGGGGTCATCCTGCGTGTTCTTCAGACGCAGAGCCAGCACGGATGCGACAGCCAGGGCGATCAGCACGGTGAGGGTGGTGCGGAAACGACGGAACATGATTTTCTCCTTCTATCAAAGGGTGTAGTGTGTGGTTGGTGCGGCACGCCAGGCAATCAGCCCAGCCCACCGCGGCGCGGCCGGTACGGTGTGCACCCGCCGCAAAATCTAAAAGTTCAAACGCATGAGCGACAGGCCCGGGAAGACCGCAAAAATGACGGTCAGCGGCAGGATGAAAAACACCACCGGGGCGAGCATCGCAATCTCCTTCTTACCGGCTGTTTCCATCAGCTCACGCTTAGCGTTATCGCGCACATCCTGAGCCTGCGCACGCAACACATCAGCCAGAGGGGTACCGCGCTCAATCGCAACAGCAATACCCTCAACGAAGCGACTCAACGCCGGAACGCGAGTACGCTCCGCAAACTCCTGCAGCGCACTCAAGAGCGAAACGCCGGTGCGGGTCTGCGCCAAAATCTCAGAAAACTCACGAGCCAACTCGCCGCGAGAAGTCAAACAGATACGCTCCAAAGCCGCCAGCGCAGACTCACCCGCCGTCACCGACAGCGCCATCATCTCCGCCAGCGCCGGGAACTCAGCGACCAGCTGCTTCTCACGCTTAGTCACCGCCTCGCCCAGCCACCAGTCACGCGCCAGAAAGCCGCTCAAACCGCTCACCAGCACCAGCACAAGAGCCACCAGAATGGAGAAACGCTCCTGCACCACACCGATAACAGTCAGGGCACTCATGACGGTCACACCGGCAAGAGCCCACAGCAGCTGCTCAGCACGAAACGCGCTCACGCTCTGCGAAGACCCAGCACGGCGCAGACGCTCCTGCACCGAACTATCACTCAGCGACGAGCCGCTCAACGACGAAGACAGCGAACGCAGAAGCGGTGCGCAGAACGCCGAAATCGCCTCCAGCAGGCTCGGCTCGCGGCGCTCCTGCTCCTTCAACAGCGACTCACGCAGAGTCTCACCGCGCAGCTGCGACGCCACACGATCCGAGAACGAAATACTGCGAGTATTCAGCACCGATGAAAGAATCAGACCCACGCCGGTCGCCAACAGCAGACCAAAAATCAGAGGCAGGTTCATCCGAAAACCCTCCGTTCACGCGGCAACTCACCAATACGCAACATCAGACGGTACGCCGCCAAAGAAATAGCGGCACCGGCAATCATCAGCATCGCACCGGCAAACGAGTTATAAACCATGCGCGCGGCAGGCTGAGTCGCCATCAGACACAGCACAAACCAGGGCGCCACACAGGAAAGGCGAGCCGCATTCACAGTCCACGACTGACGCGCCAGAAGCTCCGAACGGGTACGCGCATTCTCACGCAGAAAATCACTCAGCGTGCCCAGCAGCTTACCCAGATCCGAACCGCCCACCTCACGGGCAATCTTCAAAGCCTCAATAATGGTGTCCGCCACCGGGTCAGAGAGGTACTCCTTCAAACGGTTCAGCGACGGCACAAACTCACCCGACGCACGGTAATCACGCGAGAAATGAGCGAAAGCATCACGCAACTCTTCCGGGCCGCGGTAAGAGAGCTGAATCAGCGCCTCCGGCAGGGACAAACCCGCACGAATCGCCGAACGCAGGTGGTCCACCGCATCCGGCCACAACTGCCAAATACGGGCATCCGCCGCGCGGGCACGATGATTCACAACCACGCGAGGTGCCACAAAACCACCAATCAGGCCCAGCAGACCCAGGGGCAAAAGCTGAGTAAGCATCAGCAACAGAACCGATGCGCTCACACCGCTGGCAACGCTCACCCACATGAACGTGCGAGGAGTCAGCGAATGCATACCCGCCTTACGCAACGCCACAACCAGCGCCGGGTCATTACTCGGTTTCGGCGGCTTGCCATTATCAGGAAAGCAAGAAAGGTAAATCAGGCAGACCCCCAACCCTAAAATCAGGCTCAGAAACAGAGGCATTACTGACCCGCCTTCGCTGCAGCCAGCACCTGCTCGGGGCGGTGACCGGCACGAATCCAACGGTCCGGGTTTGGCAGCTCCAACGCCACGCACACCATCTGACCGTCGCGACGCACAAACAGCGGGGACATTTCAATCACGCCGTCCTCAACGCGGCCGCCCAGCATGCTAATCTCTTCGACCTGACGCTGACCGCGCGAATCGCGACCGCAATGCACCACAATGTCAAAGCAGGACGCCACGGTCGGCACCACGAACGCCGAGGAAATATTCTCGCCCGCCAGCAGCGGCAGGGTACAAATCTTGGTCACCGCATCACGCGCCGAGTTCGCGTGAATCGTGCACATGCCCGGCAGGCCCGCGTTAAGCGCAATGAGCATATCCAGGGACTCTGCCTCACGCACCTCACCAATGAGGATGCGGTCCGGGCGCATACGCAGAGCCTCCTTGATCAGGCGGCGCAGCTCAATCGCGCCAGTGCCCTCAAGGTTCGGCTGGCGGCACTGCAGACCCACCACATCGCGGAGAGGAACCGCGAGCTCAAAAATTTCTTCGCACGTAATCACGCGCTCACGCGGCGGAATAGATGCCGACAGGCAGTTCAGCATCGTGGTCTTACCCGCCTGGGTCGCACCCGACACGAGGATGTTCATGCCGCTCTCCACCGCCGCGTGCAACAGGGACGCCGCGCCGGCACTCAGCGAGTTCATTCGCACCAGGTCGGGCAGGCGGCGGGCACGCACCACGAACTTACGGATATTGATGCTCGTGTGCCTGCGGGTAATATCCGGAATCACCGCGTGCAAGCGGGAGCCATCCGGCAGGGATGCGTCAACAAACGGGGAGGAAAGATCCACACGGCGACCAGAAGGCTTGAGCATACGCTCCAGCAGGCTATTGATCGCCTCGGCGCTCAGGTGCAGGCCGGTCAATTCACTTTCGCCGTTACGGGCGATAAAGATTTCATCGGGAGAGTTGATCCAGATTTCTTCAACGCTCTCATCATCAAGGAACGGCTGAATCACGCCGAAGCCGCAGATTTCATCGTGCAGGCGCTGAATCACGGATTCGCGGTCGCCCAAATCGGGCAGGGAGATGCGGGTGCGTCGCTGTTCGTAATCGTTCAGGTGCTCGTCGATGAGCCCGCGAACGGCGCGCTGGTCCTCGTGCGGGTCCAGGCTGCGGTGACGCATTGCCTCACGGATATTTTCCTCGAGCAGAGTTAGATGCTCCGCCCGGGTATCCAGTACGGTGTTCTCCATTGAAATGATCCGATGCTGTGCGTGGTGTGGTTGTGTGGAATACGGTGAAGCATTGATACATCAATGCCATCATCACCCTACCCTCAGCGCATCAAATTTATCAAAATGTAATAAAACACCCCTTAATATTTACGAGTATAGTATTTGAGTATTTTTGATGCATGGAATCGCGCATATCTTTACCTAACGTGCACCAAAATTCAAAACACCTAGTCAGCTGTGACTTGCAGAACAGTGGCGCGTACACCCCTCGAACTGTTTACTACTGACCGCCACCATATTGCACTCGGTGCACACGTAACATTTCGTCTTAAACCCCGCTGCTGTCCCTGCCGCCCCTACTACCCATGCCGCCCATGCCGAAACGTTAGAACCCTATACAGCAACAGCAACTTCTCGGGCACAACTTCTCGGGCACAGCAAAGGGGCGTGCACTCCCCCATCGGGAATACACGCCCCATCACCAGCAATCACCTAGCGGCTAGTCGCCGCCACGAATCACCTTCACGGCTTCCTTAATCGGACCGTCAAAACGCAGGTTACCGTGCTCCAGCACCACGCCGCGGTCACAAATCTTAGACACCAAATCCAGGTCATGGCTCACCACGACAAGAGTCTTACCGGCAGAGCACAGCTCCTGAATCTTCGCAATACACTTCTTCTGGAACGGCTCATCGCCCACCGCAAGAATCTCATCCACCAGGAAGATATCCGGGTTCGTATGAACCGCAACCGAGAACGCCAGACGCAGGTACATACCCGAAGAGTAGAACTTCACCTCAGTATCGATAAAGTCGTGAATCTCAGCGAAATCCACAATCGAATCGAAGGAAGCCTCAATCTCTTCCTTGGTCATACCCAAGATCGCGCCGTTGAGGTACACGTTATCGCGACCGGTCAGATCCGGGTGGAAACCAGCGCCCACCTCAATCAGACCCGCAATATTGCCGCGAGTGAGAACCTCACCCCCATCGGCACGCATCACGCCAGAAATCATCTTCAGCAGCGTGGACTTACCCGAGCCGTTCAGACCCAGAAGAGCCACACGCTCACCCTGACGAATATCCAGGCTCACGCCGTTGAGCGCATTGAACTTCTCCGAAAGATCACCCTTGCGGCCCTTAATCAGCCACACAAAAGCTTCCTTCATCGAACGGGTGTGGCGCAGAACGAAGCGCTTCACCAAATTCTCCACGTGAATCACCACGGGAGCGTCCGGGCTCACCGGCGGGAACTCAAGCTTCTTAATATCCACAGAATCAGAGCTCCTGGGCGAAGTTGCCCTCAAACTTACGGAAGAGCAAATCACCAATCAAAACGGTCAGCAGAGAAATACCAAGGGCAATCGGAGTCCAGAAGCTGAAGAGATGCGGAACCACCTGCGAAGCAGGAAGCGCCAAATCCTCAGGACGGAGCGTCGGATGCCAGAAGCCATAGTGGAACAGCTCCACCGCAACGGTCAGCGGGTTAAGCATGAACACGTTGAACACCCACGGGTACAGGGTGTCACGCACCATGGTCCAGGAGTACAGCACCGGCGAGAACCAGGTAGCCACCATCAGCAGCATGTCCACAATGTTCTCCGAATCGCGGAAGAACACGTTAGCCACACCGAAAATCAGACCCAGACCGTAAGACAGCAGCATCACGATGAGCATGCCCGCCAGAATCGACCCAAAAGCCAGGAAGGTCGGGGACCAGCCCACCAAGAAGCAGGCCAGCAACATCACGGCAATCTGAGGCACAAAATGCACCAGAGCCACCCACACCGTCGACAGCGAGAACAGCTCACGCGGCAGGTAAATCTTACGAATCAGCGCGCTGTTAACCACCATGGCGCGAGCACCATTGCCAAAACCCTCCGAGAAGAAGTTAATGGCAATCATGCCCGAGAACAGGTACACCGCATAGTTGTGCATACCGCGTTCCAAGCCAAGGAACATACCCATGGCAATGTAGAACACCAGGAACTGCACACCCGGCTTAATGTACGACCACAAAATGCCCAGCACCGAGCCGCGGTAGCGGACCTGGATTTCCTTATCGACCAGCAGTCGAAGCAGGTAGCGGTTCTTCACCGCATCCAGGATGCCGCGCCCACGGCCGGGCGCCTTCAGGGGAACAGACTTCAGATCGTTCATCGGGTCAGCTCAGAATCCGTATGCTCAGCAAAGGTCTTAGCCCACGCATCGTAGGAAGCAACCTCAGCAGCCTTCGAACGGTACTGCTCACGCAGCTTCTCCCAGCCGGTCACCAGCTGAACGTGCAACTTAGCGGCCTGAGCCAGCTTCGACTTGAGCTGCTCGGGGTCGCGGCGGTACCAGAACAGGCCGGTACCCTCAGCGTTAGTCGCCAGAGCCGAATCGAACTTCGACAGGGTCCACCAGTTCGTCTCACCGTAGTTCAGCTGAATCTGCGGGTGAGCCTTCGCCTCTTCGCTCACCGGCTTGAACAGCTGACGAGCAACAGTCTTCGCGGTCCACGAAGCAAGCTTCTTGTAGCCCGGGGATGCGAAGGAACGGCGGCCACGGAACGGAGGCTTCTTCGTCTGAATAGCCGGGAAGTCATCCACGTTCGGCTTCACCTGAGACTCCGGGTACTCCTTAGCCATCGCACGAATCACCGGCAGACGCTGCGAGAGCGAGGGGTGCAGGTGATCGGGGCCGGAGAGCAGATCCTCCAGCGCCATCAGACGGCCAGCCTCGGTGTAGTACTGCATGGACAGGGTGTGCTTGACGTCCAAGAACAGGGACTCCAGCAGCACGCGGCCACCCTTATCGAAGGGCGAGTGTAGCAGCGCCGTAATGAGGCGGTTGCGCTCGTGGTAGTACGCCTGCCAGCCGACGGAGTCATCCTTATCGGTCCAGGACACGTGCCACACGCCCGCGCCGGGGAAGGACACGGTAGCGAAGCCCGCAGCCTTAGCGCGCAGACCGTACTCAGCGTCATCCCACTTCAGGAACAGGGGCAGAGACAGACCAATTTCCTTAATGACGGTGGTCGGGATGAGGCACATCCACCAGCCGTTGTAGTCCACGTCCACGCGGCGGTGCAGCCACGGGGTGTTACGCAGGTTGTGGTGGCCCAGGTTGTGGCCCATCGCCATGTCTTCGTGCGGCTTAGCGTAGAAGTTACGCCACGGGTCAACAACCTCACCGAACGCGTGCAGGACCGAACGGTCAAACATGTCGAACATGTGCGCACCCACGATGGTGGGTTCCTTGCAGTAGTTCGCGAAGGTCACCATGCGCAGGATCGATTCGGGCTCAACGATGACGTCGTCATCGAGCAGTAGCACGTAATCGGAGCCATTGTTGACAGCCTCGAACATGCCGCGCGAGAAGCCGCCGGAACCACCCAGGTTGCCCTGGTTGATAATGCGGAACTTACCGGAGAGGGGCTTGACGACCTCTTCGAAGTCCTCGTGGTCCTGCACCTTCTGGGTGCCCTGATCCACAATCAGGAACTCGTGCACAGCATCGAAAATCTCGGGGCTCTCGCCCAGAGCACGAATGTTGTTGATGCAGTACTCCACCTTGTTCATGGTGGTAATCTGCACGGTCGCCTGACCAGTCTTCACGTCTGCGCGGGGCTCAATATCGCCCAGCCAGTTCGCTTCAATCAGCTCAAGATCAGTAGTACCAGCCAGGTCGAACCAGTACCAGCCACCGTCACCGAACGGTGCCAGGGGCAGGGTGAAGGTGTTGGTCTCCTCGCCGGAGAGCAGCTTCGCATCCACGCGCTGAATCACGCCACGGCCATTGGACTTGTACACAATGACCATGCCCTCGCCGCGAGTCTGAACGCTCAGAACGACCTTCTTCAGGTCGGTCCAGCGGCGCCAGTACGAAGCGGGGAACGCGTTGAAGTACGTACCAAAAGACAGGCTCTGGCCCGCATTCACGGTGATAGAGCGGCGGCTGTTCAGGCTGTTCGCGGCATCACGGTTCGCGCTAGCGCTCGACACAGACTGACCGGAGGTGTTCATCGCCTCCGCAATGGAGGTGGAAGCGTCACCATCAATACGGGTGGGCAGCTGAACGCCGGTTGCAACACTCGCATCCACGTACAGGGGAACAACGTCAGTCTCAACTGCGCTCGGGAAAATAACCCGCTGCAGGTTCTTCAAAGTCTTATCAGCCATGGTTATGCGTCAACACCACCGGACTCGAGCTTCGCACCGTCTGCAAAGTGCGGGCGGATCTTGTTGTCGAACATGGACAGTGCAGCGCCGATAGCCATGTGCATATCCAGGTACTTGTAGGTACCCAGGCGGCCACCGAACAGCACGTTGTTCTCGCCCTTAGCCAGGTCGCGGTACGCCAGCAGCTTCTCACGGTCCACGGAGGTGTTGACCGGGTAGTACGGCTCGTCACCCTTGTTAGCGAAGCGAGAGTACTCGCGCATGATGACGGTTGCGTCCTTGGTGTAGTCACGCTCGGGGTGGAAATGACGGAACTCGTGGATGCGGGTGAACGGAACATCAGCATCGGGGTAGTTCATCACGGAGCAACCCTGGAAGTCCTCAATCGGCAGGACTTCTTCTTCCAGGTCGATAGTACGCCAGGACAGGTCGCCCTCAGCGTAGTCGAAGTAGCGGTCAACCGGGCCGGTGTAGACCACGGGAATCTGACCCAGGACGTTCTCACGAGAGTACTGGTGACCGGGCTCGAAGAAGTCAGTGTTCAGGTGCACCTCAATGTTCGGGTGCGCCGCCATACGCTCCAGCCATGCTGCATAGCCGTCAACGGGCAGACCCTCGTACTTGTCGTTGAAGTAGCGGTTGTCGTAGTTGTAGCGAACCGGCAGGCGGGAAATGATGGATGCGGGCAGCTCTTCCGGCGGGGTCTGCCACTGCTTAGCGGTGTAGTGCTTGATGAACGCCTCGTACAGGGGGCGACCAATCAGGGAGATACCCTTATCGTTCAGGTTCTGCGGGTCGGTACCAGCCAGCTCGCCAGCCTGCTCAGCGATGAGCGCCTTTGCCTCTGCGGGAGAGTAAGCGGCGTTGAAGAACTGGTTGATGGTACCCAGGTTAATGGGCATGGGGTACACGATGCCATTGTGGCGGGTGTACACGCGGTGCACGTAGTTGGTGAACTCGGTGAAACGGTTCACGTACTCCCAGACACGCTCGTTGGAGGTGTGGAACAGGTGCGCACCGTAGCGGTGCACCTCAATACCGGTCTGCTTCTCCTTCTCGCTGTATGCGTTACCACCGATGTGGGAACGGCGGTCCAGCAGGGCAACCTTCAGGCCCAGCTCAGTGGCAGCCTGTTCTGCGATGGTCAGACCAAAGAGGCCCGAACCGACTACTACGAGGTCAGCGGTCAATGTTTTCTCCTGTATTATCACGGCGCACCGCCACTTCTGCGAGGGCGGTATTCACCTACCAGATTGGACACATCCGAGGGATCTCAGTCGCGCCGCAATCCGCACGGGCGGGTACAAAAAAGCCCCTCCCGTGATGGATATAGTCATAATCTAAGATACCTGTTTATCAAGCACTACGCATACTTATGACGTGCTTTTAGAAGCTTTTGGACTATTGTTCGCACACTCTTTCCCCGAGTGAATATTCTTCGCGAACCCCGAGGTTAAGCGGGTTCAAGAAAGCTCTTTCTTCTGCGTATTTTTGCGGTCCGCTTTTGGGGAAGGAATTTTGTTTACGGGTAAATATTCACCCTGCCCTGTTTACTGTGGCAGTTAGCCGCCGCGTAGAGCCGCAGATACAGGGGTGGGTTAGGGCGGGTTTTTCAAGGCCCTCGCGCACCACCAGGAAGCACCCCTGTCAGCATTTTTGGGGATGCGCGCTGGCACAAGCGAGAGGCGGTTGAGGTGGTTCATCCACAGCTTTTTGAACAGATTTTTGCGAAATGGGGCGAAAAATTCAAAAAATACGAACGTTTTAGTTTATATACAGACAATTTATTGAGTTTTAATGCTTTTTAATGTTTCCTGAGGGTATGACTCTCTTCTTTCTCGACCACCACAACACCACCGACGCGCTCCCCTACCCCCGCGTACTCCGACTCGACGGCGAGGCGGCACCCAACGGAATACAGCTGCACTCCGGTAACGCAGACAGTGCAAACCAGCAGGCTCTAGAGCAGACGCTCAACCACGCCCTGCAACACTCTGCACCCGGCACGCACGCTACAGCACGGGAGGCGACGTTCCAGCTACGCCCCGCGCACGGTCAGAATCCCCTCAACGCCTCGGCAGCGCTAAATATCCACATTCCGAACGAATCTCAGCCCCTAAATCCTCAGCCCTTGAACGCACCCGCCGTCAGCCTCCTGCACATTCTGCGCGGACCCGACGCGGGCGCAACCGTCCCCATCAGCCGCGGCCGAACCAGCCTCGGCAGGGCGGCTCTAGCTGCCCGCGGAGGAGAACAGCCGCACCATATTCACCTGCAGGACCCCTTCCTCAAGCCGGTGCACGGCAGCTTCTACGCCGACAGCTCCGGCATCCGCTGGATTGAGAAGCGCCCCGCCGCAAGCGAAGGTATCGAGAAGACACAGGGCGGCAAGAGGGCTCGGGGAGACAGGATGCAGGGCAGCAAGAGGGCACAGGGCACTGAGCCACGCATCCTGCGCTGGAACGAACCTTTCCGCCTGGGCTCCTCACTTTGCATGCTCACCTCCCCCAGCGCTGACGGCGAACGCACCGCCGAGAAGGCGAGCACCGCCACCGCTACCCCCGGCTCTTCCCTCGCTTCTTCCCCCGAATCTTCCTCTGGCGAGCCCGCACAGACGCTCGCTCCCCTGGGCAATGCCAGCAACCCCTTCGAGCCGGTGGTGGTAAACCCTCCGGCGCCGCGTAAGCTCAAGCAGATTCTGTTGAGCGTGTGCCTGCCCATTGTGGTGGGTCTGATTATTGCGCTGGTGACCGGCATGTGGTTCCTTCTGCTGATGTCTGCGGCGTCTTCGCTGCTGATGCTTCTGCATTTCTTTGGCGGTCGGGCAGAGAACCGTGCCGCATCGCAGCAGACTCATCAGGCGGCGTTGCAGGAGAAGGAACGTGCCCTCGCCCTGCCGTCCGCGGGCGACCTGGCGATTTCGGGCCCCTCTGCCCTGCATGATGCCGCCTACCCGGCTATTGTGCTCGGGTGCGGTCCTCGCCAGCCCTACCTGCGCGGCCGCAACCTCCCGCTGGGCACGCTGGAGAAGCAGGATGCACCCCACTATCTACCACTCCCCACCCCGGCTCTCGGTCACTATCTGAAGCTGGAGGAGGCGCATCTGCGCGCCTACCTGGTGCAGCTGGTGGCTGGCTATCCGGGTTCGGTGCACGTTCTGCTGGCTGGCGCTGATAGCGCTAATCAGCAACGAATCAATCGTCTGGTGCAGACTCTGGCTGTGGTGCCGGGCGTGAGCGTGCATTGTCTGCCGGGCGTGCAGCAGGAGAAGTATCTGCAGGCGCTGCAGAGCAGCTTGCAGTCGGAGCTTTCCGCATCTGTTCCGCCGCTGATTCTCATGCCCCTGCAGGCGAGCGCTATCTACGCTCCGCTGCTGACCGCGCTGACTTCTGGGGCGGTCGCGGAATCTTCGCAGTCCCGTGCGTTCGCCTCCCCGCGTGAGCAGAAGGTGAACGCCCCGGCGCTCTGCGTGCTGGGTAGTGCTGAGGGTGATAGTTCCGCCCACGCACCCGGTGCGCTGTTTGGCGCCGCCTGGGTTGAGTGCGTGAGTGAGGGTAGCCACCGTCAGAGCATCCGCTACCGCGCGCAGGGATACGTGGCGCCTGCAGTGCAGCCCACCGAGGGTGTTTACCAGGTGCACCCTCTGGCCTGTGATGGTCTATGCCAGCACGCCGATGGGCTCAGCGTTGAGGCGTTCTGTGCCGCTCTTGAGAACCTGTACCGTGCCGGATGCGAGCAGGAGCAGAGCGCGCTCAGTGAGGCGCAGGTGCACCAGTCCGCGCATCTCTTCTCGTCCCTCCAGTTCTCGTCCCTCCAGGCGCAGAGCGCGCGGCAGAAGAACCGCACCGATGACATGGCGGTGGAGTCTGTTCTGCTGCGCTGGTCCGCTCAGCGTTACGCCTCCGATATTCGCTGCTACCTGGGTGTTTCTTCGGGCGGCTCGCTGAATATTGGCCTGTCTGAGCACGGCCCGCACTGGCTGCTCGGCGGCACGACCGGTGCCGGCAAATCGCAGCTGCTGCGTTCGCTGGTGCTCAGCGCTGCGTTACGTTACCCGCCCGAGCGCCTCGGCCTGATTCTGGTGGATTTCAAGGGCTCGGCTGGTTTGGGTCCTCTTGCTCAGCTACCGCATGCGCTCAGCGTGTTGAGTAATTTTGATGTGTCCGCGGTGGAGCGTGCTCTCGAATTTTTGCGCGCCGATATTCACCGCCGCGAGGTGGATCTGCAGGCCCTCGGCGTGAACTCCTACCGCGACTACCTGGTCTCCTGCCAGGCGGCGGGTACCACTCCGCGCTACCCCGAGCTGCTGATCGTGGTGGATGAGTTCCGCATGCTCATCGATTCCATGCCGGACGCTATGGCTGAGCTGATGCGCATTGCCACGATTGGTCGCTCGCTGGGTCTGCACCTGGTGTTGGCGACTCAGCGTCCGCAGGGTGCTATTTCGCAGGATATTCGCGCCAATATTGCCACGAGCATTTGCCTGCGCGTGGCGAGCGCGCAGGATTCCTATAATCTGCTGGAGCATGAGTCTGCGGCGTATATTTCGGCGGCGCATCCGGGTGCCGGGTATGTGCGCCTGCCGGATGGTCGTTCTCTGCCGTTCCGCGCCCCGCTGGTGGATGCGGTTCCCTCGAGCAGCGATGCCCGTCCGGTGCAGGTGTTGGGTCTTGAGGAGGGCGGCTGGTGTGAGCTGACTGCCACTTCTGCCGTTCAGAAGGGCGGCGGTCATGAGGATGAGCTGCTGATTCGTTCGGCGCAGCAGATTCGTGCGCTCTATGAGCGTGAGTATGAGTCGAAGACTCTTCAGAAGAATGCGGCGGTTCAGGATGAGTATTGCCCGATTCCGCCGGAGCTTCCCGAGAACACCCCGCTGCCTGTGCTGGAGGCGCCGGTGAGCGAGCCGGTAGCGTACGGCATTGACCCGGCGGCTACCCCGCAGGAACCCGCTGACTCTGGTGCAGCCTCCGAAAGGTACCTATTGGGCGAGTTGGAGATTGCCCGCTACGGTGTGCGCCGCCCGATCAGCTGGTCGGGTCAGCAGGCGCTGGCACTGCTGGCGCAGAGTGCCGAACGGGCCCCGATGCTCTACGGGCTTTTAGCTCAGGCGTTCGCCGCACGCACGCCGGTTGTTCTGCTGACCTCTGACGGTGCGCTCTACCGAGACCTGGAACCCTACGCCGGTGCCTTTGAGGCGCTCGTGGGGGCGCAGGAACTTTCGCATCTGCGGTTCTGCCTGGAGCAGCTGCGCACCCCGAACCTGTGGGGTACCGAGGCTTCCACCCGCCCGCTCATTGTCGTGGACGGTCTGGACAGTTGGCTGGAGGCGCTAGTTCGCCAACCCGATACGGAGAACCTGCTCTACGACCTGCTCTCGCAGGGGTGCCGTCGCGGCTATTCGGTGGTGTTCACCTCCGCGTTGAACCCGCGCGGTCGTTTCGCCGCTGCGGCGCATTCCACGCTGTTGAGCCGCCGCTTCCTGGATGCCGACCTGATGCGTTCCACGAGCAAGGACTACCCCACCCCGGCGCAGAGCCACTACTGCGTGGAGGGCGCCATCAATGAGGATTTGATTGGGGATCAGCCGCTGAGCGCTTCGATTCTTTCGCCCTGCGTTGCGGGTTTTCAGGAGCTGGTTCAGGTTCTGCGGGGTAACGCCGCGAGCGCTTCTAGCGGGTCAAATACTCGCCCCGGCACCCTACTGCGGCAGTTCCCCGAGTACTATCGCATGCCCTCGGCCGAGTACGTGACCGCCGCCCACGCCGCCTGCAATCCCCAGGGCGCTAAGCTCTTGGTCGCGTTTGACCGCCGGCAGATGCCGGTGTGGTTGAGCGCCCCAGCTGGCGCGGTAGTTCCGGTGCAGGGTTCCCGGTCCGCGGGTAAAAGCACCCTGCTGGAGAGCATCGCTCAGCTCAACCCGCAACTGAGCGCCCTCGTCCTTGAGGGTTCTGGCGGCGCTATGGGTGAGCCGCCGAGCGTGGAGCGTACCCGTGCGCTCCTGGACTCGGTGAAGAACCCCGCGCGCGCACTCGTGTTCGTCGATGACCTGCAGTATCTCTCCCCCGCCGTTCAGCAGCTCCTTCTGGAGCGTCGCGGTGAGTTCCGCGCCATGCTGGTCGCCTACACGCCCTGGCCGAGGCGCGCCTCCTCACCCCTGCTGGCTGCACTCATGGGATGCTCGCGTGCGCTTCTGCTCGCACCCGCGTCCTTAGCGGATGCCGACATGTGCACGGTGACCGCGCTGCCGCTGGATCGATTCACGCAGGGTGAGCAGCCCGCCGGTCGCCTCGTGGTGGTGGATGGCGCCTCCGTGTGCGCGGCGCAAGTTCCCCTGGCACTGAGCACGGCAGCACAGGCTGTAGCAGCTACGCAGAAGGTGCCGGTAGGGGTCTAAAGTTGAGCGGTCTAGGGTTTAGCGGCTCTGGGGGTTTACGCTTTGGGGGTTTACGCTCTAGAGATCTACGATCTGGGAGGGGGTTAGCGGCGTCGGCGACTGTACTTCTCCGCCTCTTCGCCCGACGCCTCGGTGACCGCCTCAATATAGCGGCGGCTGCTGGGCATGAGCACGAAGATGAATGCAACCGCCGCGCCAATAACACCCGCAATCGTGATGGACTGGCCAATATTCAGGCCGTAAGCGCTCACGTTCAAGACGAGGGTGCTTGCGGTGACCCACAGGGCGCAGAGGGTAATCAGGATCATGGGCAGGCGCGAACCGAAGCGGCCGCGGTAGAACCGCAGGCCGAAGTAGGTCATGCCCGCGGCGATAAGCACCTGGAGTACGCCGCCCACAATCGCCTGGGCGGTAGACATACCGCTGACGATAAAGGGGTAGAGGATACCGCGAATCAGAATGTATGCCGCGAAGGTTTCGGTCAGAACGAATGCGTAGATGACGTTGAACGGGCGTGACGGCACGGTGGGCTCCTCAGGGGTAGTGTTGGCGGCAGACCGGGGTGTATTCGATCCGATGTGCTGGTATGTTTCCGATGTGCTAGTGCGTTAGCGGGTGGGCGCTCCCCGTCTCGGGCGCACCGCCTCATCATCGGTGCGGTATTTCGGGGGGGTAGGTACCGCTTTATATTATGCCTGAGGCGCCGCTCACCCAGCCGCCCGCGTCTCGCTTATGAGACGGGGTTCAGAAGATGAGTGTCAGCATGCGATTCCCCACCCCCTCGATTAGACAAAGGTTTACCTAAGTGATAGATGCCTCAGTGTAATACTGAAGTTTTTAGAGAAAAGTACTTGTCACATCCGCTCCAACATGCGAAAGTTGATAAGTCAATTTTCACCCTAACGCTGGGTGAGCATCCCATCAGCGGATGTGGTTGACACGCACACAGGAAATATAGATGTGTCTTGCCACCGCGTGAGACCGTAAATCATGAAGGAGGTCCACCGTGGATTGGCGTAGTCGTGCAGCTTGTTTGGACAAGGATCCGGAGCTGTTCTTCCCCGTAGGAAACACCGGACCTGCCCTGTTGCAAATTGAAGAGGCCAAGACCGTCTGCCGCTCTTGCGAGGTTGTAGACGTCTGCCTGAAGTGGGCCATCGAGACCGGCCAGGACTCCGGCGTATGGGGTGGCACCAGTGAAGACGAGCGTCGTGCGATGAAGCGTCGCGCAGCTCGTGCCCGCCGTGCATCCTAACTTCCGGAGTATTCAATAGGGCATCAAAAGCGTGGTGCAGTGATTCAATATCACTGCACCACGCTTTTGCCATATACAGAACCTATCTAGACAGCAAACTGCCGCCACCCCGTGCTCGGGGCGGCGGCAGTTCTACACGCCACACGAGAAGGGGCTTAGACGAGCACCGCGGTAATCACCACGCGGGTACCGGTCGGCTCGTTAGCCTCCCAGCGGATCGAGCCGTTCAGCTCGCTCGCCACCAGGGTACGCACAATCTGCATGCCCAGGCCTTCCTTGCCGGTCACCGGGCGGTAGGCGTCCGGGCCGGACTCTTCAATCTTCTTATCGCCCATGCCCTTACCGTCATCGGTAATCACGACGGTGAGGATATTCTCGCCCTCATCGTTGGTGCCGCGAATACCCTCGAGGGTCACGGTGCCGGTCTCGCCGTCCAGGCCGTGCTCCACGGCGTTCGCGACAACCTCATTAATGACCAGAGCCAGAGGGGTAGCGAACTGGCTCGGCAGCGCGCCGAAGGAGCCAATCAGCTTGGTGGACACGTGCTGGCCGGGGGAAGCAAGCTCAGCGGCAAGGTGGAACTGACGCTCAATCAGCTCGTCAAAGTCGACGTTCTGGGTCAGACCCTGCGAGAGCGCCTCGTGCACGGTAGCAATCGTTGCCACGCGGCGCATCGCCTGCTCCAGGCCCTGACGCGCCTCGTCCGTGGTCATGCGGCGCGACTGCAGGCGCAGCAGAGCGGACACGGTCTGCAGGTTGTTCTTCACGCGGTGGTGAATTTCGCGGATGGTCGCGTCCTTCGTCATGAGCTCCAGCTCGCGGCGGCGCAGCTCGGTCACGTCACGGCAGAGAATCACGGCGCCCTCACTCTCAAGGCGGGCGCGCCTCTGCACCAGTAGCGGGATGGAGCGCATGGTTACGCGAGCGCGGGCAATGACCAGTTCGGTGCGCAGGTCGCTACGACCGGCAAGGACCAGCTGCAGGGTTTCATCCGCCTGCTCACCGGCAGGAAGCATTGCGCGGGTGACATCGGCGAGGTTTCGCTTTTCGAGGTAGCCGGTCATGCCCATGCGGTTGTACATGGAGTTCGCGTTCGGGGAAGCGACGACCACACGGCCGGAGCGGTCGAGCACAATAATGCCGTCAATCACGCGGGGGTTGCCCTGGGTGTTGTTGCCCTGAGCGAGGGGGTCGGGCCACAGGCCGGAGTGCACCATGGAGAGCATGGTGTCAGCGGCGAATTCGTAGACCTCGTCGCTGATGGAGGGGTAACCATTGGGGGTAGCGATCTTGTGGCTGGTCAGCAACGCAATGGTGCGGTTGTTACGCACGATGGGCACGAAGGTCACGTTCACGCGCGGGCGGGCGCCAACGCCTTCACCGCTTCCTTCGTCGGTGTAGGTGCTGATGTTCTGGTCGATCCAGACGCGGTATGCTTCGTCACGGATGCCGTCTTCCATGTCATGGCCGATGATGTCGTGGTGGAAGAGGGTACGGACGTTGGAGGGGCGCACGTGCGCAAAGGCACGGAAAGTACTAGTTTCGCTGGGGCCGGAGACGGCATCCGGAGAACTGCCGTCGGCAACGATGTAATCAGTGGGGAACCATAGAACCAAATCGCTCTGAGCGATATCAGAGATGACCTGCCATTCACCCATGATGAGATGAACGCGTTCAGTGTCGCCGGGACCGAAGTCGCAGGCGCTCATAATTCCTTCTGCAAAAGACATATGTTTGTGTGCTTCCCATGAGTTCGGGTAGGTTCAACTATTTTACGGTTTGCTCGCCGCAATTCCCATTCAAACGGCAATACCTGGAATAGTTTACAGAGCATTTCTTGAAGCATGCTTTTATTCCCAAATATGACGCTGTGAGGTGAGATAAACCCCTCAATTTTGAAGTGAAATATTCGCACTACTCCCCTACCCTAAATCCGCTTGAGATGCAGAAAACCCGACCTGCCGGAGCCTCTGAACGGGGCCCCAACAAGCCGGGTCTTTGAGCAGCGCTAGTTTTATCCGACGAGCTTATTTGACGGACTTATCTAACGGGCTTACGCGCCAGGGCGTACCGCATACATACCCTCAAGCATCGCCTCCAGGGACTGCACCACCGCGTGGCGGGGCGCCACCTCCAGCAGCGCTTCACCGTTGCGGCGCAAACGGTCCATGACCTTACGCTCGTACGGAATCACGCCGGTGAGCGGAACCTGCAGGTAGCGCGCCCAGTTATCGCGCATCTTCGCCTCGGGGTTGAACCCTGCGGCTTCGCGGCGGCTGCGGTTGAGCCAGTACTGCACATCCGTTTCGGGGGCGAAAAGATCCGGTCGCGACTGCACCTCGCGGGCGAGGTTAATCAGGCGCGGCAGGCCGATGACGTCCGCTTCACCGAGCGTAATCACGCGGTCGGCACAGGCGAGCGCGGTGAGGGTCGCGGCGTTACGGCGCGGTGCCGGGCCGTCAAAGGTCAGCTCCTCGTCGACTTCGATGGGGGCGGCAACATCGCAAATGACCAGGTCGTAGCGGTGCTTGAGCCATTCGAGTACCTCAGAGAAGGCGCGGGCGCGAACCTCGGGCCAACGCGAGGAGGAGGTGATGCCGCTCAAGAAGTCGAATGTGCCGTTTTTGAGGGGCACGCGCTCCATGATGGCGCCAGCTTTTTTCTCGTCGAGCTGGGCGCGGTCGGCGTCCGAGCAGAGAATCGCCAGGCCGGATCCGGTGTCCTCGAGCGCCATGAGCGCATCCAGGCTGGGCGCGTAGGTGTCTGCGTCGATGAGGCAGACCTGCTGGCCCTGCTGCGCCGCGAGGGCGGCGAGGTTGAAGGCAATGGTACTTCGACCGGGCGCGCCGTGGGTGCCCCAGACGGTCACAATCTTGCCGAGGCGGTGACCGGGCTGGTAGCGGGAGGGCGCCTCAGGGTCCTGGTTGATGTCCGGGTGCTGAGGTAGGGTGCCGTCGTTGTTCTCGTTCTGCATGTGCAGGGCGTAGTCGCTGCCGGGTGCGAAAGAGTCGACGATGGCGGCGGCCTGGCTGAGCACGGATTCCTCGTTGCTGGGCACAACGGAGGAGGCTTCCGCCGGGTCATGCGCGCCGGAGGCACCGGGTGCGTTTCCGGCGGGTGCTGCGGGGTCGATTCCGTAGCTTCCGTAGTCGGTGCCGTAGGGTGCAGCGGTGTTTGAGGCGGATCCCGCGGCGGGATCGTAGCCGTAGCCACCCGCGCCATAGCCAGCAGCGCCGTTATCGTAACCGTAACCGCTGTCGTAGCTGTATCCTGCATCGTAGCCGTAACCGGCGTCCTGACCGTAGGCGGCCTCGGGGTGGTGGGCAACGGGCTGAACGGGCGGCTGAGTCGGAATCTGCGCGGGCACGCCGTAGCCTGCTACGGGTCGGGCAAGTGCCGCATCCACAGCCTGTTCGAGCGAGCCCAGGATCTCCTCGAGGGCAGCTTCGGGGCGGATGCGGTGCGCCTGCGTGGGCAGCGGCAGATTGTCCGGGGCGATAACCGCCAGGAGCACTTCGGAGGCGGCGAGCGCGTCCACGGTGGAGACGCTCATTTCGGCGGGCACGTGGGCGCAGAGCAGTACGCGGGCAATGCCGGTGTGCGCCATGCCGACGGCTTCGCTGAAGTCCTGCACGGTGCGCGCCACGGAGACGCGGCCGCGCTGGGATTCGATGCGGTTCAGGAGCGAGCCGTCATCGCCGTAGAGGATGACGGGGATGTTCACTGGCCCTCCCCGTAGGTGCCGGGGATGAGGCTGATCTTGGAGTCGCTATTGCTTTCCTTGACCAGGGCGGCGAGGGCTTCTTCCTTGACCCACAGTTGCACGGTTGCCTTGCCGTTGGCGCCGAGCACGCCTTCGTCGACCGTTACGGCAACGATTTCGGCGTTGGTGACGATGGCGCGGGCACCGTTTTCGGTGCGGTTATCGCTCTTGGTGTCGGGGTTGCGCGGGCCGGAGGTCCACACGTCCACGCGCTCGCCTGCCTTCAGCGCGGAGGCGGCGGTGCGGTCAATGCTGACGGTGGCGAGGCGGCGGCCCGGGGAGGTTTCGGTGCCTACCGATTCTTTGCTGATGAAGTTACCTGCGGGGATGCGCTGGGTAGCGATTTTGCCGTTCATCTGTGCGGCTTCGGCGCGGGTGAAGTACTTGTCTTTGGCGGAGTCGATGTTCGCTTCGACTCGGGCGAGTTTGTCTTCGGTAATCTTCTCGCCGAGGCGGATTTCGCTTTTGGCGGTGTAGTACTCGGTTTTGCTGTTGTTGGCTTGCACGTAGAGCTGCACACCGGTGATGGAGACGAGCACGAGAAGTATACCGAGGATGAATCGCCAGTCTTTGATGGTGGGCCTTTTGAGGCGTTTGGCGTGGGGCTCGGTGAGGGTGGAACGCTTCGTCGCGTTCTGTCGTATGCGCATGATGTGGTTGTGCCTTTCGGTGCGGAAGCCGGCGGTGATTCCGGTGTTGTTCAACTGACCGATGAGCGAGTGGTGTGTTTTCGATAGTGCTTTGGTTGAGTCTGACACTAACCCTAACAGCATATTTCATTTAGTACTCTCTCTCAACAAGAGTCGTGTTTATGAAATATTTTTGAGTCTTGCCCCTTTTGAAGGGGTAATTAGATAACTTTTCAGCTCATATAAGGCTTTTTGTGAGCAAATTTCACGGTGATGGCATATACTGAAAGTACTCAATAGATGTTCTGTATGGACTCTATGCAAAAGGCCGCTAACGGTGGCCAAGGGGCCCAGGATTTCACTCACGGAAAGGAATAATTCGATGACTGCACCTCGTTTCCTCACTCTGAGCGACGTTGCCGAGGAGCTGCAGGTTTCGCTTTCGCAGGTGCGTGCTCTGGTGCGTAGCGGCGAACTTCCCGCCATTCAGATTGGTGGACGTAACCAGTGGCGTATTGAGCGTTCTCGTTTTGAAGAGTACATTACCGAGCGCCACGAGCAGACTCTGGAGGCGATTGCTTCCGGCAAGCTCACCGCAAAGGCTAAGGTTGATTAGTATTTCAACATGCACCTCGCGGGCGTAATGCTCGAGTGCTTTAAAAGGTCCGCTCCTCTCGTTGAGATTTCAACGGAGAGGGGCGGACCTTTTTGTGTTTATTGTCGCTTTCATCAGGGTATTTATGGTTGTCGAGGCGTTTCTGCGGGCGTGCCCACGGAGGGCACTGCCCGCTATTCACCCTGTGCCCTAGCGTGAAATACGGGCGATGACTGCGCTAATACGAGCCAGCGGGATGGTGCGAACGCCAGCACCGCCAGGTGCACGGGAGTAGCCGGCGGCGGCGCCCTGCCCGTAACCAGCCTGCCCGTAACCAGCCTGCCCATAGGTTCCCTGTGCGTAACCTCCCTGCGCGCCGTAGGCTGCACGGGCATGCTGGTCGCGTTCGTAGATGCGCGGGTACTGGCCGCCGTTAAGCAGTCGCAATTCGAGGAAGTCTGCGCCGACTCGCTCGATCACGCCGTCGTAGCTGACGGTGCCGCCTTCGAGGGAGAGGCGGACAGGTTCGCGCGCCATGGCGAGAGAGCGCAGGGCGAGCTGGATTTTCATGCGGTAGCGTTCGGGGCGAATATCGGCACGCCCGGGAGCGATGCCGCCTTCCCACCAGAGCATTCCGCGCAGGGGGATGATGATGTTCTCGCCGCGCGCTTCGATGCTGACCCATTCTTCGCCAACCATTTCGAGCTTGCCTTCGTAGGTTTGCATGTCGGTGGCGCAGATGCGGATGGGGCCGCCGACCTGCGCAAGGAGGCGGTCGTCGAGGGTGATGGTGGAGTACTGGACGCGGGCGACTTGGCGGGCGTCCTGTTCCATATCCCAGGCGCGTTCGGAGGCGAGGCGCGCCTCAATGTCTCGTAGGAACTTTTCCATGCTCATACTATGACCCTACCCGAGGAGGGGTGCGGATACGAACCGGGGCGTTTTCTGATCGGATGATGATTCTTGAGCATGGTTTTTGAAGCAAATTCCACCAAATTACATGTTTTTCATACATTTTGATGCTTTTTGCTTCATTTTTGGTGCGACTTCCTGTATAAATGAATCAACGCCAAAAGATACCAAACACATCATTTGGAGGTCATCGTGGACCATCTTTCCACTCCGGGCTCAGCCCCTGAAGCCTTCGCTTCACGCTCTGCCGCTTTCGCCTCACGAACTGCCCCCTTCGCTTCACGCCCCGCGGCCGCGCCTCGTACTGCCAGCGCCAGAGTAGCCAGCGCAGGGGTAGCCAGCGCGGAGGTAGCCGCCGGCGTCGGCTCTGCAACCGAGCCCGGCGCTAAGGCAAACTACGCTAGGGCAAACTACCAGGACGCGCTACTCTTCATTGCCCCTCCCCTGCTTTCCGCGGCGGTCTTGGGCGCATTGAGTGTGAACCTGCACCGCATCCCTTCGGCGCATCCTCTTGCTGACGCTTCGTTGCTCTGTGCCGGGGCGGCGGCAATCCTCATTACCGCCTGGTGGTTCATCAGTTTTATCTACGCGCTCTTCTACGCGTGGTCTTTGCGCATTTCGATCAACAACGCTGACCGCGCGGCGCTGAAGGTTCCGGCGTTTTTCCGTCCGCGCTTTATGCGCCGCATCGTTCTGACGCTCGGCGGCACGGCTCTTGGAGTGGGTGCGGTCTTGGCTCCCGCGCAGGCTGCGGTGGTGACGCCCGGCAACGCCGGGGCAAACGGCTCGGAGGGTCTGCCGCAGACAACTATTTCGGCGGTCATGGTTGCAGACTCAAGGAGTACCGCGGCGGCAGACACCAGCTCAGATACCAGCCCAGCCGCTGTCTCAGATGCGGAGCCCGCCGATACCGCTACGGAGAGCACCGCCCCGGGTTCTCCTTCCGCTCCCCTAGCTCTCTCTGCTGAGATTCCCGATATTCCTCTGGCTCCTGCGCCCGCGGAGGCGGCAGGCTCACTGCAGGATCGCAGCCCGTTCTTCTCCCCTCCCCGCGCTGAGGCGGGCACCTACTCCTACACGGTCCAGGCAGGCGATACGCTCTGGTCCATTGCCGCCGAGCAGCTGGGTGAAGGCACCGACGCCTCCACCATTTACAACTACACTCTCGATATTTACGAGGCGAATAAGGACGCTCTGGGCCAGAACGCCGAGCTGCTTTACGAGGGGCAGGTTCTGCAGATTCCCGATCAGCCCGTTCATTAGCCCCCTCGCTATCTCAATTCAGCGACCTCGTCTCTGTTACCTCACCCGATAGCTTTTCATTCGCTCAACCCACCTCACACTTCCTTCTGTACCGAAAGGAGCCGTCATGAGCTTCGCCAACCTTCTCCCCCGCGCCCCGTGGACGCCGCCGCATTCCCCGACTACGCAGCGTTCTCAGTCTGCACAGTATTCTCAGCCTGCGCAGCCTGCCTCCCGTAACAATCAGCATGCCCGCCCGTATTCAAAGCGTCAGGCGGCACGCACCTCCCAGCCAATTGTTCCGCCGCAGGTCGCCCCGCTACCCGAGCAGGGGCAGGGCACCATGGCTCTGGTGCTGAGGAGGAACAGCCCGTCGGTCTATTCGCTGTTGCCGCTGCCGCGTTATGAGCAGCATTCGGCGCAGCGCCCGCCGGCGGCGTTGAGGGGCCGCCCGTTGCGTCCTGCGGATGCGTTGGCTCGCCAGTTGGAGGGTCGTTGCGCGGGTGTGGCGATTGCTTACCTGGAGATCATGTCGGCTCGTCGTTCGCGTCAGCAGCTGGCGCAGTGGGTGTCGGCAGATTGTTTCCACCGTCTACTGCCGTTCTTCCCGAAGAACCCGCGTCAGGTGCGAAAGGAGATGCTGTTGACTCTTCCGCCGGTTCTGTTGCGGGTGCGAGCGCAGAGGGTGCACGAGGAGCTCTACGAGGCGGTGGCGCTGCTGCGTTGTGCGGATAAGGTTCGCGTGGTGACCATGCAGATGCGCCTGATTTACGGCACCTGGCTGATTACTTCCATCGAGCAGCCGCAGAGCCGCGTGGACGAGGACTAAGGCTTCCCCTACACAACGCGCCCAGGCACCCACAGACATACCCAGACACCCTCAGACATACAGAGACACGCAGAGAGGGTGCGAATCCGGTATTGGATTCGCACCCTCTCTGCGCGTCTATAGCGGTTTCGGATTTATGCCGAGGCTACTTTTCCTTCGAACGCTCCACGTGAACCTGCTCGTGGCCGTCCTCATCGGGGGCGGAGTACTGCAGGAACTTCGGGCGCGAAGGCTCAGCCAGGCGCACGGCAGAAGCCTGAGTACGCTGCTTGGACAGGTCCAGGTTGAACAGGTAGGTCACGGTCTCTTCACGAATCGCGCCGAGCATCGCCTGGTACATGTCGTAGCCTTCACGCTGGTACTCGACCAGCGGGTCACGCTGAGCCATCGCACGCAGACCGATACCTTCCTTGAGGTATTCCATCTCGTACAGGTGCTCGGGCCAGCGCTCACCGATGACGGACAGCATGACGCGGCGTTCAATTTCGCGCATGCTCTCTTCGCCGACGCTCTTTTCGCGCTCATCGTAGATGAGGTGTGCATCCGCCAGAACTTCCTTCACGATCTGGTCGCGAGTGATCTTGGTGCGGTCACCGGCGTCTTCTGCCAGGTCGTCCACGGTGATGGAGATGGGGTACACCTGCTTGAGTGCGCCCCAGAGCTCGTCGAAGTCCCAGTCCTCGGCGTGGCCTTCAGAGACGCGGGCGTCAATGATGGTGGTCAGCACCTCGTCCACGAAGCCGGAAATCTGTTCCTTCAGGTCGTCACCGTGCAGGATGCGGCCGCGGTCCTTGTAGATCGCTTCGCGCTGGCGGTTGAGCACGTCGTCATACTTGAGCACGTTCTTACGCTGCTCAGCGTTACGGCCCTCAACGTTTGCCTGTGCGGTGGCGATAGCGCGGCTAACGATCTTGGAGTCCAGTGCGGAGTCCTCGGGGGCTGCCGCCATGAGGCGGGTTGCCATGCCGGTGTTGAACAGGCGCATCAGTTCGTCGGTCAGAGACAGGTAGAAGCGGGACTCACCCGGGTCGCCCTGACGGCCGGAACGACCGCGCAGCTGGTTGTCGATACGGCGGGACTCGTGACGCTCAGTGCCGAGCACGTACAGGCCACCGAGCTTGGTGACTTCCTCGTGCTCTTCCTTAGCGGCGTCTTCGCAGGCCTTCAGAACCTCGGGCCAGCGTGCCTCGTACTCTTCGGAGTTGGTGTTCGGATCCAGGCCGAGCTCACGCATCTTCTCGACGGCCTCAAATTCGGGGTTACCGCCGAGCATAATGTCGGTACCGCGACCAGCCATGTTGGTTGCCACGGTGACGGCGCCCTTACGGCCCGCCTGCGCAACAATAGCTGCCTCACGCTCGTTGTTCTTTGCGTTCAGCACCTCGTGGCGCACGCCTGCCTTCGCCAGCTGGCGGGACAGGTACTCGGAGTTTTCCACGCTTGCGGTACCCACCAGGACGGGCTGGCCCTTTTCGTGGCGTTCCTTAATGTCCTTGACGACCGCCTTGAACTTGGCAATTTCGTCGCGGTACACCTTATCGGGGTTGTCGATGCGCTGCACACCCTTGTTGGTGGGGATGGGCACCACGCCGAGCTCGTAGGTGTTCATGAACTCTGCCGCTTCGGTTTCCGCGGTACCGGTCATGCCGGCCAACTTGTCGTACATGCGGAAGTAGTTCTGCAGGGTCACGGTCGCCATGGTCTGGTTCTCAGGCTTGATTTCGACGCCTTCCTTCGCCTCAATCGCCTGGTGGATGCCGTCGTTGTAGCGGCGGCCCGGCAGAATACGACCGGTGTGCTCGTCAACAATCAGGACTTCGCCGTCAATGACCACGTAGTCCTTGTTGTTGGTGAACAGCTCCTTCGCCTTAATGGAGTTGTTCAGGAAGCCAATGAGCGGGGTGTTCTTGGATTCGTAGAGGTTCTTCACACCCAGGTGGTCTTCCACCTTGTCAATGCCGGATTCGAGGATGCCGACGGTGCGCTTCTTCTCATCTACTTCGTAGTCTTCACCGCGCTTGAGCAGGGTTGCGGCAATGCGCGCGAACTCTGCGTACCAGCGGTTTGCCTCACCGGCTGCGGGGCCGGAAATGATCAGAGGGGTACGCGCCTCATCAATCAGGATGGAGTCCACCTCATCGATAATGGCGAAGTTGTGGCCGCGCTGAACCTGCTCCTCCACGGTCCACGCCATGTTGTCACGCAGGTAGTCGAAGCCGAACTCGTTGTTCGTACCGTAGGTGATGTCTGCGGCGTACTGCTTACGACGCTCGTCAGGTTCCATGGAGGAGAGAATCACGCCGCACTCCATGCCGAGGAAGCGGAACACGCGACCCATAAGGTTCGCCTGGTACTCAGCCAGGTAGTCGTTCACAGTCACAATGTGAACGCCCTTGCCGCTCAGCGCGTTCAGGTACGCGGGCAGGGTCGCGACGAGGGTCTTACCTTCACCGGTCTTCATTTCGGCAATGTTGCCCAGGTGCAACGCTGCACCACCCATGAGCTGCACGTCGTAGTGGCGCTTGCCCAGGGTGCGCTTGGATGCTTCACGGACTACCGCAAAGGCCTCCGGCAGCATAATGTCGAGGGATTCGCCGTCCTTGACGCGCTCGCGGAACTTGTCGGTCTCTGCTCGCAGTTCCTCATCGGTCATAGATGCGAAGCTGTCCTCGAGCGAGTTCACCGCCTTAGTGTACGCTTCGAGCTGTCGCAGAACCCTCTTATCGCCGGTTCGGAGGATTTTCTCCAAGAAAGATGCCACTGAGCTTCTACTCCTTGCTTGTTTCGGTACCCTCACCAAGGGCGCGCGAAAGTGCGCGCGGTGAGGCCTTCCTACATATTGTATGGCAGAGCCGCCTAATTCGCCCGTCCGAGCTATTTTTTACGCTGTGCGCCCACGAGGTGACATTTGGTGACGCTCGAATCTTTCACCTTCCGCTTGAGGCAGGGCCGCCCCATCCGACTGAAGGAACGAACATGTAGGCTACAGGAACGGGCACGGTAGAAGGCGCAGTAGAAGGCACAGAAAACCCGGGTACCTCAACAGTACACAGAGTACTGTCGGAGGCACCCGGGCCCTGAGCCTGCTTACTGAGCATGCCACCTGAGAGAGTCATGCACCTCAGCAATCAGCAGGTACGTTAGTTTTACTCGTTGTCCAGAGTGATGATGCCGTAGCTCCAGCCCTTACGACGGTATGCCGCAGCCGGTGCGCCGGTCTCGCTGTCAATGTACAGGTAGAAGTCGTGACCGACCAGTTCCATACGGTCAACAGCTTCTGCGGGAGTCAAACGCTCGCCCTTGAAGCTCTTGCGGCGAATCTCAATGGGAGATGCTGCCTCATCGGCGAGGGTGACCTCGCTGTTATCGAATGCTGCTTCTTCCACCGGAATATCCGGCAGCAGAATCTCGGTAATTGCTTCGGTGACCACGGGAATCGAGCCGGTAGCGTCCGCAACGGAAACGGGGTGCTTGCCACCGCGCTTGTACAGCTTGCGGCGGTCACGTGCACGGCGCAGACGCTCCAGGAGCTTGCCGTAGGTTTCATCGAAGACCGCGAACTTGTCGTGACCCTGGGCTTCGGAACGGAGGACAGGGCCGGTACCAACAACGGTAATCTCAACGCGGATGGACTCGCCACCCAGATGACCGTCCTTGCTGAACTTGACGTCAATGTCCTTCACGTTATCGCCGAGCTGAGCGAACTTCTGAACCTTCTCGTTCACGTACTCTTCCAGGCGTTCGGTGACCTTGATATTGCGGCCGTAGATGTTGACTTCCACGATCATTCCCTCCAGGTTGGGGGCTTATACCGCGTCCGGTTGGACCCGGTACGGGGGTTCGACTCCAATGCCGTTCCCTTGTATATATTCTAGTACGGAACATGGTTTATATCACTAGATATGACAAATATTTAGCCCAAATAATAGCTATTTATTCGTCTGCGAACTTTAAAAGCTAAAAATCGTGTATCTCTTGCAACTAACTACAAGAAACGCTATGTCTGAGCTTTTTTCGGTACCGCCGCCACGGCGCACACGCCCAGCACCCGCGAACCCGCATCCTGCAGCACGCGCACCATCTCAGAGGCGGTCGCGCCGGTGGTCACCACATCATCACAAATAATGCTCACCCGCCCCGCGCACAGGGCAGGTTCCATGACGCGCAAGGCACCGTGCATCCGCTCGGCACGGCCCACAGCGCCCAGGCTCTTCTGCTCGCTCTTTGCCTCAGAAGCACCGAGGAGAGATGAGGCGAGAAGAGAAGAACCCGCACGAGATGCTAAGGAGGCACCGCTCCCGCCCCGCGTGCGAGGCGCATAACCGATAACATCCACGGCGCGCACCCGCACCGAGGCGGGCAGACGCTGGTTGAGCTGACGCGCCGCCTCCTGCACCAGAAGATTCGCCGGCGCATAGCCGCGGCGGCGCACACTCTGCGCAGACGACGGTGCCGGAATCAGCAGCACCTCAACCGGTGCGGCGGAGGTACCTACAGAAGAGATAGAAGACCCCGGCGCGTTCTGAAGCTCCTCCCGGTGCGCCCGAAGCAGCTCATACACGCTACGCGCCAGCCCCTCGCCCAGCAGCGGCAACAAGTCAGTGCGACCGGCATTCTTCAATGCCAACAGGGCACGCGGCATCATCCCCACGTAACGGGACGCCGCACGCACCTCAGGAGCAGCCGCGCCCTCAAGAGGCTGCAGAACCTGCACTCGCTCCACACGCGCCAACGCCGAATGTAGCTGCGGCAGACACGCCTCACACAGCGGCGAGCCGGAACCGTAGGCGACCGGCACCGCACAGCACGGGCAGGTACGCGGCATCAACACCTCGCCCAAAGCCCCGCTGGCACTCTTGAAAGCACTGGCGAGGCGGGTCAAAGGCTCGTTCAAGGGCACGTTATTAGAGAGCGCATTGTTTGAGGGCGCGCTCAAGGAATCGTTCAAACCACGCTGTTCTGAACTCACCGAAAGCACCCTTTCTCGCTCGCGCCTGCCCGAGGCTAACCGGCGTAACTAATCTCGTGCAGAGTCGTATCCAGACGAATCCAGCCGCGCTCCTCCATCAGGTAGCACGAACCGTCAGAACGGTGCGCAATAATATTCGACGTATTATCCGCCGTCGAAATGGTCATCACACCATCCAAACGGTCCAGCTTCGTCTCTTCACCGCTGAGGGAAATCACCTCAGACTCACCGTTCTTCACGTTCACCACCACGACGCTCTGGTCGCCAGCCCAACGGGCATTACGCGGAGTCACAGAAGAGCTCAGGCGCACCATCTCCGTCAGACGCAGAGGCTTGCCGGCATCATCACGCACAATGCCGGAAATAATCACAGCCGACGCACCCTCAGTAGACGCCACAATCGCTATGCGCGCACCATCGTGAGAAACGTTCACGCTCGTAAAGTTCAAATTACGCTGCCAGGACAGGCCAATATCCACGCCGCGCTCACGCTCGGTTGCATCCTCAGAATCCGGCTTGAAGGCACGAACAATACCCTCACCATCAGCAGCCCACACCCAGCCATACGCGTCAAAACTGGGGGCAGCCAGAGCGGTACTCTGCCACACACGGCGGGCAGTACCCTGATACACCGTGTACAGGCTCGCAGCATCATTCGCCAAGCAGGCATACACATCCGCCGAATAGCCCATCGCCGGGGAGCTCAACTGGCTCACGCCACGCAGAAGCAACTGCTCACCCGCACTGCTCATATAGTCATCGCGCGCCACCATCTGGCCGTTCGGATTAATAGCAACCGTGCGGGCGGGAACACCCGGGTTCAGCTTCACCGCAGAGAAGCCGCTCGGTGCGTTCTCAGGAATCATAGTGCCGTTGTAGAACACCTCAGTCTTACCCAGACCGGAGAAGTTCTCCAAACCGTGCATAATCTGCTCACGTACACGCGCCAAACGATTATCGTCCAGGCGCTCGCCCGAGAGTCGAACCAGCACATCCTGGTTATCGCTCATGTTAGCGGTCTCAAGACTCATCGACTCATTCAACACCGAGAACGCAACATCCTTCAGATAGGACGCCGGACCAGCCATGAGGGTACGCACCAGCAACTCAAAATAGCGGTCCGTATGCGGGAACCAGCGGATATCCGGCACAGCATAACGGAACGCACGATCGTAGAAATACAGGCGGCACGGGCTAAACACGCGCTCAAACTCGGTACCGTCCAGCCACAGACCATCCGGGCACGAGTTAATGCGCCACTGGTTATCCTCCATGACCATCGTGAAATCATGAGTCTCAGTCTGAGCCTCCGGGAAGGTGCTCGTAATACCCTGACTATTCACAGTCGCCGTCTGCTGGAAACGCACATGATACATGCCCTCAGCATTGCCGCTATCGTCACTGCGAGGCTGCACCGTATTACGGTACACACGAGTCGTACCCATAGGATTCCAACGGCCCGCAAAGGAAGAGCTCAAATACTGGCGCGCCACCGCATAGTTCTCGATACTATCCACACCGGCACGCACGAACCCCTCAATAATCGCCTCGGGGGTAGCACCGGCCAGCGGACCCGGCGCACGCGCCGGAGAAGTATTAACGCTCTTCACATCCAGACCGCTACTGTGCTGAGTCACCCGGTCGTTCGTGGGAAGACCCGCGCAAGAGCTCACGAGCGTCGCCAAAGACACCGCACCCCAAGACAGCGCGGTGCGTCGAGAAACAATAGCCCTGTGAGACATGGAGGTCTTAACCTTCCTCTACGAACAAAGACAAACAATCACCAGCTAAGGCTGCAGGCCGTCGCAGCGCGGTGAAAAGATAACCACAGCGAAATAACAACACTGTGAAAATACATCTGCATTGATTGTACTGGGTAAACAGTGCAAATACGCAAGGATAAGTACCAATACAATCGCCCCGGCCCCAATCCCCCGCTCTATGACAGAGATTGGAGCCTCTCGCCTACCGGCCTTTAGAGGTCACGCTCAATGTTCGCACGAGGAGCGATATTGGGCAGCGTATCCTTCGCCGTTGCTGAACGATGCACACTCACCTCAGGCTCACCCGTCACCAAGACCGGAGACTCGCCCAAAGGCGCACCGTGCACCAGCGGCAGGTTCATCGTGAAGCAGGCACCGCGACCCTTCTCGCCCCACGCCTCAATCGTACCGCCGTGCAGACGCACATCCTCAGCAGCAATCGACAGGCCCAGACCGGTACCGCCCAGGGTGCGCTTACGCGAAGTATCAGCACGCCAGAAACGGTTGAACACCTGAACGGCCTCATCCTCAGACAGACCGATACCGTGGTCACGCACCGCAACGCCCAAGTTCGTGGCGTTCGCGCCCACGTACACGTCAATCGGTCGGGATTCGCCGTGCTCAATCGCGTTGTACAGCAGGTTACGGAGCACACGCTCAATACGTACGCGATCCATATCCACCATGATGCTCTCATGGCTCGTATGCACGTTCAGCTTCGTGTTCGTACGCTCCAGGTGCGGCAGAGCCTCCTGCAGAATATTCGACAGCACACGCATAAAGTCTTCCGTGTCGATGGTCAGCATTGCGCTACCGGCATCGAAGCGAGAAATTTCCAGCAGATCAGCAAGCATCGACTGGAAACGATCCACCTGATCGTGCAGAAGCTCCACAGTGCGACCCAGCGGCCGATCCATATCCTTACGCGAATCGTACAGAAGCTCCGTACCCAAACGCACCGTCGCCAGCGGAGTACGCAACTCATGCGACACGTCAGACACAAAGCGCTGCTGCAAAGTCGACAGGCGCTCCAGCTGAACAATCTTCTCCTGCAGCGAATCAGCCATCAGGTTGAACGAATAACCCAGACGCGCCGCCTGATGCTCACCGTGTACAGACACACGCTGATCCAGGTCACCGGCAGCCAGCTTCTCCGCCGTAATAGCGGTCTGCGTAATCGGGCGGACCACAAAACGAGTCACAATCCACACCACAGAAAGCACCACAGTAAGCAGCGCACAGAAACCACCAAAAAGAACAAAGTTAATATGCGCAATCGTGGCGGAAGAATCCGTCATATCGTACACAAGGAACAAACCGTAATTAGGGTTCTGTGCAATAGAAATATGGGTGCCAACAATAAGCACCGGATAGGTACGCTCACGGTTATTTTCAACAGTAGTCACCGTAGACGTCTGCCAGAAAATACCTTCTTTACCACGAACAGTTGTTTTGAAATCATTCGGAATGCTCGAAGAGTTCAAAGAATTATTACTACTCTGCTCAGGAATAAAGCCCTGTTTACCTTGACCTTCCAAAGGCACAAGAATCCAATTGCGTTTACCTGAGCTACCCGCGTCCAAGATGGTCAGAGTACGGCTCACGTTACGGCGAATTTCGCTATCACTACGAGCCTCAGAGGAGTCCAGCACGCTCTGAACATTGCGGAAACCACTCTCCGATTCCGCCAGCGCCTGAGCTTTCTGGTTTTCAAAAAGACTCGTCGCAATCTGGCTCGACAAGGACCAACCTACCATCAAGAAGCTCAGGAACATCATGATGCCCGCAGTGCCAAGGGCGCGGAACTGCAGGGATTCCTTCCACAGACGCTGAACACGCTGCATCAGGTTCCTACTACGCTGCTCTTTCGCCTTACGCGGCTTGGAAGTGCGGGTACGCGAAGAGGCGGAGGCTACCGCCTCCGCCGTCAAAGCGCCGTGCTCATGGCTCGACTTCGCAACAGACAATCAGGTTATCCCTTCGCCTATGAATAGGTTCCGCTTAGCTACCGGAAGATCCCACCAGCTCGGCCGGAATCTTGTAGCCAACACCACGGACCGTCTGAATGAAACGATCCGCACCCAGCTCATCAAACTTAGCGCGCAAACGCTGGACATGCACGTTTACCAGCGAATCACTCACATCAGTGTAACCCCAGACCATATCCAGCAGTTCCTGGCGGCTCAACGCCTGACCCGGGTGACGCACCAGCGCAGCCAGCAGGTCAAACTCCAGAGGAGTCATCGGAACCTCAGTGCTGTGGTACTTGACGGTACGGCCGTCCATATCCATAACAATATCGCCAATGGACACGACCAGCTGGCGGCTCTCACGCGGACGCAGACGAGTACGGATACGCGCCAACAATTCAGCATGCTTAAAAGGCTTCGCAATGTAATCATCAGCGCCAGCCTCAAGACCCTTAACAACGTCTTCAGTGTCGCTTTTAGCGGTCAACATAATAATCGGCACATTAGAAGAGCGGCGAATTTGCTGGCACACTTCAATACCGTTCATGCCAGGAAGCATCAAATCCAAAAGCACCAAATCGGGAGTGGAGCGCATAAAAGTTTCAAAAGCGCGGCCGCCATTTTCGCAGAAAACAGCGTTAAAGCCCTCTTGCGCGAGCACGAGGCCAATCATTTCCGCCAGAGCATCATCGTCATCAACCACCAAAATGGTGTGTGCGTCGCTTGCGCTCACAGTACCTCCCTATAGAAATGTCGTAAATACTTACATAAAAATGCTGATTATCTAATCATACCGCGCACTCAGCCAATGCACGGGCACACTCTGTCACACGAGCCAGCGAAGCCGTGGCATCCAGCACACTCACCGTACCCGAGGTGGACGCAGAAGGCACCAAACCGGTTTGCGGGCGCTCATCGGCCATCAACCCCACCGCACTCAGCTGCATCGGCTCAAGACCGACCTCGCGCCACAGGCTGTACAGGCGGCGCGCCTGATCGGGAACCCGCGCAGAAGTCACCACCGGCAACCACAGCTGAGCATTCGTCTCCAGAAGCTGCGCCACAGGTTCCCAGGAACGAGGGTCGCTCAGCGGCGGAACCTGCAACATGCCCGGCCCCTTGAGGCGAGCACGGTCAGGATGCAGCAGCAACGCGCAGGAAGCGGCACCCTCAACCTGCATAGCTTTCAACAGCGCCAAAGCGTCAAGGGCGGGGCGGGGCTGGGTCAGCAGCTTCAGCTCCTGCACCGGTTTGAGCGCGGTGCCGTCAACATCCAGGATGAGCTGCAGATTGAGTTCAGCAAAACGCTCCGCCACTCGATGGTACACCTGCTGGTAGTAGTGAGGTTGCAACGCCGACAGGGAACGGAAACCACTCACGGTAGGAATGGAGCCCTCCAGCAGACGCTGAAACTCCGATTCAACCAGTTGCACGGCAATCAGTGCCTGGGGAGCCTGCAGAGCCTCACGCAGAGACTCCACCCAACGCTCCAGGCCTTCCAGGAACGATTCCAGCAGGTCACGGCTCGCCCCTGCATCACTGATGGCACGCTCGCCGCCGGGTAGGTAGATGCTGGCTGCGAGGGTCAGCGGTCCGACCAGCTGAATCTTATACACCGGGGCCTGTCCTGAGCCGAAACGTTTCTTCTGCGCGCCCACGCGATCAGCTAGAAGGTTGATGTCCGAAAGCAGACGGTCCTGCGCCAGGGCAGACTCGCGCGCTCCCCTGCCGCCACTATGCACCATGCGCCAACCAAACGAGGCGCCGTCAAAGGCAAGTCCCTCGCACACCGCCAGGGTGCGTGCCAGCGGGGTACTCCGCCAGCCCAGCGCTGGCAGATGCGGCAGGAACGGCAGGTGCGGGGCGCCCAGCTCGCCTTCCACGCGGGACATCGCCTCGCCCAAATCATCGCCGGGAAAATCGCCCCGACCGCTGGCACGCACTAGCGGACGCTCAGTAGCGAGCGCGGCGAGGTCCTGTTCGGTCAGTTCGTCCCCTTCGGGGGCGCGGTACTCGCCGGGCAACAGCAGGCGCTCCGGCGTCGGTTCGGTGCGTACGGCCTGGCGGCTGGAATATTGAGCGGGCATAGGGGTGTATCCAGAGGGGTCAGATGACGTACAGATTCAAACGCAATGATGCGGAGAGTAGCGCGGTACTAACCTTCGGACTTCTCGGCTTCAGGTGCCTCGCCGTCCTGGTCAGCGTGCTCGTTCGCGATACGCACGTGGTGGCGAATCACCTCAGAGATGATGAAGTTCAGGAACTTCTCCGCGAACTCCGGGTCCAGGCTGGATTCCTTCGCCATGGCACGCAGGCGAGCAATCTGCGCCTCTTCACGGCCGGGGTCGCCGGCGGGCAGGTTGTGCTCAGCCTTCAGGATGCCCACGCGCTTAGTTGCCTGAAAACGCTCCGCGAGGATGTGCACCAGCGCTGCATCGAAGTTGTCGATGGAGCGGCGCATGGCGAAGAGCTCCTCGTAGACCTCCGGTGCGACTTCATCGCCCATGGAGGTGGCGTGGGGGTCAAATTCGCAGGACGTGTGTTCGGCAGTCATCGGTCTCTCCTCAGTTCGGTTGTGGCCTTCTGTGCGTTGCGTTCAAGCAGGCTATTGCGGCAATAGTCGCAACAGTTGGGGATAGCGAGGTGCGCGGTTATTCCGTGCAGCTATTCGGTGCGGCTAGTCGGCGCTGGTGGAGGCGCCAGCAGACAGGGTTTCCTGAATGTCTTCGCGGTCCAGCGAGTAGGCGCGGGCGATGGTGGACTGGCCCAGCACGCGGGTGCCCTGGTAGAGCACCATGGTCTGTCCCGGTGCCACGCCGGAGAGCGGATCCAGCAGGCGCACTACGGTTTCCAGACGCAGCGCGCCTTCTTCTTCAGCTTCGGGGTCGGGTGCCCAGGTCATGTATGCCTTGGCACGGACCGGGTCAGCGTGCGCGCGCACCTGCGCGGTCACCTCGAACTCTTCGCTGCGAGCGCCCAGCTGTGCGGGCTCTTCGAGGAAGCGTGCCGCCTGCTCCACGGGTACGCCTGCCCAGGTGGCGCGGATACCGCGGATTTCGTGCACGGCAAGCAGCTCGCGGGAGCCGACGATGACTTCGTTTTCCTTGGGACGCACCTCCAGCACGAAGCGGGGCTTGCCGTCGGCGGCGGGGCGGCCCAGTGCCAGACCCTTGCGCTGACCTACGGTGTATGCCTGCGCGCCGGGGTGCTCGCCGAGCACCTCGCCGTGGGTGTCCTTGATGAGGCCGGGGCGCATCTTAATGTGGTCGCCCAGCCAGGCACGGGTGTCACCTTCGGGAATGAAGCAGATGTCGTAGGAGTCCGGCTTCTTCGCCACGGAGAAGCCGCGCTCTGCCGCCTCCGCGCGTACCTGTGCCTTGGAGGGGGTGTCCGCCAGGGGGAACCAGGCGTGCTTGAGCTGTTCGTGGGTGAGCACACCGAGCACGTAGGACTGGTCCTTGGCCCAGTCGGCGGCGCGGTGCAGTTCGCGGTTGCCGTCTTCGGTGGTGATGACGCGGGCGTAGTGGCCGGTCACCACGGCGTCGAAGCCGAGCGCGAGGGCGCGTTCGAGGAGCGCGGCGAACTTGATCTTTTCGTTGCAGCGCATGCAGGGGTTGGGGGTTCGTCCGGCTTCGTATTCGGAGATGAAGTCGTCGACGACGTCTTCTTTGAAGCGTTCTGAGAAGTCCCAGACGAAGAAGGGGATGCCCAGCTGGGAGCAGACGCGGCGGGCGTCCATGGAGTCTTCGAGGGTGCAACAGCCGCGGGAGCCGGTGCGCAGGGTGCCGGGCATGCGGGATAGGGCGAGGTGAACGCCGACTACTTCGTGTCCTGCTTCTACGGCGCGGGCTGCGGCGACTGCGGAGTCAACGCCGCCACTCATAGCTGCAAGAATTTTCACTGCCTATCCTTCTGTTGTGTTGAGCCTTCCAGAAAAGTACGCCTTGTTGGTGTGGGCGGACTTTCCGTTACTGTAGCTACCCATTGTACGCAGGGGCTCGGCGGGATATTGGGCAGTGCACCCTCAGCCAGCCCTCAGCGAACGCTGAGATTGCAGGCTGAGGGCGGTTGGGTGTCTTCTCTTCTGGTTTTCTAGTGCCAGTGTTCTAGTGCCAGCGGGAGGCATCCGGCAGCTGCGAGGACAGCCCCGCCTTTGCTGCCTGTTCGTAGGCGGCGGGTAGTGCCGCGATGAGGCGCGCAATATCGGCTCCGGTGGTGGAGTGACCGAGGGTGAAGCGCTGGGCGCTGCGGGCGGTGTCTTCGTCCATTCCCATTGCCATGAGCACGTGGGAGGGGCGGGTCACCCCGGCGTTGCAGGCGGAGCCGGTGGAGCTGCTGATGCCCTGCATGTCCAGCAGGAAGAGCAGGGTGTCACCTTCTGCGTTTTCGAAGGTGAAGTGGGCGTTACCGGGCAGTCGCTTCTGGCCGGGGTATTCTTCGGTGAGCGGGTTTTCGCCGCTCAGGTGCGCCTGCGGGATGAGCGCGCTAATTGCCGCGACGAGTTCGTTGCGTAGCGCGGCGATGCGGGCGGCTTCTTCTTCGAGGTGCTGTACCGAGTGCACGGCAGCCTCTGCGAAACCTGCGATGGCGGGTGCGTCGATGGTGCCGGAGCGTACGGAGCGTTCCTGGCCGCCTCCGTGCAGGACGGGGGTCATCTGCACGGCGCGGGTTGCAACGAGCGCACCGATGCCCATGGGACCACCGATTTTGTGGCCGGAGATTGCGAGGGTCGCCACCCCGCTGGCGTGGAAGTCGATGGGCACCGCGCCGAATGCCTGCACCGCGTCCGAGTGCACGGGAATACCGTATTCTGCGGCGATAGCGGCGATCTCGGGGATGGGCTGTACGGTACCGACCTCATTGTTCGCCCACATGACGGTCACGAGCGCGACGTCTTCGGGGTTCTTTTCGATGAGTTCGCGGACGGTCTGCGGGTTGACGCTACCGTGCTCATCTACGGGGATCCATTCGAGCTGCGCGCCTTCTGCCTTTTCGAGCCATTCGCAGGTTTCTTCCACGGCGTGGTGCTCAATGGAGGAGACGAGAATTCGGGTGCGCTGCGGATCTTCTTCGCGGCGCTTCCAGTAGATGCCCTTGACGGCGAGGTTGTCCGCTTCGGTGCCGCCGGAGGTGAAAATAACCTCGGCGGGGTCGGCACCGACTGCGCGAGCAATGCGTTCGCGGGCGTATTCGACGGTGGCGCGGGCGTCGCGTCCTACGGCGTGAAGGGAGGAGGGGTTGCCGCCGTTGCGCATCTGTTCGACCATGGCGTCGATGGCGGCGGGCAGTACGTCGGTGGTGGCGGCGTGGTCGAGGTAGACGCGGCCGTTCTGACGGTTGGTTTCTGCGCTCATGGTTCCTCCTGCTGGGTTGTTGGGCGGTTTTTCGCCTCGCTTATTTTATCGCGCTCTATCCGCGCTCTTCTAGGCGTGTTCACCTGCGGCTGGGTTGGCGAGCGCTACTCCCCCGGGACGTGCGGGGCTGTTCGAGGGCTGTTTGTAGGCTGCGCGGTACACTTAGGAACGTGTTCAAGATTCTTTTCTATACCCCTGAGATTCCCGGCAATACCGGCAACGCTATCCGTTTGGCGGCGATTACTGGCGCTGAGCTGCACCTGGTGAAGCCGCTGGGTTTTAACTTTGATGATGCGCATCTGCGCCGCGCGGGTCTGGATTATCACGACCTGGCGGTGGTGACGGTGCATGAGACCCTTGAGGATGCGTGGGAGGCTCTGGCTCCGGAGCGTGTTTTTGCGTTCACGACGACTGCTTCGATGTCGTATGCGGATATTGAGTACCGTCCCGGTGACGTGTTCATGTTTGGTCCGGAGTCGGTGGGTCTGCCCGCTGAGGTTCAGCAGGATCCGCATGTGACTGAGCGGGTGAAGATTCCGATGAAGCCGGGCCGTCGTTCGCTGAACCTGGCTAATTCTGCGTCCATTGCGATTTTTGAGGCGTGGCGTCAGAACGGTTTTGAGGGAGGCGCCATCTAGCATGGCTACAGCACACCATAATCTGCCGGGGCCTCTGGTTCAGCAGATTCTGGAGACGCCCCCTCCCCTGGCTGAGCAGATTCGCCTGGATTCGCAGAATAGGGAGTTCACGGAGCAGGGGTGGGAGCCGGTCTATTCGGCGTCGCCTCATGCCCGTATTGTGGTGATTGGTCAGGCGCCTGGGCGTGCCGCGCAGGAGAGCCGTATCCCGTGGAATGACCCGAGCGGCGTGAAGTTGCGCGAGTGGATGGGCGTGACGGATGAGCAGTTCTATGACCCAGACCTGATTTCGCTGTTGCCGATGGATTTCTATTACCCGGGTAAGGGCGCGCACGGCGATAACCCGCCGCGTAAGGATTTCGCGCCGAAGTGGCATCCGCAGCTTCTGGAGCTCATGCCGAACGTTCAGCTAATTCTGCTGGTGGGGGCTTACTCTCAGAAGCACTACCTGGATGGTGTGCACGCCCCTAAGGCGCAGAAGAATCTGACGGAGACGGTTCGTGCGTGGGAGTCTTATCTTCCTAAGTTTCTGCCGCTGGTGCATCCTTCGCCGCTGAATTTTAGGTGGCAGGCGAAGAACCCGTGGTTCGAGAGGGAGGTTGTCCCGGCTTTGCAGAAGCGCGTGGGTGAGGTTCTCAAGGACGCTTAGTCCGCCTATTCTGCAGTATAGCTATAGTTTTGCCTCGCTCATGCAAGATGCTCCCACCCCAGGTACGGGGTGGGAGCATCTTTATTGTGCGCGTTATTTAGACTGACCGAGCAGTCCCAGCTAAGCGGATGCTTCTCAGCTACGCCGCATTGCTACTTCAGGAGCGAGGGGTTACTTCTGGCTGTCGGCGTCGCCCAGGGTCACGGTGATGTCCAGGGTAGAGGATCCGCGCTTGACCTTCAGCTTCAGGTCGGAACCTGCCGCTGCGGCACGTACGGTACCGTTGAGCTCTTCGCTCTTGTTCACGGCGTGGCCGTCGGCTTCAATCACTACGTCACCGACGCGCAGGCCAGCCTTGGCGGCTGGGCTGTTGGATTCTACCGAGGTAATTTCAACGCCACCGGGGATAAGCTTGGACGAGCCCGAACCGGTGTCTGCGGGGCTGTTCTTCACGCTCGCGCCCAGGTAGCCGTGGGTTGCCTTACCCTTGGCAATGATCTCGGAGGAGATGCGCTTGGCGTAGTTGGAGGTAATGGAGAACGCCATACCGTCGGCGGTGCCGCCGTCCTGGCTTGCCTGGCCCTGCGCGTTAATGCCGACCAGTTCGCCCTTGAGGTTCACCAGCGGGCCACCGGAGTTACCGTGGTTGATGGGCACATCAACCTGAATCATGGGGATGTAGTTCTGACCCTTCGAGTCAGCGGGCTGCACGCGGTTGACGTTCGAGACGACGCCGGCGGTCACCGATTCGCTACGACGATACGGTGCGCCGAGGGCAACCACGGCTTCGCCGGAGACCAGCTTGGAGGAGTCGCCCCAGGTGATGGGCTGCAGGTCCAGGCCGGAGGGGCTGATCTTCAGAACCGCCAGGTCAGCGGCAGAGTCCAGGCCCACTACGGATGCGGTGCGCACGGTGCCGTCGCTCAGGCGCACCTCAATGGTGGATGCAGCGTTCGAAGATGCAAGGGTGACCACGTGGTTGTTGGTGAGGATGTGGCCATCCTTATCGAGGATAACGCCACTACCGCCGCCGGTGCTGGAGCCGTTTGACGCCATGATGGTCACGGTGGAGGGCAGGACCTTCTTCGCGGTTTCTGCTACGCCTGCCACGGTGGAGGAGTTGCTGATATTGGAGCTGACGGAGCCACGCGAGGAAGCGCTGGAGGAGCTGTTGTTCGATGCTGCGATGCCGCCTCCGACGCCCGCACCGACGCCGCCGCCGACGAGGGCTGCGAGCAGAGCTGCGGTGAGCACAACACCGGCGCCGTAGCGCTTGTTGTTATCGGTGGCCTGGGGTGCAGGCTGTGCCGAAGTAGCCTGGGCGGTAGCCGCCTGGGGGTAGGTGTATCCGGGCGAAGCGTATGCCTGCGGGTATGCGTTCTGACCCTGCTGGTAGTTTGCCTGTCCGTTCACACTCTGCAGGGGGCGGGTTGCATCCGTGACGCCGTCGTTGCCACCGTAAGACCATCCGTTGTTCTGAGTCATAAGTTCTCCTAGAGTCGCGCGTGTGCGTCGCCCTGGGCGCACGCTATCTTTCTACTGTAGAGGGTGTTTTATGGTGTTCTATATCTTTTTGCTGTTGGTTATCGGGGAGTTCCCTGGGAATTTCTCCCATTTTTTCATTCAGTGCAGATTGGCTGGTGTGGGGCGCCCTGTCGTTCCGCGAAAGTTAGCTTTATTTCCTATGCTTTGTCCGCTATTTTTCGTCGCTCTCAGGCTTCTCTTTTAAAGCACTCGGTTTTTCTTCACGGTTTACACAGCCTGACGCGCCCGCATACACAGCTTGAGCACAGGGTCGCTCCGTAATGTTGAAGGCACGTAGAGCCGACGACAAAGGCAACGGACAAAGGCAAAGGAGAAACACCCATGATGATCGGAACCCTAATCTTCTGTGCGGTCTTGGCAAGCTCCATCGGTATCGGTGCGGGTATTGTGGCGTGTTGCTCGGGAATGGTGTACCGCCGTCATCGTGCGGAGAAAGCCGCCGAGTTGGCGCAACCGCTGACTACCCAGGCGTTGACCGCCGGTAGGTAGCGCATAGAGTTTGATAGTTTTCGAGTTTGATAGTTTTCGAGTTTGATAGTTTTCCGGGGCGGGAGATGAGAGCCCCGCACCGGAAGGGGCGAGAATCCCCAGTATGTCCCGAAGGGTCGGTGTGAGGACCGGCCCGGGTGTGATAGTGAGTTGAGTGATGACTGATGCGGCGTGAGCCCCTGTATGAGGGTTTGCGCCGCATCATCTTTTAACCGTGAGTGGGCACGGGAGGCACTGGTGGAAAGCCCCGGTGGAAAGCACCGGGCACCCCGGCTACTTCCCTTTTAGTATGCGGTAAGGCGACGGCGTTGCGGGCACCCGGGATTTAGCTGGGTTATGGTGAAGCTATGAGGATTATTTCTGCTGCTTTCGCTCTTCTTGGCGCGCTGCCGGTCGTACCTGCGGCGGTGGGGTCTTCTTTGGACGGCGTAACCCGCCTGTACGCGCTGCTTATATTTGTTCTGATCTGCGCGGCGGTAGCATTTTTTGCGTCGTTGAGCCCCTCACGCCGTCGTGCGCGTGAGATTAGGCGGCAGGTGTTGCAACAGCAGCAGAACCAGTCAATGAATCAGCAGGTACCGCCCCAGCAGGCGCCTTCACAGCAAGTACCCCCTCAGCAGGTTCCTTCGCAGCAGGTTCCTTCGCAGCAGGTTCCTTCGCAGCAGGTTCAGGGCGCAGTGAGCTACCCGATGCATTACCAGCCAAAGCAGGCGCAGCCGGGTCATAGTGCTCATCCGCCGCTCCCTGAGCAGGGTCAGGCTGTCAATGCTCAGCAGACTCAGGCACCCTCGCCTCAGCCTCCTCAGCCGGTGGCGGCGCCTTCCCCGCTGGAGCCGATGCAGGTAGGTGGCGAGTCTAGTTCTTCTACAGCCCAGAACCATTCAACACAGAACCATTCGGCGCAGAACCATTCAGCAGAAAGCCCTTCAGCAGAGAACAAGGAGCAGCAGAGCATGTCCCAGAACACCCCGGCGGAGTCTGAAGAGCGCCCGCAACAGGAGGCTCCCCAGCAGACGTCTGAGAGCAAGCCCTCCGATCGTTTCTCTTTGAGTACCAACCACAAGCTCATTTTCCCGCTCGAGAACGCCCAGCGCAGCCGCTACCCCATGGTGCTTTCTGTCAGTACATCTGAGGATGAAGTTTTTGCGCTGCCGTCGATTAGCGGTGTGCCGCAGCATCTGTTGGTGGGCACGCAAGAGAGTCATGTTCCGCTGAATCAGCGTCCGCGCTGGCAGCAGATCGAAATTCTAGAGAACTACCTCATGCGTGCCGTCATGAACCTGCAGACGCTGGAGCGTGCGCTGGTTTCTCCGTTGCACAGTTTCAAGGAGACCGCCCAGGCTGACCGCGCGGTGCTTGCCGCCGAGCTGGAAGAAACCATCCGGGTGTCTCGGCTGAAGCTGAGCGGGGCGTTGGAGTTCTATGTATCGTTGCCGCGTTTGGCGGAGGCGCCGGGCTCTTTCGCTTTTGCCCGTGATCATGCGTTCTCCCTGAATGCCACCGTCATTAGCCTGACGGAGCAGTGCTTTGAGCGTACCTTCCGTTGGCGTCTACTGGAGGATACTCTCCCGGATTCTTTGAACGACCGCCTCTACGCGGTGCGTTATCTGCGTGAGAGCGCGCAGAAGCTAGCGGCTTTTGTGGAGCTGAGCGATTTTGACCGCGCCATGCAGCTTGCCGAGACCTGGAAGAAGACTGCTCGTAAGGACTCGAAGATTGATGAGGCCAAGGTCTGGAATGAGATGACGGAAGTTGCCTTTGACGTTCTGCCCCAGTTGCGAGAGCGGGCGTTGAAGGGCGTTCAGTCTACGTTGGAATTTAGCGAGCTTTTCTACCGTGCCGGCGAGGATGGTACGCACCGTATGCTCAACCCGGAGCAGCTAAGCGAGTTTGAGCTCAAGGGCGTGCAGTCCACGCTCGAGGAGCGCCTGGAAAAGGTGCGTCTTGAGCTTCAGGACGCGGAGTTCTGCGCCGCTGTTTTGAGCCTGCAGGCGCGCGCTGTCATTGAGCTTCTCCAGGAGCTTCTGCAGGTCGAGCAGGACGGCGTTCTGGCGGAGATTGTGACCGATTTGCGGGCGCTTGCTCATCACTCACCCGACCTTGCCGAGCGGCCCATCCAGACGTTGATGTTCAGCCGCGAACAGTACGCCCCCGACGGGGAAGATCTGCCGACCATTGGCGAGCGCATCCGTTCCCTCTCGAGCGTGCCTGAGGTTCTGGCGTTCGTTCACTACGAGGGACCGGTGCTTCTGGTGGGCGTCTCGGACCCGTATAAGGCGTTTTCCGGGGAGGGTTCCTCCGAGGGTCTGCTCTCGGAGGAGAAGAAGTTATCTTCCATGCCGCTGTCGGTGTTGCGCACCCATTCGCGGCTTCTACAGCAGGTGCTTCGTCTGCAGAATCTGCGTTTGAAGCTGGCGTGGGTGAGTAGCTGTAGCGGCTACATGCCTTGGTCCCTGGTTGATCGTCATTTCGTTGGCCCCTCTGCCGCTGATGAGGATTTGAAGGAGCTGACCGAAAATAATGAGGCGCTCGCTGAGCTTCTGGACGCCCGTTCTAACTCCCAGGTGTATAAGGGCCGCGGCGTGCCGACTACGCCCTTCCTATGGGTGCAGATGCGTAAGCAGGCAGATCGCAGTTCTAGGTTGCTGAATCATGTGCAGTTCTTGGGATGGATGTATGCCTCGTCTTCGCGGGTTCAGGTGGTGGACGGCATGGTACAGAGTATCCACGATGTTGATGCCGCGGAGGTAGTGGAGCATCTGATGAGCAATCTGGAGATTGCGCGTCGGCGCTAATTGACTGAATATCCGGTGAGCCGGGGTCTAGCATGAGGCTAGGGCCCGGCTTTCCCGTATACCGGCCTTCCTGTATACCGGCTTTCCTGTATAAAGCCTGGGAAGTCGGTAAACGGGTGGCAAACAGCGGCGCAACATTCTCGTATCTGTGTGTTTGCGTGGCTGAGCCACCGCTACACTAATAATGTGACCAGCACTAAGGTGTGCGATGTTCAAGCACGCCGTGAAGTGCAGGTCCGTTCATACTTCACGACAACGGAGGAAAGACCATGACCGAGCACGCCTTTGCGCGTCAGATTCGTCCCGCACGCCCTCGCCTGCGCACTATCTTGGGTGCCACAGTGCTGGCGGCAGGTCTTTCTTGTGCCCCGGCGGTTCTACCGGCTGGTTCTGCATTTTTGAGCACGTCGGCGCAGGCTGCTGCCCCGATGCAGATTACGGGCACCACCGTGTACGATTCCACGAACTCTTTGGGTGATACCTCTACCCTGAAGTCTAAGATTTCGGCTCTGTCGAAGAAGCACAACGTGGATTTGCACGTGGTGGTCATCGATAAGTTTGAGAACCCGTCTACTTCTTCGAGCTGGACGAAGGCGCTTGCCACGAAGAACAATTGGGGTTCTGCCGATGTGGTGCTGGTGATTGCTACCGAGTCTCGCCAGGCGTATTTCTTGGCCGGTAGCACCAAGACCCTGTCGAGCGATCAGCAGACGAAGGTGTACCAGAACTACATTAAGCCGAAGCTGCAGAACAGCGACTATTCGGGTGCGGCGCTGGCTGCGGTTGAGGGTATCGAGGCTCAGAAGGGCGGTAGCTCTTCTGGCGTGGTGACCGGCGTGCTCGGTGTGGGTGCGGCGGCGACCGTGGGTGCTGGTGGTTACGCGATGTACCGCCGCCGTAAGAAGAAGAACGCTCAGCAGCAGCCTCAGCGTTCCTACGGTGCGCCTCGTAACTACTCCCCCATCCCGGAGGTTCCGCTGGAGGAGCTGCGCACTCGCGCCGGTAGCGCCCTGCTTCAGGCTGATACGACGATGAGCCACGCGAAGCAGGAACTGGATTTTGCGCGTGCACAGTACAGCGACCAGCAGGTGGCTGAGTTCGCTCAGGAGATTGCGCGCGCTGAGGATTTGATGCGTAAGTCCTTCCAGCGTCAGCAGCTTCTAACCGATAGCATCCCGGATACCGAGGCTGAGCAGCGTGCCTGGTTGACTGAGATTATTGATAACTCTCAGGAAGTCACCCGTATTGCTCAGGAGCAGGACGCTAAGCTGGCTCAGCTGCGCAACCTGGAACAGGAGGCACCTCAAGCTATTGAGGCACTGGCTCAGCGTCTGCCGCAGCTGCGCGCCTCGGTGGAAGAGATTGCCGCCCAGTACCGCGCGTTGAAGGAACGTTACCTGCCCAGCGCTCTGGAGCCCATTTCCAAGACTCCTACCCTGTTGGAGTCGAACATGGTGCTGTGCGCCGCTGAGGTTGAGAAGGCTCAGGCAACCGTTGCTACGGCACGTTCGGAGGCGGTCGCTCACCTGCGTACCGCTGAGGAAGCTGCCTCGCAGATTCAGGCGCTGGGTGCGGCTGTGCATACCCGTTCGCAGGAGCTGGAGCAGGCTCAGCTGGGTCTGAGCACCGATCTGCTGAGCATTCAGCGTGATGTGGCTGAGGCGAAGAGCCTCGCGGCTTCTCAGCGTCGCGATGATTTGGGTGCGGTCGCCGCCGGTATGGAGGCGGTGCTCAACCAGGTCACCCAGAGTGCTTCGGCTCGCCCGAATGACCCGCTGACTCTGGCGAACCAGCTGCGTCAGCTCTCCGCTGAGCTGGATAAGGCAATGACGAATATGCGTGCTACCCGCGAGCGTTCTCGTGCGGCTTCGCAGAACCTGGATCGTACGATGCGTTCTGCCTACGCCGCGGTGAACGGTGCGCGTAGCTACATCAATAACCGCCGCGCTGCGGTGGGCCCGATGACCCTGACCGCTGTTTCTGAGGCGGAGCGTCACCTGGGTCAGGCTCAGCGCCTGGCTTCTTCGGATCCACTGAACGCCATGAAGGAAGCCAATATGGCTATCCAGAAGGCGACCGACGCGCAGAACCGCGCTCAGAGCGAGGTCGGCAACTACTACAACAACCAGAACGACCGCGGCGGCGGTAGCTTCGGCGGTGACCTGGCGAAGGGTCTGCTGCTGGGCGCTCTGATGACCGCGATGAACTCCGGCACCAGTAGCTGGGGTAGCAGCGGCGGCCACAGCAGTGGCGGTAGTAGCGGCGGCAGCTGGGGCGGCGGCTTCAGCGGAGGCGGCGATTGGGGTAGCGGCGGCGGTGACGGCGGCAGCTTCTAACCGCCTCCACACTGGCTGTCCTGCCGGTGCTGGCGATCCTGCCGGTCGGTTTCTGCAGGTATTTCTACAGTCTGACCGGCGGGGCACGTAGCTTACCTCACCGGTTTTTCCCCAGTCGGAAAACACCCGAGGCAATTTACCAAAAGTTTAAGTAACAGAAATCAGGCGTGCATCATTTTCACAGCATGCACCCAGAAATCTGCCACATAATTAGTTATACGGGCACGGCTCACGAGGAGCGTAGTGCTCCCCCGCAGCCCGTGAACAGAAAGTAGGAGATTATGGCTAAGCAGACCATCTTCGGCCGTATTGCACAGCTCACTAAGGCAAACATCAACGCCCTGATTGATGCAGCTGAGGACCCGGAGAAGATGCTGGACCAGATGGTTCGTGACTACACCAACAACATCCGCGAGGCGGAGGCTGCAGTAGCACAGACCATCGGCAACCTGCGTCTGCTCGAGAAGGACCACGCAGAGGACGTCAAGGCCGCTCAGGAATGGGGCACCAAGGCTCTGGCAGCTTCTAACAAGGCTGATGAATTCCGCGCAGCTGGCGACGTTGCCAACGCTGACAAGTTCGACAACCTCGCTAAGATCGCTCTGAACAAGCAGCTGCTGGCTGAGAAGGCTGCACAGGCTGTTGAGCCTCAGCTGGCTTCCCAGACTCAGGTTGTCAACCAGCTCAAGGACGGCCTGGAGAAGATGCGCTCCAAGCTTGAAGAGGTCAAGTACAAGCGTGATGAGCTGACCGCGCGTCAGAAGACTGCAGCAGCTCAGACCCAGGTGAACGACGCTCTGAAGGCGTTCGACGTTCTGGACCCGACCAGCGAGATGAGCCGCTTCGAAGAGAAGGTTCGCCGCGAAGAGGCACGCGTCATCGGTCAGCAGGAGCTGGCAGCTTCCTCCCTGGACGCTCAGTTCAACACCCTGGACCAGATGGAGCGCGAGACCGAGCTGGACGCTCGTCTGGCTGCTCTGAAGGCAAAGAACGCTCCGGCTGCTCCGGCTCCCCTGGCTGTGGAAGCTCCCACCCAGACCCTCTAAGCCCGGTCTAGTGCCTAGCTTCTTGAGCTAAACCTCAAAAGATCCGCCCCGTTCCTGAACTTTAGGAACGGGGCGGATCTTTATGCGTTAGGGGATGCGAGCCTTAGTTCGCGTAGATGTACAGGTAACCTGCCATCGCGGAGCGGGTGACCGCAGCATTGGAGGTGGAACCGGTACCAATACCGTTGGAGGCAGCCCACGCCAGAGCCTGGGACGCGTAGCCGCCCTGAGCCTGTGCCGGGGAGCCAGCTGCACGGTACATGAACTCAGCCATGGTGGACTCGGTGACGGCCTCCAGGGGGCGGAAGTCGCTACCGCTGATGCCCTGCTGGCTCAGCCAGAAAATCTCCTTGTACGCGGGGTGGTTGACCGGAACGTCGCTGAACGGCGAAACAGCCGGTGCGTTCACTGCGGGGCGACCAGCCACGCGGTACAGGTAGGTTGCCAGCTGCGCGCGGTTGACCGAAGCGTTCGGGCGGAAAGTACCGTCCGCGAAGCCGAGCATGATGCGCTTATCAGAGTTCCAGCTAATCTCGTTGTAGTTCGGGTCCGAGTCGGACAGGTCGCGGTAGCCCAGCGCGGGGGTCTTACCGGCGAAGTCCAGGGAGGACGCCAGGATGTGCGGCAGGTCGTAGTCGTGGTGGCTGAAGCCGTCAATCAGCTTCACGCGGGCGTCGGAGAAGCCTGCGCCCAGGTATGCGTTGTAGCCGGACTCAACTGCGCCTCGTGCGCTCCAGGTGACGGGGTTGGTGTTACCGGAGGTGTCATTCGCGCCGACCCACCAGTACATAGGCAAGCCCTTAGTGGTTGCGTCAGCGTCCACGGAGCCGTCCGAGTCGCCGCCTGCAACCATGATGGAGCCGCCGCCGTTACGCCATGCGGTGTTGTGGTCGGTCAGCTCGTAGGTGATGAACTCGGCGCCACCGGAGTAGCCCATGGTCCACACCTGAGAAGCGTCCAGGTTGTTCTGGTTGATGAAGGACTTCGCGAAGGAACGGAAGAATTCGCCGTTGGTGTTCATGTCTTCCCACCAGGTGATGCCGTCGCCGGATGCGTTGGTGTCCGGGGAGATAATCGGCACGAAGACCATGTTGCGGGCGTTAGCAATCTTACCCATTGCCGCGAGCATACCCTCGTCGGGGGTGTAGACCTTGGACTCGTTACGCTGCCAGTAGTCGCCGTCGAAGTAGAAGACAACGCCAACAGGCTTGGAGTAGTCCAGGTTGTTCGCGTATACGTGGTACTGGGAGGTGGTGCCCGCCGGGGAGGTGTAGCTCTGGTAGGTTGCGGAGCTCATGGTGCGGGCGCGAGGAGCGTTGTTCTGCTTCTGCTCAGACTTCTGTTCGGTCTTCTGCTCTGCCTTCTGCTCGGCCTTGGGAGCGGCGGTTGCCTTACCCTTGGTGAGCGAGCTGCTCAGAATCTCGGAGAAGTTGTAGTCGAAGTGGCCCGAGCCGTTCAGAACGGTCGCGGAAGCGTTGGTGTAGCCAGCGTTGCGGTAGGCGTTGTAGCCGCCCTCAACGGCGCCTCGTGCGCTCCAGGTCTGCGGGTAGGTCTCACCGGTGCCGTCGTTCGAGTTTGCGTACCAGAACATGGGCTGGGACTTCAGCGCAGCCGAGGGGGTGCCCTCGTCCAGGCCACCGCCAGCGACCATGATGGAGCCGCCGCCGTTGCGCCAGGTCTGGGGCTTGGTGTTCAGCTCGTAGGTGATGAACTCAGCGCCACCGGAGTAGCCCATGGTCCACACGTTGGAGGAGTCCACGCCGTTAGCCGCGATGAAGGAAGACGCGAAGGAGCGGAAGAACTCGCCGTTACGCTCCATGTCTTCCCACCAGGTCACGCCAGCATCGTAACGGTTGGCGTCCGGAGAGATGACGGGCACGAACAGCATGTTCTGTGCCGCTGCGGAGGCAGCCATCTGAGCCAGCTCACCGGAGGGGTCGTAGACCTTGGACTGGTCGTTGCGCCAGTAGTCGCCGTCGAAGTAGAAGACCACGCCAACGGGCTTGGAGAAGTCCACGCCCTCAGCGTAGACGTGGTACTGCGAGGTGGTACCAGCCGGGGAGGTGTAGGACAGGAAAGTCTGGTTGGTGCGGGTTGCTGCCACACCGGATGCCGCCTGAGTAGCCTGTGCGATCTGCGCGGGCTGCGCGGCAGGGGTTGCAGCGCTCTGGGTAGCTGCGGGGGTCTGTGCAACCTGTGCCAGGGTGGGCTGAGCGGAAGGCTGAGCCGCCTGTGCGGACTGGAAGGTAGCCGAGGGGGTTGTCTGCTGAGTTGCCTGGGCAGTGTAGGTCTTCTGGATGGGCTGAACCGCGGTCGTTGCGGGAGCCTGCTGAGTCTGCTTTGACTGTTCTGCCTGCTGGCGGATCTGCACAGCAACCTGCGAGAGGGTGGGCTGCACAGTGGAGGTGAACAGGGACTTGGGGGCCTGGGTAGCTGCGCCGGGGATGTCCTGAACGACGGGTGCGAAAGCCGAAGCGGGTGCTACCAGGGTGCTACCGAGCACGGAGGGTACAGCGATGACTGCGAGAGAGCCAGCCTTAACAGTGCGGGGGCGAAGTGCCATGGGTTGTCCTCGTTGTTGGTGTTTCGTGGGGCGCGAACGCCCGAGAGTGGTTGAGTGATAGGTGGTCTATAGGTGAGAAGCCTATAGGCGGTCGGCCTGCGAATGTGATGCCGCATGGAGCAAGTCCAGTAACCGTCCCGTGTGTGTTGCGGGGACGTCCTCATGTGATGGAGGGCTGCAGTATTCATTTCGGAGAGCTACGCGGCGGACCGCGGTGACCACGTACTCAAAGCTACCAGGTCAAAAAGCCTTTTCCAGCGGTTTTTTGGGGCTATTTTTGAGTATCGAACAAGATTCAATCTTAACAAGAGCTTTTTCTCAACTTCTAGTTGAACTTTAGTCACCTTCAAGCAGAGGTTGAATGTACTGTTTTTCCTTGATTTTCCGGGGTTTTTGAGCGTTTTTTGAAAGGGTTTCAAAAAACTCTACAATTAACTTGAATGTTTGGTATGTGATTACAATCACTTTCGGGGTGAATTGTTGCACTCGAAGCCCAATTTTTGCCAAAAACCGCGGAATTCCGGGGCAAAACGGGTGATTTCCAAGCCCGGAATATAGGCACCTTTCGCATATTCCACTTTGAGAATGCACTTTGAGGCAAAAACAGCCCCCTCGCCACTCCCCCACCCAGGCATCCTATCGGACCCCTCATCACGCTCTTGAGACCCGCCCCAGAGCCCCCTTCAGGACCCCTTTCAGATCCCCTTTCAAGGAGCTCAAAAGCAGCGTCTCAAGAAGGCGTAACCACCCTCCAGCAACCGCTCGGAAGTGACTCCACCACCCCCATGGGCACACCCGCTTGAAGCCCCGATAGACGGACTGAGGAATACCTCGAAAGACGCATCGGGAGACGTTCCGAAACCAGTCCAGGGTACTTTCACGACGGTTCTATGAAATTCCGTGAGGAGGTTTCAAGAGGGGTTTCGAGAGGCCGAAAGATCCACCTCAAGCACCCCGGAAGGGGCAGCAGGCTGCCCCCCCCCCATCAGTCTCCCCGAAGCACCGCCCCGACAAGGTTCAGAAGACCCCCTCCGCAGATTACAGAAGGCAGGAGATACGGAGAGGCAGGAGATATAAAGAAAGCCGCCCAGCAGGCGGCAGAAAGGTAGCACAAGAAGAAGAAAAGTAGGCGGCAAATGAAGACAGGTCGCCGACAGGAAAGGTGCAGGAAGGTGGCGAAAGAAGGCAGACCGGCGGTCGGAAGGTGACGGGAGGACAGCAGAAGGAGACAGGTCGGCGGGAGTACGGGTTTTAGGGAATAAAAAAACTCCCGATAGCTAAGCTATCGGGAGTTATCCGTTGCGGGGACAGGATTTGAACCTGCGACCTCACCGATCTTGTTTGCTGTCGTTCCCACGACTTGGATTTTAAAAGGCGCCACCTTTGGCTCCTATATATTTTCTACCGGGTTTCTGTTGGCTGCGATATGTTCGGGGTTTTTACTAACGTCGGTGAAACGTGCATAGCTATACTTCACTTGGAAAAGCGTATGTGAGGATAGCTGCACTTCCAACGGATAGGTTTCCAAGTGACGGCAAAGCGAAGTCAGCGTTTGCTAAACTGTTCTATCGAATCCCAGTTTGAGATCGGTCCTTGCAAGTTCCACACCTTCGTTTTATTCCGCTATCACGAAGGCTATTTCCGGCTCTTCCGAGTTGAGCGTGGGTGACCAGGTATTGGTCGGGGGTTGTGGGTAGAGGTCGAGGTCCTTGATGATGAGCGGACTTCTACCACCGCGATCTTCAAAGGACCTCCTGTTGACTTCTTACCGTGACGGATCATGGGGCAGCCACACACAGAGCACGATGCAGTATTCACAGGAACGAGGCAAACACGACCAACTGAAAGAGTGACTTTCCCGCACCAGAAAGCCGAAAAGTCACCCAACCAGCAACACGTAGTGTCCTATAACCCAGAAAGAAAGCTCTCCCTGGAAGCCACTGAGGCTTCCAGGGAGAGCAGTCAGAGAGTGCGAAAGACGAATACACCGCTATCAAGCGTGAGGCGGCCGATGGGGGAGTCGTAGGTGGCGAGCGCCGGATCAGAATTGCTCGGGGTGATCGCGGTAGGCATACGCCCACACTGTCACGGCGACAGTCACAGCGCGAGTCCACGCGTCACGGACAGCGTCCAGTTCTGCGCCCTCGAAGCCCTCCGCCAGGAGACGGTGCCCGACCTCCACAGTCGGCGCGATGAAGGCGAGCACGTAGCGCAGAGGCACGAATGGCGTCGAGTCCGCCCCATCCGCCGCGTTCTTCGCCGCGGTCATGTGTCGAGCTCCAATCAGGTACTGGTAGTCCAACCACGCCTGATCCCGCTCGCGCGTGCACATGTCGATGATCCACTGGGCGAATCGGGGCTTTGACGCCTGCGCGTACTCGGGGTTCGGCTGTCCATCCGGATGCGCGGAAT
>ERZ772990.9-NODE-9-length-62103-cov-5.01647_pt1 | contig 62103 bp, 52 predicted proteins | sample MGYA00511674_ERZ772990 | MGnify/ENA primary metagenome ERZ772990 (study PRJEB29015, sample SAMEA2738045) | human oral metagenome | biome: human oral; feature: human-associated habitat; material: saliva | place: China | collected 2233 ...
AAGCGCCAAATCGTATGGAGTGCCAGCATAAACATCCGGCAACTCACCATTAGCTACCTTCTCACGATACAAGCTGGTTACTTCGCTATAGTTGAAGGGGAATTCCTTAGCTTCGTTCCTACGCTTGATCTCTGCCAAACCCCACTCATATTCGGCACCGGGGCGCGCCACCGGAGCATTAAAAAAACGCCCATTCAACTCAGCACGCATCCACCCCTCCGGAGTATTTGCATCAGATATGGGCTTCGTAAAATCGAACGGAGCTCGCCAATACTCAGGGTCTTCACGATAATCGTAAGCTTCTTCTGTGGTCTCTCTACTCATGGGGAACCTCCTAATAATATGCAAAAATATGTGCCCACACCGGCGCTGCGCGCAACGCCGCTTAGGGCGCTCATGATGGGCGCGGGCGGTATGCGGTACCGCCGATAGTTCCCACTATACGGGCTCTTCCGTAACCCGCAAGCGGTTTCGTCACCGGGCGGGCACCTCCCCCCCCCCCAAAAAAATCTGGGCGTTATAAAGCCACAGCGTGCGAGCATAGCAAAAGGCACCCCGCCACTTAGCAGGATGCCTTTCACAAAAGTTGTAAGGAGCTAACCGGTGGTGCCCCCGATGTCTTCTAGACCGAAGCATAAAGCCGCGGCCGCCCAAGCGTTATTGCCACACCAGTAGGTGAGGCTCAGGGTTTCAGAGGGGTCGTTTAACTCCTTGAGCCCAAGTATACACGAAAAAGACCCCCCGTTCCCCTTAGAGGAGGGGGAACACAGGGGGTCTCTGCCCTTAAACCAGAGAGGTACTTAGGCACCCCGCAAGTTTTAGAAAGGCAGAAGCGCCAAATCGTATGGAGTGCCAGCATAAACATCCGGCAACTCACCATTAGCTACCTTCTCACGATACAAGCTGGTTACTTCGCTATAGTTGAAGGGGAATTCCTTAGCTTCGTTCCTACGCTTGATCTCTGCCAAACCCCACTCATATTCGGCACCGGGGCGCGCCACCGGAGCATTAAAAAAACGCCCATTCAACTCAGCACGCATCCACCCCTCCGGAGTATTTGCATCAGATATGGGCTTCGTAAAATCGAACGGAGCTCGCCAATACTCAGGGTCTTCACGATAATCGTAAGCTTCTTCTGTGGTCTCTCTACTCATGGGGAACCTCCTAATAATATGCAAAAATATGTGCCCACACCGGCGCTGCGCGCAACGCCGCTTAGGGCGCTCATGATGGGCGCGGGCGGTATGCGGTACCGCCGATAGTTCCCACTATACGGGCTCTTCCGTAACCCGCAAGCGGTTTCGTCACCGGGCGGGCGCCTCCCCGAGGATGGGGCATAAAAAATTCAGTAACGAGTCATCAGAGGCGAACACATCATTCACCCACAATTGCGTTTAGGCTTTCACATGTTGCTCCTGTCCTGTCATGGTGAGGTGTGACTGGTTATGATGACTGGTATGGACTCACAATTTATAGCAAATCTTATTTCCGGCATATCGGCAGCCGCTGCCATTGCTTCGGCCATTGTGGCATGGCGGCAGGCTACTGGCTCTAAGGAAGCTAAGGCAAAGGCAGATGAAGCGCACAAAGCAGCTCTAGCTATGAGTGATGCGGCTGACCGTTCTGCAAAGGCAGCAGAAAAACGGGCCAACCAGGCTGAGAAGTTACTCGAGCAGATGCAGCAGATTGCTGACAGCCTTCGCAGACCTGTCTTGGAGCTGACTCATGCATTCAATGGCCAACGTCCTAATGATTACCACTATAAATTGCGTAATAATACTCAGACATCTGTCATGGTTCTTGAGGTAAAAAACCTGGACAAGTTCACCAGCCCCGAGCTTGAGATTCCCAAACTTCCTATGGAGGTGCACCCCGGCAAACCGGTTACGTTCTATCTACCGCATACTCGAAGAAATAAGAGTCTGGAGCTTCGAATCAATGTCAGTGGGAAGGAAGAAACTATTTTTGTAGAGATTCCTTGATAGTTCGAGCTTTCAACATCAAGAACCAGCGAACCTTTCACAAGTTTGACGATATTGAAATAGGCAACTTACAGCAGTAATTGCTCGGGCGTATATGGACCGACAAAAGCCAATCGCATTTGCTGAGGGGCAGGAGCGTATCTTGCAAGCAACTTGGTCCCCATTTACTCCCCACCTTGAGGCATTATTCGTTGCAACAGGTAAGCAGATAAAAGAAACCCCCTGCGTTCCCCTTAAAGGAGGGGGAACACAGGGGGTCTCTGCCCTTAAACCAGAGAGGTACTCACGTACCCCGCAAGTTTTAGAAAGCCTTGTTTACCAGCGTAGCAAGACCGGACTTCTTGTTTGCAGCGGTCTTCTTGTGCAGAACACCCTTAGAAACAGCCTTGTCCAGCTTACGGTTCACAAAACGCAGAGCCTCAACAGCTGCTTCCTTGTTCTGTGCCTCAACAGCAGCCTTGACCTTGCGGGTCGCGGTCTTCAGCTCGGACTTTACAATGTTGTTGCGCAGACGAGCCTTCTCGTTGGTGAGGATACGCTTCTTCTGAGACTTAATGTTAGCCACAATTAAACTTTCTGTTTTGTCTTATTGGTCGGTGAGGGCGACGCTGGCCGATCATCGACTGAGCGGCGTGGGGATGCCTATGGCAACCGGCCAGCAGTGCCCGATGACCATCGGACACTCAACCACACATAATACCAGATGAACAGCCTCCACGACAGACCCTCGCGGAGAGAAAAATACTGTGAAAACCGCTACACGCAGCCCCCACATCTAACGCCGGACACCCTCAGGTTCCCGGCATCAAGCATCCCGGTATCAAGCACAAGGGTTAGCCGTTATGGCGAGTCCACGCACGCTCAATCAGGCGGAACGTATCCTCCGGCATAATGGCACCCTCACGGCGCATCGCATCCGGGCGAACACGAATCACGCGGTTCAGCTTCACCTCAGAGGCGCGGCCCTGCGGATCCCACGGGCCCGAACCAATATCAAGGTAATTCGGATCAGCGTGCTCACGGTTATTGTGATCCTTGCTGGTCATCATCAGCGCCAGCAGGTACTCACCGTCACGACCCACCAGAAGTACCGGGCGGTCCTTACCCTGCGAGTGGTCCTCCTCGAAGGGAACCCACGTCCACACGATTTCACCCGGGTCAGCATCGCCGTCCAGGGAGGGCGAGTACTCAAAGTTGATCATGTCGCGGTAATCGCCCGGGTAATCCGAACCGTTCGATGCGCCGGTCGAAGCCGGTGCGGAAGGCTTCGGGGCGCTCGGCTTAGGCGCCGAAGAGCCGGAGGTACGAGCCTCACCCTGACGAGATTCACTCTTCTGGGAGGACTCGGAGCCGCCCTTAGACGCAGTAGCATCGTTGAGGGCATCCTCTGCCGCCTTCTGCAGGAAGGGCAGCAGGGCAAAGAAAATTTTCTTCAGAATTTCGAGCATGGGCTCTATTATGCACTACAGGCGCGGAGGTAGAGCAATCGCCAAAACAGCCTGCTCCACCGCATACACAGCATCCTGCGACTCGCCCTTCAGCTGGGCGTCCGCATCAGCCAGAAGCTGCACAATATGCGCCAACTGGGCGCCGGTAAAACGGCGGCCGTCACGCTGAGCCTGCTCAACCTGCCACGGTGACATACCCACCTCACGCACCAGCTCGTTAGCGCTCATACGCACGTGGTGCACGCGCGCAATATTGCGGATACGCATGGCGAGCGCACCCAGCATCGGAATCGGCTCCGTGCCGGTGGCGAGGGAGTGGCGGAGCAGACGCAGAGCCTCCGGGGCGTTACCGGAAATCGCGGCGTCACTCACGCGGAACGCGGTGACTTCGGTGCGGCCGCCGTAGTAGCGGTTCACCGCCTCCTCGGTGATTTCGCCGGGTACGTCTGAGAGCAGCTGCTGGCATGCGGCGGCAAGCTCCGCAGTGTCGGAGGAGGCGGCAGTCAGCAACGCCAGGGCGCCGCCGGTAATCGGGCGCTGGGCGGCGGCGAACTCCCCCGCCAAGAACTCGCTCTTCTCGCGGTCGGTCTTGAGCGCCTTGCAGTTGATGAGCACGAACTGGGAGCGCACCAGGTCGATGAGCTTCTTGCCGCGGTTACTGCCCGAGTGGTTCAGAATGAGCATGATGTCCGGCTCGGGGGCGTTCAGGTAGGCGAGCGTATCGGTCAAAAACTCGTCGCTCATGGAGGCGACGTTCTCAACCTCAATGATCTTCGCCGAACCGAACAGGGAGGGCGAAGCGTGCAGAATCAGCTCCCCCGCCGTGTAGGTAGCGGCGTTAATCTGAACGCGGTCCACCTCCGGGTGGATGCTGCGGAACAGCTCACGCAGGCGTGCCGCGGCGCGGGAGGCGAAGTACTCCTCCGGGCCGTAGAGCATGACGGCGGGTGCCGGGGTGACGGTACGCCACGCGGTGTCGAGGGCGGGGCCGCCTCGGCGGGCGTAGCCTCGGGAACCACCACGCTGGGTTGAACGCTTACGCTCGGACACGCTTATCACTCGCCTTTATCTGCAGGGTACGGGCTGAACTCGACCCCGCTGCGCACAGGGGTGCGGCGCGGGTAGAGTCTCGAGTATCCATCATAGCGTTTTCTTCTCGGGTGCCTCCTAGCGTTGGTCAGGGATAGTTGGTTAAGAACGGGCGGGTTGCTGGGTGCGCTGATAGGCGGGCGCGGTGTGCGGTACCACCCGTACATACTGCCGGTGCGTGACCGCACGGTAGCGGCGCGCATCCACCCACCAGAGGACAACGCTCAGACCCAGTACGCAGAGGGCGCTACACACCACCGCCGGCACGCTCGAACCGGGTTCCCACGGGTTACCCGGCGCGTGCGCGGCAGTGTGCGCCGCCCACTCAATACCCTGCGCGGCAAGACCACCGGCGCAAAGGCACAGATCCGCCAGAGTGGGCAGACCCAGTAGCATGAATCCGAGCGCCACCAGCCCGGCGAGCATGCTCAGCGGCGCCAAAGGAGCGGCAATCAGGTTCGCCGGAACAGAGTAGAGCGGCACCTTACCGCTCATCGCCAAAATCAGCGGAGTACACCACAGGGACGCCACAATCGGCGCGGCGAGCATTTCCGCGCAGAACACCGGCATGATGCGCATGAGCAGGCGAATCAGCGGCGGGCCCAGCAGAATCAGCGCGGAGGGTGCAGTCACCGACAGGGCGAACCCCATATCCACGGCGAGGTGCGGGGCGGCAAGCAGACACATCAGCACCGTCGTTTGAAGCGCCGCCAAGGACTGGCGACCCGAACCGCGCAGCATCGCGTAAGCACCGAGCAGACCCATGGCGAGGGAACGAATCACGGAACCCTCAGAGTCCAGCAGCATGGCGTAGGCGAGCACCGCCGCAACCCCGCACAGCACCATGACGCGGTGCGGAATGGCGAGGGTACTCAGCCGATGCACAAGCGGCGGCAGGGCGTGGGTATTTGGCGGGGTAGGTTGTTGAGAGTGGGCGGGGTGCCGGGGGTACGCGGGGCGGCGAGAACGAGCCGTGTCTCTCCCCCGCAACCGCTGCATCCAGGAACGAAGCAGCAGGTATGCACTGGCGAAACGGTACGGGCGAATCGCCAACACCAGCCGGTACGCGCCCAAAAACACAATGGCAATATTCGCCCCGGACACCGCCGTAATATGGCTAAGCCCGCTGAGCTTATACTCCTCCCGCGCGGTGGAACTCATCAGCGAATCGTCCCCGTAGGCGGTGCCCAAAACCAGCGCCGCCGACTCCGTGTCGAGGGTGTCCAGGGCGCGGGTGCGCAGCTGCTCCTTGAGCGTGGACAGGTAGGGCTCCTCCGCAGTGCGGGTGATAGTGTTCGACCCGGCACCGTAGGCGGGGGCGGGTATCGGGAAAATAGTTGCGCCGCTCAGCTTCGCCGTGGAGCCGTTAAACTCCACGGTGCCGAGAGCGGTCACCTTCATACCCGGATAGAGTGCCTGCGAGCGCGCGGTGCCGCTCCCCCGCTGCTTAGCCGCCGAGCTTACCTCCGCGCTCGCCTCCAAACTGCGCGCGGCGCTCTTTGCCGAACCGTCACGACGGTACACGCGCACCCGCTCATTCACCAGCGCACGCACGCTCCGCCCCTGAATTTCCTCCAGCTTAATAACCACCAGAGTAGTGCGCGGATCCACGCGGCGAACCTGCTCCACCGTGCCGTTCAGACGAAGCGAGGCACCCTGCGCCTGCTGTAGCGTGGCGCGGGATGCATCCACCCCCGTAGCGCACAAAAGCACCGCCTGAACCGTCACAATACACGCCAGAAAAACCAGCTGACCGGTCGTGCGAAAGAGCAGGCTGTAGGGCATCATCGCACGCGGCGGAAAGAAAAGCAGAATCGCCAGGCAACCCAGCAGGGCAATGAGCACGCACGCCAGCGGATGCACCACCCGCCATGTGCCCACGGTCAGCGCCGCCGCGGTAAAAGCCCACAGCGCCAGCACCGTGAAACTCAGGCGAAGGTCCAGGTGAATGAGGCTTCCTTGGGCGCGCAGCTCCTGCTCATCGCGGCGGGTACGCCACCGTTCAGCGCCGATACTCCAGCGGTAGCGGGCGCGGCGATACGCCGTCGCCGCGGACCCGGTGAGACGCAAGGAACTGGGAAAGAGTTCCCGCTCCCCTGCCTGCTGGCGGTTCGGCCTGCGGTTCTGCAAGCGATTCTGCCGGCGCATTAGACCGTCACCAGCGGGCGCAGATTCTCCAGCATCGACGGACCAATGCCGGGCACCGCATCCAGCTCATCCACGCTACGGAAACCGCCGTGCGCCTCACGCCAGGCAATAATTCGCTGAGCCATCGCCGGACCAATACGCGGCAGGCTCTGCAACTCCTCAGCGGTGGCGGTGTTAATGTTCACCGGGGTTGAACCCTTCTGTGCGCTGCCCGAAGCGGTCAGCGTGCGCGCAGGCTGGGGCTGAGCGCCGCCCTGAGAAGCACCGTTCTGTGCTGCACCATTCGCCGCATTACCCTGACCCGCATTCGCCGTACCACCATTGGGCTGAATCTGCGCCGGAGCAGCCGTCTCACCACGATGCGGCACATAAATCTGCACCCCGTCACTCAGCGCACCGGCAAGGTTCACGCGATCCAGGTCAGCATCCGCGGCGGCACCGGAGGCGGCGGCAATCGCATCCACGGCACGGCCCTGCGCGGGCAGAGTGTACACGCCGGGGTTGTTCACGGCACCGGCCACATGCACCCGCACGGTAGCCTCACCGGAGGCGCCACCCTGCGCGGATTCACTCGGGTTAGCGCTCGGCTGAGCAGTAGACTGGGTAGCGGACTGGGTGCCGGGCTGAGCACCGGGGCTCTGCTGGGCGCCCACCGCCTGCACCGACTCGGCGGTAGCACTCGGGGAGGCAATCTGCTCGGCACGCGGTGCCGCCGAAAACTGGGTCACACCCCACACCACGGCAACCAACGCCAACACCGCCACCAGAAGTAGCACGCGCGGCGACAAGCCCCAACGGGTACTGCGGGTGGTGCCGGGCTGATCAGCCTGCTCCCACTCCGCCCAGTCGTCCACCTCGTTCCAGTCGGGCTGCTGATCCCAGTCAGCCCAGCCATTCGACTCCGGGTGGGATGCCGGTGGCTGAGTGGTAGATACACGCTGGCTGGCAGGTACGGACTGGGCGGCGGGTGCTTCTTCGGCAGGCACCTCCGCCGGCGTTACCTCAGCAGCAAGAGACAGCGGCACGGTGTCCTCGGCATCCGGCGCACCGTTCTTGCGGGCGCGCGGGCTGCGATAGAGGCTGTTCATCAGGGAGCGGGCGCTACGCTGCGCGCCGCCCTGCTGGGCTGCGCTGTCCTGCACAGTGCTCTGTACAGCATTCTGGTCGGGGTTGGGGGTCATGCTCGTCATACCCCTACCCTAGGCTCACGCGCGCGAACGCACGAGCGCACACAAAGAACCTGTGGATAACTCCCCTCACACAACGCGAAAGGAGCCAACCACAGGCTCATTTTTGAAAAATATGCGGTTTTTGTTCAAAAACAGCGGGCTGCGGTTTGTCACAAAACCGTCACAAACACCTCAGCCACACGAGCTTCCCACGCCGTTTAAGAGCAGAATCTAGCCTTCGCCTAGTCCTCGCGCGGAAGCTCAGTACCCGGAACACCCAGCTCCGAAGCACGCTTATCAGCCATCACCAGCAGGCGACGAATACGGCCCGCAATCGCGTCCTTCGTCATCGGCGGATCAGCCAGACGACCCAGCTCATCCAACGACGCATGCTTATGCAGCACACGCAACTCACCGGCATAACGCAGATGATCCGGCGCCTCATGCCCCAGAATCTGTAGGGCACGCTCCACGCGGGCGCTCGCCGCAACAGCCGCCTGAGCGCTACGGCGCAGGTTCGCATCATCAAAATTCGCCAGACGGTTCGCGGTCGCACGAACCTCCTTGCGGGTGCGCGCCTCACGCCACGTGGTCAGGGTGCTAGTCGCACCCATACGCTCCAGCAGCTGCGAAATGGTCTCGCCGTCACGCACCACCACACGGTCGGTGCCGCGCACCTCGCGTGCCTTCGCGATAATCTCCAGGCGACGAGCCGCACCCACCAGCGCGAGCGCCGCCTCCGGGCCGGGGCAGGTAATCTCCAGAGAGGAGGAACGACCCGGCTCGGTCAGCGAACCGTGCGCCAAGAACGCACCGCGCATGACCGCCTCGGCATCCTGCAGGGAGCCGTTCACCACAGCCGGCGGCAGGCCACGCACCGGGCGGCCCCGCAAATCCAGCAGACCGGTCTGGCGAGCCAGCGCCTCACCACCGTGATCCACACGCACAATGTAGCGGCCGCCTCGACGCAGACCACCACCGCTGACGCTGGTCAGCTCAGAGTCGTGACCGTAAATCTCCGCAATTGTGCGGCGCATGCGGTGGGCGGTTGCCTCGTGGTCGACCTCAGACTCCACCACGATTCGCCCCGAGACAATGTGCAGGCCTCCGGTAAAACGCAGAATCGTAGAGATTTCCGCCTTACGAGCAGAGACTTTCGTTGCCTCGTAATTGGCGAGTTCGTCCTTGACGAGCGTGGTTAATGCCATGAAAGGTCCTTCTGGGCGTAGTGTTTAAGTCTAAAAATCAGGAAAAGAGCGCACAAAACAGCCAGCTCAAGCAGCACACCTGAGCCGCAAATCCAAGCCAGTCAATCTAAGAGCTCAGCTCAAACGCTTCGTTATACGCAGCCGCAAGCTTCAGCGGGTCGTGCACATTCGGCTGGGAGCTCGAACGCAGATGCGCCCACACAACCTTCGCACCCATCGCAGAAGCCTCACGCTCCAGCTCGGAACGGTGATCAGCCTGCATGTTAGCGTCAGCAATCACCGCGTCCAGGTGAAGCTTCGGGGCGTACTGGCGCAACAAATCCAGGTGCGTTGCCGGGGTGAAGCCGACCGTCTCCTTGTCGTCGGAGAGGTTCATGACCACGCAGCGACGCGCCTCCGTGCGGATAATCGCCTCACGCTGAGCGTCCAACAGCAGATGCGGCAGAACCGACGTACGCCACGAACCCGGACCCAAAACAATCCAGTCGGATTCTTCAATAGCGGAGAGCGCCTCCGGGCAGGGGCGAGCATTTGCGGGAGACAGACCAATATCGTGAACGCGTTCCTCCTTCGAGAGGTTCACCTGGCCGACCACCTTCACACGCTCAATACCGCCACCGTTATGCTCACGCAGCACGGTGCCGTAAATGACCATCGGATCCAGCGCCATCGGTAGCACGCGGCCGCGCGCGTTCAGTAGGGCACCCGCCCAGTCCAGACCGGCAACCGGGTCATCCAGCAGCTGCCAGAGAGTAGCAATCAGCAGGTTACCGAGAGCATGGTAATCCAGCGGGAACTCACCCTCATAATCTTCGGGCGCGCTAAAACGATGCTGCATCACATCACGCCACGTGCGACCCCAATCGGTGTCATCACACAGCGCAGAAAGCGCCATACGCAAGTCCCCGGGAGGGAGAATACCCATCTCCTCACGCAAACGACCCGACGAGCCGCCATCGTCAGCAACCGTCACAACAGCCGTCAAATCAGGCGTGACGTGGCGAAGCGCAGACAGGGAACCGTACAGCCCGTGGCCGCCGCCCATCGCCGTGACCTTCGGCGAACGGTGCGTGGTCTTCAACAGGCGCAGAGCCTGAGTCGGCAGAGCCGGCAGGCGCGGAATACCCTGAGTGTCATAACTGGTCGAATGGGTGGACATAGTAATACCTCACATACCCGGAAGGAATGGTATGCCGGCCCCACGGGTGCGGGGCCGGACGGCGGCTAATGAATCACGACGCGGTGGTTGGGACGCGCCGGGCGGAACTTACTCGCGGCCCTTGTCGCGGTGCTGAACATTCACATTCAGCTCACCGAAAGCAGAGAGACGACGAGCCAGTTCCTCCGTCACAGCCACGGAACGGTGCTTACCACCGGTGCAGCCAATAGCGATGGTGGCGTAGTACTTGCCCTCACGGCGGTAGCCCTCAAGCACGGGGCGAAGAGCCGCAAGGTAGTTGCTGATGAACTCCTCGGTGCCCGCGTGCTCCAGCACGTAGTCGCGCACCGGGGCGTCCTGACCGGTCAGGGGGCGCAGCTCCGGAACCCAGTGCGGGTTCGGGATGAAACGCATATCAGCCATGTAGTTAGCGTCCGAAGGCGCACCGTACTTGAAGCCGAAGCTCATCACGGTCAGGTTCAGCTTCTTATCCGCACCCTCAGCGAACATTTCACGCACGGTACGAGCCAGCTCGTGAACGTTCATGCCGGTGGTGTCAATGGTGCGGTCAGAAGCGAGGCGCAGACCTTCGAAGAGAGTGCGTTCAGCGCGGATACCGTCGAGGACGCGACCCTCACCCTGCAGCGGGTGCGGGCGGCGCTGAGCCTCGTAGCGGGCAATAATGGTCTCATCCTTGGCGTCAAGGAAAAGCATGGAGAAGTCAATATCGGACTTGCGCAGAGTCTCAATCGCAGCGGGAAGATCGGAGAACAGGGCGCGGGCGCGAACGTCAATACCGAGCGCCACCTTCGGAACTCGCGCACCGTCGCGGGTCACCAGTTCAGCCAGGGAACCGAGCATCTGCGGCGGAATGTTATCGATAACGTACCAGCCCTCATCCTCCAGTACATTTGCGACAGTACTGCGGCCTGCACCGGAAATACCGGTGATCACCAGAATCTGAGGGCGCTCCTCACTCTGGGCGGACTCTACCGTGGCGGGCTTGCTCTGATTCTCGGGCATGGTGCTTCTTCCCCTTCGACGCGAAATACTCTCTATGCCATGATACAAGACCTTTATCTGACGGTTCAGGGGTACGGTCAGAAATTTCACCACTATGACAGAAATATGAGACGCTCCCCCAGCCGAAGCCGAAAGGAAAGAAACCCGCATCACAAGTGCTTGCGCATAATGCTCTCCAAGGGGGCCGCAGAAGGAGGCGGGCGGCAGAGCCGTAAGGGTACAGCAAAGCCCGCACGATAACTCCCACAGGAAGTACCGCACGGGCTTTGAAGATATGTAAGCAAGCGCGCACCAGCTGAGTAGCTACGCGGACGCATGAGGATTCTTAGGCAGAAAGCTCGGGCAGGAAAGCCGCCACATGCTCCAACAGACGCACCGACAGCTCCTTCTTCGAACCGGAGAACACCGGCGCCTCATCGTTCAGAGTCGACAGCAGCGTAATCGTGTTATCGTCCGTGCCGAAACCACGATTCACACCCACGGTATTGACCGCCAAGAAGTCCGTACCTTTACGCTGCAGCTTCTCACGCCCCAGCTCCAACGGAGTCTTCTCCGCCGAACCGGTCTCCGCCGCAAAACCAACAATGAGCTTCGGGCCGAGGGTGCTCTCCCCCGCCTCACGAGCCTGCTGGCGGCGCACCACGACCTCACGCAGAATATCCGGGTTGCGCACCAGCTGAATTACCGGCGCGTCCTCAGAGTCGGCGCTCTTCTTAATCTTGAACTCGGCAAACTCGGCGGGTCTAAAATCAGCCACCGCCGCAGACATGATTAGCACATCCGCCGTCGCGCTCGCCTCAAGGGTCGCCTCACGCAGCTCCAGGGCGCTGACCACGCGGGTTACCTGCACACCCTCCGGCGCGGGAACCTCAAGGTTCGCGCCAATCAGGTGTACGGTCGCGCCCAGGTCGCGTGCCGCCTCCGCGAGCGCCACGCCCTGCTTGCCGGTCGAACGGTTGCCGAGGAAGCGTACCGGGTCCAGCGCCTCACGGGTGCCGCCGGCGGTAATGACCACGAGGCGACCGGCAAGAGGACCACGCAGCGATTCGGATGCGCCAGTTGCCTGGCCCGAATCAACCTGACCCAGCAGCGCCGAGGTCAGCGTTGCCGCACGTGCCGCCGCCATACGCTCCTGCTCCGTGCCCGTGTACAGGGGCTCAGTTGGTGCGTAACCGGGCGTGTACACCGGGTGCACCTGCCCCTTTGGGAAGCGCGCAATCACATCCAGAGCCACCGCGAAAATATCCTCCGGCTCAGGCATGCGACCGGGGCCAGAATCCGGGCCCGTCAAACGCCCAATCGCGGGCTCAATCACGTGATAACCCCACGAACGCAGAGTCTGCACGTTCGCCTGAGTCGCCGGATGCTCCCACATCTGGGTATGCATCGCGGGCGCCAAAATCACCGGGGCGTGCGTCGTCAACACCGTGGAGGACAGCAGATCATCCGCACGACCAGCCGCCAAACGAGCCAGCAAATCAGCGGTCGCCGGGGCAATCACCACAGCGTCAGCCTGCTCAGCCTGACGCACGTGGTTCACCTCCGGCACGCGGTCAAACACGTCCGTTGAGACGGGGTTGCCACTCAGCGCCTCCAGGGTGGGAACACCTACGAACTTCGTCGCGTTCGGGGTGGGCATGGCGATTACCTCGTCGCCATTCTTCGCAAAAAGACGAAGGAGCATCGCCGCCTTGTACGCAGCAATGCCCCCTCCAATACCAACGATAATGCGCATGGTACGTCAAAGAATCCTTGTAGAAGCAGATTACTCAGCGGACTCGTCGAGGATAACCTCTTCGATAGCAATAACCTCTTCGCTACCTGCGGGGATGTACTCCTCCTCGATAGCGCCGGGGAACTCAGCCGCGCTGAAATCAATCACAGCGGACAGATCCTCGGGAATCGGGTAGCCGTCCTCGTCGAACTTTGCGCCCGGGCGGTGCTCCGCCACAACACGGTCAGCAATGATTTCACGCATTGCCACCGACAGGGACTTCTCGTTCGACTCAGCGTCAACCAGCGGGCCAACGTGCGCAGCAGTATTGTCCTGCAGGTTAGCGTAGTACGCGTTAATCTGGCGTGCACGGCGGGCACCGAAAATCACCAGGCCGTACTTGGACTCCGCCTTCTCAATCAGCGCGTCAGCGCTGGGGCTCACGATGCCCTCGGGAGCGACACCGTCAACGAAGTTGTAGTCCTCGTGTTCCTTGTTTTCGTTTGCCACTAAAAACTCCAAATAGCTTGATGGAATGTACGTACCGAACGCCCCCGCACACCGTTCGCGCTATGGCGCAAACCGGGCACACTGAGGGCACGGTCAAAACTAAAGAACTATTCTACCCTCTCAACGGCTAAAACGCACGTACCAGCCCAGACAAAAGATGTCAGCCCAGACAAAAAGGTGGGGGCTCCGAAGAAAACTCTTCGAAACCCCCACCCTTCACAACGCCTCACGGCAGAACTACAGGTCGGAAGAAACTCTAGCCCCACCGCAAACGCAAAGCATGCAGATTAGGCGGCGCCAATCAGCTCAGCAATCTCCTTCGCTGCACGCTCAACAGAGTCGTTGACGACCGTGACGTCAAATTCCTTCTCAGCAGCCAGCTCAACCTTCGCGGTTTCAAGGCGACGAGCCTGCTCCTGCTCACTCTCGGTACCTCGACCCACCAGACGCGACACCAGCTCATCCCAGCTCGGAGGAGCCAAGAAAATCAGGCGGGCATCAGGCATGGTCTCGCGAATCTGGCGAGCGCCCTGCAGGTCAATCTCAAGGATCACCGGGCGGCCAGCATCCAGAGCCTCCTGGACCTTAGCGCGCGGAGTACCGTACTTGTTCTTACCGTGTACCACCGCGTACTCAAGCATCTGACCGTCAGCAATCATCTGGTCAAACTCTTCCATCGAAACGAAATAGTAGTGAGTACCGTCAACCTCACCGGGGCGAGGATCACGAGTAGTAGCGGAAACAGAGAACCACACGTTCGGGTAGTTCTCACGAATGTACTGGCACACCGTACCCTTGCCAACAGCAGTGGGGCCAGCCAGTACGGTGAGAGTCGGCTGAGACATAGCTTCCTTACTGCGCCTTCATCGGCTGAAGGCACGAGGTATTAGGACTGAGAAGACTCGGAAGACTGACCAGCAGTCTTACGACGTGCACGGTTCAAATACCGCGAATTACGGTTGAAGTACTCCACCATCTTGCGACGCTGGTGTACACCCAGGCCGCCAAGGCGGCGAGTCGGTGCAATATGAAGTTCTTCAATGATGCGTTCAGCTCGAACGGCACCAATGCCCGGAAGTGCGCGCAACATCTGCCCCACCGGCATTTTAGCCAGTGCAGGGTCGGAATCGACCATGTCGAGCACCTGACGTACGGAAAGTTCACGGTCACTCAGTGCGCGCTTAATTTCCTGGCGGTGTGCTCGGGCAAGTACTGCCTTCTCGCGGGCGGAGGCGCGCGCATCCTCAGTTAGCGGAGTCAGCGGCATGGTTGGGTCCCCCATTTCTGCGAGTTATAGAATTTTACTTATCAACTAATGTAACACGGATAGCACGAGAACCCCCGTTCCATCCGCGGCACTCACCCTCGCACCAACAATGCGTCTACGCACGTCAGCACGTAAATATCAGGGAGTACCTCTATAGCATAGCGGAGTATTCGCCCTATCAAAAGTGGAGCCACACACGCACCTTGCAGAGCGGACACACTCCCCCACCACAGAGGTGAGCAAACTCGCATCACGCTGAGCACCTCAGCCCCCGCAATACACGCAAAAGGGCGCGCACCCCGAGCAGACTCTCAACAGAATCCACCCGGAGCACACGCCCCTCACGCAACACGCGAACTATGCGCCGCGAGCCGCCAACAGGTCATCACGAGCCGCCTGCGCAGCCTTCGCCAAACCCTCAACCGACGGGCCAGCAGCCAGCACGCCACGGCTAGAATTCACCAGCACCTGCGACTCAACTCCAGCAAACACGCGGTACAGATCAGCCGCCGAAGCGCCCTGCGCACCATAACCCGGCGACAAAATCGGGCCGTTGAACACGCTCAGGTCAATACCCAAATCAACCAGCGCCTGACCAACGGTCGCGCCAACCACCAGACCGCACGGGCCCATCTGCTCCCACTGGCGGGAAGCGTTCTCGGCTACCGCCGCGGCAATAATGCGCTTGGCTACCGCGCCCTCGGACTCCGATGCGCCCACGTGCTGAACGCTCTTACCCTCGGGGTTCGAGGTCAACGCCAGCACGAAAGTGCCGCGGTCATTCTCATCCGCCAAATCCAGCGCCGGACGCAGCGACTCAAAACCCAGGTACGGGCTCAACGTCACCGAATCGGTACCCAGCGGCGAGGAGGAGCCGAGCCACGCATCCGCGTACGCCTTCATGGTCGAACCAATATCGCCGCGCTTAGCGTCAGCAACAATCAGCACACCATCAGCGGCAGCGCGGGCAAACAGCGCCTCCAGCACAGCAAGACCAGCCGAACCGTGACGCTCAAACAGCGCCACCTGAGGCTTCAACGCCGCCGCAAACGGGGCGCAACCCTCATAGACCGCCTCAGTAAAAGCAGCCAGACCGGCAGCGGAATCCTCAAGACCCCACTGCTCCAGCAGGTTCGGATGCGGGTCAATACCCACACACAGCGGGCCGCGCTCCGCCATCGCCTTCGCCAGACGATCACCAAAAGCAGCGGACATTACGCCTCGCCACCCTCGGAACGAGCATCCACAGCGGCAGCCAGCTGAACGCCGTGCTCCTGCAGGCTCATGATGTCCCAGCTGTGCTCACGCAGAGCATTAATCGCCTGAACAGCCGCAGCGAACTCAGAAATGGTGGTCATGACCGGGCAGCCCACCGAAACCGCAGCGGCACGAATCTCGTAACCATCGCTACGAGCAGCACCACCGGCGGGGGTGTTCAGAATCAGGTCAATATCACCGTTGCGGACCATGTCCACAATCGAGTGGTCGCCATTCGCCTCAGCGAACTTAGAAGCCACCAGCACCGAGTTCAGGCCGTTACGGCGCAGAATCTCAGCGGTACCACCGGTCGAAACGATCTCAAAGCCCAGCGACTCCAGCATCTTCGCGTAAATAATGACGTTACGCTTATCGTGGTTAGCCACCGAAATGAACACCTTACCGGAGGTCGGCAGCGGCGAACCAGCACCAGCCTGAGCCTTCGCGAACGCGGTGTCATAGTGCTTATCCAGACCCATGACCTCACCGGTCGAACGCATCTCCGGGCTTAGCAGCGAATCCACCACAACGCCCTCGGGGGTGCGGAAACGAGCGAACGGCAGAACCGCAGCCTTCACAGCAATCGCAGTCTCCTCAGGCAGGGACGCGCCATCCATGTTCGACGGCAGGTAGCCCTCAGCCTTCAGCTCAGCAATGCTCTTGCCCAGACCAATCAGCACAGCAGCCTTAGCCATCTGCACGCCGGTAGCCTTCGACACGAACGGAACAGTACGAGACGCACGCGGGTTCGCCTCAATCACGTACAGGTTCTCAGACACGTACGCGAACTGAATGTTAATCAGGCCGCGCACACCGGTGCCGCGAGCAATCTTCTCGGTAGCGTCCTTCACCTTCGCGATGATGTCCGGGCCGAGAGTAATCGGAGGCAGAGTACAAGAGGAGTCACCCGAGTGAATACCGGCTTCCTCAATGTGCTCCATGACGCCGCCCAGGTACAGCTCCTCGCCGTCGAACAGGGCGTCAACGTCAATCTCGATAGCGTCCTCAAGGAACTTATCAATCAGAGCAGGCTGCGAGGGCGAAACCTCGGTAGCGTTCTCCAGGTAGCGTGCCAGGTTCGCCTCATCGTAGACGATCTCCATGCCACGGCCGCCCAGCACGTACGAGGGACGAACCAGAACCGGGTAACCAATCTCGTCAGCGATGCGCTTAGCACCCTCGAAAGTGAACGCGGTACCGTTCTTGGGCGAAATCAGGCCGCCCTCCTCCAGCACGCGGGAGAACTCGCCGCGGTCCTCAGCCAGGTCAATAGCCTCGGGGGTGGTGCCCAGAATCGGCACGCCCGCATCCTTCAGGGCACGAGCCAGCTTCAGCGGAGTCTGACCGCCCAGCTGAACGAACACGCCCATCAGACCGCCGGTACGGCGCTCCGACTCAACAATCTCAAGCACATCCTCAAGGGTGAGCGGCTCAAAGTACAGGCGAGTCGAAATATCGTAGTCAGTCGAAACAGTCTCAGGGTTGCAGTTGACCATGACGGTCTCGTAACCGAGCGAACGCAGCACCAGCGAAGCGTGCACACAAGAGTAGTCGAACTCAATACCCTGACCGATACGGTTCGGGCCCGAACCCAGAATCATGATCGAGGGCTTCTCGTGGTGCGCAACCTCATCCTCCAGGTCGTAGGAGGAGTAGTGGTACGGAGTGAACGCCTCAAACTCGGCTGCACAGGTGTCAACAGTCTTGAAGACCGGGCGGATACCCAGAGCGTGGCGAACACCGCGCACAACATCCTCAGAAGAGCCGATAATCTCAGCAATCTGGGCGTCCGAGAAACCGTGACGCTTAGCCAGCTTCAAGGTCTCCGGGTCGAGGTGGTCACGCTTAGCGTGAACCACGCCGGCAACCTCATTCAGCAGCACCAGCTGATCCAGGAACCACGGGTCAATCTTGGTCGCCTCGTGCAGCTGCTCCACGGTAGCGCCAGCCAGCAGAGCCTGCTGAACCTGGTAAATACGCTGAGTGGTCGGAACCTTAGTCTTCTCAATCAGCTCAGCCAGCTCAGCCTCAGACAGTGTCAGCGGCTTGAACGAGAAGGACGCACCCTTCTGCTCCAGCGAACGCATCGCCTTCTGCAGAGCCTCAGTGAAGTTACGGCCCAGAGCCATCGCCTCGCCAACACTCTTCATGGTGGTGGTCAGGGTCGGGTCAGCAGCCGGGAACTTCTCAAACGCGAAGCGCGGAACCTTCACGACCACGTAGTCGAGGGTCGGTTCGAAGGACGCCGGGGTCTTCTGGGTGATATCGTTCGGAATCTCATCCAGGGTGTATCCCAGGGACAGCTTGGTCGCAATCTTCGCAATCGGGAAGCCGGTAGCCTTCGACGCGAGCGCCGAAGAACGAGACACGCGCGGGTTCATCTCAATGACGATGATGCGGCCGGTCTTCGGGTCAATCGCGAACTGGATGTTACAACCACCGGTGTCCACGCCAACCTCACGAATCACGTTGATCGCGATGTCGCGCAGCTTCTGGAACTCACGGTCGGTCAGGGTCAGCGCGGGTGCCACGGTAATGGAGTCACCGGTGTGCACGCCCACGGGGTCGAAGTTTTCGATGGAGCAGACGACCACGACGTTGTCGTTGGTGTCACGCATCATCTCCAGCTCGTATTCCTTCCAGCCGAGGATGGACTCCTCCAGCAGGACCTCGCTGGTCGGCGAGTACTGAATACCGGCACCGGCAATACGGTAGAGGTCTTCCTCGTTGTACGCCATACCCGAGCCGAGACCACCCATGGTGAAGGAGGGGCGGACCACCATCGGGTAGCCCAGCTCCTTAGCGGCTTCCAGCGCCTCCGGCATGGAGTGAACAATCACCGAGCGTGCAGACTCGCCGCCGGCGCGCTCCACCACGCCCTTGAATGCTTCACGGTCCTCACCGAGGTTAATCGCCTCAATGTTCGCGCCGATGAGCTCAACATTGTACTTGGCGAGCACGCCGCGCTCGTCCAGGGAGATTGCCGCGTTCAGCGCGGTCTGACCACCCAGGGTCGGCAGGATTGCGTCCGGCTTTTCCTTCTCGATGATCTTCTCAATCACCTCGGGGGTGATGGGTTCAATGTAGGTGGCGTCCGCGAACTCGGGGTCGGTCATGATGGTTGCCGGGTTCGAGTTCACGAGGATGACGCGCACGCCCTCCTCCTTCAGCACGCGCAGCGCCTGAGTGCCGGAGTAGTCGAATTCCGCTGCCTGACCGATGACGATGGGGCCGGAACCGATGACGAGGACGCTATTAAGGTCAGTACGACGAGGCATTTATGCTTCCTTTGCAGTCTTGGTTGCGACCATCAGGTCGATGAAACGGTCAAAAAGGTAGGCGGAATCGTGCGGGCCCGCAGCAGCCTCGGGGTGGTACTGCACGGAGAACGCGGGGATGTCCTTACAGGTCAGGCCCTCAACCACGTTGTCGTTCAGACCCACGTGGGAGACCATGACCTGACCGAACTCGGCGTTCGGTGCGGTCACGTAGTCGCCAATCGGCGCGTCCACAGCGAAGCCGTGGTTCTGCGCGGTGATTTCAACCTTGCCGGTGGTCTTGTCCATGACCGGCTGGTTGATGCCGCGGTGGCCGAAGGGCAGCTTGTAGGTGCCGAAGCCCAGGGCGCGGCCGAGCAGCTGGTTACCGAAGCAGATGCCGAAGAACGGGGTGCCCTTACGCAGCACGCCCTGCAGCAGCTCAACCTGCTCGTCAGCGGTTGCCGGGTCACCGGGGCCGTTGGAGAAGAACACGCCGTCGGGGTTGTAGGAGTAGATGTCCTCGAGGGTTGCGTTTGCGGGCAGCACGTGCACGCGCACGCCACGCTCAGCGAAACGCTGCGGGGTCATCGACTTAATGCCCAGGTCCAGGGCGACGATGGTTGCGACCGGGGGTGCGAACCAGTTGAACTGGTGCGGTTCAACGGTGTAGGCGGTGTCAACCGAAACGGAGTCGGCGAGCTTACGGCCGGCCATCGGCTCGGAGGCGCGCACCTCCTCCAGCAGTTCAGCTTCAGGGCGTTCTGCGTGCTCACCGGAGAACACGCCCGCACGCATCGAACCGCTCGAACGCAGGCGGCGGGTCAGGGCGCGAGTGTCAATGCCCTGAATACCGACGATGCCCTGCTCGATGAGCTCTTCGTCGAGGGTGCGCTCAGAACGCCAGTTGGATGCCACACGTGCGGCGTCGCGAACCACGTAGCCTGCAACCCAAATCTTGCGGGACTCAGCGTCGGTGGTGTTCACGCCGGTGTTACCGATATGGGGAGCGGTCTGAACCACAATCTGACCCGCGTAGGAGGGGTCGGTCAGGGTTTCCTGGTAGCCGGTCATACCGGTCGAGAAAACCGCCTCGCCCAGGGACGCGCCGGTTGCGCCGTAGCCATAGCCGCGGTAGACGGTGCCGTCCTCCAGGACGAGCAGCGCGCGGTCCGTACGCAGGGCGCCGGATCGTGTCATGTCAGTCATGCTCTTCTTCCTTTTCTCTGGTGTTCTCCCCCGCTTCCTGTACGGCCTCTACCGTGCAGGTTCCGGGGTAGTCTATGGTGCCTTCGGCGGGGTGTTCGCCTGCCGTGGGGCAAAATCTATGGGTGTGCGGGTGCGCCGGAATATTAGTCCGGGGTGCCGGTCCGGGGGTACTTTGCGGGAGTGCTCCGTAAGGTCCCCGCTGCCGGTTAGGCTTCAGGTTCTGCCGCCCACTTCTCGGGCGCATCCACCGCGTTCGGGGCGATGCGGCGCAGCTCCTGCAGTACCGCCTGCTTGTCCTCGGCGTAGCGGGTGCGGAAGCCGGTCTGCACGCGGTGACCGTCCAGGGTCCAACCAATCACGACCAGGCCGTTCTTCTCCACAACCTTGCCCGCCATACCGCGGTCGGTGGTGATGACTGCGAGCTTCTTCGCCGGAATCCACAGGTCCTTCGCGCCGTTACGGGTGAAGATGATGCTGTCCGGGTAAATCAGCAGGGTGGACTTGCTCTTGAAGCCGAGCGAGTCGAAACCCACGCGGTCCAGCCAGTTGCCGAAGATTGTGGTGCTGACGTATTCGCCCTCGAAAGCGGCGTCAGCGGTCATGCCCTCGTAGCGTTCGGGAACTTCCTTGAGGGAGCCGAACATGTTCGCCTGGCGTGCCAGGCGCGAGCGCCATCCGTGCCACATGCCGTAGATGCACAGGGCAACCAGGGCGATGCAGATGACGGCGGTCAGGAACTTTCCCACGAAGGTTCTCTCTTTCGGTTGGGGCCTCAGGTCGGGGCCTCGGATTTGGGCTGGTGTGTCTGGGCTAATGGGTCTAGGTTGGTGAGTTGGAGGCGGTGCTCCCCGCAAGGCGGTGGCAGGCGTGAACCTACCACCGCCAGGCACGGTCACCACGTACGTTCGCCTTGCGGGTTAGCGGCACGAACGCACGTGCGCAGGTTAGCGGCGCGGGGTTGCCAGCTCACCGTTCAACACGGTCGGGTGGCCAGCGTAGAAGGTTGCACGGATCGAGCCGGGCACCTCCATGTCGCGGTAGGGGTTGTTCTTACCCTTGGTTGCCTGCTCCTCCGGCTTGATGACGCGTGTTGCCTTCGGGTCGACCAGCACAATGTTTGCCGGTTCGCCTTCGGCAAGCGGGCGGCCCTGCTCGTGGTCCAGGCGACCAATCTTCGCGGGCTCCTCAGAGAGGATGCGTGCCACATCGCGCCAGGTAATCATGCCGGTGTCAACCAGGGTCATCTGGATGATGGACAGTGCCTGCTCCAGACCGGTCATACCGTTCGCGGCGCACGCCCACTCGCATTCCTTGGTCTCTGCCGGGTGCGGTGCGTGGTCGGTACCAATCACGTCGATGATGCCGTCAGCAACTGCCTGACGCAGCGCCATAACGTCCTCTTCGGTGCGCAGCGGCGGGTTCACCTTGAAGACCGGGTCGTAGGTGCGTGCGGTCTCGTCGGTGAGCAGCAGGTGGTGCGGGGTTGCCTCCGCGGTCACCTTCACGCCGCGGGACTTAGCCCAGCGCACAACCTCAATGGAGCCCTTGGTGGACAGGTGGCAGATGTGTAGCTTGGAATCCAGGTGCTCAGCCAGCAGCACGTCGCGGGCGATAATTGCCTCTTCAGCGACGGCAGGCCAACCGGCCAGACCCAGGTCAGCGGACACCTTACCTTCGTTCATCTGGGCGCCTTCGGTCAGGCGCGGCTCCTGCGCGTGCTGCGCAATAACGCCGTCGAAGGTCTTGACGTATTCGAGGGCGCGGCGCATCACGGCGGGGTCGTACACGCACATGCCGTCGTCAGAGAACACGCGCACGTTCGCGGTGGAGTTCGCCATGCCGCCAATGTCGGAGAGGCGCTCGCCTTTCAGGCCCACGGTCACTGCGCCGATGGGCTGCACGCGGCACCATGCGGATTCCTTGCCGAGGCGGTCAACCTGCTCAACCACTGCGGCGGTGTCTGCCACGGGCATGGAGTTCGCCATGGCGAACACTGCGGTGTAGCCGCCCAGGGCTGCTGCGCGGGTGCCAGTCTCGACGGTTTCTGATGCTTCGTAGCCGGGCTGACGCAGGTGGGTGTGGATGTCGACCAGGCCGGGCAGCGCCACCTGGCCTGCCGCCTCGACGATCTGTGCGTCTGCGGCGTCGATGTTCTCTGCGATGCGGCTAATCACACCGTCCTCGATGAGGATGTCGGCGACTTTTTCGCCGTAGAGGCTTGCGCCCTTAATCAGGTACTTGCTCATGGTGTTGGTTCCTCTCGTTAGGAAGGTCGTTTAGGATTCGTCGCCGGCGTAGAGCTTGGCGCTGGAGCCGTCGGTCAGAAGCAGGTAGAGCACCGCCATGCGCAGCGCCACGCCGTTGCTGACCTGGCGCAGGACCCAGGAGTTGGTGGCGTCGGCGGCTTCGGTGCAGATTTCCAGGCCGCGGTTCATGGGGCCCGGGTGCAGGATTGCGACCGGCTGCGGCTGCGCCTGCAGGGTTGCGAAGCGTTCGGCGGTCAGGCCCCACAGGTCGGTGTACTCCTCTGCGGAGGGGAAGTACGCGGCGTTCATGCGTTCCTTCTGGATGCGCAGCAGCATGACGGCGTCGGGGTTGGTGGCGATGGCTTCGTCGAAGTCGTGGAAGATTTCTACGCCGGCTTCTTCAACCCAGGAGGCGGTGTTCAGCGGCAGCAGGGTCGGCGGTGCGACGAAGACGACCTGCGCGCCGAGGGTGTGCAGCAGCCAGAGGTTGGAGCGTGCCACGCGCGAGTGCAGGATGTCGCCGACGATGAGCACACGCATGCCGGACAGGTCGGTGCCACGGGGGCTGTCGAGGCCGTCGCGTTCTGCCTTGTACTGGCGCAAGGATACGGCGTCGAGCAACGCCTGGGTGGGGTGTGCGTGGGTGCCGTCGCCCGCGTTGAGCACGGGGATGTCGGTCCAGCCTGCTTCGGCGAGGCGCTGCGGCGCGCCGGATGCCGAGTGGCGGATCACGAACGCATCCGCGGCAATCGCCTTGAGGGTCTGCGCGGTGTCCTTGAGCGACTCGCCCTTAGACAGGGAGGAGCCGGAGGCGGAGAAGTTGGTGACGGCTGCACCGAGGCGCTTCTCCGCGGCTTCGAAGGAGAGGCGGGTACGGGTGGAGTCCTCGAAGAAGAGGTTGACGACGGTCTTGCCGTTGAGCACGTTCAGGGTGCGGTTTTCGGCTTTGACCTGCGCCATGTAGTCGGCGACGTCAAGGATTTCGATGGCTTCTTCGCGGGTTAGTTCGCGGGTATCGAGCAGATGCTTCATGAGAGCCCTCCCAGCTGGATAATGTCAACTCGGTCTGTTGCGTTGTCGGTTTCGGTCAGTACGACGCGCACGGTTTCGCTGGCGCTGGTGGGCAGGTTTTTGCCCACGTGGTCGGCGCGGATGGGTAGTTGCCGGTGTCCGCGGTCTACGAGGACTGCCAGGCGTACGAGGGCGGGTCGTCCGTGGGCGTTGAGTGCGTCGAGGGCGGCGCGTACGGTGCGGCCGGAGTAGAGGACGTCGTCAACGAGGACTACGGTTTTACCTTCAATGCCGATGCTGGGCATGATGCTCTCCCCTGCGGTGTCTGGGGAGGTGGTGCCGTTGGGCGAGACGGGCTGGTCGTCGCGGTAGGCGGTGATGTCTAGGGCGCCGAGTCGTGTTTCTGCGTTGAAGTTCGGCTCGATGGCTTGGATGCGGGCGGCGAGTCGTACGGCGAGGGGCACGCCGCGGGAGCGGATGCCGATGAGTACGAGGTTTTCTACGCCTTTATTGGTTTCGATGATTTCGTAGGCGATGCGGGTGAGGGCGCGGCGGATTTCGTCCTCGCTGAGGATGGTGCGACCGACGGTGGTCGCGTCCTCGGAGGTGCTTTGAGGGGTTGCCGAATGGGGGGCTGCGGTTACGTTTCGCCCCTGATTCGCGCCGGATATGGGTACAGATGACCCAGGCATAGCCGTCTCCTTCCCCGCCTCACGGGACGGATTTAAAGGTTTTGTGCTTCTAGTAGGGTACCACAGTTCACAGGCTACGTTCAGGTTCGGCGAGAGACCGCTCACGGTGAGAGGGCTGCCAAGATGAGGCGCGTACCGAGCCCCTACCCTGCACCACAACGAGCAGGCTCTCGACAAAATGGACAAACAATAAGCCGGGATGTGTGCTCTGCGGATGTATGTTAGGGTAATGGCATCAACCGATAACATTCCGCTGAATTCCACACGTTGCTGTAGGGATAATTCTGCGGTTTACACAACCACACACCAGAAAAGAACCAACAATGATGTTTAACCGTAGTTCTATTGCCGCGCTCTCTGCGGCACTGATGCTCACCCTGTCTGCTTGTTCCGGCGGCGCGCAGGTCAGCGCAGAATCGAGTGCTTCCGCTTCCGTGACCGCTGAAGCTTCCGCAACTCCCACTGCTACTCCTTCACCCACTCCGACGGGTTATGAGCCCGTGCTGATTCGTGCGAACGTTGACTTGGATAACCCGTCGAAGGAAGCAGCAGATGCGACCCTCAAGGCTGCATACGATGCGTTGGAACAGTACCGACTCATTTGGAATGCATGGATGCATGGGAACCTGGAGCACACGAGCGATGAAGAGCTGCTCCGATACGTGCATAAAAACTTCCTGGAAGACACAAAGGAGGAAGTGGAGAATATTCAAAAGTTCACAGAAGAAAACCACGGTCCTATCAAGGGCGAAATTGCCTTCAATAACATCGATCCAGTCACCTATGGAACCATGAACGACGATGGTTCTGTCTCATACAACACCGGCGCAACCATCACGTTCTGTGAAGACTGGAGCAACGTTCGCTCTGCTGAGGGTAAGAAATTTAAGGACCCGCAGCTAACGCGACGGGTCTTTGTTGTTCGCCGTTCTGAAGATAATGCGTTTGTTGTTATCAAGTCTGAGACCCTTCATAACGGTTGCGGAGACGAAGCAGACGCTACGAGCGAGGCGACCGCATCCGCTCAAAGCGAGTAGCTAACACTGATGGAGGCGCATACCGGGCACGCGGGGCGGGGGCTCCATCCTCGAGGCGCCTATGTTGTTTATAAGCTAGGGTGCCGCAGAGGGGGCACTCCCCCGCCCGCGTTGTCCGGTGAAGCCTCAACTGTTGCTAACAAACCCTGCGAGCGCATCCGCACCCAATACGGAACCCCACGCAGAACTGCACCAACCAAACGCAACCTAGACACAGAAAACCCCCGCCGTCCTGTAGCAAACTACAGTACGGCGGGGGTTTCACGTACGCTCCCCTGCGGGCACATCCTCAACAGCAGCAAACCAACCAGCCATAAAAGCTGGCGAGCAGGCCGCGGTGGGACGTCTTACGCGAGCAGGGTCGGCTTCACCTGACGGAGCTTATCCAGCAGACCGTTCACGAACTTCGGAGATTCATTCGTGGACAGCACACGCGCCAGACCGACAGCCTCAGAAATTGCGACAGCATCCGGAACTTCGTCATTGTACAGAAGCTCCCAAGTGCCAATACGCAGCACGGCACGGTCCACGGCGGGCATACGCTCGAAGGACCAGTCACGGGCGTAAGTCTCCACAAACTCGCGGATCTCTTCGTCGTGGTCGCGGACGCCACGAATGATTTCCTCAGAGTAAGCAGAGATCTGCGCTACCGTGTACAGTCGGCGGCGGCGGAGTACCTCAATATAATCTTCGTTGCGCTGATCCGCCTCGAAGAGCACTTCGAGGGCGCGCAATCGGGCTTTCGTACGCGAATTCATTAGTCGTTCACGCGACCGAGGTACTCGCCGGTGCGGGTGTCAACCTTGACCTTGGTGCCGGTCTCCAGGAACAGGGGAACCTGGATCTCGTAGCCGGTCTCAACGGTTGCGGGCTTGGTGCCGCCGGTGGAGCGGTCACCCTGCAGGCCGGGCTCGGTGTAGGTGATTTCGAGGACCACGGATGCGGGCAGCTCGATGTACAGGGGGCTACCCTCGTGCATTGCGATGGTTGCGGTCTGGGACTCAAGCATGTAGTTTGCTGCGTCGCCGACAACGGTTGCGGGAACGTTGATCTGGTCGTAGGTCTTCATGTCCATGAAGACGTAGTCGTCGCCGTCCTGGTACAGGTACTGGTAGTCGGAGCGGTCAACGGTTGCGGTTTCGATCTTAGCGCCAGCGTTGAAGGTACGGTCGACGACCTTGCCGGAGGTAACGTTGCGCAGCTTGGTGCGGACGAATGCGCCGCCCTTGCCAGGCTTAACGTGCTGGAACTCTACGACGGACCAGAGGTTGCCGTCAATCTTCAGGACGGCGCCGTTCTTAATATCGGTAGTGGATGCCATGGGGCTCTCCTTCGTGTCATCGACGCTCACGCCGTAGTGGTACCCGGCGCGGCGCTAAGTTTTCAATGAGCAAAATTATGTCCCGTACATTCTACAGGATGAGCACGAATTTGCCTAGCAGGGGCGCCACAGTTTTTCTGTGGCACCCCGCCCGGCTGCCGCATGCCGGTGTGCATGTGCTGGCAGATACGTGCCGGGTGCCTCCGGTGAATGTACGGGACTCATCACCTACTCGGTAACTTCCTGGTAGGTCATGTACAGGATCGAGTCGTCCGGCACCTCGTAGACGCGCGGGCGAGCCAGACCGTCAAGAATGATGAAGCGCAGTAGGTTGCCGCGTGCCTTCTTGTCGCGGCGCATTGCTTCGAGCAGCTGGGGCCATGCGTCTGCCTTGTAGGAGGTGGGCAGGCCCAGGGATTCGAGGATGCGGCGGGTGCGTGCCACGAGCTCTTCGTCGGCGTGGCCGGTTGCCAGCGCCAGTTCGGCGGCGTAGACCATGCCGACGGACACTGCCGCGCCGTGACGCCACTGGTAGCGTTCGTTGCGCTCGATGGCGTGGGCGAGGGTGTGGCCGTAGTTCAGGATTTCGCGGCGGCCGGATTCGCGCAGGTCCTCAGAGACGACCTCAGCCTTCACGCGCACGCTACGCTCAATAAGTTCACGCATCACGGCGGACTGCGAGTCGCGCACGGCGTTCGGGTTCGCCTCGATCAGGTCGAGGATTTCGGGGTCTGCAATGAAGCCGCACTTGACGACCTCGCCCATGCCGGTCAGCAGCTCATGCTCGGGCAGGGTGCGCAGGGTGCCGATTTCGCAGAGCACCGCGGCGGGCGGCCAGAATGCGCCGACCAGGTTCTTACCCTCGGCGGTGTTGATGCCGGTCTTACCGCCCACGGCAGCGTCCACCATGCCGAGCAGGGTGGTCGGAATGTGGATGACGCGCACGCCGCGCAGCCAGGTTGCCGCCACGAAGCCGGCAACGTCGGTAATAGCGCCGCCACCCACGGAGATGATCGCATCGGTGCGGGTGAAGTCGTTCTGACCGAGCACCTGCCAGCAGAACGCCGCCACCTGGTAGTGCTTCGCCTCCTCAGCGTCCGGAATTTCGGCGCTGAACGATTCGTAGCCCATGGCGCGCAGGTCTTCCATGACCAGCTCACCAGTGGAACGCAGGGCACGCGGGTGAATCACGAGCACCTTCTTGGTGCGGTTGCCCAGAATTTCGGGGATTTTACCGAGCAGGTTGTGGCCGATGAGAACCTCATAGTTCTCACGCGGGGAGCTGCCGGTCACCGGGATGCGGGTAATATCTTCCGCGCCGGAGGCACCGAAAGTGGGGGTGGGCTGAGTGCTCATCATGTGTCCTTTCACAGGTGAGGGGTTATGCTTGGGGGCGCTGCGCGCGGGAGGCGCGGGTTGCGGTCACGTACGCCTGGATCTCGGCGGTCATCTCGGTGATGGGGCGGCCGCCTCGTGCGTCCAGGGTAAAGTGCGCCAGCTCTTCGTACCGGCTGCGGCGGCGCTCAAAAATGTCGGTCCACCGCTCGACCGGGTTCGGCTGCAGCAGCGGGCGGGTCTTGTTGCCGGTAATGCGCGGGGTGACGGTGTCAGCATCAACGAGGATGTACACCACGCATTCGTCCTTGAGCAGCTCCGCAACCGAATCGGTCATGGGCGCGCCACCGCCCAGGGAGAACACCGTGTTGCGGTAGGCCGGGGAGGTGAGGACCTCTTCGATGGTTTTGCGTTCAAGCTCGCGGAAGTGCGCCTCACCGAAAATCTCGAAGATTTCGGAGACTTCGCCGTAGCGTTCCACAATGAGCTGGTCGGCGTCGAGGAACTCGTAGCCGTAGAAACGCGCCAGGTGCGTACCAATGTAGGTCTTACCTGCCGCCATGGGGCCGATGAGCACGATGGGGCGGGAGCGTTCCGCGAAGTTCTCGTGCATTTCACGCACCTGCTGCGGGTGGATGCGAGCGCCGCCGGCGGACTCGTCTTCTGCGAGCGCCTCTGCGGGAATTTCTACGGGAATTTCCTCGGGGATTTCTTCCAGCGCGGCGGGTACTGCGGGTGCGGCGGGTGCGGCAACCTGAACCTTACCGAACAGCGCCGGGGTCGGACGCACCGGTTTGGCGGGTTCAGCCGCGGGCACAGCTACGGAAGTTGCGGGGGCTGCGGGAGCAGAAGCGGTAGCGCTCTCCCCCGCCGCCTCTGCAGGCTGAGCCTGCTTCAGAGGCGCCGGCTTGGGCGCGGCAGGTTTCGGAGCCGCGGGCTTGGCAGGTGCCGGCTTAGGCGCAGTCGGCTTGGGGGCTTCCGCCTTCGCGGGCTCCTTGCCGGGTTCCGCGGGCTCCTCGCCGGTTTCTCCCTGGGCGGTACCCATGCCCTGCAGGGCGCTAAGTAGCTTCAGGCGCAGGTCCTCGTCCAGGCCGAGCGCCGGGTCGGCGTCCTCAGACACCGAGGAGGCGTACAGGCGCACACCCTGCGTGCTCGCCGCAGCGGCGGGCAGGGGGCGGGTGCCAGAACGCATCAGGTCAGCCGGGGTGGGCACGCGAGAGGCCGGGCGCACAGAAGAAACTGACGCAGAAGAAACCGAGGCGGCAGCCTCACACGCAACAGTCTCACGAACCCCAGCGCCCGCAGCCTCAACAGCCTGCTCAGCCGCGGCAGAAGTACCGGATTCCGAGACACCAGATTCCGGGCGCGGCGAAGCGCCCCCTCGCGCACGCTGCGTTGCCGCAGCAATACGCGCAAGGGGGCTCGAAGCGACCGGGCGAACACCCTGCTCCACAGAAACCTCCCCGGAACCGCGACCCTTCGTGCCGCGGCCCTCTGACTCCGCAGGAAGGGGCACTACGCGTCCCAACCAGCCACGTTAGACTCCCACGCCAGAGACGCCGGGATAGCGTCCAGGTAGGAATCCATGTTGCGGCGAGTCTCACCGATGGAGTCGCCGCCAAACTTCTCCAGTGCCGCCTCAGCGAGCACCAGGGCGACCATCGCCTCCGCCACCACGCCGGCGGCGGGAACAGCACACACGTCCGAACGCTGGTGGTGGGCGCGAGCCTCTTCACCGGTAGAAGTATCAATGGTCTTCAGAGCCTTCGGCACGGTCGCAATGGGCTTCATTGCCGCGCGCACACGCAGCAGGTCGCCGATGCTCATGCCGCCCTCAATACCACCTGCACGGTTGGTATCGCGGGTTACGCCGTTTTCGCCAATGGAAATCTCGTCGTGAGCGGCAGTGCCCGGGCGGTCAGCGGTTGCGAAACCGTCACCAACCTCAACGCCCTTAATCGCCTGAATACCCATCAGCGCTGCGGCAAGGCGCGCGTCCAGGCGGCGGTCCCAGTGCACGTACGAACCCAGTCCGGGAGGCATACCGTACGCGAGCACCTCAACCACGCCGCCGAGAGTCTCACCGTCCTTGTGTGCCTCGTCCACACGCTGAACCATCGCGTCGGAGGTTGCCTTATCGAAGCAGCGCAGCGGGTCAGCGTCCAGCTGGTCAACGTTGCGGGGCGAAGGTACCGGGGCGCCCTCGGGAGCGTGCACGCCACCCACAGCCACGGTGTGAGAAACCAGCTCAACACCCAGAGCCTTCAAAATCTGGGCGGCAACCACGCCGAGAGCCACACGGGTCGCAGTCTCACGTGCGGAGGCGCGCTCCAGCACCGGGCGAGCCTCAGAGAAGTTGTACTTCTGCATGCCGGTAAAATCGGCGTGACCGGGGCGCGGACGAGTCAGCGCGGCGTTACGCGCACGACCCTCAATCAGCTTCGGATCCACCGGATCGGAGCTCATCACGTCAGTCCACTTGGGCCACTCGGTGTTCGCAATCTCAATCGCGACCGGGCCGCCCTGAGTCAGGCCGTGACGCACACCGCCCAGGATGCGCACGCGGTCCTCCTCGAACTTCATGCGGGCACCGCGGCCGTAGCCGAGGCGGCGGCGAGCCAGGGCGTCACGCACCATGTCGCTGGTGAGTTCCACACCGGCGGGTACGCCCTCAATAATGCCGACGAGCGCCTCGCCGTGGGATTCTCCGGCAGTGAGCCAACGCAGGGCCATAGGTTAACCTCTTTTCATCGCACCCGCACCGCAGCGCAGGAGGAAGGAATAATAATTCTTCACGTGTATAAATAGTGTATAAAATGCCTGTTTACTGAGCGAGTGAAAGCACGCTTTTTTCACGAAACGGAAGCGCGAAGCGGAAGACCAACCGCCGCACACATCGCATTCACCAAACCCAGCAGCTCACCCTCAGACAGGGTGCGGTCAGTAAAAAGCAGCACCTGCTCCACCGCCTGATAGAGCAGCATCTCCAAACCGGAAACCACCGTACCGCCGTTCGCCTCCCAAGCGCTCGCCAGCGCCGAAGGCCACGGGTTATACGCAACATCGAGCAGTACCGGCCGGTGCGTCGCGGAGGCGCCCTTCAGCCCGCTCAGCTGGCTCGCCCATTCATCCGCCGCATGGGCAGGAAGAGTAGACACCACCGGGTGATGGCCGCGCTCCGCAAGATTCTGCGGCAAATCAGCAAGGGAAACCTGCTCCAGCTGAACGCCCAGGCGGTCCGCTGCCTCCTGCACGCTACCGAGCTTATGCAGGGAACGGGCGTACACGCTCACACGGGAATACCCCAGCTGATGCAGAGCGGTCAGAGCGGAAATAGCGGTCGCTCCCCCACCCACAATCGCGGCAGAATCCTTGAGTGGCTGCGGCTCCAAACCGGCGTGGCGCAGCGCGTTCACAATGCCGATCACGTCCGTGTTATCGCCCAGTACCTTCTCACCGCGCGGATACACCGTGTTCACCGCACCGGTCACGCGGGCAGTCTCACTCAGCTCATCGCAATACTTGATGACGGCGGTCTTCAACGGCATCGTCACCGACAGACCCGCAATATACGGGGCGTCCTCCGTACCGTCCGGGTGGCGCACCCCGCGCATAATCGCCGGCAAATCATCAGGCAGAGTATCGCGGCGATCATAACCCAAATTCTGCTCACCCAAAAAGTCATACGCGGCACGATGCAGTGCAGGCGACAGCGAATGCGCAATAGGGTGCCCCAGCACGTAGGCGCGGCGAAGATACGGTGCTTCACGGTACAGCGCTTCACGGTACGGTTCAGTCTTCATCGATACTCTCTCGCTCTCAACGCTGGGGACTTGCGGACACGCACGCCACGAACCCGCGTTCAGAGGCGCACTCTACCCATTTTAAGGGACAAACCACTATTCGGGTATAGCAAAGGCGGGCACCTCCCCCACTCTCGTGGAGGCGGTACCCGCCTCAGCAAGAAACCTTCAGTCCAAAACTATCGATCGTAGCTACCGGCTGAACCAATCAGCAGCAACTTAGCTACAACGGTTCGGGTGCTTAGAACACCACTGGTTGTACTCTTCAACATAACGCTGGTGCTCAGCGTACGTGCGAGAGTACTTGGTCTCACCGGAGTCCAGGTCCACAGTCACCCAGTAGTAGTACGGGTTCTTCTCGGGAGCCGCAGCAGCCTTAATCGAAGCCAGCTGCGGGGAACCAATCGGACCCTTAGGAAGACCCTTATTCGCATAAGTGTTGTACTTATTGCTCTTATCGGCCTTCTGCTCCTCCGTCAGGTGGTACGAGCGGACACCCAGACCGTAAGTCACGGTCGCATCCGACTGAATCAGACCCGAGGTCTCACCATCGGGGTTGTTCAGACGATTCTCAATGATGCCAGCAACCGCCACGTAGTCCTTCGGCTGAGCCTCAAGCTCCACGATGGAGGCAATCGTCAGCACCTCAAAGATCTTCTGATCGCCGCTCACGCCGGCTTCCTTCAGGTCAGCCTTAGTCTTATCAACCATGGTCTGAATGACCTTCTTGATGTCGGTGCCCTTCGGGAAACGGTACTCACCCGGGTGCAGCCAACCCTCAATCGAGGGGAAGTTGCTCGGCACGCCGTACTGGGTGTAGTTGCTGACCGCGTCCTCAACCTGCTTGCGGGTGAACGCACCATCGGAGCCGGAAACGATCAGATCGATGGTCTCAGTCATGCGCTTACCCTGCGGAATCGCCAGGTACAGTACGTTACTGTTCGCCTCAATAATGGTCGTAATCGCGCTCGAGCTGCTCATGTGCTGCTGCAGTTCATAGGTGCCAGGCTGCAGGTACTTGCCCTTGCTCTCCTTGGTGTACACCTCAACGAACTTATCAGCATCAGCAATGATGCCCGCCGCCTCAAGCTCCTGCGCCACCTGCGCGGTGGACTGGCCGGAACGAATCGTGAACGTCACGGTCGTACCGTTACCGCCACCCGAGTAGTCACGAGTCTTAAACGGGTCGTAACGAGTAATCAGGGCACCAGAAATGATGACCAGAGCCACGACAAACAAGGAAATTGCGCTCAGCATGACGGCGCGGCGGCGGCGCTTACGCGCACGCAACGTAGCCACCGACACGATTTCCTGTTCCATCGTGATGCCGGTAATGCCCTTACGTTCGTCCTCAGCCGTCGGCCTAAAGAGGTCGAGCCCGCTCTCTTCGGGCTGTTTATTCTGTTCGGTCACTGAAGGTTCTCCGTTTCGTTGACGGCACCGACCGTGGTCCCTTCTGACTCGGACGGTCGGTTTTCTTCGTGGGCCGGATCGCTCACCTTGTACCCGGCTACGGACTGCCCCGCCTTGAGGGCATCCAGGCTGTACTGCAAAATGTTCACAGCCGCCACCTGGTCAACCATAGTCTTGAAATCTCGGCTGGAAACCCCAGCCTCGTGCAGTGCACGGTGAGCGCTCACGGTGGTGAGTCGCTCATCCACCAGCCAAATGTTAATGTGTGTTTTCTCTTCGGCATCCAGCTCGGAGCGCAGAGCCTGCGCGTACTCCCGAGCCATTTCCGTGGAGGGAGAATCCCCACCACGCATGGTCTTCGGAAGCCCGACGAAAACCTCCACCACCTCGTTCACCTCAATCAGCTTGCGCAAAACACGGCGGTCAGAGTTCTTCTTCGCGTCGCGGCGCAGCGTCTTGAGCGGGGTGGCGAGGATACCGTCGGGGTCGCTGAGGGCGGTGCCGACGCGGGCGTTACCCACATCGACACCCATCCGCACTCCGCGCTGGAATTCTGCCATATTTAGGCCTGAGCCTGTGCGATAGCGTCGCGGACAGCGTCCAGAGCAGCACCAATCTTGGATGCATCCTGGCCACCACCCTGAGCGACGTCGTCCTTACCGCCGCCACCGCCGCCGAGAACACCGGCAGCGACGCGGACCAGAGCACCAGCCTTCACGCCAGCCTCACGAGCACCCTCGTTGGTTGCCACCAGGATGACGGGGCGACCATTAGCCACACCCACCACAGCAACAACCGCAGCCTCGGAGCCGAAGCGCGAACGCAGATCCAGAGCCAGCTCACGAACGCCGTTAGCGTCCAGCTCGCCAGCGTCATGTGCCAGAACGCGAACAGAACCGATGGTCTGTGCGTTCTCCAGCAGCTTGCCAGCCTCAGCCTGCAGCTTCTCGCGGCGCAGCTGAGCCAGTTCCTTCTCAGCAGCCTTCAGCTTAGCCAGAGTCTGGTTAATCTTCTCCGGCAGATCAGCGGAGGACTGAACCTTCATCAGGCCGGTCAGCTGGTTCACCAGGGTACGCTCAGCAGCCAGGTGGTTGAAGGAATCCAGACCCACCAGAGCCTCAACACGGCGGTTACCGGAACCAACAGAGCCCTCGGTCAGCAGGGTCAGCGAACCAATCTCAGCGGATGAACCAACGTGGGTACCACCGCACAGCTCGCGGGAGAACTCGCCGCCGATTTCAACAACACGCACCACGTCGCCGTACTTCTCACCGAAGAGGCTCATAGCACCCAGAGCCTTAGCCTCAGCCAGCGGCATCTCACGAGTAATCACCTCGTGGTTATCGCGGATCGCGAGGTTAGCGACCTCTTCAACCTCACGCTTAGCGGACTCGGACAGGCCCTCGTTCCACGCGAAGTCGAAACGCAGGTAGCCTTCCTTGTTGAAGGAGCCACGCTGAGTAGCCTCGTTGCCGAGCACCTGGTGCAGGGCAGCGTGAATGATGTGGGTACCGGAGTGTGCCTTCTCACCGTCGCGGCGGCGCTGAACATCAACCTGTGCCACAACATCGGCACCGGCGTGAACCTCGCCCTCACGCACGACGGCGCGGTGAACGCTCAGACCCTTCACGGGCTGCTGAACGTCCTGAACGTCAATGATGAAGCCGTTGCCGGTAATAACACCGGTGTCAGCTGCCTGGCCACCAGCCTCCGCGTAGAACGGAGTCTCATCCAGGACAACCTCAATCTTGTCGCCAGCCTTAGCGGCGGGAACAGACACGCCATCCACCAGGATTGCGCGCAGCTTAGTCTCAGTACGCAGCTCGGTGTAACCGGTGAAGATGGAGCCACGCTCGTCCACGAGCTTACGCAGCTCAGACAGGTCAGCGAACGCACCCTTCTTCGCCTTAGCGTCAGCCTGCGCACGGTGACGCTGCTCAGCCATCAGCTCACGGAAAGCCTTCTCATCAACCTTCACGCCAGCCTCAGCAGCCATCTCCAGGGTCAGGTCAATCGGGAAGCCGTAGGTGTCGTGCAGAGCAAACGCCTCAGCACCGGAAACAGAGTTAGAGCCGTCCTTCTTAGCGGCAGCAACAGCCTCTTCCAGGCGCTCAGTACCGGTCTCAATGGTGTGCAGGAACGCCTTCTCCTCAGCGTACGCAATGCGGGAAATACGCTCGAAGTCGTCACCCACGTACGGGAAAGCACCCTTCATAGCCTCGCAAGAAGCCGGGAACAGCACGGGCAGGCAGGGCTCAGTAACGCCCAGCAGACGCATCGCACGGATAGCGCGGCGCATCAGACGGCGCAGAATGTAGCCGCGGCCCTCGTTAGAGGGGGTCACGCCATCAGCAATCAGCATCAGCGAGGAGCGGATGTGGTCAGCCACCACGCGCATACGCACGTCGTCCTCGTAGCCTTCATCCTCGGGGGACTCGGAGCCGTGGTACTTCTTACCGGACAGCTTAGACGCAGCGTCCAGAACAGGGCGGACCTGGTCGGTCTCGTAGAAGTTCTCAACACCCTGCAGCAGCATTGCCAGGCGCTCAACGCCCAGGCCGGTATCGATGTTCTTCTTCGGCAGATCGCCCAGAATCTCGAAGTCGTCCTTGCCGATACCCTCGCCACGCTGGTACTGCATGAACACGAGGTTCCAAATCTCAATGTAACGGTCGTCGTCAGCCGCCGGGCCGCCTTCCTTACCGTAGGCGGGGCCACGGTCGTAGAAGATCTCCGAGTCGGGGCCTGCAGGGCCGGGCTGACCGGTGGACCAGTAGTTTTCCTTCATGCCCATACGCTGAATACGCTCAGCGGGGAAACCAACAGTCTTAGTCCAAATCTCGAATGCCTCTTCGTCACCCTCGTAAATGGTGACCCACAGGCGCTCGGGATCCAGGCCAAAACCACCCTGATCCTGAGGGGTAGTCAGCAGCTCGTAAGCGAAAGGAATAGCCTTCTCCTTGAAGTAATCACCGAAGGAGAAGTTACCAGCCATCTGGAAGAAGGTACCGTGACGTGCAGTCTTACCGACCTCTTCAATGTCCAGGGTGCGGATGCACTTCTGCACGCTGGTCGCGCGGGAGAACGGAGGGGTCTCACGGCCCAGGAAGTAGGGAATGAACGGCACCATACCGGCAATGGTGAACATAGCGCCGGGCTCGTTCGAAATCAGCGATGCCGAAGGCACCACAGTATGGCCGCGGGAAGCGAAGAAATCGATCCAGCGCTTGGAAATCTCCTGTGAGAGCATCTCGTTCCTTAGAGTAATCTGTGCGAAATTCTAAATTAGTCTACTGACCTATGGTGCCTGCCCGAGAGCAAAATGGCTAATCGAGCCAGTCTCGTACCGTGATCTACGGGCGAAGACACCACTTTTTAAAACCTAGTTGAAGAAGTCGTCACCGAGCTGACGGTCACGCGCAATACGCTGCTCACGCGCTCGCTTCTGAGCCTCTTCCAAGGAGGCAATCTCAGCCTCAACCTCAATGAGTTCACGCTCAGCCAGGCGACGGTTCGTGGACTCAATCTCAGCCGAGCTCATCTGGCGGTCCCACGTATCCAGGGAGCCAGGACGCAGATCCTGCTTCTGGCGCTCCACCTTAGCGTTGAGCTCCATCTCCTTCTCCTGCATGCCCTCACGCACGCGGGCGGCGAACTCAACAGCACGCAACGCATACGGCTGCAGGGGCTTGCCAATCGGCGAATCGAAGAACTTTCCCATCTGAGACTCCGGGTTGAGGGCAAGCTCACCGTGCTCACGCATGAGCAGGGCGCTGCCGGGGGTACGCTGAGCAGGTTCGGAGGCGGCACGCCTAGAAGCGAAGTAACCAACCGCCGCGCCGGCGCCAAGCAGAAGAGCTGAACGAAGCAGACCCATTAGTTCTCACCACCTGCAGAGTAAGAGGACTGTGCCGAACCATACTGACCACCAGCGGTGTTGCCAGTGTTGCCGGTGCCGTGTGCATCGCCGGACTTGCCGCCGCGGAACGCCTGACGCACACCGTACGAGAAGGACGCAACCTTAATCAGCGGCTGACCCACAGTCGAAGTGACCAGCGAGGACAGCGCAGAAACGTTCGCGGACGCATCCGAAACGTTCGAGGTGATGTCGTCAACCTTCTCCAGCTGCTCATTGGTGGTCACCACAGTGCGGGTCACCTCTTCAATGAGGGGGCCGGTGCTCTGGTTCAGCGAACGAATCGTCACGATAAGCTCATCAAACACCTTAGTCAGGCGAATAATGGGTAGCGCAAGCAGGGCCACCAGAATCGCAAAAACTCCTGCTGCAATCAGGCCCGCAATATCTCCGCCGGTCATCTATATCCCCATTCCGCTCAATGCATGATGCTTATCAATAGTCGTACAAGACCGCGTGCCACCGTGGCACGCAGCCGGACTGTATACACAGTTCAATCCCCTATTTTAGTCGAAAAATCCTTCAAGCGCCCCCTAAACTCTCATGAAACTCCCAGCGATGGAAGATTCACAGGTTCAGCGGCACCACTGCCCTGTAGTGTATATACCCCAAAAACCCGCGCGTTAAACGGGAACAACCCGCCCCCACCGAACGGTGCAGGACGGGTTGCTTCTCGAAAAATCGAGATTATGCCAGACGCGAGTAGTACTCAACGACCAGCTGCTCGTCGCAGATCACGGGGATCTCTTCGCGCTTGGGCTTGCGCTCAAGCTTTGCGTGCAGCTTCTCGATCTCAACGTTCAGGTATGCGGGAACCTCGGGCAGAACTGCCTGGTTCTCACCTGCAGCCGCAGCCTGGAAGGGGGTGGTCTTCTCAGCCTTGGGGTGAACGTGGATCAGCTGGCCGGGCTTGACGTGGAACGAGGGGCGGTCCACGCGAACGCCGTCAACCATGATGTGACGGTGAACAACCATCTGACGTGCCTGTGCAATGGTGCGGGCGAAACCTGCACGCAGAACCAGAGCGTCGAGGCGGGTCTCGAGCAGCTCGACCATGTTCTTACCGGTCTGACCCTCGGTACGCTTTGCCTCGAGGTATGCGCGGCGCATCTGTGCCTCGCGGATGTTGTACTGAGCGCGCAGACGCTGCTTTTCCTTCAGCTGGGTAGCGTAGTTGGAGTCAGCCTTCTTGCGGGCACGGCCGTGCTGGCCGGGGCCGTAAGGACGACGCTCGAGGTACTTTTCTGCCTTCGGGGTCAGTGCAATGCCCAGGGCACGGGACTGACGCACGGTACGGCGGGTGCGGTTGTGCTTAGCCACAATCTACCTTTCATATGTGAGGCTCCTGCACCCTCACGGGTGGGGCCTCGGTCTGTTGAATACTGGCCTCCTCGGTTGACCCCGCCGGGATCCGTACGCGACCGATTCGGTCGTTGCTGTACGGCGGTGGGGCGGAGAGCTCGGGGCAGAGTACCCCGCAGCTACATTACTGACACCCGCACGGAAGCGGGCATAGTAATTGCCAGACCCGTCAAGCTTACCGGATGCACCCGGGCTTTACCAGCCTTTTGGGAAATCTTTGGTTCAAATCACTGTGCATGTGGGTTTTTGATGCTTCCCCACACGACCCCCACAGGAATTATTTATGCCCGTCAGGACTCTTTAGGCGCGCCTTCCCCGAAAAATTGCGGCGCCGAGATGTTGGATTGTAATCATTTCGTTATTTTTAACCTGTGTCTTTATGGGAATAGCTTGAACCGCGCCCCCATATCGCCTAGACTAGAAACCATAACAAGCTTGGCGTCCGCCCTTCCGGGAAGGCCGACAGCCAAGACATCTATCACAACTCAAAACTCTGACGCGGTGCGCAGTACTACCGAGGTACTACGCACCGCTTTCTGTTTGCTCACTATCTGGCGCGGCCGGTTCATGTGGCTAGCTCGCGCGGCTGGCTTGCCCGCCGGGGCGTGCCACTCCCCCCGGCGGTCACTGCGGCCAGCAGTCAAAGTAATAAGCGGCTAGATGGGAGCCGCGTAAGCTAACGGGTCGTATCCTGCGCCGGAGCCGCATCCAAAATACGGCGAATACGCTCACGACGCTCCGTCAACGTGCGCTCAAAACCATGCTGCGTCGGCTCGTAATAGACCGTGCCACGCAGAGTATCCGGCAGGTACTGCTGCGCCGCCACATGACCCGGCTCATCATGGGCATAAATGTACCCCACGCCGTGACCAAACTGCTTAGCCCCCGCATAATGACCATCACGCAAATGCACCGGAACCTGACCGGCAGCACCCGCACGCACATCCGCAATCGCACGATTGATCGCGTTATACGCCGCATTCGACTTCGGCGCGAGCGCACAATAAATCACCGCCTGCGAGAGGATAATGCGCGCCTCCGGCATGCCCACCAGCGCCACCGACTGCGCCGCAGCCGTCGCCACCTGCAGAGCCTGCGGATCAGCCAGGCCAATATCCTCGCTCGCCAAAATCATGATGCGACGCGCCACAAAACGAGGATCCTCACCGCCCTCCAACATGCGCGCCAGATAGTGCACCGCGGCATCCGCGTCAGAGCCGCGCATGGACTTAATGAACGCGCTCACCACGTCATAGTGCTGATCACCCGACCGGTCGTAGCGGATCGCGGCGCGGTCCACCGCCTCCGTAGCATGCGCCAGGGTGATGCGCACGGGCGCGGCAGGTTCGGGGGCCTTCTCCCCAGCCGCGTCTGCCGAACTTGCCGGGTTTGGCGAAGTTTCCGCATCTGCCGAAGCCTGTTCAGCCTCACTAAATGCAATCGCAGCCGCCGCTTCCAGGGAGGTCAGGGAGCGGCGAGCGTCGCCTCCAGAAACCGCCGCGAGGTGGGCGCGTGCATCCTCATCAATGACCGCCGCACCACCAAAACCGCGCGGGTCAGCCAGCGCACGGTCAATCAGATGCTCAATATCGGACTGCTCCAGCGAATGAACCCTCAACAGGAGCGAGCGCGAGAGCAGCGGCGAAATAATGCTGAACGACGGGTTCTCCGTCGTAGCCGCCACCAGAATCACCCAGCGGTTCTCCACGCCGGGCAACAGCGCATCCTGCTGAGCCTTCGTGAAACGGTGAATCTCATCGAGGAACAGCACGGTGGTCGTGCCGTACATGTCGCGGTCCAGCAGCGCCTGATCCATGACCGCGCGAACATCCTTCACGCCCGCAGTAATCGCCGAAAGCTCCACAAACTTACGGCCCGGCGCGCGCGCAATCACATGCGCCAGCGTGGTCTTACCCGTACCCGGCGGGCCATACAAAATCACCGAGGAGGGGCCAGCCGGTCCGGCGTTCTCCCCCGCCAACACGCGCAAAGGCGCACCCGGAGTCAACAGGTGATCCTGGCCGAGAACCTCATCAATAGTGCGCGGACGCATACGCACCGCCAACGGCGCACGAGACGCCGAACGGGAAGAGTGCGCGTACGGCGCAGAGGCACGCGAAGAGGGCTCCTCAGCGGAGGCGCCAATCAGGCTCACGCGGTCCCCGTCATCGGGCAGCTCAAGATCAAAGAGGGAATCAGCCATAGTCTTACTCTATCGTTTCACAATCTGGAGGCAGGTACGGGGTGTGGATATACAGCTGCGGATTTAGCTCGCGGCGTGACACCACACGGGTTTTCGATAGGTTAGTGTCTTCGCCGTGGGTTTTAAACCCCGGGGCAATCCACTAACCTATCGAAAGCGTCGGCCTAGAGGGTCTCACTATCGAGAATCAGGGTCACCGGGCCGTCATTGACGAGCTCCACCTGCATGTCCGCACCAAACACGCCGGTCTCCACGTGCAGGCCACGCTCACGCAACGCCTGAACGTAATCGTTGAACAGCGGCTCACTCACCGCACCCGGAGCCGCAGCAGACCAGGAGGGGCGGCGGCCCTCCTTCGCATCCCCGTACAGGGTGAACTGGCTGACCGCCAGCACGGGTGCACCCTCATCGAGGAGGGACTTCTCCCCCTCCAGCAAGCGCAGGTTCGCGGTCTTATCGGCAAGCTTCGCAATCTGCGCCGCACCATCACCGTGCGTGATACCGACCAGCACCAGGTAGCCGGGCTGCTCAATCGCGCCGACCGTCTCACCGTTCACGCGCACCGCCGCGCGGGTCACGCGCTGAATAACTACTCGCATCATTCACCTTTCAACTGGGTTCATCTTTCAACTTGGAGCCGGCCTTCACCGGGCTCATACATCTCTTTCAACACCACACTCGGCAACTGTTTTAGACGCGGCTGGTTTAGGGGAGCCGCAGTTCTAGAGGCAACAGCCTCAGAGCACGCCGCGCAACTGCACAGCACGCAAAAACTGGTTCGCCGCCCACGGGGTACGAAACTCAATAAAACGCTTCTGCAGGTGCTGCCCGCGAGCCTCCGCCAACAACTCCCCAACATGCGGGTAGCTCCTCCACGTGTACCGAATCATATTGTCCGGGTCGCGCAGAATATTCTTCAGCGGCGGCTCCACATTATCCGCCCACAGCCTCTGACCCGTCACCGCACGGCGCACCGTCCGGCGAACCACACGCCACATGACCACCGCACGGCTATAGCGCAGGTAAATCACCACATCCGCACGCTCCAGCAGGCGGCCACGCACCTGCGGATACTGCCACTCCGTAATCCACGCAGGCTGCTCAATGAGCGTCTGAACATCCGCCTCAAAACTAGGGCGCGGAGTCCAATTCGGACCCCAATGCAACGAGTCCATCTCCGTATGCGGAATGTCCAGGAGGCGCCCCAACCGCGCCGCGAACGTCGTCTTACCGCTACCGCTCGGGCCAGCAATCAGAATACGCATGGCTCCCCTCCCCCTTTGATGAGTACACAAATCGGCACGCACGCCAGCTGATACAAAAGGTGGGCTGCGACCCTGCACCAGCAGAATACACAGCCCACCCTCAACGGCAACCCCGGCAGAAATCAACGCCCGCCGGGCCCACGCCGCACAGCCTCACACCCCCTACGGGGCGCACGACCAAAGACTAGAGAAGATTACTCCTCGTCCTTCTTCTTCGGCTTGAAATCAACGCCAGCTTCCTTACGCTGCTCCGGAGTAATCGGTGCAGGAGCCGCAGTCAGCGGATCGTAACCATTACCGGTCTTCGGGAACGCAATAACCTCGCGGATCGAATCAACGCCAGCCAGCAGAGACACAATACGGTCCCAACCAAACGCAATACCACCCATGGGCGGTGCGCCGTACTTGAACGCATCCAGCAGGAAGCCGAACTTCTCCTGAGCCTCTTCCTCACCAATGCCCATCACAGCGAACACGCGTTCCTGCACGTCACGGCGGTGAATACGGATCGAACCGCCACCAATCTCGTTACCGTTGCAGACAATGTCGTAAGCGTACGCCAGAGCCGAACCCGGGTCGGTGTCAAAAGTATCCATGAACTCGGGCTTCGGGGAGGTGAACGCGTGGTGCACAGCAGTCCAAGCGGAGTGACCCAGAGCCACGTCACCGGACTCAGTAGCCTCAGCAGAAGACTCGAACATGGGAGCGTCAACAACCCACACGAAGGACCACTCGCCGTCCTTAATCAGGCCGGTACGGTGACCAATCTCAACACGAGCAGCACCCAGCAGCGCGCGGGAAGCCTTCGCCTCACCAGCAGCGAAGAAGATGCAGTCGCCGGGCTTCGCGCCGGTAGCCTCAGCCAGGCCAGCACGCTCAGCGTCAGTAATGTTCTTAGCCACCGGACCGGTCAGCTCGCCATCCTCCTGAATGAGGACATAAGCCAAGCCCTTAGCGCCGCGCTGCTTAGCCCACTCCTGCCAAGCGTCCAGGGTACGGCGAGGCTGAGAAGCACCACCGGGCATCACAACAGCACCCACGTAAGGAGCCTTGAACACGCGGAAAGTGGTGTCCTTGAAGTACTCGGTCAGCTCAGTCAGCTCCAGGCCGAAGCGCAGGTCAGGCTTGTCCGTACCGTACTTCTCCATCGCATCCTTGTAGGTCATGCGCTGAATCGGGCGGGGAACCTTCACATCAATCAGGTTCCACACAGCCTCAACGATGCGCTCGCCCAGCTCAATGATGTCTTCCTGATCAACGAACGACGCCTCAATGTCCAGCTGAGTGAACTCAGGCTGACGGTCCGCACGGAAATCCTCGTCACGGTAGCAGCGAGCAATCTGGTAGTACTTCTCAATACCGCCCACCTGCAGCAGCTGCTTGAACAGCTGCGGGGACTGCGGCAGAGCGTACCACGAACCCGGAGCCAGACGAGCCGGCACCAGGAAGTCACGCGCACCCTCAGGGGTGGAACGGGTCAGGGTCGGGGTCTCAACCTCAATGTAGCCGTCCTCAGCCAGCAGGTTACGTGCCGCACGGTTCGCGTCCGAACGCAGGCGCATGATGCGAGCCGGCTCCGGGCGGCGAAGATCCAGGTAGCGGTAGCGCAGGCGCGCCTCCTCACCCACCTCAACGTGCTCGTCAATCTGGAAAGGCAGCGGGGCCGCGGTGTTCAGCACCTCAACGGTGGACACCTCAACCTCAATCTCGCCAGTCGCCAGGTTCGGGTTCTCATTACCCTCCGGGCGCTTAGTCACCAGACCGGTCACGCGCAGCACGTACTCGTTGCGCAGGTGCTCAAAATCAGCCTCATTGTGGAAAACACACTGGGTGACACCCTCACGGTCACGCAGGTCAACGAAGGCGACACCACCGTGGTCGCGGCGGCGAGCCACCCAACCGGTCAGGGTAACAGTCTCTCCAATATTTGCGGCGGTCAGCTCGCCGTTGGTGTGAGTGCGAAGCACAGACATTCCTTTCATAGCGGGCACCTCACGACTATAGACAGTAGCCGGGTACACGCGGTTGATGATATGCGCACACTGCGTGCGCCTCATATATTGTATCCCCTCCGGGCAGGTCGAGGGCAGAAAAAAGGGTGCGGAGGCAGGACGCGGGTTTGTGCCATAGGTTAGTGTCTTCTGTCGTAGTTAAAAACCATGGCAGAAGACACTAACCTATGGTCGAAATTTGTAGTCTTAGCCTTATCGCATGAGCAGTCCCCGAAGATGGACAATGACTTCCCGCTCTTTCTGAAAAATATCAGCCCACGTGAGGTGCACGACCGTCCACCCGGCGCGGGTCAGTGCACGGTCGCGGGCTGCCTCGGAGCGGTCCCTGCCGGGGTGATCCACGTATTTCTGTTCGCCGTCAAACTCGAGAATAACCCGCGCCTCGGGCCAGGCGAAGTCCACCCGATAGTTGCGACCCTCGCACGAAATCGGGTACTGCGTCATGGGGGTAGGTAACTCATGTTCCATGAGTAGGCACCGGGTGAGGCTTTCACCAGCCGACTCGCTGGATGCGTCCACCGCCTGCGCCAGGAGAGGCCCTGCGGAACTGCCGTACCCCGTGAGGTTTAGCAGAGTCTCGATAACTTCGTGGTGTTCCATTAGCCCCCGCCGCATGATGGAGTCGGCGAGGATTACCGCCTCCCGAAAGGGCATGCTGCGCGCACAATCCTGCAGTGTGCGAGCCACAGTTGTCGCCATGACAGACGTACCGGGTATTGCGGTCACTGCATTAGGGTCAAAACCTCGCCTGTGCCTGCAGATGCGCCCCCTATCGGATGGGCTAGTGGCGGTACTGTATACATGCACGATTGAGGGCGTGTTGAGTACATCTAGCCCCCAGAGTGCAGCTGCTGATGTGTGCGAGAAAACCCCCTGAAGACCCATGAGGTAGGCAGCAACGCACCGTACCGCGAGCCGCTCATCGGGAGTGAGCGCCTGAGCATCGCGGGTGTAAATATAGGCTCCTCGCTGAATACGTTGTAACGTTCCTGCCGCTACCATCGCACGGATATGCCGGGCTCCAATACCTCGTGAGTTGAGGATGCGAGGGGTGAGCACGAGAGGATACAGCTCGGCTGCACGTGTGGTTGGGGCTTGCACGGCTGGGGTTCGGGGGTTCAGGATATTTGCGGTATTCATGGCTTTATCCTGACAGTCTCTGCGAAGTTGTGGGGCCTGTTCGTGAAATCTGTGGATAACTTCGCTGTTTTGAGGGAAATATCCACTATCCACAGGTTTAGGTTGTATCTCAGAATTTTTGTGCCATAGGTTAGTGTCTTCTGTCGTAGTTAAAAACCATGGCAGAAGTTGCTAACCCATGGCACAAATCCGCGCAGCATAAATCAACACAGCACAAATCCACGCGACCAAAGAGCACAACAGCGCAACAAAAACCCGCCCGGCAGGGAGGTCAACGTCCTCCCCACCAGGCGGGTACACATCCATATGCGGGTCCATATGCAGGCTTAGAACAGCCAAATATTACAGGAGCCAAACACCACAGGTGCTACAGGCCCCTACTCTTTACCGATCTATTTACAGACCCTCAGCACGCACAATCTGAACGTGCAGGTCCTCAGCCGGCGGCATCCACGAAGCCGGATCAGCAGCAACCTGCTCACCCGAACGGATGTCCTTCACCTCGTGAACCGGGGCACCCGACTCATCCGAGGAAATGAACCACACGAACGGAATGCCACGCTTCTCAGCGTACTTAATCTGCTTACCGAACTTCGCCGCATTCGCAGACACCTCACACGCAATACCGCGGGCACGCAACGCATCCGCAACATCATTCGCAGCAGACCAGCCCTCATCATTCGTCAGGGCAACAAACACAGCCGAAGGCACCTTACGGCTCGCCTGCGCAAAACCCTGCGACAGAATACGAGCCACCACACGGGTCACACCAATCGACAGGCCAACACCCGGGTACGTCTTCTTACCGTTCGACGCCAGCGACTCATAGCGGCCACCCGAACAAATCGAACCCAGCGACTCGTGACCAACCAGAACAGTCTCATACACGGTGCCGGTGTAGTAGTCCAGGCCACGAGCAATCGACAGGTCAGCCAGCACCTTACCCGGCGCACGGCGGGACGCCTCCTCAATGACCTCAGCCAGCTCAGCAAGACCCTGATCCAGCAGCTCGTGCTCCACCGAATACTTAGCGGCAAGCGCACGCACCTGCTCCACAAAAGAAGCGTCCTCAGTGCGGATCTGCGCCAACTCCAAGGCGGCAGCGGCAGCATCCGCACTCGCACCAGCCTCAGCCTGCAGCTCCTCAGCCACACGCTCAGCGCCGATCTTCTCCAGCTTGTCAATAGAACGCAGAACAGCCGCAGTATCAGTCAAACCCAGGCCCAGGTAGAAACCCTCAGCCAGCTTGCGGTTATTCACACGCAGCTTGAACTCGGGAATCGGCAGCTTCGACAGCGCATCAACAACAACCAGCGCCAGGGTCACGTCGTAACGGAACGGCAGCTCGCCGTCACCAACCACGTCAATATCAGCCTGAGTGAACTCGCGGGCACGACCCTCCTGCGGACGCTCACCACGCCACACCTTCTGAATCTGGTAACGCGAGAACGGGAAATTCAGGTAACCGGCGTTCTCCACCACGTAACGGGCAAACGGCACGGTCAGGTCAAAGTGCAGAGCCAGCTTTTCCTTAGCCTTAGCAGCCTCGTCCTCCTGCAGGCGAGAAATTGCGTAAACTTCCTTGTCAATCTCACCCTTGCGCAGCAGCTGCTCAATAGTCTCTACCGAACGAGTCTCAATCGGGGAGAAACCGTGCAACTCAAAAGTCTCACGCAAAGTGTCCAGAACATGATTCTCAACCAACCGCTCAGCCGGAAGATACTCGGGAAAACCAGACAGCGAAGCCTTGCGAGCCATACGCGATACTCCTTGACAAAGAACTCGACAACAGAACCCCGGAACACCTCCGGGCATATCTACCCATCATACCAACACCCACCCCAGCACAGCACCCACTCCCCCAGCACACCCCGCACAAACCCCCAACAAACCCGCAGCCGGCAGGTTCGCCCACAACACAACACGACCAGACACTACTCACACACACCCCGCAGAGGCTATGCTTAGGAGGTGCACACGCACACCCAAACGGGTGCCCACCACGGGGAACAGCGCAAAGGCGCCCACCCCCAGCACCCCCGAGTGAAAGAGTTATAGCGGTGACTACCAAACCCGACGACACTGTAAACCTCGAAAAGGCACGCCAGTACGGCCGCGTCTCCGAGGACGGCCACGTCTTCGTCATTGTCGACGGCGAAGAATACGCCGTAGGCCAGCTGCCCGGCGCCTCCGAAGAAGAAGCACTCAGCTACTTCGCCCGCAAGTTTGAAAACGTCGAGGCGCAGGTTGCCCTGCTCGAATCCCGCCTCGCCAACAACGCCCCCGCCGCAGACCTGCAGAAAGGCATCACCTCCATCGGTGCACAGATCGGTGTGCGCAACATGGTCGGCGACTACTCCGGCCTGCAGAAGCGCCTCATCACCCTCGCAGAGCAGATCGCTGAACTCGGCGAAAAGCAGCAGCAGGCGCGCACCGAAAACCGTGAACGCGCCCTCGCCGTCCGTGAAGAAATCGTCGCGGAAGCCGAGCAGATTGCCGGCCAGGACCCCGACCAGATTCACTGGAAGAACTCCCACTCCCGCATGAACGAACTGTTCGAAGCGTGGAAGAAGGCACAGCGCGAAATTCACCTGGCGAAGAGCGTAGAGGACGAGCTGTGGAAGCGTTTCCGTGCAGCCCGCACCACCTTCGACCGCAACCGCCGCGCACACTTCTCGCAGCTGGACGACCGCAACGCACGCATCAAGCGCGCCAAGGAAGAGCTGATTGCACGTGCGGAAGAGCTGTCCACCTCCACTGACTGGTCTGAAACTTCCCGCGCATACGGCGACCTGATGCGCGCCTGGAAGCAGGTACCCCGCGGCCACCGCCGCGAAGACGACAAGCTGTGGGCACGCTTCCGCGCGGCACAGGACGTGTTCTTCAACGCCCGCAACGAAGCCGAAGCAGCGCAGGACGCAGTCTACGCCGAAAACCTCAAGGTCAAGGAAGCACTGCTCGAAGAAGCACGCGCACTCCTGCCCGTCGAGGACATTGAGGCAGCAAAGGCAGCCTTCGAGAAGATCCTGGACCGCTGGGATGCGGCAGGCCGCGTGCCCCGCAACGACCTGCGCCGTATCGACGGCGAACTGCGCCGCATTCAGGACGAAATCAACGGCGCCGAAGAGGCAAAGTGGAAGCGCAACGACCCCGCCAAGGCAGCCCGCGCGAACTCCCTGCTCGCACAGATCGAGGACTCCCTCGCCGAACTGGAAGCAGAGCTCGCAGCAGCTGAGAAGGGCGGCGACTCCAAGAAGATCGCCAAGGCTAAGGAAGCTCTGGAGGCGCGCCGCGCCTGGGCAGCAACCCTGCAGGGCTTCGGCAACTAAGGTCTAGCCGGAGTTCTAGCCGATAGGTAACGCCCGGGGTGCCGGCTGATAGAGGCTGGCGCCCCGGGTTACTGACCTAGATTAACGCCGAGAAGCCACATGTGTTTCGAAAAGCCACTTCTTTGGTGGCTTCTCGAAACACATGTGGCTTCTGCGTGTCTGCAGTCTGTGGGATGTCTGCGGGATGCGGACTTTTAGGCTCGCGTGAAGGGGCTAGTCATCGACAGGTTCATAATTCATAATTTCCCATTTCTGGCCGTTGTGCTTCAGCTCAAATTTGAAGGTGTTCTTAGTCTTGTCCTTATTTTCCCAGCGGCGCCAACTTCCATCAGATTCAACATAAGTTTCGTAATCCCATTCGCGGTACGCCTTCCAGAAGTAGGTTTCACCATCTTCTGACCAGGGGTTACCGTCAGCAATAAAATGGTCCACTCCTCCAATGACCCAACCACCACTAGCGTAAAGATCCTCAATATCTTCATACGCTTTCAATTCGTTTTCATATGAAGGCGACATAAACTGGCGTGCTTTTGTGAAATCACCGGTTTCAGTGCCGTAATTTGCCCACAAGATCCAGGCATCCATCGTCTTGCGCATGCCCTCCAGAGACTTTTCGTTGTAGCCGTCTTCCGGAGCATTGGGTTTCGGTACATTCTGTGCTGGACCGTATTTATCAGCAGGGCGGTACTCGCCATCGGGCGCCTTGGAGCCGCCCGAATAGCCGCGAACAGTAGACGGGGTTGCGGAAGCAGTCGCTGACTCAGATGCCGAGGCAGTCTCGCTCGGCGCGGCGGATGCGGTGGCCGCCGCCTCGTTGCTTGCCTGCGTGCCACACGCCGCAAGCAGAGCACTCAAGCCCAGCATCGCGCCGCTGCCCAGCATTGCTCGGCGGGTCAAAATAACAGAAGTCATGGAAATGGAATCCTTATATCGGTGTGATGTGTAAATAAGAGAGCTGGCTAGAAACCGGAAGACTAACCAGCCGTACAGCTAAAACTACTGAATGATTCCTTGCTCGCGCAGCTCCTTGTTTGAGCGATGCTCCGAGAGTCGCCAATAGCCATTCTGGTACTTATAGCGGAACATAAATGTTTCATTTTCATTGCTGGTGTTAGTACGCTCATACACCTTGCCATTGGGATTTACGTACATACCATAAGTCCACAGGCGTCGGATGAGAACCCAATAATCTTTAGACTCTTCGTCATACATGAGGTCGCTTTCAGCCTGGTATTCCGAGGTTCCTTCAATAACCCACCCGCCGCTTTTGTAAAGATCCTCGATGTAGTGAAGAAATTTAATGTCCTCATCGAAAGCGTCCAGCATGTAGGGCCATACATATTGCATATCACCAGTCTGGATGCCGTAGTTGCGTGCCTTAATCCAGTCACGCATCATTTCACGCAGACCAGCAAAGGTCTCGGGGTACTGTTGCGGCTTAGCCTTGGGGAGAGGAACATTCTGTGCAGGTCCGTAGCCATCGGCTTTGCGGTACTCGCCGTCGGGTGCCTTGGAGCCTCCGGAGTAGCCGCGGGTAATGACCGGGCTCGGAGTAGCAGAAGCTGGTGCAGATTCAGAAGCGACCGCAGACTCAGATGCTACAACCGAAGCAGACTCGCTCGGCGCTGCGGATGCGGTGGCTGCCGCCTCGTTGCTTGCCTGCTGGCCGCACGCCGCAAGCAGTGCACCAATGCCCAGGAGCGTGCCGCCGCTCAGCATCGCGCGGCGGGTCAAAATAACGGAAGTCATGGAATTGCATTCCTCGTATCGGTGTGAAGTGTGAATAGAGGGTTGGTCAGAAACCGGAAGACTAACCAGCCGCAAAGCAAAACCGGGCTGCCGAGAAGCCACATGTGTTTCGAAAAGCCACGAAAGAAGTGGCTTCTCGGCGAACATGTGGCTTCTCAGCATAAGACCCATAGTGGGGGGGAGTAGCCTTACATGTCGGGCCAGTCGCGGTGCAGCGAATATTCCGTGTCCCCGTCGCCGTTATCGTTCAGGTGCCAACGCTGGCCGGTACGAATATCAGCCTTGCGCAGGCGCGGGTTCGGATTATCCTTCTTACCCATCGTCGGATCGTTCTTGCAACCCCAACGAGTATCGTCGTAGCTGCAGTCACCGGCTACGCGTCCAACATCAACCCACCACACACGAATCAACAGCGGGTCGACAGTATCCTTCGTCAACACGACATCCAGAGCATGCCAATCGCCGCCGTTCACACGGAAACGACCAGAGTAAGACACCGTTGCGTACGCGTGGAAATTGCCCGAGCGCTGGTAAGCGTAACTCGTTGCGGTCTTGCGTGACTCTTTACCGCGTGCCCTGCTGACCGGCTTGCCCATGGTATAGAAGCTGCCCTCGTCACCGTTGCCGTATTGGATGGTCATCTGGGTGGGGTAGGATTCCATCTCTACGTGGCCGATCATCAGGTCGCCTTCCCATCGTGCGGTGGGTGCGTCGACGTAGAAGTTGATCTGGTCACCCTTGTAGACGTTGGGGTTGTCTTCGCTCAGACCGGTGCCGAGGTTGTAGGACTGCTTCAGCACGGGGGCCTGGATGTCGGTTTTAGCGAATTGGTCCTCAATCTCTTGGAGCATTTCTTCAATGGTGGGGCCTTTGGGTTGTGCGGGGTTGTTGGAGGTGAGGGTTTTAGCGTCGTTGGGCTTGCAAAACTTTGATAAGTTGACTCCACCGCCTCTTTTAGTCGTCTTCACGGCTATTCCATCTTCTAGCGCATATTCCGAGTATTCTTGCTTTCCAGGACGGTAATCTTCCGTGTAGCATGTATTATTTCCGTCAAGTGGTGCATAGTAATCAACACCACCACTGTCTTTGCTGACCCTGTGAGTTTGATGTATTTCATCAATCCAGTCTTGGTATGAGCCTGTCACGGCATCTGTATTTTGATGGGTAGGAGTATTTGGGTCTGCTTTAGTCTGCCCCTTTTGATCATCTGTACCAGAGTTTCCGTGACGTGATGTAGTCTTGCCAGGAACATATACACAATGCCCATTTGAATCTTGCGTTGTACATTCAGAACTCGTTGCGGCCGAAATATCTACTGAAAGAAAAGAAGCGGCAAATAATATGCTGATGAAAGCCCGTGGATAAAATTTTATATTCATTATGACTCTTTCAACTCTTGTTCAGACTTACTTCCGACAATCTTCCAATAGCCGTCAGAATAGGTGAAAAGGAAGTAGAAAGTATCGTCACTGGTATCAGTATTAGCTTCCATATTCAATGTACCGTCAGGTTCTACATACATGACGGTGCTCCAGAATCGGCGATGCAACATGCGGTACTTTTTCTTCGCCTCATCGTAGATGAGCGGGCCTTCTGGCTGATAGGCGTCTAGACCATCGACAGTCCATCCGCCGCGCTGGTAAAGACTCTCGATGTACTGGTAGAAACCGTATTCTTCAGCCTCTTTCGTGATGTACTTGAATGCGTAGGAGCAGTCGCCGGTCTGGATTGCGTAGTTATGGGCGGCAAGCCAGTCTTTCATCATGCGGTAGAGGCCTTCTTCAGTTTCAGGGTACTGAGCTGGCTCATTGCGAGGCTTGGGGACGTTCTGAGCAGGGCCTTTACCATCGGCTTTGCGGTATTCCCCATCAGGTGCCTTCGAACCGCCGGAGTATCCGCGGGTAATGACCGGGCTCGGAGTAGCTGATGCAGAAGCGGCATCGGAAGCCGCAGCAGAAGCCGAGGTCGTTTCGCTCGGCGCCGCGGAGGCGGTAGCCGCCGCCTCATTATTTGCCTGCTGGCCACACGCCGCAAGCAAGGCACCCAGGCCCACAAGTGCGCCGCCACCCAGCAGAGTGCGGCGGTTGAAGATGGTCGAATCCATAGAAGGTACGCTCCTATCATCGGTGACGGTGTGATATATGTGCATGTCAGGCCGCTTTTCACAGGTCAAGCTGACCACCGGAAGGAAAACAGCCCCGTAGTGCACCCATCAAGCGCATCAATGCGTTATGGAACACTACAGTTACCACTGTAGCGCATCTTTGTGTCTATTTGCGTTGCTTTGAGTGCAATAGTATCTGAACGTCATTATTCGGACACATCAATGCTTTATGCATCAAATAAATCTACACTCACCGAGGCACCGCCCCAGCAGAATTTGTGCCATGGTTTAGTGTCTTCTGCCATGGTTTTTAACTACGACCAAAGACACTAACCTATGGCACAAATCCGTAACCTATGACCGGATCCCCATCTGTGACAGGTGGGCGGGCGGGCTACACGGCGAGCGCATACATGTCGCGAAGTGCCTCTTCCGCTTCGTCGAGGGCGTATCCGCTCTGGCAGAGCGCGTCGCAGCCGTTACCGTAGCGGAGGCTGGCAAGGAACTCGCGGTCAGTCACCTCCGGCAGGTACACCATGAGGTATTCGCCGTTGTCAGTGAAAAAATCGTCAATGTTGGCGGCGTCCTGACCGGAGTAGAAGGCGCGGAAGTCATCGTCATTGTAGTAACCAACCGTGTACATGAGGGGGCTCCTTTGGTCGCTCGGCGGAGGGGCGAGAACACGTCGTCGTTCTCTACCACCAAAAGTACGGGGTACCCCTGACAAGATAAGGGGCTGCGCCTGCAGAATTTTGTGCCATGGTTTAGTGTCTTCGATCATGGTTTTTAACTACGACCAAAGACACTAACCCATGGCACAAATCTGTAACCATGACCGAATTTGGGTTCTGCACCGGATAGGCGGGATCCGGTAATGACTTAGTGTTTTCGGTAATGAGTTAGTGACTCTGGACTGGGGTTTTAACCATCGCCAAAGACGCTAAGTCATGACTGAATCTTCACCGGCGGCAGGTAACTGGCCGTTTCGATAGGTTAGTGGCTTCGCCGTGAGTCTTTAACCCGTAGTGAAGACACTAACCTATCGAAAGTTCCCCGCCCCTCCCCTAAACGGCGAAAAGCCACATGTGTTCGGAACACATGTGGCTTCTCAATGTAAAGACCAGAAAATAGAAATCCGGCCCGTCTACTCCATTAAGAGTAGCGGGCCGAACGGTTAACTCAAGAGTACAAAAACCAGCACCTCGAATCAACCTATGAAGGATATTTCTAAAGAGCCTACGCCTCCGAGGGTTTCGCGCCAGTCAGGCGGTACGCCTTGTACACGCCCGTCACGTTACGGACCACGTTCAGCACGTGCTCCAGCATGAAGCGGTCACCCAGCTCCAGGGCGAAGCGGTCCACCACGGTACGATCCTCCGAGGTGTGCACGCGCGCATCCAGAATGTTCACGCCCGACTCAGAGATCGCGCGAATCAGGTCGCTCAGCAGGCCCTTACGGTCCAGCGCCTCCACCTGAATCTGCACACGGTACGTAGCGGTCGGCGAAGACGCCCACTCGACCGTAGTCACGCGCGGCTCCTCGTCAGCGTTACGCATGTTCGGGCAGTCGCGGCGGTGCACCGAAATGCCGTTGTAGCGGGTCACAATACCAATAATGTCATCAGGCGGGACCGGGGTGCAGCAACGCGCAATCTTCGTCAGCACACCCTCAGCACCCGGCACAATCACGCCGTTATCGCCAATCGCCTTGCGGGTCGACTTCAGCAACGTCTCGTCAAAGTCACTGACCTCAACCTCGGGTGCCGGCTCGTCACCGCGGTGCACCTCAACCAGGGTGTCAATGACCTGCTTCGGCGTGATTTCGTGCTCACCAATCGCACGGTACAGCGACGCCACGTCGTTCTTGTGCAGCAGCTGAGCCACCTGAGTCATAATCTCCGGGCTCATCATCTTCTGCAGCGGCAGCTCACTGTTGCGCATGCTCTTGGTGAGCATCTCGCGGCCGGCGAGCAGCGCCTCCAGGCGGCGTTCCTTCGCGAAGTACTGGCGAATCTTCGTGCGAGCGCGTGAGGAGCGAACGAACTTCAGCCAGTCCTCGCTGGGGCCGGCGTCTTCGTTCTTCGTGGTCATGATTTCCACGGTGGCGCCGGTGGGCAGGACGGTGTGCAGCGGCACCAGGCGGCCGTTGACCTTCGCGCCGACGGTGCGGTCGCCGACTTCACTGTGGATGGCGTAGGCGAAGTCCACGGGGGTGGAGCCGTTGGGCAGGGCGATTGCCTCGCCGTTGGGGGTGAGCACCACGATTTCGTCGGTGTCGAGGGTGTCAGCGAGCGACTCGTAGAACTTCTCCGACTCCGGGTTGGAGTTCGAAATCTCGGCAATAGACTGCAGGATGCCGACGTTCATCATTGCCGAGGTCTGGGTGCCCGGTTCCTTCGGGTCCTTTGCGGGCGCGCCGCCACGAGCCGCGACCTTCTCGCCGCGCGACGCCGCCTTGTAGCGCCAGTGCGCAGCCACACCGTACTCAGCCTCTTCGTGCATCTTGTAGGTGCGGATCTGAATCTCAAGCGGCAGGTTACCGGGGCCGTACACGGTCAGGTGCAGCGACTGGTAGTTGTTGTTCTTCGGGTTCTTAATGTAGTCCTTGAAGCGGCCGGTCATCGACGGCCACAGGGACAGCACGTGGCCGAGCACGGTGTAGCACTCCGCCTCCTCCTCAACCATGATGCGCACGGCGAGGATGTCGTTGATCTCGTCGAAGCTGCGGCCCTTCGTCTTCATCTTCTGATGAATCGAATAGTAGTGTTTGGGGCGGCCGGTGACGGTCGCCTCGATACCGACCTGTGCCAGGCGCTCCTTAATCTTGGTGCGTGCCTCGTTCAGGAACTTTTCGAGCGCGGGGGTGCGTTCGCCGACCATACGCACCATTTCGGCGTAAATTTCCGGGCTCATGGCGGCGAAGGACAGGTCCTCCAGCTCCCACTTGATCGTGTTCAAGCCCAGGCGGTGCGCGAGCGGCGCGTAAATCTTCAGGGTCTCTTCTGCCTTCTTCGCGGCAGAAGCCTGCGGCACAAAACGCCAAGTACGCGCGTTGTGCAGGCGGTCGGCAAGCTTGATGAGCAGCACGCGGATGTCCTTGCTCATGGACAGCACGAGCTTACGGATCGTCTCAATGGAGGCGTTCTCGCCGTAGGTCATCTTGTCCAGCTTGGTCACGCCGTCGACCAGGTAGGCGACCTCCTCGCCGAAATCTTCGGTGAGCTGCTCCATCGTGTAGTCGGTGTCTTCCACCGTGTCGTGCAGCAGGCCGGCGGCGAGCACGGGGCCGGTCGCGCCCATCTCCGCAAGAATCGCGGTCACAGCGACCGGGTGGGTGATGTACGGGTCGCCACTCTTACGCTTCTGACCCTCGTGGTAGCGGTTCGCCACCTCGTAGGCGCGCTGCAGCACCTGGATGTCTTCGTCCGGGTGGTAGCGGCGCACGGCACGTACGACCGGCGCAATCATCGGGGAGAAACGGATGGTGCCGCCGTGCGAATCGGAGGCTTCCATCTTGCTGCTGCGGCTACCGAAGACCAGGCGATTCGGCACACGTCCGCCAGCAGCCATGACGCGGTGCGAGCCGCGTTTCTTCTTTGCGTCAGACGAATCAGTTTCAGGCAGAGGAATCGGGCCAGCGGGCCGAACCGCGGGCTTCTCGGCGGTCCCTGCAGGGTTCTCAGCGTTGGTGTTCACGGCAGGTTCTGCACTCATTCCGGGCTCCTTTGGACGTAACAGCGATGACCTGAGCCCCCGAATCTGCTCGTCGTTGAAAGGCGTGGATGCGGGCGCGCAGTATCTTCTACCTTTATCCTACCCAGCACGCGGATATGAGCCAAAATATGCACGTAAACTATGCCGCACTGTGACACATTAGAGCTGTGAAATATTAGGCCGGCAGGAACAAACCAGCGGGCACAAACCAGCGGGCACGCTAAAGGGGAGCCGACACCTTTCGGTATCGACTCCCCTATCGTTAGCAACGCCAGTAGCGCTGACGGAACGTTGGCTAACCGTTCAGGTTCACGCGGTGAATCTCAATGGTTGCACGTGCCGGCTTCTTAGCGGGCTTCTCGGCCGCCTTCTCGTCCTCGGTCGCCTTGTCAGCAGGCTCCTCAGACTTCGCAGCCTCGGCGGGCTCCTCCGAAGAATCACCCTCAGCATCGTCAGCATCCTCAGCGTCCTTGAAGCTGCCGCTCTCCACCTTCGCGGTGTGCTCACGAATCTGAGCCTCACCCAAACGCAGCGAAGCATACAGCGGCGCAGACACGAACAGCGTGCCGAACATGCCCACCAGAATACCCACAAACAGCGACAGGGACAGGTCCTGCAGAGTACCCGCACCCAGGATGAACGCACCAATGAACAAGATCGCGCCCACCGGCAGAACACCCACAATAGCGGTGTTAATCGAACGGACCAGGGTCTGGTTCACGGCCAGGTTAATCTGCTCGGCAAAGGTCGTGTCGCGGCGTTCCAGCACATCCTCGGTGTTCTCACGGATCTTATCAAACACCACCACCGAGTCGTACAGCGAGTAGCTCAGAATCGTCAAGAAACCAATAATTGCACTCGGAGTGATCTCGAAGCCGAACGCGGCGTACAGGCCAACCGTCACCACCACGGTGAAGAACAGGCCCGCAATAGACGCCAGCGACATCTTCCAGGTGCGGAAGTAGAACGCCATACCAATCAGCGCAAGCACCACAAACGCGACCAGGCCCCAGAACGCCTGACGGGTCACATCCGCACCCCAGGTCGGACCCACAAACGAAGAGGTCACGTCATTCTCAGAGACGCCGTACGCCTCCTGCAGAGCCGCCTTTACCTGCAGAGTCTCATCATCGCTGAGCTTGCTCATCTGGGCACGAATCGTACCCGGCGCAATATTGGTCACGCGAACATCGGAGGCGTCCTTCGCCTTCTCGTGAATAATGCGCTCACCCGTAGCGGTATCAACGTGCACGGTCTTCGAGACCACGAACTCCGAACCGCCACGGAAATCAATACCCAGGTTGAAGCCGCCACCAACAGCCGGAATCAGAACCGAAACCGCCATCAGCACAGTAGCCAGCAGCAGCCACAGGCGGCGCTTACCCACGAAGGGGTACGAGCGGGCACCCGAATGCAGGTCATTACCGAAGCGGGCAAAAGCATTAGGTTTCACATCGGTAGCCATGCTTAGCTCTCCTTCTTCTCATCAGAAGCAGACTCGTCAGCCTCAGCGGCAGCACGCTCTGCACGGCGACGCTCAGCAATGCTCAGCTGCTTCTCCTCCGGGCTGCGGAGGCGACCGGCACCACGGTACAGCGGCGTAGCGCCCAGCGACTCAGGCGACAATCCCGAGTGGCGGTGACCCTCACCGAAGTAGCGGGTATTCGCCAGCAGAGTCAGCATCGGGTGGGTGAACAGGTACACGACCACAAGGTCAGCAATCGCAGTCAAACCAAGGGTGAACGCGAAGCCCTTCACCGAACCAACCGACACCACGTACAGCACCACAGCAGCCAGCAGGTTCACAGCCTTCGACGCCAGGATAGTGCGGGATGCACGCTGCCAACCGTGGTTCACCGCCGACGGGATCGTGCGGCCCGCACGGATTTCATCACGGATACGCTCGAAGTAGACGATGAACGAGTCAGCTGTAGCACCAATCGCCACAATCAGACCCGCCACACCAGCCAGGGACAGGCGGTAGTTCAACGCCCAACCCAGCAGCACAATCGCCTCATACGAGATGATGCCAGCCACAACCAGCGACATCATCGTGACAAAGCCCAACAGACGGTACTGGAACAGCGAGTACACGAACACCAGCAGCAGACCAATCAGGCCGGTCAGCAGACCCACACGCAGCTGCTCCGAACCCAGGGTCGCAGAAATCTGCTGCTCCGACTGGATTGTGAAGCTAATCGGCAGGGCACCGTACTTGAGCTGATCGGCGAGAGCCTTCGCCTCCTGCTCGGTGAAGTTACCGGTAATCTGCGGCTTGCCGTCAGAAATCACAGCCTGCGACACCGGGGAAGACAGCACCTTGCCGTCCAGCAGAATCGCGAAGCGGGCACGCGGATCATTTGCGTTCTGTGCACGAATCGCGTTCAGGCGAGAAGTAATGTTCTGGAACTTCTCACGAGCCTCATCGTTGAACTGAATGTTCACAGCCCAACGGCCCGTAGTCACGCCCTGACCGCTCGTCTCCTGCGAGTGGCTTGCGGTAGAAATATCGCTACCGCTCAGCTCCACAGGACCCAGAATGTACTTCTCCTGACCGTCAGTGGAGCACGCCACCATCGGCTTAGTCGGGTCCGCACTATCGGCGTCCTCATTGCGTGCCGCGGTGCAGTCCTTCGCCTCGTACTGCTTGTACAGGTCCGCAGTAATCCAGTTACGGTCCGAACCATCAGTCGGCTCCGCGGAGGGCTTGGGCAGCTTATCGTCCGCAGTGCGGGCATCCTCAGCCACCGCAGTACCGGCACCAGAAAGCAGCACCGGGCGGAAGGTCATATTTGCAGACGCCTGAATCAGCTGACGAGTCTCAGCGCTAATCGTTCCGGGAACCGAAACAACCACGTTATTACCCGAGCCGAAAGAGGTCGTAACCTCCGCCTCCGAAACGCCGGCACCATCAACGCGCTGACGAATAATCTCAACCGCCTGGTTCAACTGCTCCTGGGAGACGTTCTCATCCGAAGAGCCATTGACCTTCGGAGAAAGAATCATCTGAGTACCACCCGAAAGGTCCAGGGCGAGCTTCGGTGCCCAAGAACCTCCCGAATAGGTGCTACCGAAAATACCGGCAGCCATAACAACCATGAGCAGGACCATCGAGAGGAGCGCCCCTCGCGCGGCTGCAAGCGGTGAACGCTTAGCCATAATGTTCCTTCTTCGTGTGAATAGTATTGAGTGTTCTACAGATTCCGTAACGCGAAAACCCGACGCCGCTCATGGGGCGCCGGGCTCATACGCGCTGAATTACTTAGCAGTATCAGAAGAGGTATCGGAAGCGGGAGCTTCGGATGCGGTAGCCTCGTACACGTCCTCGGTCAGGGGCGCTGCGGGGGCTTCCTCCTCGACGACGGCCATAATCGCGTTCAGTGCCAGGGTGATAACAACACCGTCCGCAATCTGAAGCTGCAGCTTGTTGTTCTCAAGGTCAGTGCTGACAACGGTGCCGTAGATGCCGGAACCAGTCATCACCTGGGTGCCGGGGACGAGAGACTGCTGCATTGCGCGCAGTTCCTCCATCTGCTTACGCTGACGCTTCTGGGCGGAGAACATCATCCATGCCAGCAGCGCCATCATGGCAATCATAATCAGGAGGTTAAAATCCATGGTCTCACTTTCACATCCGCACCCGTGCCGCTCACCGCGAGGGTTGAGCGTACCAGAAGGTGTGGAATCGTAGATACAGTACGTATCCATCCTACGCGAGAGCATGAGCTTTAGCGCCCCGAACCAGCGTTTTTGTGAGGTTAACCTGAGTTTTGGACTCTCTCGGCGTAATTTTATGTCGCCGACAGAGCCGGGCAGAGCTCGATGGAGCCTGCAGAACCGGTAGAAGAGCTTGCCGCGCCTGCAGAAGAACTACCGCCCCTGCAGAAGAGATACCGGGGGCACAGAGAAGCCCGCGGGAGGTTACTGCCTCCTACGGGCTACTACAGTGTTATCAGCTGGTGCCGACCTAAAGCTGATACGGATCTAGAGCTGAATCTCCGGGGCTTCCAAGCCGAGGTGCTCCCACGCCGCGGGCAGAGCCACACGACCGCGCGGGGTACGACCGATCAGGCCCTCACGCACCAGGTACGGTTCGGCAACCGTCTCCACAGTCTCCGTCTCTTCACCCACCGCAATGGCGAGGGTGGACAGACCCACCGGGCCACCGCCGAACTTGTGAATCAGCGCCTCCAGCACGGCGCGGTCCAGACGGTCCAGGCCGCGCGAATCTACCTCGTACATGTCCAGCGCGGTTGCGGCATCGGTCGCATTGATGCGGTCCACGCCGTTCACCAACGCCCAGTCACGCACACGACGCAGCAGGCGGTTCGCAATACGCGGCGTGCCGCGGGAACGACCGGCAATCTCCGTGAAACCCTCGGAGGTAATCTGCATATCCATCAGACCAGCGCTACGGCGCAGCACCAGCTCCAGCTCCTCCACCGAGTAGAACTCCAGGTGACCGGTAAAGCCGAAGCGGTCACGCAGAGGACCGGGTAGCAGACCCGCACGGGTCGTCGCACCCACCAGAGTGAACTGCGGCAGCTCCAGCGGAATGGAAGTCGCACCCGCACCCTTACCGACCACAATGTCCACACGGAAATCTTCCATCGCCATGTAGAGCATTTCCTCAGCCGGGCGGCTCATACGGTGAATCTCATCCAGGAACAACACCTCACCGGGAGTCAGCGAAGACAGAATCGCCGCCAAATCACCCGAATGCTGAATCGCCGGGCCGGAGGTGATGCGCAGCGGCGCCTCCATCTCTGCCGCAATAATCATCGCGAGAGTGGTCTTACCCAGACCGGGAGGGCCCGACAGCAGCACATGGTCGGCGCTACGGCCACGCATCTTCGAAGCCTCCAACACCAGGGACAGCTGCTGACGCACGCGGCGCTGACCCACAAAGTCGTCCAGGGACTTAGGGCGCAGTGCTGCCTCAATCATCTTCTCTTCAGGCTCTTCTTCCATCGCCACCAGGCGCTGGGCGGGAGCTGAAGACGCCTGAGTGCCGGGCACCTGACCGGGAAAATACCCGCCGGAAACCAGGGACGCCGCGGGCTGCGGCTCATAGGGATTCTGGCTCATAGAATTCTTCTTTCACAAAAGTTTGAGTGGGATACGTCGAACAGGGCGCACCGCTTAGTGGCGGCCCACCGTGTTCTGAGTACCCAAGGAGGCGAGCACACCGCGCAGAGCCACACCCACCGGCTCAGTCTCTGCGGCAGGGTTGTGCTGCACGTAAGCGTCAATAGCGGCGGAAGCGTCCTTCTCGCTCCAGCCCAGAGAGGTGAGAGCGTCAAGCACCTGCGGCTTCCAGACAATGCCCTGGCTCAGCGGCAGCTCATCAGTCTGACCATCGCTCAGAATCAGCTTGCCGGCAAGCTCCAGCACAATACGGCGAGCACCCTTCGGGCCAATACCGGGAACCTTCGTGAACGCCTTATCGTCACCGGTCGCCACGGCGCGCTCCACCTCAGCTGCAGTGTGAACACTCAACACCGCCAGCGCAATGCGCGGACCAATGCCGGAAACCGAAAGCATCATATCGAACACTTCACGCTCGGCAGGCTCCGAAAAACCGTAGAGAGTCATCGACTCTTCACGCACAATCATGGTGGTCAGCACGGTGGCTTCCTCACCGGTGCGTAGCTTGGAGAGAGTACGCGCAGTCGCGTACACGAGCATGCCGAAACCGTTCACATTAATCACCGCATGATCAAGGCCCACCTGAGCCACACGACCGGTCAGGGATGCAATCATTTCTCTCCACCTTTCAACACCGCGCCCACGGATTGAGGCTCGCGGCAGTGTGAGGGCACCGGGAACTCCGGCACCCGCAGAACGCACTCCCCCAGTTCGACGGGGAGACACTACAAGTATATTAGAATATTTCTTCTGAAATCAAGCATATATTCGAACTTCTTAGCGAATACATGCGAACCAGCGGCAGGGGCGCAAAGGCACACACAGGCACCTCTAGCGGCGAGCGCGCGCCTCCGCCTCCATCC
>ERZ772990.10-NODE-10-length-59747-cov-8.4707_pt1 | contig 59747 bp, 41 predicted proteins | sample MGYA00511674_ERZ772990 | MGnify/ENA primary metagenome ERZ772990 (study PRJEB29015, sample SAMEA2738045) | human oral metagenome | biome: human oral; feature: human-associated habitat; material: saliva | place: China | collected 2233 ...
CCGCCTCACTCTATGCAGTATTTCAGCGCGAGGGGCTAGTTTTTAAGGAATTTCTCTTCGTTTGTAATAACGAAGTATGAGGGGTATTCGCGCCCGTTCAGAAGAGCGTTGTAGTGCGGTATTTTCTGGGTTTTGATGAGTTCACCGGACTCAACGGAATAGGCTTGAATATAGGTTTCTCCTTGCAGCTCGTACATGGCGTAGAGGTTCTTCTCGGTCCAGTAGTATGTAGAGACTTCCTTTACTCCTTCTGGGATCTTGAGGCTGAATCGTACAGTGTTGTGGGCGGTATCAATATTGGTTGAGATGATTCGCCCGTCGTGATGGACCCACCAGATGTCGTCCCCGTATGCGTGTATTGCATACGGTGCACCTGAAGGAACATTTTTTCCATGTACACGTTTGCTCGCTTCACCGGTAATTTGGCGTTCTGTATGCTCGCCTGTTTGCACATTAATTACTTCGAGCATGGATCCGTCAATATCTTTTAAATCTGCATATTGGTAGTCGGTAATGCTTTGCGGGTAAGTCTCATGGATTTTCACAATTCTATTCCCTGCACACACGATGTGGGAACCATACATTGTGTTACTTTCGAGACTCTTCGAGAACATTTTTTCATTTGAAGGGTTCGGGTACACACGGGTAAGGAATGTGGGGTTCCTTGGGTGTAGGTATTGGTTATCTGTTCCTTCGTAATTGCTGATTTTGTCGTAGCCCCATATGCTGCCGTCGGCGCACTGAGCTGTGAAGAGTAAATTATTTTTAATTCTCTCTTCCCTCACCTCACCATCTTTTACAATTGTCACAAGGAATAGGTAATCACCATTTCCATCCCCTCCGTAATTATCTATAGCTACAATAGTGCTATCGTCTGCAACGTACACATCTTCACTGTAATCATTTTTGGTTTTCTTTGGGTATGTGTGCAGTTTATCGGAGAGGGTAAATAGCGAATTTGTATCTGTGAAATACAGGTTTTTATCTTTGTATACAATTGGCGAGTTTCGAACCCCAACATTTTTGATTCTTGACCATTTTTGAGTTTCTGAGTTGTAGAATGCTACGCCTCCTCCAGCGTGCGGCAGGTATCTTGAGTCGCCTGCAATGGATATAGCGATGCTGCTTTCGTCGAGGGCTTTGCGAGGGTCGTTTGTTACCGGGATGGTCGCACTACAGCCTGACAGGAGGAGGGCGCCGATAAGTCCCAGGCGCATACTTCCTGAAAAACGGGATGTGGTCATTGCTACCACCTCGTTTCGTAGAGATGTATCCAGCGTGAATCCTTGATGTCTGTCGGGTATACGCCGGGGCCACCGTCAGAGTCGAGGTCCACGTTAGGGTCCGTGCTCTTATAGGCAGCCCAAACTAGCTGCGAGCAGTTATAAGAATTGGCATACAGGGCGTTCATGACACCCTCCTTTCAGCGGGTCACTTCGTGGCATCCCCGCTATCGGTCCTATGTCTTCATCGATACATAACACCGGAAACTGTCTAACTCAGCAGGCCATACATTAGATATTATTTCTGACCAGGTGAGTTTATAGTGTTCCGTACCTCATTCTATCGTTAAGAGGGTCCACGATGCATGAAAAATACCCCGTTATCAATGGTGTACAGAATGCGGTAATTCCCTACTCGTGCCCTGTACCCTTCTTCACCCTGTAGCTTCTTGAATGGAACCTGCACAAGAACTATCCTCGGAGCTAACGGACAAGCCCCAGAAAGGAACCAGTCATGACTGTCACCACTCACCGGACTCGTTCCAATGTCACGACTCTTAAAGAACTCCGCGACAACCTCGGAACCAAAGTCAATGAAGCCGTGTTCTCTGGCGAACGTCCCCTCATCAGCCGCAATGGTAAGACTGTTGCCGCGCTCATCTCCTACGAAGATTTGAAGCTGTTGGAAGAGTACGAAGAGCTCCTCGACATTGAGGCTCTTCGCAAGGCGCGCGCCGAAGATGACGGCTACCGCATCGGCCTCGACGAGTTCCTCGCAGAGAACCCTGCAGACTAGTCTTTCAACGCATAGAGCAAGGCGGGCGGCGCCTCCACCGGGGAGGTGCCGCCCGCCTCATTCATACCTAAAAACCGCCGGGTCTACTTCCCGCGTGCGGAGGGGTAGATGCTACCGTCCATCACGCCGCGCTCCACCTGCTCCAGGCTCAAGCCGCGAGTCTCCGGCAGGTTGCGGAACATCAGCAGCGCAATGACCACGTTCACCACAGCAAAGCCGATGAAGGAGCCGGTCAGACCGACCGCACCCAGAATCACGGGGAACGCCAGCGACAGCACACCGTTCATCATCCAGCCGCTAAACGCCGAAATACCCATACCCGCCGCACGCACACGCAGCGGGAACAGCTCGCTCATAATCACCCACGTCGACACGTTCAGGCAGGTCTGCATCGCGCCCACAAAGCAGACGATGAGCACCAGCAGAATCCAGGGGCGCGCCGCGTTATCGGCGGGCAGCAGCATGGATGCGCCCGCAATCAGCACGTGGAAAAACGCGGTCGAACTGTAGCCGGTAATGACCATGACTCGGCGCGGCACACGCTCCATCAGACGCAGCGACAGGATGGAGCCGAGCACCGCGATCGTACCCGGCGCAATGTTCGCAATGAGCGCCGCGGATTCGCTGAAACCGGCCTCCTTGAGCACCTTAATGCCGTAGTACATGATCGAGTTGATGCCGGTCAGCTGCTGACCTGCGCCGACCAGAATACCGACGAGCAGGATGCGCACGAACCAGCCGCGCACGCCCACGCTTTCCTGACCTGCCGCATCGTTCTGGGAGGTTGCCGCCTCCGCCTGCAGGGTGCGCTCAATGTCGGCAATTTCAGCCTCGGCACGCTCGGTGGAGCGGATGCGCTTCATAACCTCCAGCGCCTGCTCACGCTTGCCGACGCGCAGCAGCCAGCGCGGCGATTCGGGCACACGCAGCATGCCGACGAACAGGCCGATGGCGGGCAGGGTGCAGATGGCGAACATCCAGCGCCACACGCCGTCGTGTTCGCCCCACAGGTTGCCGATAAGGGCGTTCACGATGAACGCGGCAAGCTGACCGCCCACGACCATGAGTTCGTTGCGGCCGGAGAGGGAGCCGCGAATTTCGTAGGGTGCGAGCTCTGCGAGGAACACGGGCACTACGGCGGAGGCGCCGCCGACCGCCAGGCCGAGCAGGGTGCGCCCGGTGATGAGCATGGTGACGTTGGGTGCAAAGACACAGATTAGGGCACCAATGAAGAAGATGGTGGACAGCCCAATGATGGTGGTTCGGCGGCCGTACCGGTCGGAGATACGACCGCAGGTGAGCGCGCCAATAGCCGCCGCGAAGGCGAGCGATCCGGTGACCCAGCCTTGGGCGGTGGAGTCCATGCCGAGTTCGCGGCTCATGGGTTCGAGCGCGCCGTTAATCACTCCGGTGTCGTAGCCGAAGAGCAGACCGCCGAAGGTGGCGATGAGTGCAATGATGCCGAGGTATTGGCTGTGCTTCCCGGTGCCCAGCGGGGGCAGGGTGGAGGCGGTGCTCTGTGCGCTCATGGTGTCCTTTGATGCCGAGGGGGTAGGTGAGATTACACCGACATTGGTGGTTTTTCAGCCCTGTCAGTGGGCTAGGTGAGGTGCGTCAGGTTAGACGCACCTCACCTAATCCTAGCGAAAACATTCGGCGGGTGATATTTATTTCTCACCGCGGACATTTTTCAGCGTATTTTACAGCCGCCAGTTACGACCGGTTGAGTGCCCCTTTGAGAGGGAGCCCGAGTTTAGAACAGCGCGATCTTCTCGGGTGCCGGGAAGATAGCGTCCAGGGCGGCGAGGTCCTCAGCGTCGAAGCGCAGGCAGGCAGCCTGTGCATTGGCGCGCACCTGTTCGGCGCTGGTCGCACCGGCAATGACGGAGGTGACTGGCGACTGCTGTGCGAGCCAGGAGAACGCCGCCTGCACCTCGGTGATGCCGCGCTCGGTGCAGAAGCTGTGGAAGGCTTCGAGCTGGTCCCAGTTGGCGGCGTCGAGCACGTTCTTCTTGGAGTGGGACAGGCGCGAACCGGCGGGAATGTTGTCGCGGCGGTACTTGCCGGTCAGCAGGCCGTTAGCGAGCGGGAAGTACGGCAGCACACCCATGCCGAAGTGCTGTGCGGCGGGCAGGATTTCGAGTTCTGCGCGGCGGTCGAGCAGGTTGTAGTGGTTTTCAGCGACGATGAACCGTTCGGTGCCGAGTTCACGGGCGCAGTGTTCGGCGTGGGCGAGCTGCCAGCCGGAGAAGTTGGAGTGTCCCAGGTAGCGGACCTTGCCGTCGCGTACGAGCTGGTCGAGGGCGCTAAGGGTCTCTTCGATGGGGGTGTTCGGGTCGGGGCTGTGGTAGAAGTACAGGTCGATGTAGTCGGTGCCGAGGCGGCGGAGGGACCCTTCAACGGCGCGCATGATGTAGCGGCGGGATCCGCGGGCGTTGCGGTCGTTGCCGTTGAGGTCACCGACGGGCAGGCCGAATTTGGTGACGATGGTCAGTTCGTCGCGGTCGAGGCCGAGCTGGGTGAGGGCGGTGCCGAACATGGTTTCGGAGAGGCCGGGTTCGGCACCGTAGAGATCGGCAATGTCGAAGAAGCTGATGCCGGCGTCGACTGCGGCGGCGATGACTTCGTTGGTGCCTTCTTGGGTGCGGGTGGGGGTGCCGGGGCGGCCGAGGTTGTTGCAGCCGATGCCGACGCTGGGTACGACGAGGCCGGAGTTGCCGAGCCTGCGGTAGACGGGGGATTCAATACGTTCCATGCTTTTAACTCTACGTTGTGTGGGTATGTTGCGAGGTTATTTCCCTTCCAGTTGGGAGGCGAAGAGCTTCCTGAAACGTGATGTAGGGTCGGTCGTTAGGTCCCGGTAGGTTCCTTGCTCCACCACACACCCACCATCCAACACCACCACAGAATCAACACCACGCAACGTCCACGCACGATGAGACACCAACACCACCAAACGCCCCACAGCAGCCACCTTCAACCGAGCAAAAATCTCCTCCTCAGTCTCAGCATCCACAGCACTGGTCGGCTCATCCAACACCCACACCGGCGCATCCCGAAGAACCACACGCGCCAACGCCAAACGCTGCCACTGACCACCCGAAAGACCAACACCACCAAACGACTCACCCAACTGAGCATCCAAACCACCCTCAAGACCACGCACAAAATCATCAGCACAAGCCACCGACAAAGCCGACCACAAATCAGCATCACCAAGACGCTCAACCGCCTCCTGCGGCAAACCCAGAAGAAGATTTTCACGCACAGTCAGTTCATAACGGCCGTAGTCTTGACTCACCACACCCACATTCGCCAGCAAATCATCAGGTGATATGTCCTGTACCGACTTACCTCCAATGAGAATGTCTCCGTTGGAGGGCTTAAGCATACCCATGAGTGCATTTACTAGGGTTGTCTTTCCTGATCCGCTGGGCCCGACAATACCAATCATCTGCCCGGGACCAAAAGTGAGATTGATGTTTTTAAGAGCTAAAGAATCAGCTTTTGGATACTGGATAGCAAGATTCCTGATGGAAACGCTGGAGATTTCAGGGTAGGTATCGGCAATCGGATTTTTCTGCCCGGGCTGTGCGCTAGAAATAAACTTTCGATATATATCAATGGCGTTTGACCCCGCTGCCATCGAGCTAAGGTCGCTTCCCATCGAGCCAAGCGAGACTATAGCCGAGGTAATACCTATAACAGCTCCAGCAAGAACACCGGGAGCCGGCGACGAGGTGGCTAGAAGAATAAGGGCTAAAGCTAGCAATGCAGCGCTTATAAAACCAACAATTGTATATATTCTGAGGATGTAACGAGCTAGGCCAATTTCCTCCTCACTAGATTTTTTCCGTTCTTGATTAGCGCGATGCGCAAAGAATGAACGAGCGTTAAGAATTGCAAGCTCACGAGCAGTAGTTATTTGTGCAATCTGGTTAGTACTATGCCATGCGTTGTAGCTATATGAATATATTTTTTCCATTGCCTCAGCATTTTTACTCGAATAGAGATGTGACATCAAGGCAACAGGAATCATGCCTGCAAGCATGCAGAGTGAAGCATATACATTGATCTTTCCTACGGAATAACTAAGGGCTCCCGTTGAAAAAATAATGAATATCAGAGCACCCATAGTAGAAACTTGAGACCCCAGGCTCCCCCCTGTCACAGCATCATGAGCTGCCCTTGATGAGCGAGCATAATCACCACTCGCGATTTCCTGAGAAGAACAAGTCGCCAAACGAGAAGATACATTCTGAATACCTGTACTTGACATTCGAGAATTTAGAATCATACGCAGAGAGTCTGATGCTTGTCCCAGGGCAATGTATCCTGCCAGCACAAAACTAACCCCCAGAGCTAGTGGGAGCACCTCATCCTGGCTCTGACCCAAATGCTCAACAAGCCTAGTGACAGCCTCCATCTGCAAAGCGGGGAATAGCGATAGGCACACAACAGACGCTAGATAGGAGACGGTCCATACGGGGTGATTTCTGAAAGCATAAACCACGGACCAAACAGTATTAGCCATAATCTTACGCATCTTTATAGCCCCTTTCAGTAGAAGTTTTGCGCCCTGCAGAATCTTCAGAGATCTGATTTTTGAAAATTTCCATAAACTTTCCCTCTGCCTTCAGTAGCTCCCGGTAGGTTCCTTGCTCCACCACACACCCACCATCCAACACCACCACAGAATCAACACCACGCAACGTCCACGCACGATGAGACACCAACACCACCAAACGCCCCACAGCAGCCACCTTCAACCGAGCAAAAATCTCCTCCTCAGTCTCAGCATCCACAGCACTGGTCGGCTCATCCAACACCCACACCGGCGCATCCCGAAGAACCACACGCGCCAACGCCAAACGCTGCCACTGACCACCCGAAAGACCAACACCACCAAACGACTCACCCAACTGAGCATCCAAACCACCCTCAAGACCACGCACAAAATCATCAGCACAAGCCACCGACAAAGCCGACCACAAATCAGCATCACCAAGACGCTCAACCGCCTCCTGCGGCAAACCCAGCAGGAGATTTTCACGCACAGTCAGTTCATAACGGCCGTAGTCTTGACTCACCAAACCAACATTTGCCAACATGTTGTATTTACTCTCAGAAGAAGCACCCTTATACGTTATGCTCCCCTGGGCAATTGGTGTAATTCCAAGAATTGCATTTATTAGCGTTGTTTTTCCCGCGCCCGAGGCACCAACTACTGCAATCATTTGATTATTCATCAGCTCAAGATTAATATCTTTAAGCGCAAAAGACGACGCGCCCTCATACTGAACGGATACATCTTTGCATATAATTTTTGAAATATTTTCATGGTTAGGGTTAGAAGTTTTTATCTCAGAAGCATGGTCGTAAGTATCAGAGTCGCACACCCTTCGGAATTGCTGAACAGATAATGCTCCATTAATAATCTGACCAAATGAATATCCCACCTCTTGGGTCGCGGCAACACAGGCAATGATTCCAATCAGCGATCCGGCCACATACGATATATCGGCTCCTGAATCCACAAGGAAGTACAGGGACGCAAAAAGTAAGACAGAGCAGAGTAGCCCTGCAACTATGGAGATGATTCCTCTAACACTTTCAAGGCTCAATTCCCTACCGGCTGCCCGGCGTCGCCAGGACGCTACGCGTTGCGAGAAAAATCGGGAGGCTCTCATGAGGTGAAGTTCTTGGGCTCGGCTCTGGGCCATCAGATTGTCTAGATAGTAGTTCTCTACCCGATAGTCCTCGTACATTAGGGTGTATATTGCATAATCACGTTTAGCAAGGATTACCATTGCAATAGATAGAGGTAGTGAACACAGTGCCGCAAAAATTGCTGCCACAATGCTGACGTTCGCAATATTAAAACAGAGGAGAAAAACCATCGCAAAGGAACTCACCAGTGTCATAACTGACATGGTGTGAACCTGCAATTCCTGTTTCGATATTGCCTCTCTTGCAGCACGTATATCTTCCTGTGATTTTGTGCTACCTATATCAGATAACGGAAATGTAGATAACCTGGTATTTAACATGCAGTGAACCCGATAGTTCATCTTTGATTTGAGGATAAGCATGTTACTTCTTACCCAGCGTTGAGCAATGATATTAATTCCGACAACAAGGGCAAGAGCAACGATATAAATCCAGGCCGCGCCACCATTTGAACCGCTCAAGGCTGATACTGTATTGCCGATCAGCAGGGACTGACTCAAGGGAATGCAGGCGATGACGGCTAGCGATAGGGCGGTGCTCACCAGGGTCGCGGGACAGGTTTTCCAGGCTAGGCGGAAGGACCAGAGTATAGAGGAAAATAGATTTTTCATTCTCACCACGCTCACAAAGTCATATGGAACTCATCTTTGAGCCCTGAAACTCCTCGATGAGCGGACATCGAAACACTACCCGTGCCTCATTAGTTATTAGTTACCCTACCTCTCACTGAAAGATAAAACACACATATTCGCGCGTGTCCAAGAATATTAAGCAGACATATCTGTGATAGTGCCGGGCACCCAAGAGCCAGCCGACGCCTCTACCCGCAATACCCCCCCAGCCCCCTTCGTCATAGTCAGTCATATTAAGTTCATATTTCGCCCCAATGTCATGTCCAGAAATATTAGGACATCAACCGCCGCACACCTTGCACACCCTCGGAGGCGGTGGGTAGAGTGAAGGCGTTATCTATCAAGAGCGACCGAGAGATCTGGCTCGTCGACGTCGCAGCAACCTCGCCAGTATCCCCACCGTCACGGTGCAGGGTACGGACAAGGTGCTCCCGCCAGGACCGATAGAGAAGAATACCCTTCGGCACCCCACGATGAGCCGTACCAGCAAACCGGTACAGCGCATCCTGCAGAAGAATTCACGCACCCCGCCGGTGCGTATCTATCGGGTGAACACGAAGGATGGTTATGACGACAGTTCACCCGGCTCTTTCTTTTGAGCTGTTCCCTCCGCGCTCACACGCGAGCTGCGAGTCGCTACTGCACACGATTGCGGAGCTTGAGGGTACCAACCCCGACTACGTGTCGGTCACCTACGCCGGTGACGCGAAGCGCCGCCAGAAGACCCTGGCGCTGCTCGATCACCTGGTGCATGAAACCTCCCTCACCCCGCTGGCTCACCTGATTTGTGCGGGCCATTCGGTGCACGAGCTGGAGCGTGCGGTCCGCCTGATTCTGGGTCTGGGCGTGCGCGGCTTCCTGGCTCTTCGCGGTGACATTCAGGAGGGTCAGGTTTCTGAGCTTCCTTTCGCCCGCTACCTGGTGGAGCTGATTCGCCGCGTTGAGCGTGAAGATTTCGCTCACCTGGCGGCTGGCAAGGTGTCGATTGGTGTGGCGGCGTACCCGCAGAAGCACCCCGAGTCCGCATCCCTGCTGCAGGACATTGAGATTCTGCTGTCCAAGCAGCGTGCCGGCGCGGATTTCGCAATCACTCAGGTGTTCTTTGAGGACGAGCGCTACAGCACCCTGGTCGACTCAGCACGCCTGGCGGGCGTGGACATTCCGATTATTCCGGGCATCATGCCGGTGACCTCACTAAAGCGCCTGCAGAACCTCTGCCAGATGGCGGGCATGGAGGTCCCGACGGATCTTGCGTACCGCCTTGAGACGGCAACCAGTGACGCTGAGCTGCACCGCATCGGTGTTGAGTACGCGTTGAACCAGTGCCGCACCGTGATGGATGCGGGCGCACCGGGTCTGCACTTCTTCACTTTCAACGAGCATGCGGCGGTTCTGGACGTTCTGGATCAGCTGGATTTGCCGCGGTACAGCAACCGTTTCTCTCAGCCGCTGAGCGAACTGGAATACGCCTAAACCCACCCATAACGCTCCTTGTCGGATGCGTTTCCACAATCTCCCCCCACAAATATTCCGGGAGTTACGACCCCCGTTTCACCGCCCGCCGCTGGGTGGCGAAACACCGGAACTGACTCCCACATCTATCCCCAGTAAAGGAAAAATTACTATGTCGAACACCGCATTCCCTGCCGCAACCATTGTTGGTTACCCCCGCGTGGGCCGCTTCCGCGAACTGAAGAAGGCTCAGGAAGCTTTCTGGAAGGGCAAGGCAACCCTGCAGGAGCTGCAGGACACCGCCGCTGACGTGCAGCGCACCTACTTCGAGCGCGTCACCGCTGCCGGTCTGAAGGCTGACAACTACTCGATTCCGGCGACCTTCTCCTACTACGACCAGGTGCTCGACGTGGTTCGCCTGTTCACCCTGGTTCCCGAGCGTCTGGCTGAGGCTAAGGATGCACGCGGCCTGCTGGATCTGCCCGGCTACTTCGCACTGGCGCGCGGTACCGAGACCCTGCCTCCGCTGGAGATGACTAAGTGGTTCGACACCAACTACCACTACCTGGTGCCCGAGATTGGTGCCGGCACCGAGATTAAGCTGAACCTTGAGGCTATTGACGAGCAGCTTGAGGTGGCAAAGCAGGCTGGCGTGAAGGTTCGCCCGCAGATTGTTGGCCCGCTGACCCTGCTGCTGGGTGCTAAGGCTGAGCAGGGTTCCGCTGAGGACTTCTCCCCCGTCGACCGTCTGGATGAGTTCGTTGCCGCATACGCTCAGGTGCTGGAGCAGCTGGCTGAGCGCGGTGTTGAGTGGGTTCAGCTGGATGAGCCGGGCCTGACCGTGGATCGTGCCGACAACGCGAAGGTTGCTGAGCTTGCTGAGCGCACCTACCGTGCCCTGGCTGCTGGCGAGAAGCGCCCGCAGATTCTGGTGACCAGCCCCTACGGTTCCCTGCGTGAGAACCTGCCGGCGTTGCTGGGTACCGGTATTGAGGCTCTGCACCTTGACCTGGTGCACGGCGTGTACTCGAAGGCTGAGCTGGAGTCTGTTTCTGCCGCTGGTGTGCACCTGGTTGCCGGTGTTGTGAACGGCCGCAACGTGTGGCGTGCCGATGTTCGTGCGGCTCTGAAGACTCTGGAGGCTCTGCCCGGCGCATCCGAGGGTGCCGTGTCGGTTTCCTCTTCGACCTCCCTGCAGCACGTGCCGCACGACCTGGAGCTTGAGGACCCCGCCGAGGTTCCGGTGGACGGCCTGGCATTCGCTGACCAGAAGGTCGCTGAGATTGCTCTGCTGGCTCGCGGCCTGGCTGAGGGTGAGGCCGCTATTGAGCCCGAGCTGAAGGCTGCTGATGAGGCGCTGGCTCGCTTCGCCGCTGACCCGCGCAAGCACAACGAGGAGATTCGTGCCCGCGCCGCAGCTGTGACTCCCGAGGACTTCGACCGCCCGACCATTGATGTTCGCCGCGCGGCTCAGGCTGACCTGAACCTGCCGAAGCTGCCGACCACCACCATCGGTTCCTTCCCGCAGACCGCTGAGATTCGCCGCCACCGTGCGGAGGCTCGTGCGGGCAAGATTTCCGCTGAAGAGCTGAACGGCTTCCTGCGTGACGAGATCGCCTCGGTCATCAAGCTGCAGGAGGAGCTGGGCCTGGACGTGCTGGTTCACGGTGAGGCTGAGCGTAACGACATGGTTCAGTACTTCGCTGAGAACTTCGACGGCTTCGCAACCACCCGCCACGGCTGGGTTCAGTCCTACGGTTCGCGTTGCACCCGCCCCTCGATTCTGTTCGGTGACGTGAAGCGTCACGGTGAGGGTCTGCGCGGTGAGGCGTTCACCGTTCCGTGGAGCTCCCACGCACAGTCGCTGAGCGACAAGCCGGTCAAGGGCATGCTCACCGGCCCCGTGACGATTCTGGCGTGGTCCTTCGTGCGTGACGACCAGCCGCGCCGCGAGACCGCTAACCAGGTGGCTCTGGCTCTTGCCGACGAGATTGCTGACCTGGAGCAGGCGGGCATCCGCATCATTCAGGTGGACGAGCCGGCTCTGCGTGAGCTGCTGCCCCTGCGCCGCGACGAGCAGCCGCAGTACCTGGACTGGTCGGTGAACTCCTTCCGCCTGGCAACCAGCGCGGTGAAGGATTCCACTCAGATCCACACCCACCTGTGCTACTCGGAGTTCAACGAGATTATCGACTCGATTAACGCTCTGAACGCTGACGTGACCAGCATCGAGGCTGCTCGTTCGCACATGGAGCTGCTGGCTGACATTCCGGAGAGCTTCGTTTCCGGTCTGGGCCCGGGCGTGTGGGACATCCACTCCCCGCGTGTTCCTTCTCAGGAGGAGATTGAGTCCCTGCTGAAGGCTGCGATTGGTTACGGCACCATTGCTGACCTGTGGGTGAACCCGGACTGTGGTCTGAAGACTCGTGATTACGAGGAGACCAAGCAGTCTCTGCGTCACCTGGTGGATGCCACCAAGGCGATCCGCGCGTCCCTCTAGGAGGCGCCTATTGGTTCCGCTGCCTGCTGCGGGTTGACCGGATGATGGTTTGCTCGCGGTAACCTGCGGCAGGTGGCGGCTGTTCGGCTTCGTGCCGGTATACGTACCGACTGTATGCCGAGCTTTTGGGGATAGATAACGGGCCCGCCCGCACGGATTCTTCTGCACCGTGCGGGCGGGTTTTCTGCATCCTTGGAGGGGCTACACCACCTTCTCTGCCACCCGCGTAGCCCGCTGAGAAGCACCTGTGCCGGTGAGCCACCATCCGGCGCGGTGCCGGGCATCCTGTGGCTTGCGGGCGTAAGAACATAGAATGGAACCATGACTACTAACTCTGGAATCACTAAAGAATGGGTGGATGAAACCGTCAAGCCGGGCGACGATTTCTTCCGCCACGTCAACGGTAAGTGGCTGGCAACCCACGAAATCCCGGCGGATCGCCCCAAGGACGGCGGCCTGTACACCCTCCGCGATAACGCAGAGAAGCACGTGCGTGAGCTGGTGGAGAAGATCGCGAAGGAGCAGCCGGAGTCCCGTATTGGCGCACTCTACAACTCCTTCATGGATGTTGAGAAGATTGAGGCGGACGGCCTGGAGCCGCTGCTGAAGGAAATCGCCCCGATTCTGAACTCGGCAACCCCCTCCCACCTGGCTGTGACCCTGGCGCTGCTGTCTCGTGCGGGTCTGCCGCAGCTGTTCGCCTGGTACACCAGCAACGACCCGAAGGACCCGAAGAATTACACGTTCTTCCTGTACCAGTCGGGTCTGGGTCTGCCGGATGAGTCCTACTACCGTGAAGAGAAGCACGAGGCTGCATGCGCGGCGTATGTTGAGCATATTGCCCGCATGTTTGAGCTGACCGGTCTGGCTGAGGGCTTCGGCCTGACCCCGGAGCAGGCGGCTCAGCTGGTGTTCACTCACGAGTCTGAGCTGGCTCGTCTGCACTGGAACGTTGTGGAGAACCGTGACGCTGAGGCGACCTACAACCCGTACCAGGCGACCGAGCTGGACGAGAAGTTCCCCGGCTTCCCGTTCTCGCAGTGGCTGCTGGCGCTGGGTGCCGACCCGGAGACCCTGGGCCAGGTTATTGTGGCTCAGCCGTCCTTCTTTGAGGGTGCGGCGAAGCTGTTCACCTCCATCCCGCTGATGAGCTGGAAGCTGTGGGCTGTGTGGACTGTTCTGCGTTCGCGTGCACCGTTCATGTACGACGAGCTGGTTCAGGAGAGCTTCAACTTCTACGGCAAGACCCTTTCCGGTACTCAGCAGATTCGTGAGCGTTGGAAGCGCGGCGTGGGCGCTGTTGAGAAGGCTCTGGGTGAGGAGATTGGCCAGGAGTACGTGGCTGTGCATTTCCCGCCTTCGCACAAGGAGAAGATGCTGGTTCTGGTCGGCAACCTCCTGGAGGCGTACCGCGAGTCTATTGAGTCGCTGGACTGGATGACTGAGGCAACCCGCGAGAAGGCGCTGGAGAAGCTGTCGAAGTTCGTCACCAAGATCGGTTACCCCGATAAGTGGCGTGACTTCTCCGCACTGGAGCTGGTGCCCGGTGACCTGTTTGAGAACCTGCGCCGTACCGGTGCGTTTGATGCTGACTGGCTGATTGCCCGTAAGGGTCAGCCGGTGGATAAGTCGGAGTGGCTGATGACTCCGCAGACCGTGAACGCCTACTACATGCCGCCGGCAAATGAGATTGTGTTCCCGGCAGCGATTCTGCAGCCGCCGTACTTCAACCCGGATGCTGACGATGCGGCGAACTACGGCAATATCGGCATGATTATTGGCCACGAGATTGGTCACGGTTTTGACGATCAGGGTTCCCGCTATGACGGCGACGGCAAGCTGGAGAGCTGGTGGACTGAGGAGGATTACGCGAAGTTCAAGGAGCGTACCGCAGCACTGGTGGAGCAGTACAACGCGTACGTTCCGGTGGGTCTGGACCCGAAGTTCCACGTGAACGGTGAGCTGACTCTGGGTGAGAACATTGGCGACCTGTCCGGCATGTCGATTGCATTGAAGGCGTACCGTCTGGCGTTGAAGAAGCAGGGTATTGAGTCGCTGGATGAGGCGCCGGTGATTGACGGCATGACCGGTATTCAGCGTTTCTTCTTCTCGAATGCTCGCGGCTGGTGCACGAAGTCCCGCCCGCAGCATGCTGAGGTGATGATTTCGGTGGATCCGCATTCGCCGGATGAGTTCCGTGTGAACGGTGTGGTGCGCAATATTGATGAGTTCTATGAGGCATTTGATGTCTCTGAGGGCGATGCACTGTACCTGGCTCCGGAGGAGCGCGTGCGCATCTGGTAGCATCCCGATAAGGGTATATGCTTTATTACGCATATAAGAAAGGCGCCCGCCTCGTGGGTTTATTCCACGGGGCGGGCGCCTTTTAGATGTAGAAGCTATACGACGCTTCTAGGCTGAAGCTTTAGCCGAAGCAGAAGCCGAGGACGAAGAGGAATAAGCACGCATACCGGTCAGCTTCCACGCGCCGTTCTCGTACACGCCGTGCAGGGTGCGCTCCACCTCGTCCTTACGATCCGATTCAGAGGGAGCTTCCTGCACACGGTCCTTGCTTGCAATGAACTCACCGGGATCCATAGTCAGGCGGATATTCCAGTTGTAGGTGTCACCCTCACGTTCGGGCTGCGCGGAAAGCATGGTGATGGTGACGGACGCGTCGTGCATCCAGGCTTCACCCTTGACCAGCTTCTCGCCAAGGGTGCCACTTGCCGGCTCAATCATGCTCTTCAGCTCGGACTTGTCGAGCGCGCATTCACGCAGCGGCTCGGTCTTACCGGTGCGCATGTAGTATTCCATGGCTGCGCCGAAGAACGCGATGGACTGGTACAGGCCTTCCACGCTGTTCTCGTTAGCGACGGCAGGCTTGACCGGTACGGGGGCGTTCTTGGAGGGTTCGGTGCGGGTTGCGGGCTGGTAGTCGGAAGGCTTAGAGGTGTAACCGTCCAGGACTGCAACGCCGGAGTAGTCGCTACGTGCGGTCTTAGATGCAGTTGCGGAAGCAGAGGCGCTACCGGATGCAGATGCAGAGCCGCTGGCTGCCTGGGGCTGTGCACCGCATGCTGCCAGGAGGGTCGCGCCGCCGGTTGCTGCGAGCAGACCGAGGGCGGATCGGCGGGTTACGTTCTTCATGGGTTCTCTCTATCTGTGGTGTAGTTCCGCACCGCGGTGCGGGTGATGCCTGGGGCATCTAACGGGAAGACGGCACTACACGGGATGTAGTGCCGTCTTCCAGTATATGTTTTGTGGCTTGGGATTCTTTAGCCGCCGTAATAGTAGTAGTGGCTGTAGGAGCTGTCGTAGTAGTCGCTGATGACGACGCGGCCGCGGCGACCGTAACGGTTGGAGTAGTAGCCATTGTAGGGGGTGCGGCGCACGGTCGGGCGGTAGGTGTTTGCCTGAGCGGGGGTGAGCAGCGCGCCGAGGGCGGTTGCTGCGCCTGCGCCTGCGGCGGCGAGTGCTGCGCGGCGGGTGAGGCGTGCGGGCTTCTTGGTGGCCATGATGTGCCTTTCGGGGTCGGTGTTTCTGTGAAGTGACAGGTGCGTGCACGGCATGCGGCTGTGCATTGACCATTTCTTATTGTAAGCCTCAACGTTAATGTTTTTACGTGCAGAGTACACCTTCTAGTTGAGGCTTAAACCATGCGGGCTAGTCCACGTTTTTCCGGCAGAAAAATTGCGGAAATATTGGTTGAGAAACACACCGGGTGCGCGCTCAATACGGGATAGATACGGACTGAATCGCGGGCTACATGTCCACTTCGGCGAGGCCGGTGATTTCCTTGTCCTTAATGTGCGGGATGGTGGAGCCCCAGTTCATCCACGCCTTAACCTGGGCGGCTTCTTCGGGGTTGTTCATGTCTGGCCAGCGGTCGTATTCCATCTTGAATCGGGTCATTGCGAGGAGGGGGTAGCCCCCATAGATGGGCCCGAAACGCGCAATGCGCTTACCCGATTTCGTGTCGAAGGAGACGGAGTCTGAAATTTCACTGTCGGAACTCTCCCTATACGTGACCTTATCAATCGCGTTGAGCGGATAGAAGGTTTTATTGTCGTGCCCGTCGTCCCCTTCGACTCCTTCCGGCGAAATTTTGGTGTAAGCCCCAGTAGCTTCATTGAAGAAGTACAGAAAAGCACACGTGAGAAGGAAAAATCCGACATCTGCAAAATGGAATCCTACGTCGCCCAGCAAATGAGCTATAAACATCAGAGCAGGCATCATAGGAAGCACAACGACAAGCGCAATTATTTCAAGGCGGTCGCTTCGAGTAATGTAAATGTTTTTGGCGTACAGCTTCTTGTCTCGGCGTCGGTTGATTTCGTAGACAATGATGGACCGGACCATCTTGTACATCTGTAGGACATTTACTACGCCCCAGAGGGCAATCATGGTGTAGTTCATCATCATGGTGGTCAACTACCCTTTCTATCTATCGGTGACCCGCAGCCTTCCAGCAATGACGCGGAGGGTGCGGGTTCGTTCTCAGAGTAGCCGAGGAAATCGGGTGGTTAGGCACGGATTCGGACAATCTGCGAAGTGGTTGCCGAGTCTTCACCCGAGCATTGCGTCGAGTTAACCTCCCGTCCAGATAGGGTGCGATAGGCTAAGAACGTGCCCGCCACCTCACCGGGGCGGGCGCGATTCACCAACCACCGCACAAGGACGTACACACCATGGGCACAACCGAAGTAAGCCGCAAAGCACACAAGGCAACGAAAGCCTAGAAACCTAGCACGGAATAACAGCCCGCAGCCCAGAAAGAAGGTGAAGAGCAGTGAAAAAGAACTCCCCGAGGAAAAAGAACATTTCAAAGAAAAGGAACACCTCAAAGAAAAAGAGTTACCCAGAGGCAAATTACATTCCCGAAACTGGGGCTACGAAGAAGACCAACAAAAAGAGATACACCAAGAAAAAGAAGAATAAAGTCGACTTCAAAGAGTATCTTCGCAAAAAAGCAAAAGATGCATGGGGTGCACGCGACATCATCATATTCGTGGCAGTCATGCTAGGGTTCCTTGCGTCCATACATTTCATGACCAACTACAACCCGGGCAATGAATCCGCTATCTGCACTGTTACCTCCGTCGAAATCATTGAGCACGAGGACCCCTATTGGACCTCCGGTGAATTCGAAACGGAAGAATGCGGAATCATCACATCAAGCAAATCCCCTGATGGTATCCCCATCCGCAAATACCTCCAGAACTTTGAAACGGGCAAGAAATACAGGGCGTACAAGTCCTTCGATACCCGTAACGATGAATTCGACTTCAGCGTCCTCCGCTTTGAAGAGATCAAAGAGTAACCCCACCCCCACAGAAAGGAACCCACCGTGGACGATTTCGGCGACTTTATCATCGGCTTTTTTGAAGGGGCCATCGCGTCCTCACCAACACTGCGGCGAATATTCCTGTGGATTCTTTTTTCTATCTCCATTCTTCTATCGTTTGTCCCCGTCGTGACGGGTGAATACGCGTGGAGCATCCTATCCATCTCCGCAATGCTGTTTTCCGTCGTAATGATTGACGACACCCGTAAGCACAGTGTGCACGATGCAAAGAACGGCGGCGCGTACCACTACTTTCTGCTGACGGTGGGCACGCTCTGCGTTGCCGCAATTGTTCTGCTCGCTGTTCTCTCCCTGGCGGGTGTCCCGCCGGTTGCCCTCACCCCGCAGGCGGACGGCATCAATTTTGCGCCCTGGTATGTGGCGGCGTCCGCGCTGGTTCTGCTGCTGTTCTTCTACAATGCCGTGCAGCCGAGCGACGAGATTCCTAACTTGCGCCGTATGGAGCGCATCAACCGGTATGTGCGCGCGGTGGTGCTGGGTGTGAGCGCCCTGATGGTGCTCTTCTGCCTGGTTATTCCGGTGGTTTCGTTCGCCACCGCCGGTTATGAGCCTGTGGGTGTTTCGGTGGTGCTGTGCCTGGTGCCGGTTTTCCTGATTTTTGTGCGCCGCACCCTGTTCAAGCTGTGGGTGTCGACCTTTGAGGAGGGCACTGCCGGGTATGGTGTGTTGCGTGGCTTCTGCGTCGCCCTGGTGGGTTTGGGTGGATGTTTGGCGGCGGTTCGTCTTGCCGCTGATGTTGTGCAGTACGGTAGCGGGTTGTCGCTGGTGTACGTGGTGCCGGTTATCGCCTCGTACCTGCTGGTGAAGAGGTACGTGACCGTGGGTATCGCAATCCCTGAGAAGGAAGAGGACGAAGAGGAGCCGGAGGCTGAACCTGCAGCTAGCTAAGCCGTGGAACCCCGTGGGCTGAGGAGCCTTATGCGCCAAAGCGTGCGGTCTAGGATGATTCGCACACCGGGGTATCCTTGGGGAAGGTACGCCACCTGCGGGTGGTGCGCTTCCGGATATTCACCAACCACACGAAACGAGAACCCACCATGCGCACTTTCCTGGTTATTTTCTGGGGTGCCGTCGCTTTACTTACAACAGTGGCGACGTTTTATGTCCTCATCAATTACGAGGTGCAGCGTTGGAAAGATAAAAAGCGATGGCGTGAGGGTATTTATATTCGACGAGTTACTCGGATTGAAGCTCTCATTACGATATTGACCCCAGTTTTTCCAGGTCTTGCGTATATAACCGAAATATATGACACTGGGCCGGTAAATGTATGGGTTGAAATAGCAGCCCTGTTGCTATCAGCGCTAATGGTCGGTTGTCTACGCTATGTGCATGTTGCCTACGTGAAAACCTCCGCCGACGGCATCGAGCAGCGCATCTGGTTCTCCAACCCGACCCGTTACCCTTTCACCGCGATCAACCGCGTCGTGTTCTACAAGGCAGCAAAATATGAAGACGAGGACATGGTGGGGTTCTACGCTAAGTCAGGTACTCAGATTGCCCTGTTTAGCCCGTTGCCTCGTAAAAATTACCGGCTTCTGGCGATTGTGCGGTTCAGGATTGAGAACGAGCGTTGGCCTGATATGGATAATCCGGATGATGTGGCGCAGGTGGACCGTTTGGATTGTGCTGGGAAGACGATGCGTTACTTTGAGAATTTGGGGAAGGTTACTGGTCTTGCCGACGTCTACATGTAACCAAACACCACACTAGGACACCCCATGCTCAGAAAATTCCTTGCCGAAACCGTCACCAACGGCTCCATAGGACTCAACCGCCCCAAAGGCTACATTCCTCTGGGACAGCGGCAGAAAAAACCGCTGCTGGCTGTAGTGTGTGGACTTGTTGACCCTATTTACGTGTGTTCTGTTCCCTCTTACTTTTCCTGCAGAAACACTTATTGATTACATTCCGGCGTTTCTATTTATGAATTTATTAGGATGCTGGCTATGGCTTATGGCTATTCACACCCATTCCTTCTACGTCCAGCAGAATGCAACTTCCGTGAAATGGCGGAACTGGCGATTCAAAACCCGCGAATTCGACTACAGCAGCATCACCAAAATACACATGCAGGTCAACGGCAAGGGCGGGCACCTACTCATCAGCAGTAGCCAGATGGGCCGCTACCGACTGGGCTTCAGCCCCGTCTTCTTCGACGCCACCTACATCTACCACATGATCCTATTCCGTGAGCGCTACGGTGTTTGGCCGCCCAAGTACATCCCTGAGCTCTTCGTAGAGTTCGGTGACTACGAGGACATGGACGCCCTGATCAAGGTCATCTGCTACGCCCGCACGTATGAGATTGGCTCCCTCGAGGCCGGGGAGTACCGACAGATCCCGGAGCACCTGCAGCGCATCCTTGATGCCTCATCTAAATAACGTTATTCAGATGTAGCACCGTATAGAGAAAGCCCCTGGGCTGAGAGATGATCTCAGCCGCGGGGTTTTTCTATGTTGCACAGAGTTCGGTAAGTGCACTAGGTTGAAACGAAATGAAAAATACTTTTAACTATCACCTCAAGGTTGAATTGAATATCCTGATGAGGTACCGACTAGGAGGAAAAAATATCAACCTTCTCATATTGGACTGATAAAGTGGTACGGGGCTTTTTCTCATTCCGGCTTTGCCCCTGACCCTTTCCACTCAGGTGGGCACTATACAGTGGCATTTCAGACTTGCCGCTGTTATGTGTCTGCACGGTATATAACTCAACGAAAAGATCATCATGACCAACCACACCACAGCGCGTCAGCGTCTACTCCGCTTCCCTTTGATTTTGGGTGTCACGACGGCACTCATTTTCTCTTCCTGCTCCACGGGCACGAACAATAACAGCACCCCTTCCGATAAGGGCACTGTTACCTCTCAGAGCCCCCGCCAGGTAGAGAACGCTACTAATGTTCTGCAGAACGTGAATGTTCAGATGGGCCGTGACGGCGAGGTTTCGTCGATTGAGTCGACCAACATTTACGTTAATGACAAGGATCGTACGAGCTCCTCGAGCAACGTACAGTTCAAGCCGAAGGACGTCGTCAATGACCTTCCTGTGCGTGTGAGCCTGCAGTATTCTACTGAGCGCGGTAGCGGCACTAACCTGAATGATTTGAACGGTTATAGTGGCGAAATCACGATTAAGGTTACGGTTGAGAACCTGACGGTGAAGACCGAGGACGTCACCTATGATGCATCCGGTACTAGCCGTACTAGCCCTGTACCGGTTGGCACTCCGTTCTCTATTGCTGCTTCTACTGTTCTTTCGGGTTCTCCTACTCAGGTTATTACGACCCCTGATGCGGCTGATTCGTCGACGAATGGTGTGGTGAGCACCAATGATGAAGGTAAGGCTGTTGTTCAGTGGGGTGCTATTTCGGCGCCTCCGGTGACTGGTAGTTCCTCTTCTTTTGTGTTGAAGGTCAAGGCGAAGGATTTTAGTGCGCCTACCTTCAACATTTCGGTGCAGCCTGGTTTTGCTTCTGATTTGTCTGGTGCGGGAATCATTACTAACGGTTTCACCTCTCAGGATGCGTCTCAGGTGGCGCTTCTGCAGCGCACTATTGATACGGTCAACGAGGTTAATACGACGTTGACTAGCGCTAGTTCGCAGGTTGCTCAGGTGCGTCAGAGCCTGGATGATACGTCTGCGACTTTGGGTAAGGACACTGCCGAGCATCTGAAGACTCAGAATGAATCGTTGACGAAGACTATGCAGGGTCTGCAGGCGAATATTGAGAGCTTGCAGAAGGATCTTTCTGAGGCTTCGCGTACTAATAATTCTCAGCTGATTTCTCAGTTGGAGCGTACTGTTGCTGCTCTTCACTCGATGTTGGGTGATACGACGGCGCGCCCCAATGTGTCTGTTTCGCATAGCGGCGGTCGTTGTGTTGTGCATCGTGAGGAGGGTGCGAATAGCCGCAGTGTGTACGGTAATTTGGTTCAGCTGTCTGCTGTTCTGAATGCGTATGCGGAGGCAAGCTCGGATTGTCAGCAGGATCTTACGGCTTCGATTCGTGAGATTGTTGGCCCGGAGCACCCGACCGCTGAGACTTGTTCTTCTAACGGTTCGGTGACCTGTGCCCTGTTCGGTGCGTCGGTGACCGTGCAGAGTTCTTTGATTGCGCTGGTTGCTACCGGTGAGAAGATTGTGGATCACCTGCAGCCGGAATATTTGAAGGGTGCAAACAACAACTATTCGGCGTTGAAGCGTCAGATGGATGAGCTTGTTGAGCAGGTGGAGAAGGATCCCTCTTCTCTTGATGGTGATGCTGTGCGTTCTTTGAGTGAGAAGGTTAGTGCGGCTCGTCAGAGTGTGAATCAGATGAAGGAAACGTCGAGTCGTCTGATTGAGAGCATCAAGAACGTTCATTCTCGTGCGGCTTCTGCTCGTGCGGAGCTGGTGGACGGTTCTGGATCTATGAGCGCTCAGAATAAGGAACTGGCGGAGCAGCTTTGTGCTCTGTCTGCTGAGCGTGGCGGTTCTCTGTCCGCTGAGCAGGTTGAGCATCTGCGTGGGTACTTGACGGCTTCTTCTTGTGGTGGCGCGGCTTCGCCCTCTGCTGCCCCCTCGTCTGAGGCGCCGTCTGAGGCTCCTAGCCCTGCGCCGTCTGAGTCTGCTTCTGTGGCTCCTTCTGAGGAGCCGTCGAAGAAGGTTGAGGCTCCTTCCGCTGCTCCCTCTTCTGAGGCGCCTTCCGCCGAGCCTACTGCTACGGAAGGTAATACTCGCGTCATTACGGTGGAGAACGCGAACGAGCGTACCTACACTTCGAACACTCCTGCCGCACGCACTCCGATGGAGCAGCGTATTGCTGCCGCGGTAGCTGCGTGGGATGAGGTTCTTGCCGCTACTTCGATGGATGACCCCAAGGAGGGTCTGGCTCGCGACGCCAAGGACCTTAACGATGCTGTGAACGCGGTAGATGGTGCCCTGGGCGAGGTTGAAAAGACCCTGAATGATGCCGCAAACGCGCAGAACCAGGATGCGGAGAAGAAGGAAGAACCTACTGATCAGGCTAAGGTTTCTCTGCGTGATCGTATCCATTCAGCTTCGGATGCTGTCAATGCTTTGGGTAAGAACCTGGAGGATATGACGAACATGCAGGCTGACCTCTCCACCGCTATTAAGGAAGCGTTCAAGGAGTCTGCCGACGAGACTCGTGAGAGCCTGACGAGCATGATTAGCGAGGAGATTCGTAAGGTTTCGAGCGATGGTTCTTCTAGCGCTTCGGCTGCTAAGGCGGCGTTCTCCGCTTCGATTGCTGGCATTACTGATACCGCGAATACTGTGGTTCAGGTGGCTGGTGAATCCATCGAGGTTCAGCACAAGGATATGAATGATCGCATTGAGGGCCTGCGCCAGTCTCTGGATTCGGTGACTGAGCGCTCTCTGGTTGCTCTGAGCACCCGCGCTGAGAACGCTACCCGAGATTTGGCTGGTGCGTCTGTTCAGCTGAATAACGACCTGTCGAAGCTCATGCTCGATTTGGGCGATAGCAACGCTGAGGGTGCTGGCCTCTTGGGCGCGCTCAAGAGCAATAGCGCGAAGGCTGGCGCAGCTGATTACCAGCTTGCTTTGGCGATGCAGAACGCTCAGGGTTACACGAACCTCCGTTCTGAGGATATTGCTGCTCTGCAGAAGCGTCAGGCGCAGTTCAAGGCGTCGCTGCAGCGTCTGCGTTCGTTGCCGACCTTCCATCTGTCGAATGCTGGCAGTGCAGAGGTGAAGACGGTGTACACCTTCCAGATTGGTGATTAGCCGTGGGGTTTTCCCCTCATTTGGGTTCTGATTCAGGTCCTCACCGCCGCGAGGGCAGGCGGCTCACTCAGCGCACCGTGGTGTGGTGTGTCAGTCTGTGTGTGCTGTTTAGCCTTGCGGTGGTGGGGATTTGGTATGGCGTGCGCGCTGTGACTCCTCAGCCTTTGCCACTTGGTACGGGTACGAACCCTGCGTCTGCGGTGACGGTTCAGCAGGCTATTTCTCTTCCTGCGTCTGGTCGTGAGCCTGTTATCGGTGTTGTCGCTACTTTTGGTGATGATGCTGAGGGGTCTGCGTGGCGTCTGAATGCTCAGGGTGCTCGTGTTGCCCAGTACCGTCTGGCTCTGGGTAATTCTTCTGTGAAGGTTCTTTATGCGAACGATAAGGGAACGGAGCAGGGTGCCCGTGAGGCGGTAGAGAAGCTCTCGTCTGAGGGCGCTTTGGGTATTGTGCTTGCCTCTCGGGGTGAGCATCTTCGGGGTGCTACGGCTGCCGCTAAGGAACGCAATGTTGCGGTGATTGAGGCGTATGACCGGGTAGATGCTGGCGGCGGGGTGTGGAGTTTTGCTCTGGACCCTGAGCAGGAGAAGCAGGCCTATACGGCTGCTATTCGTTCGCTTGCCGGTGTGTCTAGCGCGGGTTCTTCGCATCAGCTTGATGGTGTGCGCACCATCCTGTTGGATGCGGGCGAGGGCTCTGCGCCGGACCTTTCCTATACGAATCGGGTTCAGGTTTCTGCTGATGAAGACGGCATGAAGGACACTCTTAAGGAGCTGACGCGTCTTCTGGGTGATAAGTCTTCGGGCTCTTCTCCTGTTCTGGTTTTGACGGGTTCGGCGTCGACTCAGGCGAAGGTGCTTCGTTCTCTTCAGAGGGCGGGTATTACTTCTCCGGTGATTGCGGGTGAGGAAGCTTTGACGGAGCCTTTTATTCGTCTTCTTCTGGAGAACGGTGGTTCCTTGACTGACAATATTCGCGTTGTGGGGCGTGTTCAGGCACGCGCTGCGGCGTTGAGCGCTGATGATGCCGGTCGTGCTTCTTCGGCGTTTGTGTCAACGGTTGAGCGTATGAAGAATGATTCTTCGCTCAAGGACTTGTCGGGCGAACAGGCGTTCTCGAAATCGGCAGCGTGGGCGGACGCTCCCTCCCATAACGCGCTCTTGGCTTTTGCGTATGCCACGAGCCAAGTTCGTGAATACACTCCTGAGGCAGTTCGACGGGTTCTAGGAACTCTCCGGCTGGACGCTAAAGATTCTACGGTCGCGTATCCGTTGGATTTTTCGTCTTCTTACGCCGCGGGCGGGCAGGTGGGTCTTCTTTACCCGACCGCGGAAGCTTCGATGATTCAGGGCGGGTCTTCCTCAACGGATGCGGTGAATCCGCCGGTGTGGATGCTTCGCACATTCACCTCAGAATCTCGCGACTAGCTTTTCCGAGCACAGCCTCATCCATACAGAGCCAGCCCATCACGCCCCGGCTTTCGGGGGTTCCCTCCTAGTCCGTTCACCAGTAGGGCTCACGATTTATCTATTTTGGAGAACACCTTATGCGCTTTTTCCTTGATCTTGAAGAGCATAACGGGAGCTATGAACTAGACTCCTGGCAGCCTGAGACGACCATCGCTGATCTCATTCAGGCAACCGGTGGTCCCTCCCTGCCTGCAGACGAGCCGCTGTATTGCGATAACCGCCCGGTGACGGCATCCTCCACCCTGGCGGAGGTCAAGCCGATGGAAGGTATGCGAATCTCTAGGGCACCGCTCTCCTACCCTTCCCTGGTGCAGGGCTGGAGCGTCTGTTTGAGCGGCGGTTCGACGGTTACCCTGCCGCACCCTATCCCTTCTTCACGTCCTCTGGTGGCGGGTCGTTCCCCGTACGCCGACATTGTGCTGCCCACGGCGAGCGCGTCGTGGGAGCATCTGCACCTGCAGGTGGTTCATGATGAGTCGACGAATACTCAGAAGGTTCGTATCACTGATCCGGGTTCTACGAACGGTAGTTTTGTGGACGGTCAGAAAATCCCTGAGGAGGGTCTGACTGTTTCTGAGAGCACCACTATCCATGTTGGTGATTGTGTGCTGACTCTGCAGCCTGCGCCTCAGGAGAAGGCTGCGCCGCGCCCCGGTAGCGCCCCGAACGTGAGTGCGTCGGGTACCGCACCGTTTAACCGTCCGCCGCGTCAGGGTGCGTTGAGCGCCCCGGATAAGGTGGAGGCGCCTACCCGCAAGAATGTTTCTGATCCGCCAAAGTTCAATCTTGCGATGGCGGTGGGCCCGATTATTATGGCGGCGGCGATGGTCGCGATTATGCAGGAGATTCGTTACGCCCTTTTCGCGATGCTCAGCCCCATTCTGAGTATTGGCATGTGGGTGGAGCAGAAGCGTCGTCACGCTAAGGATAAGGTGAAGGAGCGTGTGCGTTTTGAGCAGGAAATGGAGAAGTTTAAGGAACGTATCGCTCTGAGTAACCGTGAGGAAATTGAGCGTCTTCACGACCTTGCCCCGGCACCGGATGCCGTTCAGCTGCGGGCGCTTCTTCCTGCAATGACGCTGTGGCGTCGCCGGAGCACCAGCCCTGACCTGTTGACTTTCCACGTGGGTACTGGGCATATTCATTGGGCTCCTGAGCTGACGAAGCCGAGCAATCCTGAGCCTGAGGTTCAGCATATTCTTGAGCACAATACCCTGTGGGATGCCCCGCTGGTTGCTGACCTGCGTGAGGGTGGCGCTATCGGTATTGTGGGTCCGCGTGAGCAGTCTCTTGCCCTGGCGCGTAGCCTGGTGCTGCAGGCGGCGACCCACACGGGTCCTGCTGATATGACGATTGCGGTCTGCGCTGATTCGGCGCGCTCGCAGGACTGGGTGTGGACGTCGTGGCTTCCGCACATGCATATGGCACAGAACCAGCAGATGCGTTGGTTTGCTTCTGGTAAGGAGCAGTCAGATCAGATGCTGCGCTCTCTATACAACGATATTGAGTCTCTTCCGACCCGCGGCCTGTGCGTGGTCGTTGATTCGGATACCCTCACTGAGGGCCGTGAGTCGCCGGCACGCGACCTTTTGGCGTATGGCGATGAAGTGCGTCTGATGGCGAATAAGACTGCTGCTGCGGGTGCTCGCCGTGTTGCCGGTATTGTGTTGGCTTCTTCTGTTGACCGTCTTCCTGCGTCGTGTACTTCGGTCGTGGAGATTGGTGAGGAGGCTTCTATGACCTATTCGGAGCCTCGCCGCCGTTACACGGTCACTGACGGTGTGCTCGCCGGTGTGAGCGCTGAGGATGCTCTTCATGTGGCGCGTACTTTAGCGCATCATGAGGACCCTGAGCGTCTGCTTCTGGGTGGCGGTTTGCCGCAGCTGGTGAAGCTACCTGAGCTGGTTGGTTTGCCGACCCCTCCGGGTGCTGAGGATATTGAGGCGTTTTGGTCGCAGGCTAATGGTTTCAGCACAGAGATTGGTGTGGGCGACTCTGGCGCGTTCACCCTGGACTTGGTGAAGGACGGCCCTCACGGTCTGGTGGGTGGTACCACTGGTTCGGGTAAGAGTGAGTTTTTGCGTTCGTTGGTGGCGGGTTTGGCTGCGCACCATGATCCGAGCCGTTTGAACTTTATTCTGGTTGACTTTAAGGGTGGTGCGGCGTTTAAGACGTGTGAGCGTCTGCCGCATACGATTGGTACTTTGAGCAACTTGGACGCTCAGTTGGCTCACCGCGCTATTGAGTCGTTGGAGGCGGAGATGGACCGTCGTCAGCGCCTGTTTGCGGCTGCTGGCGAGGGCGTGGACAACATTAAGGATTACTTGGCGACGAACCCGCCGGAGCCGATGCCTCGCTTGCTGCTGGTGATTGACGAGTTTGCGATGCTGGCGAAGGACTTCCCTGATGTCCTGTCGTCGCTGGTGAGCATTGGTGCGGTGGGTCGTACCCTGGGTGTGCACATGATTTTGGCGACTCAGCGTCCTGCCGGCGTGGTGAATGATGACATTCTGGCGAATACGAACTTGCGTGTGGCGTTGCGTGTGCAGAGTCGTGAGGATTCTTCGAACGTGATTGGTGTTCCGGATGCTTCGGAGATTTCGCGTTCGCAGATGGGTCGCGCCTACGTGAAGCTGGGCCAGAACGATATTTCGCCGGTGCAAACTGCCCTGGTGACGGGTCAGAGTGGCACTGAGGTGGTGACTTCTCTGGAGGTTCGTGCGACCGATAGTATCGGTATTCCTCGTTCGGAGCGTGCGCGCCCGAAGGTGTCGTCGAGTGATGCGAATGACCTGGATCTGCTGATTGATGCTGTTGTGGCAGCCCATGCGGCTCGTGGTGCAGTTGCTCCTCGTAAGGTATGGCCTGAGCCGTTGGGTTCGTATGTTGATTTGGCTGATTTTGGTGTTCGCGGCTTCCCCGATCCGGATCTTCCCGCTGTGGGTGGTGTCCGGGACGGTGTTCTGATGTGCACTTTGGGTGATGAGCCTGAGCTGCAGCGTCAGGTGCCTATGGGCTGGAATATTGAGATGAGCAACCTGCTGTTGGTGGGTGTTGCCGGTAGTGGTACGACTACGACGATTCAGTCTGTGGTGTTGGGTTTGGCTCAGCATTATTCGCCAGAGGACATCGATATTGTTCTGGTGGATATGGGCGCTGATGGCTTGTTGCCGTTGGGCTCTTTGCCGCATGTTGTTTCTGCTGTGGGTACCGGTCAGGGCGCTAGGGAGCGTCAGGCTCGTTTCTTGCGTTTTGTGAAGTCGGAGCTTGATGCTCGCCGTGCTGATGCGTCACGCCGTAAGCCTCTTTTCATTGTTTTGGATGGTTTTGCGACGCTGCGTGATGAGTTCTCTGACGCTGTGAGCATGGATTTGTTGGCGAATTTCTACCGTGTGTATGCGGATGGTCCTGCTGTTGGTATTCACTGCGTGGTGTCGACGAGTCGCGCGAAGAATATTCCCTCGCAGATTCTTGATGCTTCGTTGCAGACGTGGTTCTTCCAGCTGAGCGATATCCACGATTATTCGTCACACGGTATTCGCGGTACGAATGTTCCGGCTGCGGTTCCTGGGCGTTGTGTTGATCCGAAGCGTCTGCGTCAGATGCAGGTGGCTACTCCCGCTGTTGGCGTGGAGGAGGCGGTCTCTATGATTCGTGAGCGCTTCCCGCAGGCTCCTACTAAGCGTGATGTGATTGGTCAGCTGCCGACGTGGGTTTCGTGGGAGAGCATGCCTGCTGCTGAGTTTTCTCCGAGCCTGTGGCGTATCCCTGTGGGTATTGCGGAGGCTACGTTGGAGGCTTGTGCTTTCGAGCTGTATGAGGGTGAGCACGCCATGGTTGCGGGTAATCCGCGTTCGGGTAAGTCTTCTCTGCTGGTTGCGTTTGCTCGTCTGGTTTCTCGGGCGAGGGATGCGGCGGAGCAGGCGGTGTCTGCCGCGTTGGCGTCCGGTGATGCTACCGCAACGGAGAACGCACGCATGGATGCCGCTGAGGTTCCGGAAGTTTGGGCTGTCTTCGATCAGCGTTCCGGTCTGGTGAATGCGCCGGAGGGCGTTTTTGACCGGGTGTTTGAGAGCAAGAACGCTTCTGCTCAGGTGCAGGCGGCGTTGCAGGATGCCGCGGGCCCGGTGCTGTTGCTGATTGATGACGGTGACCGCGTGGATGACCCGATGAACGTTTTTGATGCGATTGTGAAGGGTGACTTCCCGGACGTTCACATTATTGCTACGGGTAAGCCGACTGATTTGCGTCCTTTGTATAGCCATTGGACGAAGGCTATTCGTAAGTTCCGTACTGGTGCTGTGGTTCAGCCGAATGTTGATACGGATATGGACATGTTCGGTTCTATTCCGAGGCGTGCCCCGGTTCAGCTGAGTGTTGGTCGTGGCTATGCGTTCCTTGCCGGGTCGCCGGTTCTGGTGCAGCTGATGAGTCCGGAGGATTCTCAGCACCGTGGCGGGCTGTAGGGCTTGTCTGGCGTGTGGTGAGGTATGGTGTAACTTTACCGGCTATTTTGCTGTAGGGGTCGCCCCGTCTGGGGAGTCTTCCTGCTTGTTGTGAAGTTGATGTTAAGGAGTTAGCCCGTGACTGTACCTGCTGGTTCGCCGCAGTACTCCGGCTCGGAGCGTCGTGATGCTCATCCTGCCCCGCAGGCTACTGGTCAGCCTGTGGGGGGCTTGGTTGCGGGCGCTCCCCTTGGCTCTTCGTATCGTTTGGTGCGCCGGGTGGGTTCTGGTGCGGTCGGTGAGGTGTGGGCTGCTACGATGAGCGGCTCGTGGGCTCTGTATGCGGCGAAGGTTTTGCGTCCGGAGCTTGCGGAGAACCCTGTGGTTCTTGAGTCTTTTGTGCGTGAGCGTTCGGTGTTGTTGGCGCTGTCGCATCCTCATATTGTGCCGTTGACGGACATGGTGGTTGAGGGCGGTGTGCTGGCTCTGGTGATGGAGTTTCAGCATGGCGGTTCGTTGCGTCAGAAGCTGGATTCTGAGGGGCCGCTACCGGTTCGTTTGGCGTTGAGTCTGATGGTGCAGGTTCTGAATGCGGTGGAGTTTGCTCACCGTCAGGGCGTGATGCACCTGGATATTAAGCCGGAGAATGTTCTGCTGAGCGGTGTTTTGGGGGAGTCTCTGGATCAGCAGGTTCGTGTGGCTGATTTCGGTATTGCTTCTTTTACTGGCTCTGCGGGTTCGGGGTCTTCTCGTTCGTTTTCTGGTACTCCGGGGTATATGGCTCCGGAGCGTTCTGCGCATGGTGTGGCTACTCCGGCGGTTGATGTTTATGCGTGCGCTGTGACTCTTCATGAGTTGTTGGTGGCGGCGCGTCCTCTTCCGGCGCGTGGTGGTGCGGTGCAGGTGTCGCCGCAGATTCCGGCTGAGGTTGCTGAGGTGCTTCACGGGATGTTGGCGGAGAACCCGGTTCAGCGTCCTGGGGCGGCTGAGGCTGCCGCTAAGTTGCGTCTTTTGGCTGAGGGTTTCTCGGCTGATACGGTGCTTCCTCGGTGGGTTGAGGTGTCTTCGGGTGCTGTGGGGTACACGCCTACGGTGGTTCACGGTGCTGAGCCTGCGGTTTCTGCGGTGCCTGGGCAGAATGTTACGGAGCTGTATGGTGCGGGTATGCCGTCACTGGGTCAGGCGCAGAATGAGACGGTTATCCGCGCCCCTTTTGTGGTGGAGCAGCCGGTATATGTGCCTGATGAGGTTGTTGAGGATGAGGAGCCTGCCCGTTCGCCGTTGCGCCGCCCGCTGGTGTGGGGCGCCATCCTGGGTTCTTTGATTCTTGTGGGTGTGCTCGCTTTTGTGGGTTTGAGCGGCGGTAAGGGTTCGTCTAAGACGGCTGAGTCGTGGTCTGCTTCGAGCCGTAGTTCGGCGTCTTTGCCGAGTGGTTTGGGTACCCGTATTGAGGGTACGTATAACCCGCGGGATAAGAGTGCCCGCCTGACGTTTGAGTTTTCCTCGCAGAAGTCGGCTCTTCGGGGCGATATTTTGCAGGTGCTTCCCGGTGTTGAGGGTGGTTCGTGTGCTTCGGTGACGTGGGATGCGGGTCAGGCGTCTTCTGGTGTGTCGAAGAATCAGTCGAGTGTGACTGCGGTGGATGTTCCGTGTTCGTGGAATCTGTCTGGGGTGAGTATCCCGGCTAATGGTGTGGTGCAGGTTCGGGCGAATGTGTCTGCTGAGTTTAAGGATTCGCGTGCTTTTGAGGAGTGGGTGAACCGTATTGATTCTGAGACGTCGAAGGCTATTTCTGATCGGGAGGTTCGTTCGACGGCGTACCCGATTCAGCGTTTGCGTTCGATTGAGTTGCGGGTTCCTTCTCGTGTGGTGAATCAGAGTGTTTTGCCGGTGACGGTGGTTCCGGTGTGGCCGAGTGGTGCGGATGAGTTGAATCCGTTGATGGTTTTGCCGCGTACGGGTGAGTTTTCAACGCTGGTTCAGGCGATTTCTCCGGATGCTCAGTTGATTAGTTTTTCGGATGGTTGTTCGGGGCATGTGCTGGTGTCTGAGGATCAGCGGGTGGTCACGGCGCTATCGGTGACTTCTAAGTGCCGGCTGAACGCGCAGATTGGTAATTTCACGAACCTGTCCAGTAGCGACTTCGCGATTATCACCCGATAATGGTGGCGCTTAAATGAGCCGCCGCTGGCATGCAGAAGGCCCCTGTGCTGAGAGTTAATCTCTCAGCCCAAGGGCTTTCTCTATACGGTGCTACATGTCAACGTCGGCAAGACCAGTAACCTTCTCCCGGCCCCTGAAATAAGGAATGGTCATATAGCGATTGTCCAGCTTATCTACCTGAGCTACATCAGTGGGATTATTCATGTCAGGCCAACGCTCGTGCTCAATCCTGAACCGCACAATCGCCATCAGACGATAATTATTGTGAATAATCGGGCAGAAGGCGGCAATTAGTTTTCCGGATTTACTGTAGAAAGACACAAGATCCTGGTTGTCTGTAGAGGTTGCCTCATAGTATTCAATGCCGTCAATGGCGTTGAAGGGATAGACGGTCGTGCGTGCCGACCACATACGTTGCTCGATACCTTCGGGAGAAAGCTTCACATAAGCGACATGCACATAACGCAAAAAGGACATGAACATAGCCGATAGCAAAAAGCCCACTATGTCAACCCATATATCTATTGAATCCGGGCCGCCGTATATGTGGGCTACAAACGAAAGGCTGGGGAAGGCGGGGGTAAATATCATAATGAGAGCTTCGCCCTGATTAACTCGTCGAATATAAATACCCTCGCGCTGCCGCTTTTTATCTTTCCAGCGCTGCACTTCGTAATTGATGATGACGTAGAATGTCGCAACTGTCGCGACTAGAGCGAAGATACCCCAGAAGATAATGAGGAAAGTGCGCATGGTGGGTTCTCGTTTCGTGTGGTTGGTGAATATCCGGAAGTGCACCACCGGCAGGTGGAGTACTCTTCCCAAGGATACCCCGGTGTGCGAATCATCCTAGACTGTGCGCTTTGGTGCACAAGGCTCCTCAACCCACGGAGCTCCATGGCTTAGCTGGCTGCAGGTTCAGCCTCCGAATCCTCCTCATCTTCCTTCTTAATGGTGATACCCACGGTGACGTACTCCTTCACCGACCACCCAGTTGACACCATTGATACCGTGAAAAATAGCGCGGGTAGCCACTCTGAACGGTTCAGTGTGTTGATCATGTACACCAACGAAATGCAGCAAGACATCCCCACCATGCCGACGCACACGGTACGCAGGGTGCGGTACCCCTCAGACCCCTCCTCAAAATGCGGGTGGTGCAGGTAGAAAAGACCATCGCACACGAGGTATAGGAACCACGGGGTAAGGAGGAGCGTCAACGCCAGGGCAAGTGAATCGTAGCTTGTAGCGGAGAGACTAATCAGGGGAACCACAAGGCACAGAACCGCAAAAATAGCCGCCGTCACAACACCCATACGGGTTGAGCGCCTATCCAGCTGTTCCATGCGCTGCAGGTCAGGGGCACCGTTCTTGGGATCGGTGCGTGTGGCTAGGGCAAGGACGATGTACGACCCGGCAGCTATATACCAGGAAGCGAAGTTCGTTTCCGGGGTCCACGGAGTCGTGTCCCCCTTGAGTACACCGAAAGCTGTAAGAACCGTCAGTACAATCAAGCCCACCGCGCTGAAGGAGAAAACAAAGATAAAGAAGTGGTGGAAAGGCCCACCGTTTGCTTTGCCTGCAATGCTTTCATCATGCGCCATGTCTAGAGCTAAGAGGGTCACAGGCCCCCCGACGAAGAATATCGCGCCCCACGGCCAGTGTTCGACCATACCCAGCAATAAAGATGCGAGAGCCAAGAAAATAAAACCGAACCACATGAAGAGAAGCCTGGGGTCGGTGATGGCATTGATAAATGCGTTCATGCTATTTCCCTTTCAACTATTTGGATTCTGCTGCGGCACGGTCGAGGATGCGCTACAGGTGCTCCGGGGTGTACTCGCTGCCAGATACTGAAGCACCCCACGGAGGATATGGTTGAGGGGCGCCCGCAGGCACGGCGATTGCCGCGTGAACGAACGCCCCCACCCATCAGCGGCTAATCATGGAACCAAATAAGCCGGTTTACTTATCCATCTCGTAGACCCAGCCGCCAGCGTTGCAGTAACGCTTACCGTCCTTCTCGGTGATGTAGTAGCCGGGTTCGTGGTTCTCGCACTTCTGAATGACCTCACGAGCCTCTCGGTTAGATTTTTCAAGGTTCGCGGCACGAATCTGGAAGAAAGCAAAGGTCGCAATATATGCCACCAGAACCAGCACGAGAGCAGTAATCGCCATGCCCTTACCAGCGCCGGTGCCGTTCTTGACCATGACAAGCGCAATCACAGCGAAAATGATGGTCGGGATGGTCAGGAACGAGCCAATGACAAAGATGCCGGTCAGGGCGGAGATAATGCCCAGGACTAGTGCGGTTACTGCCGCCCACTTCTTCTTTTTCGGTGCCTCGATGGGTGCGCCGTATGCGGGCTGTGCGGCGGGTGCCTGCTGGGTGAACTGCGGCTGCTGCGGTGCAGCCGGCTGCGGGGTGTTTTCAGACATGAAAGTCCTCATTTCGTATGTGGTTGGTGATTCTATTGATAGGACGCCACCCAGAGTGGGCTGGCATTTCCTAAGGATACCGTAGCGGGAGAAATCCCTTGATGAGAGTGGATAAATGTATATGCACGCACTGTTGTGCAATGTCTACTATGAGAAATTTTTCTCACAGCAGGGCGCAGAGGGTGCGCTTTGCCGCGAAATAGTGTAATGTTCGGAGTGGTGCAAAGCACTAACGGTGCGTATTTGATATTCGCGTATCTAATGCACATCTTCCGGCAACTCAACGACGAAAGAGGAACATCGTGTCCGATCGCGTACTCTCATCGCAGGCAGCCAAGGATGCCATTACTGCTCTCCAGAACATCATCAATGGCGGTCTGCAGAACGAAATCAATAACCTCAACCAGCAGGGTAACCAGCTGAAGGACCCCAACAACTGGGACGGCCCCCTGGCTGAGCGTTTCCGCAATGACACCTGGCCCGGTGTAGAAAACACCCTGCGTAACCTGACTCAGGAACTGACTGACCTGCGTGAGCAGCTCAACCAGATTTCTACCGATATCTTCCAGGCAGGTGGCGGCTCCTAAGCCTTCCCTGGTAAACGCCGTTTACCGCCCCGCCCCCCGGCTACGGGGCGGTGAGCGGTAGGCGGCGTTTTCTGTTATTCGGCTTCAAAGCACGTCGTATCTAGGTGCAGTAAATGTGCTTGCTAGGACGTGTTTAATCACCACACTTCTATAACCGATAAGTACTTCAGAGGTTTACTATGTCTTCCGGCCCCAATCCTCCATATGCAAAAAAGGACGATGTTAAGTTTGACGATGCAACGTCTGATGCTCTGGCGAATGCCTGCCGCAGAGTAGCGCAGAACATTGATAGCGCTCTTCCTGGGCTCAAGTCTTCTTTGACGAGGGCTCTTGAGGATTTTGAAGGTCACTATGCAGAAATCACAGCAGCCAATATTGACACTGCGGTCAGTGATGGTCGTGATCTCGCTAGTATCTTCCGCCAGCTTGCTGGTGTGGTAGATAACCTTAAGGAGGCAGCTCATAAGGAACAGTCAAATCGTCAGAAGGCTCGTGATTACGAGAACGAGTGGTTCGGTTTGCACAAAGCGTGGGATGATTTCTGGGGAAATGCTCCTAAAATGCCTGAGTCCTACGTTCCTGATACCACGATTAATACCGCTTCTTTGGGGCAGCGTGAGAGCACTGAGACTCGCTCATCGGGCATGCATATTTCTTCGGCACGCCCTTCGACCGTGCGCGCTCTTTCTGGTATTTTGGCGAACCTCGGCACTAGCTTTGACGCTGAGCCCGGTAAGCTCCGTAGCCTTGCTTCTGAATTTGCGGCTAAGTGCCAGTGGGGAACCATTGATGCTGAAAATCTCATCAGCACGTTTGAAGCGTGGAATAAGTCGAACGCTAACGATAAGACCTGGCTGGGCATCGTAGCCGATACTTTTGAAAAGTACGGTAGCTCGGGTCAGATTGTTACCGTTGCTGATTCTGTTCTGGATGGCGCCATTACTGCAGCTGGAGTTAGCACCGAGCGTCACGATTTGGAAGTTCCGACTCCGGCTATTGTGGGCAAGCCTGCCACCAGCGGTTATGCGAACGACCCTGTGAACGTTGCAACCGGTAACTTCATTGAAGAAGAGACCGACATGGCGTTTGCCGGCGTGGTTTCTGCTTGCTCTGTAACTCGCATGTACAACAGTGTGGCTGTTTTCGGTCAGCACGCTGTATCCGGTGTGTTTGGCGCGGGCTGGTCCTCGAATATTGAGAGCCGTGTGCAGCTGAACGCTGAGAATGCTGTCTGGACGATGGCTGACGGTCGTGAGGTCACCTTCGATCGAATGATTCGTGAGGACGGCACCCACGGCTATGCTCGCGCTCCGCGTGAAGCGTGGTGGCTTGAAGAACTACCCCTCACCCAGCTGATGGGTGAAGAGGGTCCTATTGCTGACCCCTCCCTGCGTTATATTTTGCACGCTACCGGCTATGATGCCTCCTCCCTGCTGCGTATCTCCGACAACTCTGGAACCCAGCACATTTTTACCCTCACCGGTGTTTGCCTGGGCATGAGCGCTGGGGCAGGTACTGCTGTCGCATACCTGCGCGATGAAGAGGGTCGCGTTGGTGCTATTGTGCATCAGCGCGGTGCACGTATCGACGTGGAGTACACCGAAGGTGGCCTTGTCGGTGCTATTCATTCTTCTCGCGGCCAGTCTGTGCGTTACGAGTACGTCACCCTTGATGGTCGTACCCACCTGTGCGCTGTGCACGGCGATGCTGGTACCCGCCGTTATGAACATGATGCTGCCGGTCTAATTTACCGTGTGGTGGCTAGTGCCGGCACTGTTGAGGTGACGAACTACTACGACCCGACCGGCCGCATTACCGAACAGGACACCGAATACGGTCGTCGTGTTCGCTACCGCTACCTGCCGAACGGCATCACTGATATTTCGAATGAGGATGCCTCCTACACTAACCTGTGGGTTAATGACCAGTACGCACGTCTGACCGCCATTGTTGATGCGGAAGGTGGGCGTACTAGCTATGCCTACGATGATTTTGGCAACCGTGTGAGTGTGGTGGACCGCGATGGTTCCCGTACTACTCGCTACAGTGATGAGCGTGGCCGCATTATTCGCGAGGTCACCGATGAGGGCACTGAAACCCTCTTTGCTTATGACGAGCATGACCGCGTAGTCTCCGTGGCAATGAGCGCTATTGAGACGGATCCGCGCGCTCGCCGTGCCGCCCGTCTGGCTCGCCGTGCCCGCCTGGAGGCTGAGGCTCAGGGCCGCACCCTCGATGAGACTACTTCGGGGCAGGAGCCTGCCCAGAGCCCTGCCGTAAGCCCGATGACTACGGTGACTTACGAGTACGCGAATGATTTTGAGCGTAACCCTTCTTCTATGACCGATGGTAACGGTCATGTGACCCGTTTTGAGTGGGCTGACGGCCTGCTGCAGCGTGTGGTGAGCCCTGAGGATGTTACTGTCTCCTTGGAGTATGACGAGTGTGGTCTGCTGACAGGTATTCGTAATGCTGAGCAGCAGCTGACCCGTTGTGAGTACTCTGCTGCGGGTCACCTGGTGAAGATTGTTTCTGCTCTTGGGCTGGAGACTGAGTTTACCTATGATTCTGCCGGTCACATGGTGTGCCGTCAGGATCCGGATGGTTCCCGCTGGCGTTTTGAGTACGCTGCAGGTGGTCGCTTGGTGGCTTCGGTGGATCCTGCTGGTGCTCGCACCGAGTATGAGTACGGTCCGAGCGGTGACATTGTGGCAATGGTTGACCCGCTGGGTCGCCGCATGGAGCGTTCCTTTGATACGAACGGCAATATTGACCGCATTACCCTGCCGGGTGGTGCGCAGTTCAGCTATGCCTACGATGGTTTGATGCGTCTGGTCCGCACCATTGACCCCGCCGGTGGCGTGTGGACTCGTGAGTATGATGCCGCAAGCACCCTGACTGCGTTGATTGACCCGACCGGCGTGAGTGTACGTACTTCGGTCGATTCCTCGCGCAAGACCTTCACCACCAATGATGGTGTTGACCGCGTGCGTATCTCGTGTGACCACTTGGGCCGCCCGGTACGTACCGAGGTTCTCCCCGAGGATTCTGGTCCTCAGGTTAGTGCAGATGCTGACGACCCGACTGTCTCCACGATGGTTTATGACGGCGCGGGTAACCCCGTGCAGGTACTGGACGCTGAGGGCGGTCTGAGCCGTTACGAGTACAACGGTTCGAACCAGATGGTACGCATGATTTCCCCCGCGGGTCGTGTGACCGAGTACAGCTACGATGCGTGCGGTCGACTGGCTGCAACCTATGAGGCTGCCGGTACTCCTGAGCAGTCTGTTACTCGCTACGAGTACGACGCTGATTCCCGTCTGATTCGCCAGGTGTACGGTGACGGCTCTGAGGCGCGCGTTCGCTATGATGCATGCGGTCGTGTGCTGTCCATTACCGGTTCCGGTGTAGCTTCTCCGGTGTTCTACACCTGGGATTCTTGTGGCCGCGTGAAGAGCATTCGCGATAACAAGTGGGGTACTCGTTCGTTCACTTATGATGCCGCTTCTCAGGTGGTTGCGGTGACTAATGGTGCTGGTGGCGTGACCCATTACCGTTATGACGAGGCGGGTAACGTTACCTCCGTGATGGACCCTGCCGGTCGCATTACCAGCTACGAGTATGACCTGATGGGCAATGTTCTGGCGGCAACCAATCCGCTGGGTGTGCGCACTACCTCTACCTATGATGCTGCCGGTCGTCTGCTGACCAGCACTGACGGTAATGGTGCTGTACATTCCTTCGGTTATGACCGTGACGGTGTTCCCTGTTCTCATTCGGTGAATGGCTCTCTGTTGTACCGTATGGAGCGTGATTCTGCGCGCCGTACGATGACGACCTATGACCATGCGGGCGTTGATGCGTTTGGTGCTCCCGTGGTGACCGTTGAGTCTTATGACCGTTTGGGTCGTCTGGTTCGTCAGCGCCGTGAGTTTGGTGCTCAGATTCCGGAGTCTTTCCGTACCGCCTACATGGATGAGGCTGGCGGCTACGAGCTGTCCTACGCTTACGACGCTGATGGTCTGCGCACTGAGTTTGTGCACCCTCTGGGTTCGAGCGCTTATGCGTATGATGCTGCTGGCCGTATGGTCAAGCAGACTGACATTACCGCGTACCGTCTGGATGGAACCGCCGTTACCTCTGAGTCTCGTGTGGAGTCTTCCTTCGAGTACAACGCGGTAGATGCGCTGGTGCGTGCGCAGGTGTCTGACCTGGCGGGCACCTGGGTTCGCGAGTTTGGTTACCGTGGCGTGCACATGATTTCTGTGACCGAGCAGCCCGCTGAGGCAGACTTGGCTGTGGCAGACTCTTCTGAGGCTCTGCACACTGAGATTATTCGTGATGATTTGGGTCGTATTAGCGGCGTGGATTCGCCCGCTGGCCTGGTCATGTATACCTACACTGACGCCCAGATGCTCTCTTCTGCCGTTCGCGATACCGAGACTCTGCGTTGGACCTACGATGCTGCTGGCGCGCTGGTGCGTGTTGAGTACTTTGATAGCGCCCAGCCTGAGAACGCTTGGGTGAAGGTGCTGGTCACTGATGAGGGTGCCCGCGTTCGCGCAGTATGCCTCTACAACGCGCAGGATGAGGCGAAGGCTGGCTCCCAGTCAGCTGAGTTTGCTTCTGCTGTTGAGGACGCTCAGGCGTGGCTACCGCAGTGCCCGGAGTCTGTGGAACTTGAAGGCGTCACTTTGGTGCCGGTCTCGACGAGCGTGTTCTCGTATGACGGTAATGATTCGCGTCTTCTGCAGGTTTCTTCGGATGGTTCCGGCTCGTCCTTGACCTATGGTGCGGCTGGGTTTGTGAACTCGGTGGCGTCGTGGGGTTCTGCTGACGATTCGGCTGTGTCCTTCTCCCTGCTGTGTGCTTCTACTGATGGTCGTGTGCTTGCTGCCGGTGGTGCGCCTGCTGGTGTACCTGAATTTGGCGTACCCTCAACCGGTGCTCGCGCTAATGCTGGTTCTGCGGCTGGTTTTGATGCTTCGGTGATGCACCCGCTGGTGTGGGATGAGAATTCGTTCGTTCCGCGTGTGCTGGGTGTCGCTGGCTCGTCGATGCCTTCTGTGGGTTCGCTGGTTCCTGGTGCTGGTTCTGGTGCCGGTCTGCTGGATCCGTATGGTTGGGCTTCTTTGGGTGTTGCTGCGCCTGCTGTGCCTTCTGCTCAGGGTGCTTCTTCTGGTGCTGCGCCTGTGTTGCCGGATTCGCTGGTTGGTGTTTCTGCGGCTTCGGGTGTGGTGCTGGGTTCTACTGGTTTTGAGGTGTTGGGTGCCCGCGTGGTGGATTCGCGTGTGGCTCGCTTTACCGCGCCTGATCCTTTGGCTGCGCCTGTGGGTGCTGGTTGGGGTGCTGACCCGTTCTCGTTGGTGGGTGGTAACCCGGTTTCGTTGGTGGATCCGTGGGGTTTGTCGCCGGTGTCGGTGGAGGACTTTGAGAAGTACCGCGAGCAGAAAGCGTCTTCTGGTATTACCGGTTGGGTCAAGAGGACGGCTACAGATGTTGCTAGTGGCGCAGTAACTTTGTGGGATCAAGGTAAGAAGTTGTATCAGGCTGCTACTAACTCTGCAAAGGACCTATGGAACAAAGCAACCACAATTGTTAAGATCGGTTGGGACAAGACTAAGAAGTGGGTCGGGGAAAACTGGGAGTACGTGGTTGGCGGTGCGATGGTCATTGCTGGCGCTGTGATTGGTGCTGTTGGTGCTGGTACTGGTCCCCTTGGTGGTGCTTTACTTGGTGGCGTGTCCGGTGCGCTAATGGGTGCCGGTATGTCGGTAATTGAACAGAAAGCTTCCGGCGGAAAGGTTGATTGGTCAAAAGCTGGTAAGGAAGCTCTGAAGGGAGCTGTCACTGGTGCTGTAACTGGTTTGGTAACCGGCGGTTTGAGCAACTTAAAAAATCTGGCAAATGGAGTCACGAAGATGTCAGGGATAGCTGATATGGCTACTAAATATCCAAAGTTAGCAAAAGTAGAGCAGGCTACTTCCGCTATGGTTTCGAAGGTAACTGCTCCGGTTACCCCGTATGCGCGTGGGTTTGGAGAAATGATGAATAAGAGCAAGCTCGTCGATGATGTAGCAAAGGAAACCATCACCGGTGGAATTAATAATGTGGTGTCATATTATATGGACGATACCGTTAAGGATAAGAATCCTATGGCTGCTCTGGGAATGTTCGCTACCGGCTCTATGGCTTCTATGGCAGGTGCTAAGCTTGGCTGGTCTGCAAAATCCCGTCTTGGCGTTAAGGGCTATGAGACAAAAGTTGACCCCTCTATTGTCTCCAAACCGTTGCAGAAGGTACAGGAAAATGCACAAAAGACCACCCGTGAGAAGCTAAATAATGGGTTGCGAAAGACGGGCGGAATCATTCGTGATTCTACAATCGACGCCACTATTGGAGCCCTGAAGACAGATTTTCAGTATGTTACTGAATCAGTTATTAAGGGAGAGCAGATTGAAGGTGACACTCTTGTGAATAAGATGCAGACGGGATTTGTTAAAGACTTTGCCAAATCCACAGTAAAGGGTGCAGTAAAGATGGAACCCGAGAAAGCAGCAGTTTATCGCGCGCCTCTAACCAATGCATCACGACGTGTCGCCGAAACAACACTGCAGGGTGCTTCTAAGGCAAGGGATAAAATCTCAGGTGGTCTTGATCGCTATGCCGAATTTTACGAAAAAGTAAAAGATTTGAACAATATAGATGTTGGACGATGGAATAGACTAAAATGACAAATAATCTGATATTTAAATTCTATAATCCAGAGTGAGGCAGTTAATGGAAATTAATTACAAGCGCCGCCAGAGAATAGCACTCATTATTTCATTCATCATTATTTGGTACATGTTCTTTGTTGTCCCTAAAGAATTACGTGATGACAGCGACGGCATTACCGCCACCTGTACCGTAACTAAGGCATATACAAAAGAGATTGGCGGAACAGTAAGCGGCATGAATGATATTAGACCCAAAGGTATTTTTGAGACGGAAGAATGCGGCACTCTCACGATGATTACTCCTCCGGAAGGTCGCAAGATTCCCGAGTATATTGAGACCGTCAAGCCTGGCAAAAAATACCTGTTCCACGTATTAAATTCATCCGACAAAAAGGATCGAGATTTTACTACGACCCGCTTTGAAGAAATCAAAGAATAACAATCTCATAAACTAAAAATGAAGCCCCCGCGGCCGAGAGACTATCTCTCAGCCGCGGGGGCTTCGTTGTATCAGCGTATCCTCACGCGGCGAGCGCTACGAGGCGCGGCGGCGCGAACGCAGCACCATCACAGTGCCAGCACCCAACACCAGAGCGCCACCCACAGCCACAGACACCGCACCAAAACCAGTACGCGCCAGGCCGCCCTGCTGGGAGCTAGCGCCACCCGACGCAGCAGACACCCCAGACTGACCCAGGGAGCCGCCACCGGAGATACCACCCGGGTACACGCCGCCAGCAGAACCATCAGCCGAACCGTCAGTCGAACCCTGCGCGTTCACATCACCGGCAGCACCAGAAGCACCAGCCTGACCGGAGCCAGCCTGCGCGGCACCAGACTGTGCGGAGCCGGGCTGGTTAGCACCAGCGGTACCGCCCGGGGTTGCCGAATCCACACGGCGCACACCGCTAAAGTCGTCCGCAGCCGCCTTCGGGTCCTTCGGCACGGCAGTCTCAAACGAGCACGCATCCGACGCCTTCTTACCCACAGCAACCGCAAGCTGCTGCACCGGGCTGTTCACCTCAGTACCATCAGCCAAGGTCGCGGAATAGTGCACATCAAACATGTACTGGCCGGGCTCAGAGAACACCCAGTTCGCGTGCGCGTGCGTCGCGTAATCAATGTCGATCGTGGTCTTGCCGGTCGTCGAATCCAGCAGCACATCCGCACCGTTCAGCGACTCGGTGAACATGCCGAAGCGTGCACCCTCAGGCATGACCTTCGGAACCACGTGCAGGCGCACAGGGCCGCGCAGCTGCGAGTAGTCAATGTCCTGCGTGTTGTAGCCGGGCCAAGGCAGGCCGCTCTGCTGGGTCTGCGGCAGGCCGTAGAAGGCGGTGCCGACCGGGCCCATGAAGTTCAGCTTCTCATCAGCCATACGTTCGGTGCGTACACGGCGGGCGTTCTCGCTGACGGTCCACACGACCGAATCGAGCGGGCGCACGGTCGAATCAGCATCAATGATGCCGCTGTCGTCACGCAGACCCACGGACAGCTGGCGGTCCTTCAGGGTCGCCTGGATGTCCAGGTGGCCGTGCGAGATCTTGGTGCGGCCGTCAATCTTGCCGGGCACGCACTGGTTACCGGGGGTTCCGGGGGTGGACGGCTCAGCGGAAGGTGCCGGGCTAGTCGGAGCCGGGGCGCTCGGGGTCGGGTTGACCGGTGCGGGGCTAGACGGTGCCGGAGTAGAAGGCGCCGGGGCAGGTGCACTCGGCTCAGCGGAGGCGGTGGGCACTGCGGGCACGGTCGGAACCTCGCTGGGGGATACCGACGGTACGTTGCTCGGCTCAGCGGTCGGCTCTTCGCTGGGAGCCTCGCTCGGCTCAGCGGAAGGAGCTTCAGTCGGCGCAACGCTAGGCTCAGCGGAGGGTGCCGGGTCCACGGGGGCAGGCTTGGGTGCATCGCCAATGGGTGCGCTATCGGGAGCCAACGCACCGTGCGCAGTGTACTTGGTACCCGGCTCGTAGTTCGCCGCAACCTCGGTGGTGGAGGCGGAAGCGTTCATATCCGGGTGGGTCAGCATCTTCACGCGCAGAGCGGTGCCCTTGTAGAAGGACTCGTCACGGAAGGTAAAGCGCGCCACACCGTCCTCGATGGAGCCTTCCAAATCGAGGTAGGGGTAGACCGGGTCGTCCTGGGCGTAGAAGCCGCCGCGCAGGAAGCCGCGCACCTTCGGGTCCTTGAAGCGGACCTCAACGGTGCTGAAGCCGTTGCCGTTCGGGGTGACGGTCACGTCGTAATCCATGCTGGTCGGCGTGTACTGCTCGGTGCTGAGCACGGTGTTCGCTTCGTCCGGGATTTCTTCGGGCCAGGAGCCGTTACCGTCGTCACTGTACACGCTCTCGGCGCGGCCGGGCTCGTAGGTGAGCTTGTGCGAGATCCAGCGGGACGCCTCCGCGCTGTTCGCGTCGGAGGTGTCGGGGGTGAAGACCGCCTGCAGCTGGGAGCCTTCGCTACCGAGCATTTCAGACCAGGTGGCGGTACCGTTCACGACCGGCAGGTCGGTCAGGAAGTAGCCGTTGTTGTACAGGGTCAGGGTGCCCTTGAGGTTCTTGTTTGCGGCGGTGAAGGTGATGTCGCTGAGCTTGTCGTCAGCGTCCTTGTTCTTTGCCGGGTCGGCATCCAGGCGGTGCGGTGCCACGGAGAGTGCGTACTTCGCGGTGTCCAGGTCACCGACGGGTGCCGCGTTGTAGCGGTCAACGGTGGGCACGGCGGTGGGGGTGCCGTCACCAAGCACGGGCTGCATGCCGCCAACCTGCCAGACCAGCTTCGACGGCTTGGAGCTGATGATGCGGCCGTCGGTGGAGCGCGCCACGGTGCGGTAGGTGACCACGTAGCGGCCGGGGCGGGTGAAGGTCGTGGTGTTGTGGGTGTGGCTACCCTTGTCGAGCAGCCAGGAGTGCCAGCCGGTGGAGCTGCTGGAGAGCATGCGGTACACGTCAGCGGGCGCGTCGTCCGGGTTGTAGCGGAAGAGTTCCATACGGCCGGGACCCTCAACGGAGAGGATGTCGGTAGCGAACACGCCGTCACGGAAACGCTCGGTGGGCACCTTCGTGGAGGCGCCCAGACCCGCCCAGATGGGGTCCTGGTTGCCGTAGGTCAGGTGCGGTGCCATGTAGAGGGTCTGACCGGGTTCGCCGAGGAACGCCAGGGAGGGCGAGTCGCCCAGGGTCATGGTGTACTGCGACTTGCCGTCCCTGGTGCTGTAGCCCTTGCCGACCCAGTTGACGGTCTTATCCAGTTCGTAGGTGTCTGCGCCGGTCTTGTAGGGGTTCGCCTCGTTCATGAGGACGAAGGTGCCGTTCTGCTCGTCCCAGTATGCCTTGGGGGCGTCGACGTGGCCCTTGGTGGTGACGATTTTGCCGTCGTCGGGGCCTGCTGCGGCGGGCAGGGAGGGGGCAGCGCCGGCGAGCGCGAGCAGTGCTGCGGCGGAGAGGAATGCGGCTGCGCGGCGGAGGGCGGGCTTGCCGCCGGGGATGAAGAGTGCGGGGGTGTGTGTGGTGACCCGACGCTGGGTCTGCTTCTGAGAGCTCATGACAACCTTTCTCATTTTTCTATTTCTTAGGGTAGCTCTTTTGCAAATAATTGTCATTTTGAACCTAAGTGAGTATAGTGATTCTCAGAAATACGTGTGCGCAGAGGCGCGCCCAAAAACGCACACCATGCACATCCACAAAGAGAAAAACACGGCAGAGCACACCCTTAACGCAAGGGAGAAACCGGCAACAGGTCGCCGGATCTAATACTGGGCCCAGCACCGGGCAAACCCCGAAAGCATCGGGTAGTGTGCCAGCCAACGAGCAGTCATCCAAGGAGCCACCATGCAAGGACGCACCAAACCCCTGAGCCTACTCAGCGCAACCACCCTCGGATGCACCCTCGCACTCGGGGCGCCCCTCGCCCTCCCCCAGGTCGGCACCTTCACCGCCGCACAGGCGCAGGAAAACCAGGCGCAGGAAAACCAGGCAAGTGCCCAGGCAGGTACCGAGTCGCGTGCCTACGTCAACTACGAAGGCGACTACGTCATCGCGGGCGTACACACCGAAATGCTCAACGCATTCCTCGACGGCAACCAGTTCACCCTCGGCACCCTCGCAGACACCGCCCCCGGCCAGCAGGGACGATTCAACCCCGCCCGCACCGTCTTCCACCTGCCCGACGTCGAGGACGCACACACCAACGTCGTAGCAGGCTACGACTACATTGCCCCCGAAGGCACCGACATCTTCTACATTCCCTCCACCCGCACCCGCGGCCTGCTCTACCCCGGCCTCGGTGCGGAAGGAATCCGCCCCGGCGCGCTCAAGGACAACACCATCAACCTTGAACTCGTGCGCAGCAGCGTACCCGAAGGCGGCCGCGCCGAAGTCTTCACCGAATCCGGCCGCGACAACCCGCGCGTCTTCAGCACCAACGACAAGCTCGCACCGCACACCATCACCTCTGGCGGTCACGAGCACCTCAGCTGGGCATTCACCCGTGCGGGCATCTACCAGCTGACGTTCCGCGCCACCGCAACCCTTGCTGACGGCACCCAGGTCAGCTCCGAGGCGACCTACACTATCGCCGTGGGCACCGACGCTGAGGAGGGCTTCAAGCTCCTGAACGCGCAGAACGCCGCGAAGGAAGCAGCAAAGGAGAGCACGAGCGAGGCGACCGAAACCCCCGAGGCGAGCGCCACCGCAACCGAGAGCGGCGGCAGCAGCCCCAGCGCATCTACTTCCGCTTCTGCCTCCGCAAGTGCTGAGGCAAGTGCATCGGCGGAGGCGAGCGCATCCACCGGTATTCGCCGCGTGGATGAATCCGTGAACGGTCAGAACGCCGCGCAGGTGACCGACCCGAACGGCGCGAAGGCATCGGCGAATGGTGAGCAGGCGTCCCAGGGCGGATCCGGTGTTACCGCTATCAGCGGCGCCAACAACACCAATAACGGCTCCGACAAGGGCGAAAGCAAGGGCGGCAACTCCCGCAGCAGCGTGAAGGGCTCCAACGCCCAGAACGTCAGCGCGCCCAGCAACGGCGGCGGCATTACCGGTAGCGGTGTGCTGTCCTCCGGTCTGCCCGGTAGCCTGAACCAGCAGTGCATCGCCACCGAGGTCCCCGCCGAAGATGCCAAGGACTCCAAGGATGCTCAGAAGGACAACAAGCAGAGCAACCAGGCAGCCCAGGCGCCGACCAGCATCCCCACCCTCGCCGTGGTCAACACCGCCGAGCACAGCGGCCGTGAAGAAGTCACCCACGGTCACTTTGACGTGGGCCCGATCCTCAACGGCGGCACTCTCACCAGCAGCGTGAAGGACGACCGCACCAGCCCCGCCCGCCACGTCTCCCCCGGCGCCCTCGAGTTCGTGCTCAATGACGCCGCGAAGATTAACCTGCCCGCAGGCATGGAGAATATCGCCCCGGCGGGCACCCCCGTGCACATGATTGGTGCAACCCAGCAGCAGGGCGTGCCCTGGCTCGGCTGGAGCACCCAGGATCCCGAACTGCTCAAGCAGCTCGACGGCCCCGTCACCATGAGCCTCAACGGTTTTGAGGGTCCCGGCACCATGTCCACCTTCCTCTCCGGTAACTTCGGTTCCGCCGGTCAGAAGGTCTTCGATTCGCGTAGCGGCGGCTCCTTCCAGGTGCCCGCAAACACCCACCAGCACAGCAACTGGGTGTTCACCGCTGAGGGTCGTTACACCGTGACTATCGGCTGGACGGCACGCCTGAAGAACGGCCAGCAGGTCAGCAGCGAATCGGTTCTGCACTTCACCGTCGGCAACCCCGATAACGCCCCGGCAAGCAACAACGCGCAAGGTGCGGCGGGCACCAAGCAGGACGGCGGCAACAACGCCGCTAACAACGGCGGCGAGAAGAGCACCGCCAAGAACCCCCTCAACGGCACCGTAGACGAAGCCACCGGCATCGTCACCAAGCCCGACGGATCCAAGGTGCGCATCGTCGGCAAGACCGCCTCCGGCGAGGATTGCGCCCTGACCAGCCAGGAACTCGCGAACGCCCAGAAGGCAGCCGCCGCAGGTAAGCTGCCGAACACCGGTGTGGTCATCGACCCGTTCATGGTCAGCACCTCCATTCTGGCGCTGGCTCTCGGTGCCATGATTCTGCGTTCGGCACGCCGAAAGGGCCGCAGCGGTGACACCGCATAGCGGGCATACCGGCAACCGCGCACAAGCATATAGTCGGCGTACCGCCCTCACCCTCGCCTCCCGTATCGCGGTGGGTGCGGGGGTGGGGGCTGGTGCCTTCGCACTGAGCGGATGCGCCAGCACCGTGAACGCTTCCTCCGACCGGATGCGCGTGGTCGCCACGACCCCGATCCTGGCGGATTTGGCGCAGCAGATTGCAGGGGAGCGCGCCAGCGTGCACTCTCTGGTGCCTGCCGGTGCTGACCCGCACTCGTACGAGCCGAGCCTTCGCGATATCCGCGATGTCGCCTATGCTCGTTGCGCCCTGACGAACGGTCTGCTGCTGGAGCAGCGTAAGCTCAGCAAAATGGTTGAGGCGAACCTGCCCGCCGGGGTTGTGTCCGTGGCGGTTGCGGAGAAGATTGAGCAGTACGGCGGCAAGCTCGAAGCCATTGTTGAGGATGCCTCCCTGGACTCCATCTGGCTGGGTTTGCGTGTTGAAGAGGGCGGGCAGAACGAGTCTGCCCCCACCGACTCTTCGGATGCAGGCATGCGCTTTGAGGTGCAGAGCGTGCGGGCGCGCACCTCTACGGATTCGTCGAATGCGCAGTTGGCGGCGTTCATTACGCAGACCTTCGGCGCGGTGGAGATGCTGTGCGATTCGCATGCGCGCGGCGTGAACCTCACCCGTGAGGGGGACACCGCGATCCGTACCGGCGATATGGGTTCGCTGGAGCTTCCGTTGCAGGCGCATACGCACCTGTCGTGGGCGTTTAGTGATGCCGGCGAGTACGCGATTGAGCTGAGCGCCACCGCGGTCAATGCGCCGGAGTCGGTGCGTTCTTCGCGCGGCACCCTGTACTGCGCGGTCGGTCGTGACCCGCAGGAGCTGGTGGACCGTCTGGCGAAGGAACAGAACGTTTCTGCCTCGGACATCAAGGTTCTTTCCGCAGGTCACGCCGATATTACGGCACGTACCGGCGACGGCAGGCTCGTGCTTCGCGCGGATTCCTCCCAGGGTGCCGTGGAGTACGAACTGAACCGCACCGTGGTCGCGGTCCCCTCCCGCACTCTGCAGGAGGTGCCCGCCGGCGGTAGCTACCGTTTCCTGCGTTCGGGTGCTTCGGAGCATCGCGGTCAGGTGTACCTGCTGGCGCAGGCTGTTCTGGGCAAGCACGTACACGGCGAAATCGACCCGCACATTTGGCATTCGGTGCCGAACGCGAAGGCGAGCGTGCAGGTCATTCGCGACGCGCTCACCTCCGCCGATCCGGCGGGTGCGAGCGAGTACGCAACCCGCACCGAGCAGGTGATGAAGGAGCTTGACGCCCTGGACGCTCAGCTACGTCAGGTGTACGGAGCCCTGCCGGAGTCGGCACGCAACCTGGTCACCACGCACGACGGCTACCGCTACCTGGCGAGCACCTACGGGCTGCACATTGCCGGTTTTGTGAGTGCCAGCGCCAGTGGCGAGCCGAGTATTCAGCAGCGTCAGCGTTTGCGTCGCACGGTCGAGGATTTGAAGGTCCCAGCGATTTATCTGGATAAGTCCACGGCGATGCGCTCACCGGTTCTCACGGAGCTAGCTCGGGAGGCTCAGGTGCGTACCGGGGTGCTCTATTCGGACACGCTGGATGCGCAGGCCCCTCACTACGCACAGATGATGTTGGCGAATGCTCACACGATTGCGCTGTGCTCTGGCAATGGCTCTGGTTCTAACTCCAGCACTGAATCTTCGGGCGCCAGCTGCTCGGAGGCAAGTACCTCGTAACCCGGTTTTAAGCATCCCACAAGCTTATATATCCGTATCAGCATATAGACAATCTTTCACACACCGTTTCGGTCATGATCCAAGGAAGTCCTCATGATGAACTCAACCACCCCCTCCCGCCCCTCGCGTAGCCGCGCCCTGCCAGCCCTCGCTCTGGGTGCCAGCCTGATGCTCGCACCCCTGGGTGTGGCACACGCGGAGACCACCCCGGCAACCGCCGAGAGCGCCTCGACCCAGCCGGGCGACAGCAACCTGAGCCGCGGCGAGCGCGCCCTCACCCAGACCCTGTCGGCGGAGCAGCCGGTTGCATCCGGCCGCACCGAAATTTCCGCCGGCCACGTGGATATGGGTCCTCGCTTCAACAACGGCAAGTTTGAGCTCATGCTCCACGACGACCACGGTGAAACCCCCGTCTGGCGTAGCCTGGACGAGGTCATCTACCGCGGTAGCGACCAGGCGATCCTTGAGGTGCCGAACGACCCGCGCTACTCCTTCGTAGGTGCGCCCGCCGGTTCGAAGGTGTACGTGATTCCGCAGACCGAAACTAAGGGCGTGATCTGGCCGGGTTGGAACACTCAGGATCCGCAGCTGGTGTCCAAGCTGAACCGCGGCGTGAACCTGACCCTGGAGCAGGTGAGCGGCCCCGGCACGTTCAGCCTGTACCTGGAGAACGGCAACTTCTCGGCACCGCAAGTGCTGTGGTCCTCGACCAAGAATGAGCCGCAGAAGCTGTGGGTGGAGAAGAACACTCACACCCACGCAAACTGGGTATTCACCGCCCCCGGCGAGTACCTGCTGAAGGTCACCGCGAGCGCTGAGCTCTCTGACGGTTCGACCGTGTCCGATACCCGCTACCTGAAGTTTGCGGTGGGTGACTCCGCGAGCGCTGATGCCCTGTACGCGATGGAGGCGCAGGCTCGCGGTTCGGCATCCTCGGGTTCGGCTTCTTCCGATGCTTCGTCGAGCTCCGCTTCTCAGGCGTCCGGCACTCAGGCGTCCGGTTCGTCTTCTGCCGCCGCTGCGTCGAGTGACCAGAGCGGCCACCGAGCAGAGTTCACTGTCCCCTGGGGCGCCATTGCCGCAGGCGTGGCAGCTGTCATTGCGGTGGGCGCGTTCCTTTCGTTCCGCCGCCGCTCCTCCGCACAGCGTGAGGCGCTGGATGAAGTGCGCGGTGACCGTTCGTGAGCGCGTCGGTAACAGCGGGTACTGAACCTGTTCTAGAGATTTCGAACCTGTACGCCGGCTACGCGCGCCGTTCCATCCTCAAGGATCTGTCCCTGACCCTGGAGCGAGGCGAGTTTACGGGTCTGATTGGCGCTAATGGTGCTGGTAAGACCACGCTGCTGCGCACTATTTTGGGTCTGATTCGCCCGGCGTCCGGTCAGGTTCGCGTGTTGGGTGAGTCGCCGCGTGTGGCGCGTGCGCATATTGGTTATGTGCCGCAGAAGCACCAGTTCCAGTGGGATTTTCCGCTGACCGTCAAGGATACGGTGATGACCGGTCGCGTGCGTGAGATTGGGTTCTTCCGCCGCCCGGCGAAGAAGGACTGGGTGCAGGTTTTTTCGGCGATGGAACGCACCGATGTTCTGCACCTGCAGGACGCTTCCATTGCGGAGCTTTCCGGTGGTCAGCGTCAGAGGGTTCTTTTGGCGCGTGCTTTGGCGGCGAACCCCTCCCTGCTGCTGTTGGATGAGCCGTTTACGGGCGTGGATGCGCCAACTCAGACCACTTTGACTCGCCTGTACCGTGAGTTGGCGTCGGAGGGCATCACGATTCTGATGTCTACGCATGACATGCTGGCGGCGCGTGAGTCCTGCTCGCGCCTGTGCGGCGTGCGCGGCAATATTCATCTGGATGGTACGGCGGACTCCTTTAGCTTGGAGCAATTGCATACGTGGTTGCACGGTCACGATATTGAGGAGGCGCAGGGCCACGCCCGCACGGGCTTCACCTGTGCCGGTGGTGCATTGGATGAGTACGGCCACGAGCTGACTGATTCCTGCGCTTCTGATTCTTCCCTCTCCCCCGCTGACACTGCTACTTCTACCGGGGGTGCCCGTTGATTACTCCTATCGATTTTCTTGCCGACCTGTTCAACCCGTCTCTGGCGTTCCTTCCGCGCGCCCTGGCGGCTGTGCTGCTCGCGTCGGTGGTTACCGGTGTGGTGGGCTGCCACGTGCTGATGCGCGGCATGGTCTTCATTGGCGATGCGGTGGCGCACTCGGTGTTCCCGGGTCTTGCGGTGGCGTTCGTGCTGGGCGGCAACCTGGTGATGGGCGGTCTGACCGCGGGCGTGGTGACGGCTATTCTGGTGGCTATTTTTAGCCAGAATCAGCGGCTACGCGAGGATTCCGTGATCGGTATTTTCTTCGCGGCGTCCTTTGCGTTGGGTATTGTGATTATTTCATTGGCGCCGGGCTATTCGGGGTCGGTGCAGGATTTCTTGTTCGGCTCGATTGTGGGTGTTTCGAATGAGGACATTACCCAGGCGGCGATTATGGGTGCCGTTATTCTGCTGGTGTTGTGGCTGTTCCACCGCCAGATTGTGACGGTCAGCCTGGACCGTGAGAGTGCCCGCGCGATGGGCCTGCCGGTGCTTGCCCTGGATATTGTGCTGTACGTTCTGGTGACCATTTCTGTGGTGCTGGGTCTGCAGACCCTCGGTAATGTGCTGGTGTTGGCGCTTCTGGTGATTCCGGCGTCGGCTGCCCGGTTGGCGTGCCGCCGACTGGGGTCGATGATGGTGTTCTCGCCGGTGTTTGGCGGTACCTGCTCGATTGTTGGCCTGTACCTGTCGTGGGCGTTTAACCTGCCGACCGGTGGCACGATTGTGCTGTCGATGGTGGCGGCTTTTGTGCTGGTGTGGGCGGTGACGGCGGTTCGTTCGCGAGCGCGTGCCCAGCTGAAGAATTAAGCCCAGCTCAACCTCGACTCAATCCAACTTTCCTCGATTAAACGCACGAGGCGCATCCCTGTTTGGGGGGTGCGCCTCGTGCGTTTTTTACAGGTCTTAAATACCCAAAGTGAATCATGTTCATGTTTAAAGAACCAAAAGATACACTCCGCGTAATAAAAGCGCATAATTCAACATGTCGGGTTTAATGAAAATACAACCTATCAAATATTTCTTATGGGTTGATACATGTAGTGATAAAACAGTCACTGCACCCTCATTAGAGCTTCAAAGAAGGAGTTATCATGAAGGCATATGTATACCACGGCCCCGACCAGAAGGGCGCCTGGGAGGAAGTCCCGAACCCCACCATTCTTGAGCCCACGGACGTTATCGCCCGTGTCGACACCACCACCATTTGCGGTACTGACCTGCACATCCTGAAGGGCGACTGCCCCGAGGTGGACCACGGACGTATCCTCGGCCACGAGGCTGTCGGTACCATTACCGAGATTGGCTCCGCGGTGACTGACCTGAAGGTCGGCGACCGCATCATCATCCCCGCCGTGACCAGCTGCGGTAAGTGCTCCTACTGTAAGGCAAACCAGCCTTCGCACTGCCAGACCGTTGGTGGTGTCGGCTGGATTTTCGGTTACATGATTGACGGCACCCAGGCTGAGTACGTGCGTGTTCCCTACGCTGAGACTTCGGTTCACCTGGTTCCGGAGGGTCTGACCGATGAGGACGTCCTCTTCCTCACCGACGCTCTGCCCACCGGCTTCGAGATCGGTATTCTGAACGGCAACACCAAGCCCGGCGACACCGTCGCTGTCGTGGGTGCAGGCCCCGTGGGTCTGGGCGCTATCATGACCGCTAACCTCTGCGGTGCCGGCCGCGTCATCACCGTCGACTTCGACGACAACCGCATGAACAAGGCACTGGAGCTGGGCGCCACCGACAAGGTCAATGCGGGCGACCCGGACTTTATCGAGAAGATTAAGGCTCTCTCCCCCGACGGCCTGGGCGTGGATGTGGCAATTGAGGCTGTGGGCGTTCCGCAGACCTTCGAGACCTGCACCAAGATTGTTCGCCCCTATGGCAACATCGCGAACGCCGGCGTGCACGGCAAGCCCGTTGAGCTGCCCCTGAACACCATGTGGATTTCGAACGTTCGCATCAACATGGGTCTGGTCAACTGCAACACCGTCGGTAACCTGCTGAACATGGTCCGCTCCGGCCGCCTGAACGCTAAGGCGATGGCAACCCACCGCTTCACGTTCGACCAGTTCGAGGAAGCCTACGACCTGTTCACCCACGCTGCTGAGCACAACGTGGTGAAGGTTGTTATCTCCCGCGACCCGGAGGTTGCGGCATAGACTGCGGTAGGCTCATATACCGCTCATACTGAAACCCCGAACGTTTGTGAGGGATTTCGGTGGGATGTATTCATGACACTGCGAACATCCCTAGGATTCGCCTCCGGGTGGGAGTGGGTAGGTCCCACCCGGAGCGCGAATCACTCCCCCCCCCTGCCCCGAGATGCAGTTATTTTCTGAAGAGACAAGATTTTCTGAAAATTCAAGAGATACGCCAGCTCGGGGTTTTCTGTTCCCTCAACCCATTCTTTGGGCAACCCGTTCTTTGGTGGGTTGAGGGGCGGCTCCTCAAGCATGATGCACCCTCCACCGGGCGCTCTGCCGACCCGCCCTTGCGGGTTCTTCTGCCAGGCAACCTCTACTGGTGGAGGGGCGCATCATTTGACTCTTCTTGGTCGGGCGGTACCTCCGATTCTGCTCCTCCTTGAAGGGAAAGGAAAAGGGTCGCACGCTTACGATTCAACGGCGATTCGTAGGCTGCGACCCTCTTCTCATGCCCGGATTTTTGGCGCCCCGGGCGGGCTATTTAGTTTTTAGGCTTCTCAGTACTGGGTTTCTCACCGGCGTTCTTTTCACCGGCGCTCTCATGGTCGACGGCATCTTCTGGGATGCGGGTGAACGCCTCCGTGGGGTCGTCTGCCCCAGCTGCGGCAGAAGAGTCGGTAGCACCTCCGGTGACGGGTTCGGTGGGTGCATCAGCCGGATCCTCGGCAGGTGCTTCAACGGGCACCTCCGCAACGATGGGCTCTTCTGAGGCGGGTACTTCCGCGGCCTTCTGCGCATCCTGAGCCTCTGCAGGCTGCTCAGAAACACTCTGCCCAGAAACAGGCTGCTCGGTAGCTACAGGTTCACCGTGCGCTTCCTTCTTCGCATCCTTGTGCGCGTCCTTATGTTCGAGCGTGTAGATGATGCGCGGTTCCAGCCGCTCAAACCCGATCTTGGAGCGCACCCAGTTCACGAAGCGGTCGATTCGGTCCTCCGGGTCCTCCGCCTCGCGAGTCTTCACCACGCGGTAGTTGTGTGGCAGCATCACGCTATCGCTGAGCACGCGTGGGTACTCGTCAATCTCCTGAATACCCGCCATGTACATGTTCTCGCGGAATTGCTGGGCGAACTCCTGCTGGCCGAGGAACAGCTGGTCGGCGTAGGTTTTAGCCGCCAGGCGCTCGCTGTAGGCGTCCTTGGAATCGCGGGCGCCCTTCTTAGAGCCGTAAATATCCCAGAAGTAAAAGTACACGTTGTTCGCGATAATGGCGGAGATAATGCGGTTCTGCAGGTACACGAGGGAACCCACCGCAATCGCGCCAACAATCAGGAGCACCACGGCAAGCGGGGAGAGCGCAAAGTCAGGCAGATTGCCGCGGTGGTTCGGGAACAGGCCAATCAGGTAGGCGATGGTGACCACGACGATGGGCACACCGATGAACACCACGGCGAGCGGCACCCAAATGTACAGCAGGCCGCGCAGAATCAGGCGGTAGTAGAACACCGAGTCGCCAATGGGGATGGGCGTGGGCTTCACGGAAGAGTGCGCACGCTTCATGAGCAGGCTGAAGATGCGGTTGCTGTCGATACCAACTTTACGCAGCTTCGATTCGAGGGACGCACGCTTGAGGAAGACCCGATAGTTTTCGAGGACGACACGCTGGTCGGAGGTGAGCTTTTCGGGGTCGGGTAGCGCACTGATGTCCAAGCCGGCTTCGGTGAGGAGCTTGCTCCACAGTTCCAGTCGCGCCAATTCGGAGGGTTTTGCCGCCGCCTGCGCCTGGTAGTTCTTGTAGGAGATGAAGATGGTGCTGGCACCGATGAGTAGCGTGATAAAGGGTGCTACCCAGTCTTTGAGTCCCATGGTGGCGTTCCTCCTTGAGTGTGTGGATCCGCTGGTTCCTCGGTCTTTTCAGCGCGTCTTTTCAGGACGTCTTTTCGGGCGCGAGCCCGCTGTTTTTACCGTACCACCGGTACCTGTGCTGAACCTTTAAATGCGCAGGTGGGTGCGTAAAAATAGCCCCGCCTCCCGGCGCTCAAGAGCAACGGGAGACGGAGCTTATCTATGAGGTTTAGTGCGCTGTATTAGTGTTCAGCGGGCTTCATTTCACGCGGCGCCTTGCGGATCATGAGGTAGCTGATAACAGCCATAACACCCATGAGCACGGCACTGAACGCGGAGCTCAGCACCACGCCGGAGTCGAAGGCGGCAAATGCGGAGGAGAGCAGCTGGCTTGCCTGCTCGCCGCCCACATGGCTGGCAACCGACACGGCACCGCCGAGGGTTTCGTGGGCGTGGTCGGCAAGAGACTCATCCAGACCGGAGGGCACAACCACGTTCGCACGGTAGACGGCGGTGAGCATACCACCGATGATGACGGTACCGAGCACCGCACCCGTCTCGTAGGAGGTCTCAGAAATCGCGGACGCCGCACCCGCCTTACGCGGCGGCACGCTGGAGAGCATCAGGTCGTTCGAGATAGTCTGCGCAATACCAATACCGGTACCGAGCACGATGAAGATCAGGATAATAACCACGTCGCTGTGCGCACCCAGGAAGGCGAGCACCGCGAACGCGGCAGCGTTGAGTGCCAGACCGAAGGACACCACCTGCGCCGGGTGGAAGTGCACCGCCACGCGCGCAATCACCAGACCGGCGATAATGGTCGCCAGGGTACCGGGAATCAGCAGCATACCGGCGTACATGGGCGGCAGACCGGAGACCAGCTGCAGGTGCTGAGAGGCGAAGTAGATGAAGCCAACATCCACCATCATGGAGATGAGGTTTGCAGTAATCGCACCGGTGAACACGGTGTTGCGGAAGAGGCGCACATCCAGCATAGGCTGAATATCGTTCTTCTCGCGGTTGAGCTGACGCAGCACGAACAGGACGATGAAGCACAGGCCGACAAGGATGGTGCTAATAGCCACCGCATCGAAACCGGTTTCGGAGGTGTGAGTCAGACCGAAGGTAATGCCGGTCATGCCGGTCATAATCAGCAGGATGCTCAGCGGATCCACCGGGCTGGGGTTCGGGTCCTTCGACTCGGGCACCATGATCGGGGCAAGAATCAGTAGCGGAATCAGAATCGGCACAGCAAGCAGGAACACCGAACCCCACTCGAAGTGCTCCAGCAGGAAACCACCCACAATCGGACCCAGCGCCGCACCGGCGGAGAAGCCCGAAGCCCACACGGCAATAGCAATGCGGCGCTCGTTCGCATCCACAAAGATATTGCGAATAATCGACAGGGTTGCCGGCATGAGCATGGCACCAAAAATACCGAGCAGGGCACGGGCAACCACGAGCATCAGCGCGGAGGGCGCGAATGCCGCGAGTGCAGAGATCGCCGCGAAGCCGGTCGAACCGATGAGCAGCAGCTTGCGGCGGCCGATGCGGTCACCGATAGCGCCCATGGGCACGAGCAGGGCGGAGAGCACCAGCGGGTAGGAGTCAACGATCCACAGCTGCTCCGCGGAGGAGGGGCTCAGCGCCTTAGCGATTGCGGGCACCGCGAAGGCGAGCACCGTGTTGTCGATGGAGACCAGGAGCACCGGGAGCATGAGCACGCCGAGTGCCGCCCAGCGCTTGGTCTTCTGGTCGGGGGCGTGAATGGGCAGAGCCGTGGTGTGCGGATTGTGATTCGTCATGGGTTGTTTTCGTGCGTCTATGGGATTTCAGCTGATACGGCGGACGCGGCGGCATCAGCTCGGCCTGTCTTTTGGACTAGGGCTTTTAGTGAGGTTTCGGGGCTTACCCGGAGGTTTTAGGGGTTCGGGCGGGCCCACAAACGAAGATTAACTATACCAACTGGACGGTATAGTTTCAAGCGGTTAGACTGGTAACCATGACCACCCCCAACCACCGAAAACAGCGCGCCAACAACTCCCGCGAACACATCCTCGACACCTACGTCGACCTGCTGATTCGCTCGGGAGAACGCGCCGCAACCCTCGACGCCGTCGCCACCGCCGCCAAGGTTTCCAAGGGCGGGCTGCTCTATCACTTCTCCTCCAAGAAGGCGCTGCTGGAGGCGCTCGCAGAACGCACCCTCGCCCTGGCTGAAGAGGACTTCGCGGCCATGAAGCAGGCACCCGAGGGGGCAAGCGCCTACTACATCAATTCCTCCACGCCCGATAATTCGCCGTTCGACCGCTCCCTGATCGCCCTGAGTCGCCTGGCGCAGAGCAATAACGAACTTGCCCAGCAGACCATGGCACGCGTGCAGGACGGCTGGCACGCGCTCGTCCTCGCGGAGATTGGTGACGAGCAGATTGCCCGCGCCGTACTGCTTCTAGGTGACGGCATGTACTACAACGCGGCGTTCGGAGGCGACTCCGCCAACCCGCAGAGAGCAGCCGCCATCACGGCAGACCGTGCGGCGCTGGAACGCGCCCTGCAGGTGCTTAAGGCGGCAGCTCATTAAAACCACGAAAGCCACTCGAGACAGCGGTTAAAGCCACAAGCTAAAACCGCCACCTCACACCGTATTCTTCAGCGCCGGCAAGCACCCAGGGCATAAACTGAAAGGGTACGTATCTACCCTTCCATTAAGGAGTTCCAATGATTTTCATTGCTGTAAAGTTCCCCGTCAAGCCCGAATACGCTGACCAGTGGATCGAGAAGACCCGCGCTTTCACCGAGGCAACCCGCGCCGAGGAAGGCAACAAGTTCTTCGAGTGGTCCCGCAGTGTCGAGGACCCGAACGAGTTCGTTCTGCTCGAGGCTTTCAACGACGACGCAGCTGGCCCGCACGTGAACTCTGACCACTTCCAGCAGGCTATGAAGGACATGCGTCCGCTGCTGACTGCAACCCCGAAGATTATTTCTCGCCTGATTGACGGCGACGACTGGGACGCAATGGGCGAGCTGCAGATCGACTAGTCTGCACCCCCGGCATGCACCCTAAAATTGCATAGTTAGACGTTGCATAAGTAGACGCTGGAGCGCCCCTCCCCTCTGCCGTTTGAGCAGTGCGGAGGGGTGCTTTGCGTGTCCGGTACCTGAACTTTTTCCCCTTGACACGACGCGGAGGGCACCGGTTTTCGGGTCGGCGGGTGCCTTGCGTGCATTTTTACCCTATTAACCCCTTAAAATGGGTAAGGTATGCACACCTATCGATACCCATTCGCACAGGAGGCCTGAATGAGCATCGCATCCCAGCCTCTTCCCGGCGCAGTTGCCGTTGAAGAGCACCACGACGTGGACCACACCTCTGTGTCCCTCGCTGTATCGACCGTTATTCTGGCCCTGCGCCCCAAGGACAACGAAACCCACCCGACCCTGTGGCTGCCGCTGGTTCGCCGCCTCCGCGAGCCCTATAAGGGCCAGTGGGCACTTCCTGGCGGCCCGCTCAACCCGAATCTTTCCCTCGAAGAGGCGGCAGCTTCGACACTGAAGCGCGCAACCAACCTGCAGCCCGGCTACCTGGAGCAGCTCTACGCATTCGGTGACGTTCTGCGCACCCCCGAGGCGCGTGCCGCCCGCGTTGTGGGCGAGCCCGACCCGGCACCCAGCGCTGATCACGAGCGCGTGGTTTCCGTGGTGTACTGGGCGTCGATTCCCGCCACCGAGGTTGCAAACACTCGCGTACACGAGAACATCCGCTGGTTCCCGGTGGATGAGCTGCCCGAGCTGGCCTTCGACCACAACGAAATCATTGAGTACGCGCTCTACCGCCTGCAGAACAAGGTCGAGTACTCGCGTATTGCGCATTCTTTCCTGGGTGAGGAGTTCACCCTGGCGCAGCTGCGTGAGGTGTACGAGGCGATTCTGGGTCGCACCCTGGATCCGGCGAACTTCCGCCGCCAGATTGCGGCGTCGAAGTCGATTATTGACACCGGCCGCCGCGTGGAGGGCACCCGCCACCGCCCGCCGCGCCTGTACCGTTACAACGACGCTCAGGCGTACGCGGATGCGGGCCCGCTGGGCATGTACCGTGAGCGCCACAAGGCGTAATAGCTTTTATTTTCAGGCATGAGCCGCGTTTTACGCGCGCAGATTTAATGCCTAAAGGAGGGGCGGCACCGAATGGTGTCGCTTCTCTTTTTGTGCTCTCTAGTGCCCTCTAGTGCTCTCTAGGGAGTATCAGTGCTTATCAGAAGGTTTTATAGGAGGGTACTTGACCCGCCGCTCACATAGTTCCTATGCTGGATTCATCAGCTTTCTATCCGTGTTGCCCCGCCGCGGGGGTAACCTACAGAGCTGATCGCATTGTTGAACCGAAGCCACCCAAGGCGCGACCGGGGTGCCCTTTGGAATCTAGGAGGCATCAAAGAAATGACCCACCGAGCATAAGCCCGGATCCAACA
>ERZ772990.12-NODE-12-length-56737-cov-5.79508_pt1 | contig 56737 bp, 39 predicted proteins | sample MGYA00511674_ERZ772990 | MGnify/ENA primary metagenome ERZ772990 (study PRJEB29015, sample SAMEA2738045) | human oral metagenome | biome: human oral; feature: human-associated habitat; material: saliva | place: China | collected 2233 ...
GAGAAGCAGGTACAAAAAACCGCCGGACGGGGGCACTCCCCCATCCGGCGGTTTTCTATGAATTTAGATGAAAGCTAGGAGCCCTTCCTCTGGGAGCTCTTCGTCTGAGAGCCTGCCGTCGAAGACTCAGAAGAGTCAGAATCCTCGGCGGGCTCTGCCTTCTCGGACGCCTTCTCAGGTGCCTTCTCGGATGCCTTCTCCTCAGCGTCCTCTGCAGACTCATCTGCGGCAGGCTTCGGAGCGAACTCCGCAGGAGCCGGCTCAATACCCGCAGCAGCCTTCGCCGCCGCACGACGACCAGCCACCACAAAACCAGCAGCACCCAGCAGAACCAACAGCAGAGCAGTCCACACGTGAATACGAACGCCCCAAAGCATCTCCGAGGTATCAATACGCAAGAACATCTCAATGAAGAGGCGACCCACACCGTAGTAGAACACGTACAGCCACAGGGTCTGACCCAGCTTCAGCACGCCCTTACGGCCCAGCCACAGCAGCAACGCCACACCCAGCAAGTTCCACAGCGACTCGTACAGGAACGTCGGATGGAACAGCGTACCCGCCGGATACTGGGGCGGGAAATTACCGCTCGAAGCGCTAATCTCCAAGCCCCACGGCAGAGTCGTCGGCTTGCCGAACAGCTCCTGGTTGAACCAGTTACCCCAGCGGCCAAACGCCTGAGCCAGCAGAATACCCGGCGCTACCGCATCCGCAAAAGCCGGGAAATTAATCCCGTAGCGGCGGCAACCATACCAGGCACCCAACGCGCCAACCGACACGGCACCCATAATGCCGATGCCGCCCTCCCAAATCTTCAGGAAAGCCCACGGATCAGCAACATTCGGACCGAAATAGCTACCCGGGTCAGTAATCAGCACATGGTAGGCGCGGGCACCAATAATACCCGCCGGAATAGCCCACATCGCCACGTCAAAAACGCGTTCAGGGGTACCACCCGCAGCCTTCCAACGGCGAGAACCCAACCACAAGCACACCGCCATACCCGCAAGAATACACAGGGCATAGAAATGCACACGGAACGGGCCCAGCTGCAGGTACGAAACGCTCGGTGACGGAATCGACGCCAGCACGTTATCTACCGGCACGCTCGCCAGCGACAGCACATCAGACATTAGCCTTCACGCCCCGCCAGCTCACGGGTCAGCTTAGCCACCGCCTCAACACCGCCAGAAGCCAAAGCCTTCACCAGCGCGGTACCGACAATCACGCCGTCCGCATACTCGCCAATCTCCTCAACGTGGGCACGAGTCGAAACACCCAGACCCACGCACGCACGAGGCGCACCGGCAGCCTTAATGTCCGCAACCAGGGTGCGAGCCGCCTCCGACACGGAGGTGCGGGCACCGGTCACGCCCATCACCGACACGGCGTACACGAAGCCGCTCGACGCCTTCGCAATGGTCGCCAGACGCTCCGGCGAAGAAGACAGAGCAGCCAAGAAAATACGATCCAGACCATACTCGTCAGAGGCCTCAAACCACGCCGATGCCTCATCAGGCACCAGGTCCGGGGTGATCATGCCCGCGCCACCGGCAGCCGCCAAATCACGCGCAAAGTTCTTCACACCGTACGCCAGAACCGGGTTCCAGTACGTCATCACAACAACCGCCGCGTCGGTAGCCTCGGTAATGCGGCGGACCGCCTCAAACAGCTGAGGAAGCTTGAAACCGTTCTCCAGCGCCACGCCGGTCGCCTTCTGAATCACCGGGCCATCCATGACCGGGTCGGAGTAGGGAACGCCCAGCTCGATAATGTCCGCGCCGTTATTGCCCAAAGCAATCGCCGCGTCAATCGACTCGTCCAGGGTCGGGAAGCCCACCGGCAGGTAGCCAATCAGCGCCGCACGGCCCTGCTTCTCGCACTCAGCCAGACGAGCCGCCAGAGGCGAATCGGGGTTAGCAGTCGGGAACGTACCGTCCAACACCTCAAAGGGTGCCGCCTGAGAAATAGCGTCCTGGTAGCTCATTACTTAGCCTCACTTTCAGCCTGTGCGTTCTGCGCAGCGGATGCGGCAGCTTCCTTATTACCGGTCATCAGGGTCGAAGACGGAATCGCCTTACCCAGGCCGAACCACTTCAGCGCGGTCTCCATATCCTTATCGCCACGACCGGAGAGGCAGACAATCATCGTCTTCTCGCGTGCCGCCTCCGGATCCTCAGCAGCCCAACGCTGGCACACGCGCAGCGCGCCCGCCAGAGCGTGCGAAGACTCAATCGCCGGAATAATACCCTCGGTACGGCAGAGCAGGCGCAGAGCGTCCATCGCCTCGGTATCGGTCACCGGCTCGTAGGTCACGCGACCAATATCGGACAGGTACGAGTGCTCCGGACCCACACCCGGGTAATCCAGACCGGCAGAAATCGAGTGGGACTCAATGGTCTGACCGTCTTCATCCTGCATCAGGTAGGTCATCGCGCCGTGCAGCATGCCCGGGCGGCCCAGAGTAATGGTCGCCGCGTGACGACCCGTCTCCACGCCGTCGCCGCCAGCCTCAAAACCGTAAATCTCGACCGAAGAATCGTCCAAGAACGCGTGGAACAGACCAATCGCGTTCGAACCGCCACCCACGCAGGCAGCAATACCATCGGGCAGGCGACCGGTCTCGGCAAGAATCTGCTCGCGCGCCTCCTCACCGATAGCGTCGTGGAAGAAACGCACCATCGCCGGGAACGGGTGCGCACCAGCGGCAGTACCCAGCAGGTAGTGGGTGTTCTCAACGTTCGAAACCCAGTCGCGCAGCGCCTCATTAATGGCGTCCTTAAGGGTGCGGGAACCGTTCTGAACCGCAATCACCTTCGCGCCCAGCAGCTGCATACGAGCCACGTTCAGCGACTGACGCTCGGTGTCTTCCTCACCCATGTAGACCACGCACTCCATGCCGAAGAGCGCAGCCGCGGTCGCAGTCGCAACACCGTGCTGACCCGCACCAGTCTCAGCAATCAGACGGGTCTTACCCATACGCTTAGCCAGCAGAGCCTGACCAATCACGTTATTAATCTTGTGGCTACCGGTGTGGTTCAGGTCCTCACGCTTGAGGAACACACGCGCACCAGCGTGCTCAGAGAACTTCGGAACCTCAGTCAGTAGCGACGGACGGTTCGAATACTCAGCAGAAAGACGCTGGAACTCAGCAATGAACTCGGGGTCGTTCTTCGCCTCGTTAAAGGTTGCCTCCAGCTCATCCATGGCGGCAATCAGCGACTCGGGCATCCACCGCCCGCCGTACTCACCAAAATAGGGGCCGGGGGCATTCTTCAACGACTCGCCGTTGAGGAAAGCATCTGCCAGGTTCTCGCTCATCACTATTCCTTCCCTGGATGGTTGCCGCCGGATGCGCGCCGCGGGTAGGGCGGGGCATCAGGCCTGATCACAGCGAAACACCACGCCAACCGCGGGTAGGGCGGGGCGGCGTTCGCACATATCCCCCTATAGTACCCGGGTGCAGGCGGTGAACAGTACCCTGGGGTGCACATGACCATTCCTAGGACATGTGACGTTCGCCCGGGTGGGTGCATTTGGCAGGGTCGGGGACGCGCAGGTTGAGGTGCGCGCGGCGAGCTACAGCAGCTCGCGCAGCTCCTCCATCTGCTGAGAAAGCACCGTCGACACGCCACCGCGCATCGACACCCCGTACAGGGTCTCCGCAATCTGCATCGTGCGCTTCTGATGCGTAATCACAATCAGCTGCGAACGCTCCCCCAACTCACCAATCACCTGCAGCAGGCGCGACAGGTTGCGGTCATCCAGCGCCGCCTCAACCTCGTCCAGGGCGTAGAACGGCGAAGGGCGAGACATATAAATCGCAATCAACAGCGCCAGCGAAGCGAGCGAACGCTCACCGCCAGAGAGCAGCGACAGGCGCTTCACCTTCTTACCCGCCGGGCGCGCGTGAATCTCCACACCCGAATTCAACGGGTCGGACGGGTCATCCAGCTCCAGGTGGCCCTCGCCTCCCGGGAACAGGGTCTCAAAGATGCGGCGGTAGTGGGTGTTAATGTCCTCCAGCGCGGCGGTGAACACCTCCGCAATATGGCTACTGACCTCGTCCATGACCGTGTTGAGGTCGCGGCGGGTCGCCTTCAAATCCTCAATCTGCTGGTTCAGGTAGGCGTGGCGTTCAGAAAGCGCCTCGTACTCCTCCAGCGCCAGCGGGTTAATGGCGCCCAGCGCCTCCAGTTCGGCGCGGGTCGCCTTGAGGCGAGCGCGCACGCTCTCGGTGGAGGCTTCGGTAGCAGTATTTTCGGGGGCGGAATTTTCGGAGGCATCGTTTTCGGTGGCGGAATTTTCGGAAGTCTCCTGAACGGGCACGTCAACCGGCAGCTGCTCGGAGTACTCCTCCTCCAGCTGCTCCAGGGTCAAACCGGTCACCAGGCGGGCACGCTCAGCCAGCGCCTGCACGCGCTCCTGCACGCGCGCCGCCTCCGTCTGGGTGCGCGCTAGCAGGGTCAGCGCCGCCGCGTGTGCCGCCTGCAGGTCCTGCACCTCGTCATTGGTGCTGGTCAGGCCCTCCTGGGCGTTCTTCAGGGCGGTGCTCAGCTCGTGCAGCTGCTGCTCACGCTCGCTCACCTGCTCGGCAAGTACCTCGCCCAAACGCTGGGCGCGGCGCTCAATGGTCGCTGCGGGAGCCTGCTCCCCCGTGCCCGCCAGGTAGGAATCCTCGCGGGTGCGTGCCGACTCGTAGGCGACGCGCGCCTGCGCCACGGATTCCTCCGCGGCGGCAAGGCGCTCGTTCAGGCGGGCGCGCTCAGCCTGAACGTTCTGCGCGGATGCCTCCAGGGACTCCGCCTGGGCGCGGGCGCGGGCATGCTCGGCGCTCGCCACGCCCGCCGCCTTCGCTGCCTCGCGTTCTGCTTCAACCGCCGCTTCTGCCGCGGTCTGAGCCTGCTGAACGGCCTGCTCGGCTTCGTCCAATTCGGCGCGGGTGCGGGTCACGACCTGGGATGCGGCGCGGTATGCGGCGGCAAGTTCCAGGGGGCTGGCGCCCTCAGCCGGGTAGAGCAGGCTGTAGCGGGTGTGTTCGGTGCCGGCGGGGTCAAAAATGCGCCAGATAGTGCGCTGACCTGCGTCTACATTCCTGGCGAGCAGGTGCAGTGCGTGCTCTGCGGAGGCGGCATCCGGCGCGAACAGCACGCCCGCCAGGCGCTCACTCAGCGCCGCGGTCACGCGCGCCAGGGCGTGCTCGTCGATGCCGGCGAGCGCGGCGGCATCCTCGCTGAGCGGTTCAATGATTTCGGTTGCGGGGCGGATGCCCAGCTCACGCAGTTCGGCGGCGCAGGATTCGGGCAGGGTGGTTTCGGGCAGGTCAGCGGAAAGCTCGCCGTCTTCACCGCGCAGATGCGATACCTCGGCTCCCTCAACCGGCACGCTCAACGCCGCGGTTGCCAGCGAGGTCAGCGCCGCAGAAGCCGCGCGCGCATACTCGGGGTCAATCTGCACGGCATCCAGCACGCGCAGCAGGCTCGCGCCCTCGCTCAAAGAATCCATGAGCTCGCCGGTCTCGGGGTCGAACACCGCCTCGGCAGATTCAGCGCCCGGCTCGGCGGGTGCTTCACCCAGGCTCTGACCCAGCGCCTCACGCAGGGTTGCAGCACGCTCAGCCGCCGCCGCGTAGGCGCGGGTCGCCTCCACCGCCGCGGCGCGGGCGGCATCCAGTTGAGCCTGCGCGCGGGCACGAGACTGCGCCGCCTCACGCGAGGCGCGCTCAGTCTGCGCCACCTCGGATGCCGCCTTCTCAACGTTCTTCAGCGCCGCGTCGTAGCGTTCCTCAAAGCTGGCGTAGCTTTCCACCGCGCGCTCTGCCTCTTCGCGGCGCTCCTCGAGCAGTTCCAGGGCGCGTTCGTATCCGGCGCGGGCGGCGGCGGTCGCCTCGGTCAGCTCCACACGGTAGGTGCGCACGCGCTCGGCGGCGATGGACTGCACGGTGCGCACGCGCGCGGCGGACTCGCGCAGGGTCGACACGGCCTTCTGGCAGGCGGTGACCTCGGCGTTCAGGCGGTTCTGCTCCTGCTGATGCTTCGCGGATGCGGCACGCGCCGCCTCCAGCTGTTCTTTCAGGGTTTCGGCGCGGCGGGTACCTTCCGCTTCGGAGGCGAGAGCCTGCCCCTGCTCAGCCTGCAGAACACCCAGCTGACGAGCCAAAAGTACCGCCTCCAGCTGGCGGATGCGCGCCTGCAGTTGGCGTGCGGTCGCGGCGGATTCCGCCTGCTCGCTCAGCGGTTGTAGCTGCGAATCCAGCTCGGCGACCAGGTCGCTCAGGCGGGTCACGTTCGATGCCACAGACTCCAGCTTGCGGCTGGTCTTCTCCTGGCGGCGGCGGTACTTGACCACGCCTGCCGCCTGCTCAATCATGTCGCGGCGCTGCTGGGCGGTGGCGTGCAGGACCGCGTCCAGCTGGCCCTGGCCGACGAGCACGTGCATCTGCTGACCCAGCCCCGCCTCCGAGAGCAGGTCCTGAATATCGGCAAGGCGCGCCGGGGAGCCATTAATCTCGTACTCGCTGCCGCCGGAGCGGAACATGGTGCGTGAAATCTGCACCCGATCAGCGGGAATGCTGAGGGTGCCGTCAGAATTGTCGAAAGTCAGGGTGACTTTGGCGCGGCCCAGGGGCGCACGCTGGGCGCCGTCGCCCGAACCAGCCTCGCCGGAGCCGGCAAAAATGACGTCCTTCATGCTGCCGCCGCGCAGACTCTTAGCGCCCTGCTCACCCATCACCCAGGCGAGCGCATCCAGCACATTGGACTTGCCGGAGCCGTTGGGCCCAACCACCGCGTTAATGCCGGGGGTGAACTCAAAAGTGGTGGCGGAGGCGAAAGACTTGAACCCGCGCAGGGTCAGCGACATCAGGTGCACAAGGGGCCTTTCTGCAGAAGAACTAGTGTGTGCCGGGCACGTTCTGTGGTGCGTGGCGGCATCCCTCTAGTGTACGCGGTGCGGCGGGCGGGCGGCGTGAACGTGCACGGGGTGAAGGGGGTTCAAAGTTCCTCATTGTGCATCATCTTACGCGCGGGGTGAACGGGCGCGTTCATATTGGGTCTACGGATACGGGTTCGCCCGGTCGGTGCGGTAGATTGGAATGAGCATCACGAATTCTGCGGGGCCGCTGTTCGCATCCCCGCGTTTTTCTATGTATCCCACTGACTTCTATTTTCAAGGGCCACACCATTGATGAATGCACCCGCCGATAAGGTCGGCACGAACTCTGACATTCGCCACGCTAACGCAGCTCTGCTGTCCATTACCCACGAGCTGCCTCCGGAGGTCGTCACGAGCGACTACTTCGATGAGCAGCTGGCCCAAACCTATAAGCGTCTGCGCATGCCGAAGGGCCTGCTGGAGCGTCTAGCCGGCATTAGCACTCGCCGCGGCTGGGCTGAGGGCCAGACCTTCGAGGACGGCGTGGTTGCCGCAGCCGAGAAGGCTATCGAACAGGCGGGTATTGACCGCTCCCAGATTGGCCTGCTGATTAACGCTTCGGTGACTCGCGATAACTTTGAACCCGCCGTTTCGGTGGGTGTGCACGACCGCCTGGAGTTGCCGCGTCACGCCCTGAACTTCGATATTACGAACGCCTGCCTGGGCTTTGTGAACGCGATGACTGTCGCCTCCACCATGATTGATGCGGGCGCTATCGACTACGCCCTGATTGTCGCTGGCGAGGACCCCTCCCCGTGGCACCGTACCGCGGTGCGCATCCTGAACAACCCCGATTCGACCCGCGAGGATGTGCTGGCTCAGTTTGCGACCCTGACCCTCGGTTCGGGTGCGGCGGCGGCTGTGATTGGCCGCGCTGACCGCCACCCGGAGGGCCACCGCATCGTCGGTTCGGTGTCCCGCGCGGGCACTGAGCACCGTAACCTGTGCATCGGTGGCGAGGCGGATCAGGGCATGAACACTGACGCCGAGGGCCTGCTCAGGCACGGCCTGGAGCTGGTGGCGCAGGCGTGGGAGCAGGCGCATCAGGACGGCTGGGAGTGGAACGACATGACCTCCTACGTGACTCACCAGATTTCTAACGCCCACACGAACGCCATTATTGAGGCGGTCGGTATTGAGCGTGAGCGCATCCCCATGACTTTCCCGAAGTGGGGCAATGTGGCTGCGGCGGCTCTGCCGATGACTCTCGCCGAGTGCGCGCCGACTTACAAGGAGGGCGACCGTATTCTGTGCATGGGTGTGGGTTCTGGGCTGAACACTGCCCTGCTTGAGATTCAGTGGTAGCCCGTTAGCCGGCAGCTCCTAACCTTGCAGCCCATAGTCGCTGCCCTTAACCGGCAGTCCTTTAGCCATAGTGCGGTAGACATTCACCGATTCGATCCGGAAGGATTCCCAGTATGCGCCATTTGAATTTCCCTAAGGCTCAGCCTCCCTATAACCCGGAGGAATGGGCGGGCGTGAACCCGCGCTACTCCCACCTTCTGGAGGTGCCCACCACCGCCCCCATTGAGCAGCGGGCGCAGCAGGCTGGCGCGCGCCGCTGGCACTACCTGGATAACCTTCCGGTGCTGGTCGAGCAGGGTTTGGAGCCGATTGGCACGATCTTGTGCGTGCACGGTAACCCGACCTGGTCGTACCTGTGGCGTACCGTGCTGGATGCGGGCGTGAATGAGCGCGCCCCGTGGCGTGTGGTTGCAGTTGATCAGATTGATATGGGTTATTCGGAGCGTACCCACCTGGATTTGGAGGGTGAGCGCCGCACCCTGACCGACCGTATCGCTGACCTGGGTGATTTCACGAAGGCGCTGGGTCTGGATGAGACTGACAAGCCGCTCGTGACCCTCGCCCATGACTGGGGTGGGCTGGTGTCCTTTGGTTGGGCGCTGGAGCATCGTGAGATTCTTTCGGGCGTGATGCTGACGAACACCGCGGTCTACCATGACGGCATTGAGAATATCCCTGCCGCCCTGCGCCTGGCGTTGGGTGTGCACGAGTGGGGTACTCACGATTCGACCGCGTTTATTGATGTGACCTTGGGTTTGGCTCAGAATGAGGGCCGTCTGCCCGCGCCGGGTTCTGCCGGTGCCGGGGCGCTTGATGGTACCCTGCCGCAGCCGGTGGGTCCGCAGCCTAAGCGCCTGTACCCGAGCCCTCTCAACGAGGCGATTTACCGTACGTACCGTGCGCCGTACGCCCATTCGGCGTGGCGTGAGGGCGTGCGTAATTTTGTGGGTGATATTCCGACCGGCACCGATGTTCCTTCCTATACGCCGATGCAGCGTATTGCCGAGCAGATCCGTGACCTGGATGTGCCCGCGTTTTTCCAGTGGGGCACGAAGGACCCGGTGTTCCAGCGCCGCTACCTGTTTGATCTGATGGAGCGCATGCCGCAGGCGAAGGTGCACCGCTACGAGAAGGCCTCGCACCTGGTCATTGAGGATTACGATATTGCCACCCCCATGATGTCGTGGCTTGCACAGACCTTTGGCACGCTGGAGGATGGCGTGCTGGTTCCGGCGCGTAATGCGGAGGCGGAGCATCGTGCCGCCCGCGCACGCCGCCACGGCCTGGCGACCGGCGAGGGTACCGCCGCTGAGGGTATTACGATTGGAGCCGCTGAGGGTACTGTTCCCGCGGCGTTCCGCCCCATGCTTGCGGCCCTCACCGAACGCGCTAATGACGCCTCCACCGCCGTGGTGGATATGGACCCCAAGGGTGACGGCACCTCCGTGTCCGTGACCCTGACCTGGGCGGAGCTGAACCAGCAGGTCAACGCCGCCGCGACCCGCCTGCACGCCCTGGGTGTGCGTCCGGGTGACCGCGTGAACCTGATGGTGCCTCCGGGTGCCCGCCTGACCACCCTGATTTACGCCTGCATGAAGCTGGGCGCGGTCATTGTGGTGGCTGATACCGGTCTGGGCATTCCGGGTCTGACTCGCGCGTTGAAGGGCGCTAACCCGAGCTTCCTGGTGGGCATTCCCGCCGCACTCAGTGCCGCCCGTACCCTGATGTGGCCGGGTGTGCGTATTTCTGTGGAGCCGCTGGGTTCGGTGCAGGAGAAGTTGCTGGGCGTTGCCGGTTCGGTGTTTACCGCGCCTGCCGCTGACGGTACTCCGGGTGCGCCGGTGCCCACCCCGACCGTGGTAGAGTTCCCCTCCCCCGTGCCGGATGCTGATGCGGCGGTGCTGTACACCTCCGGTTCGACCGGCCCGGCTAAGGGTGTGGTGTACACGCAGCGTCAGCTGGCGGGTATGCGCGATGCCATCGCGAACACCTACGGTTTTGCGCCCGGTAGCGGCCTGGTGGCCGGCTTCGCGCCCTTCGCGCTGCTGGGTCCGGCCCTGGGCGCGACCAGCGTGACCCCGACCATGGATGTGACCCGCCCGAAGACCCTGACGGCCTCTGCCCTGGCCTCGGCCGCGGCGGCCATCGACGCTTCGGTCGTGTTCGCCTCCCCCGCCGCCCTGGTGAACGTGGTGGCGACCGCCGACGGGCTGAGCGCTGAGCAGCGCGCGGCCCTGGCGAAGGTTCAGACGGTGCTCAGCGCTGGCGCGCCGATTCCCGTGCCCCTGCTGGAGGCGCTCTCCGCCCTGGTTCCGAACGCTTCCCTGCACACCCCCTACGGCATGACCGAGGGTCTGCCGGTGACCGATGTGTCTTTCGAGATGATTCGCCAGGCGATTGCTGAGGGCACCCCGAATGCTGCCGGTGAGGTGCTTGACCCGTTCGCCCGTGACGGCGTGTGCGTTGGTTTCGCGGTGTACGGCGCGGCGGTGGCTATTGCGCCGCTGCTGCAGGACGGTTCGGTAGCGGATGAGCTGACCCATGAGCCGGGTGTGACCGGTGAAATTCTGGTGTCGGCGCCGCACGTAAAGGACCGCTACGACACCCTGTGGGTCACTGAGGAGCAGTCCATTAGCACTCCGGGTTGGCATCATACCGGTGACGTCGGACACCTGGACGCTTCGGGTCGCCTGTGGGTTGAGGGGCGCCTCGCGCACGTGCTGCTGACTTCGCAGGGCGTGCTGACCCCGGTTGCGGCTGAGCAGTCCGCCGAGTCCCTGCCCGAGGTGCGCCGCGCCGCCCTGGTTGCGGTGGGTCCTGCGGGTACCGCCGCCCCGGTGCTGGTCATCGAGGCTTCGGCAAATACTGCCGCTTTGGAGGCGCGCCAGTCGGCGTCCTCCTTCAAGCGTGCCCTGCTCGATCACGTGCCCGGCGCAAACCGCTTCCCCATCGCGGAGGGTGTAGCACCCTTCGAGCTCTCGCAGCTGGTGCGTCAGAAGGTTGCCAAGGATACCGGCGTGGAGCTTGCCGCGGTGCTGGTGGTGCACGAGCATCCGACTGATATTCGCCACAATTCGAAGATTGACCGCCCCGCCCTGGGTGAGTGGGCGTCGAAGGTCCTCGCGGGGGCGTAAGCGCCTGCCGGATCCCCCAAGTCTAAGGAGTATGATGTCCCCTCATTCTTCGCGTGAGTCTGCACCCCGTTTGTCTGCGTCCCGTGAGTCTGTACCCCGCCTGTCGACCTCGCATGCGGTGACTTCCCCGACGGCTCGGTTCCGCAAGCCCGCGCAGCCGCTGGCGGCACGCTACACCGACCCCGCCCCGCGTTCGCTGCGCCCGGTTGAGGAGCCTGATTTTGCGCCGCGTATTGGCGAGCGCATCCTCTTTACTGGCGCGAGCGGTCTGCTGGGTCGTGAGAGCGTGCTGGCGTTGTTGCGTGCCGGCTACGATGTGCGTGTTTTTCAGCGTGGCGATTCGGGTATTGCAGCTCTGCTGCCCGATTCGGTGCGCCCGCGTTTTGAGCAGGTGCGCGGCGATATTACGAACGTGCAGGCTGTTGATCTGGCGATGACCGGTGTGAACGGCGTGGTGCATGCTGCGGCGAAGGTTTCGGTCAGCGGCGAGTGGGCTGATTATGAGCGCATCAACATTGAGGGCACCCGCACCCTGATGCAGGCGGCGCTGAACCATTCGGTGGGTTCGTTCCTGTACATTTCCTCGCCGTCGGTGGCTCATGCCGGCGCGGCGATTGTGGGTGATGGTGCCGGCGTGGCGTCCCCGGAGCATGCGCGCGGTAACTATGCGCGTTCGAAGGCTGCCGCTGAGCTCCTTGCCCTGGAGGCGAACGGCACTGCCCTGCCCGGTGGCGGGGTGTTGCGTGTGGGTGCGTTGCGTCCTCACATCATGTGGGGTCCGGGCGATACGCAGCTGGTCGAGCGTATTCTGGAGCGTTCCGCCGCGGGCCGCCTGCCGCTGCTCTCCGGCGGTACGGGCCTGATTGATACGCTCTACATTGATAACGCCGCGGATGCGCTGGTGCGCGGTTATCAGCGCCTCGACGCTTTTGCGGGTCAGGCGCTGGTGGTGACGAACGGTCAGCCGCGCACTATCGCTGAGCTGCTCGGTGGTTTCTGTGAGGCGGTGGGCGTTCCTGCCCCGCGTTTCTCGGTTCCGGCGAAGGTTGCGGCTCTGGCGGGTAAGGTCATTGAGCGCGTGTGGGAGCGTCTGCCGAAGAACGTGACCGCAGGCGATGAGCCGCCGATGACAGAGTTCCTTGCCGAGCAGCTGTCGACCGCGCACTGGTTTGATCAGCGCCGCACCCGCGAGCTTCTGCAGTGGGAGCCCTCGGTGTCGATTGAGGAAGGCTACGAGCGTCTGGGCTTGTTCTACGGCGACAGGTACAAGCGATAGGTACAGCCGCGGCTAGCATTGGTTACCTCGGGTAGTTTTATATACTACCTTCTTCAAGCTTCCGAAGTAGATCCAACACCGCCTCGGTGCTTATCACCATGAGTTTCGGGTACCCGTCTCCATCACTTACCGCGCTGAACCCGTAGCGCCCTTCGTAGTACTTTTCGAGTTCCTCGTTCCGCACGTGTAAGCAAAGGAAGCGGCTTCCAGAGATAGCAACCACATCACGATATTTACGGAAGACCTCCAGCATGAGCAATTCCCCCATGCCTTTACCTTGACCCTCAGTACGTAGGGCGAATTTTCCTAAAAGGTGTGCGGGATGGGTCTGGCTCGGCTCAATGCCAGAGCGCAGACGCTTCGTGAGGGACCCACCTGTAATCTGGTAACCACTTAGCGTAAAGTATCCAATCACGTCCTCCGGATCATCTGCGTCCCCCATGATCCATACGACGCTCCGGTGGAGTTTCTGGTACTCCCGAGCTTTGGTTTGCAACCAGTCGCCTAATTCAGTGCCTTCTCCCGAGCTCGTGGTAGTCTCAAAAAATTCCAGGTAGTGTTCCTCGTCAAGCTTTCTAACGGAGTAGTTCATGACGCTCGTCGTTAGTTAACTCGCGCCATGAGACGCTCAAAGAAGGGGGCGTGAGCGACGACAGGAACGGCTTCTAGATGTGCCCATTCACTCTCGGTAAGACGTTCAACGAGAGGATCAGGTAGCTGGGCACGCAGAGCTTCAGGAATATCGCGCTTCAAGGCAAAGTAATCAATAATATCCGTTGCTTCCAGAGGAGCACGTCGGGAGCCCTCACGTCGGGAATCCCAAGCGTCCCGCCAAACCTGCTCTTCATGAGTCATATCGACTAGCTCCCAACGCGAAAATTTACCGTAGTACCCCCAAACGGCTTCAATAATCTGAATGTAGTAGGGATCTTCAGGCTGAGGCTCGTCCTCCAAAAGTTCCCGACCCAGCTCTAAGACATCGCGGTCAACATCGAGCCGACGAGCGTGAGCGGTCAGCAACTCACCCACCACGGGTCCCTTGGGCATTGCGTAGAAAGACTGCTCGAAAAGCCGTGAACCGGTCAGGTGAGCGTACCATCCGTAGGTGTAGAAGACCAGCTTCTGCAGGGTGAGCGTCGGCAGGCTCTCCTGTCCGGAGACCTTTAGAATGTCGAGTGAGACATCAAAAACAGAGCGCATGGTTTTCACATCCTTTCGGGGCTGAAGTTCAAAAATATTAGAGAATCTGGGCTGTATGCTCTGCCAGCCGTCCGTTTATATTTAGCGTACACCAATTAATATTTTGGTGTATATGTACTCGTCGTTTCCATATCGTCCGTCTTAGAAAGGACTATCGGACGTGCAGGGTTAGCGAGAACGCGGCGCCCGCTGGCAGTGCGGGCAACGGTAGGACGAACGGTTCTGGAACGGCTCGCGCACGATCAGGGAGGTGCGGCCCGCCTCCGCGCAACGGTGGCAGGGTTCCCCGGCACGACCGTAGGCGTTCAGCGAGCGCTCAAAGTAGCCCGATTCGCCGAGCACGTTCACGTACAGGGCGTCGAAGCTCGTGCCGCCAGCCGCGAGGGACTCGCGCAGCACCTGGGTGACCGCCTCGAGCAGTTCGCGGGTCTGGGCGGCGCTCAGGGTGCGTGCGGGCTTCGCGTAGTGTAGTCGCGCACGCCACAGCGCCTCGTCGGCGTAGATATTGCCCACCCCGGAGATGACCGACTGGTCCAGCAGAACCTTCTTAATGCCGCTGGAGGTGCGCAGGAACTTACGGCGCACCGCCGCGGGGTCGAAGAATTCGTCCAGCGGGTCGCGGGCAATATGCTTGACCGCCTCGGGTACAAGAAAACGCTCAGGTACTTCGCTCTGCCCCAATTCACCGGGCGCTGTTTCATCCGCCGTAGCGGGTACGTCCGGCACGAGCGGGCTGAGGAACATGCCACCGAAGATGCGCTGGTCCACGAAGAGCAAGCGCTGCCCGGTGCTTGCCCGGTTGGCGCTCGCCGTACTCTCCGAATTTCCAGCCGGTCCTAGCTCAAGCGCCACGCGCAGGTGCCGCGGCTGCCCATCAAACGCCGCACGAGCCTTAGATTCACTGTCCATATCGCCGCCCGGCTCATCGCGCACGAGCAGCTGACCGCTCATGCCCAGATGCACCACGAGCGCCTCGTCGGCAAGCGTGCCGTCCGCCTCGCTCAGGGTCAGCCACAGGTACTTGCCGCGGCGGTAGGCGCCGCGCAACGTCCTGCCGGTGAGTGCCGCCTCAAAGTGGGCGGGACCGGGCAGATGCCTGCGCAGCGAACGGGCATCGACCACGCGCACCGCCCGCACGGGGCGGCCCAGCGAATGGTCGGCGATGCCTGCGCGGACGGTTTCTACCTCGGGCAGTTCGGGCATGAATTACTCCCCTCAACGGGATTGCAGTATCAAGAGCCCCGCAGAGTTAGCAGACCTGCAGGATGATTGAATGAGCCTAAACCAGAACGCGGTACGCCTGCTCAGCGGCAAGACGCTCCGCCTCCTTCTTACTCGGGCCCACACCGGTACCGGTCTGCTGATTCGCCACAATAGCGACCGCAGTGTACACGCGCGCGTGATCGGGGCCCTCGCCGGTGACCTCATAGCGCACGTCTCCCCAACCGCGGGCGGTGGCGAGGTTCAGCAGCTCGGTCTTCCAGTCGCGTCCAGAGTTCAGGACCTTCTCATCATCGAGCAGCGGCGCAATCAGGCGCAGCACCAAGTCACGAGCCGCCTCGCGACCGCACTCCAGGTAGGTCAGGCCGAAAATCGCCTCCATGGTGTCGGCAAGGATCGAGTCCTTATCGGCGCCGCCGGTGTGAATCTCGCCCTTACCGAGCAGGATGTACCGGCCCAAATCCAGGTCGCGCGCCACCTTCGCCAACGCCACCGTAGACACCACCACGTGGTGCAGCTTCACGAGCTCACCCTCGGGCAGGTCGGGGTAGCGTCGGTACACTTCTTCAGCAATTGCCAGGGAAAGCACCGAATCGCCCAGGAACTCCAGGCGCTCGTTATGCTCCACCCCGGGGTTCTCGAAGGCGTAGGAACGGTGCGTTAGGGATAGCAAAAACGTCTCGGCGTCGATATCGACCCCGAGACGTTTACGCAACTCCCTAGTATCAACACTAGGAAATTCAAACATAAGGATTCACCGCTTCTTAGGCGTCTGCAACCTTACGGCCCTTGTACTCCAGGAACAGGGCGTTGCCTGCAGCGTCGGTTACAACCTTTGCCTGGTGGGGCAGGCTGTAGGTCACGCGACCGTTTTCAACGGTCTTAACCAGCTGGGGCACGGATGCCTTCCACTGGGAACGGCGTGCGCGGGTGTTAGCGCGGGACATCTTGCGCTTGGGAACAGCCACAGCTATCTCACAATCTCTAGTAACAACAATTTAGTTTTCGGTATCTGCACCGAGCAGGCCCTGTAGGGCCGACCAGCGCGGATCCAACACCTCGTGATGATGCCCGGGGTCATCCTCCAGGCGCGCACCGCAATCGGCGCACAGACCCTGGCAGGTGTCCCTGCAAACAGGCTGGAACGGCAGTTGAAGGATTACTGCGTCCCGCAGAGCCGGTTCAAGGTCGATGGAATCATCCTCAACGGCGTACTGCTCATCTACTTCATCTTCGGGGCCGCCAGCCGGGGCCTTCTCAAAGACGAAAAGCTCTTGAATATTGGCCGACATCTCGTAATCAATCGGATCCAAGCAAAGGCTACACTCGCCGTGTACATCCACAACAACGGAGCCGGTTACTAGGATACCATCAACAACAGACTCCATACGAATATCGAGGTCAATATCCGAACCCTCTTCCACGCCGATGAGCGTGTTACCCAGGTCTGCCGGTGCGGGCAGAACCTCAGTGAGAGTTTCCATGGTGCCGGGGCGGTGAATCAGGTTAGTGACTGATACAACCAGCGGCGATGCGTCTGCACGTGAAATGGCGTTTCTCCTTACGAAATGTATAAACCAAAGTCCCATTTTAGGGGTCATTCGCACCGTTAATCAAGATTAAGCGCCTTTTAAATCTCTTTAAGTGGCGCTCACCTCTTAAATATCCCCTTAAGGAGGCGCCGCGCGGCACTTAATCGGTCGGTCGAGGCCACTGCAGGGGTAGTTAAGCGCCCGGTCGGCGGTGCGGGTTGCCCAGTCAGTGGCAGTTTGCCTTGCCTGTTGAGTGTGTCAGGCATGCCGGGCGTGTCGGGTGGGTGCACACACGGGTTGCCCGGGTTGATGAGGCGCTTTATGCGTTTTTCAGCGCGCGGGCGACCGCCTCCGGCACGAAGGGAGTCACGTCACCACCCAGCGACGCCACCTCACGAATAATCGTGGACGACACCGCACCGTAGCGGTCCTCACCCGCCAAGAACACCGTCTCAACCTGCGCCAGGTGACGGTTCATGCTCGCCATCGGAGCCTCATAGCTGTAGTCCGTCGCCGAACGCAGGCCCTTCACCAGCACCTTCGCGCCACGCTCTGCCGCGTACTCGGCAAGCAGCACACCCGGCGGAATCGGCTCCACGCTCACACCCTCAATGCCTAGCTCCTGCAGGGACTCACGCACCAGCTGCACGCGCTCCTCCAGGGAGAAACGGTACTTCTTGGAGCTATTGTGCGCCACGCCCACAATCACCTCATCAAAGAGCTGAGCGGCGCGGGCAATGATTTCCAGGTGGCCGTGGTGTACGGGGTCAAAAGATCCGGGGCAGAGGGCAATCATGGCGGTCCCTTCACGAATAAATATCAGACGTTGGAATGCGTAGATGCGGGCGAATTTAGGATGCGGGATAGCGGCACGCGGGCGAGCGCAGGCTGAGGCGGAAAGATGAGGCAGAAAGGCTAGGGGCGCGGTGAGATGAGGCGGCGGTCTTAAGCTGCGAGCTCTTCAGCGTCCTCGCCGGATTCGTTGCCGGGCTCATCGCTGGATTCGTTGCCCGCCTGTTCCTCCACCTCGTCAGGCTCCACATAGTAGAGAACCGTCTCGCCGTGCTGACGGGTCGAAAAACAGTACAGGCCCTCGCCCCACACCGGCTCCGCATCGCGCGAAGAACGCTCCACCACGACCACGGCACCTTCGGCAAGCTTGGGGGTGAGCGCCTCCAGTAGCTCGGTGACCTGCTCGTTCGGCATGGCGTAGGGCGGGTCAACAAACACTAGATCCCACGGACCGGAGGCGGACTTCACGTAGGTCAGCGCCTGCGACTGCTGCACGCGCGCCGCAGAACCGGCAGCGCTAGAAGATCCAGATCCGGTGCGGCCCATCGCCTTCTCCACCGCGGCAACGTTCTTGCGAATCACCGCAACAGCCTTCGGGTAGGTGTCCAGCAGAGTCACGGAGGCCGCACCGCGCGAGAGCGCCTCACAGCCCAGCGCGCCCGAGCCGCCAAAGGCGTCCAGCACGCGGGCGCCACGAATAATGTCGTAGCTCTCCAGCTTGGAGAAGAGGGATTCCTTCACCCGGTCGGTGGTCGGGCGAGTATTATCCCCCGGAACCGAGGCAAGGCGAACGCCTCCGGCAGCGCCGGAAATAATACGGCTCATAGGGTCTCTCCTCTAACTAGTGCGGTGTGTTCAAGTCACGGTTTCAGCGGGTGGTGAGCAGGCGGCGGGCAGCGGGCTGGGCGGGCGGCGCGTTCTGCCTCGTTGGGCGCTTATCCCCTGCCGAGGAACGCCTCACGGTCAGCGTCCAGGGCGCGGTCAATCGTACGCGCCAGCGACGGATGCTTAGCCAGCGTCGGGTCCTTCTCCACCACCGAGCGGGCATCCTCACGGGCACGCTCAATAATGTCAGCATCGGCAAGCGCCCGCAAGAACCGCAGGGTGCTCTTCGAGCCCGATTGTGCAGCACCCAGAATATCACCCTCGCGGCGCTGCGCCAGGTCGATGCGGGAGAGCTCAAAGCCGTCCGTGGTGGAGGCGACCGCATCCAGGCGCTCGCGGGACACGCCGCCCTCCTCCTGGCGGGTCACCAGCAGGCAGGTGCCCGCGTAGCCGCCGCGGCCCACACGACCGCGCAGCTGGTGCAGGCCCGAGATACCGAAGCGGTCGGCGTCCATGATGATCATGAGCGTGGCGTTCGGGACGTTCACGCCCACCTCAATGACGGTGGTGCTAATCAGCAGGTCAATTTCGCCGCGCTCGAAAGCGGTCATGACGGCGGTCTTCTCCACCGGGTCCATGCGGCCGTGCAGGGTGTCGATACGCACGCCGACGAGGGCGTCCTCAGCGCTCAGGTAGGAGTACATTGAGGCGACCGAGGTCAGCTGAACCTTGCCGTCGCTGCTGGCGTTACCTCCCTGGCCGAAATAGCCCTGGGCCGAGTTGCCCGCGCCGGTTCCAGCACCGTTCAGACTGGATGCGCCAAAGAACGCGGCGCCCTCCTCCAGGCTGTCGCCTTCCTCCCCAATTTTGGGTACGACAACATACACCTGGTGGCCCGCGTCGATTTCTTCGCGGGCGCGCCTCCACAGCCGGGACGCCCAGGCGGGCTTCTCGGCGAGGGGCACCACGTGTGTTGAGATTTTCTGGCGGCCAGCGGGCAGGGTGTCGAGTACGGACACATCCAGGTCACCGAACACGGTCATGGCGACGGTACGCGGAATGGGCGTTGCTGTCATGACCAGGCGGTGCGGCAGGGCGCCGTCGGTGCCGCGCAGGCCGTCGCGCTGCTCCACGCCGAAGCGGTGCTGTTCGTCCACGACGACCAGACCCAAATCGTGGAAGCTCACCTCATCGGAGAGCAGGGCGTGGGTGCCAATCACGATCTGGGCGGTGCCGTCGGCGAGCTCCTGCAGTACCTTACGCTTGGCGCGGGTACCCATGGAGGCGGTCAGCAGGCGCACGCGCACACGGCCGGGTTCCTCCCCGCTCCCCGCGGAAGTTCCCGCAGCAGAAACCTCGGCAGAACCGTCGGCTGAATCGTCAGCGTCTGAGTCTTCGGGCGCCGCCATATCCCCCAGGATATCCAGCACCGAACGCAAATGCTGCTCGGCGAGCACCTCGGTCGGGGCGAGCATCGCGGACTGGCCGCCCGCATCGGCAACCTGCAGCATGGCGCGCAGAGCCACCACGGTCTTACCGGAACCCACATCACCCTGCAGCAGGCGGTTCATGGGCGATTCGCTCGACAGATCCGCGGCAATCTCAGCGCCCACCTTCTGCTGCCCCTCGGTCAGCTCGTAGGGCAGAACCTCCAGCAGCTGATCGGCGAGGCCGCCCTCCACGGCGGGGCGCGGCTGGGTCAGGTGCGCCGCACGCACCGAACGCAGGCGGGCGAGCGCACTCTGCAGCACGAACGCCTCGCGGTAACGCATCTGCGCCTGCGCGGCACGCCAGGTGTCCTCCGAGTCGGGGGTGTGCAGGCCGCGGTACGTCCACTCCAGCGAGGGCACCTTGCGGGCGCGACGAATCGTGTAGGGTACCGGATCTTCGAGCTCTTTGAGCGGCACCTTTTCGAGCAGCTGCGCCATGTAGCCGCTAATGCGGTCGGTGGGCAGCTTCACAGGGGCACGGTAGACGGGCACGGGGGCGGTGGCGGCGTCGGTGACGTCCGCGCCGGAGGCGTCCTTCGAGAGCAGGGCGTAGTGGGGGTTGGTGAGGGTGTATTCGCCGCGGTAGATGCCGACCCTGCCGGAGAACATCATGGTTTCGCCCTCGCGGATTTCGCGGGCGGCGGTCCAGGCGTTGAAAAAGGAGAGCTTCATCTGCGAGCCGATGATCGCGCCGGGGTTCGTCGTGCTGGGTGCGGGCACGCCAAAGAGGCCTCCCTGGGCGAAGCTATCCTGCGCGAAACTGTCCTGACCAAACGAATCTTGGCCGTAGCTGTCTGCGTAGCCGCTATAGGAGGCGGGTTGCGCTCCCCTGCCCTGTGCCGGGTTGTGTGTGGATTGCGCGAGCGCGTTGATGCGCGGGTTGTGCATCCCGGTCGCCTGCCAGATCTGCGCGGGGGCGCCGGATACTCTAGACGCGCCAGATGCGCCGGGGCGGTTAGCGCGCCCGGGCACCACGGATACAGGGCCACCAGCGTTGAGGCCAGCAGCACCAAAACCAGCGGCGCCAAAACCGGCGGGCGCATCCTGCCCGGTGGCATCGGAGAGCCGGTCGGTGATGATCACTTCCGTGATTTTGCCGCGGCGCGCCGCCATGGTTCGGGTACTCACGTGCACCACGCGGGCGATGATGGTAACGTCCTGACCCTCAACGAGTTCGGCGAAGGAGCTGAGCTCACCGCGCGGCAGGTACTTGCGCGGGAAGTAATCGAGCATCTGCCCGACGGTGTGCAGGTCAAGGTGCGTGGAGATTGCCTTGGCACTGGGCGCGGGAAGGTACTTTTTGAGCGGCGCATTTTCGATGCGGTCTTCGGAGGCGTAGCGCGCCAGGGCGCGGCTCTTAGCCTCCGCGGCGGCTGATGCGGGTTTATCAGCCGCGACTTTCTCGGCAGCAACCTTCTCAGTAGTTGCCTTCTTCGCGGAAGCCTTCTGTACAGGTTCCTTCTGTGCGGGAGCCTTCTTCACCGGGGCTTTCGGCGCGGGCATTGCCTTCTGGTCAGCGCTTTTCGGCGTGGCGGTTTTCGGCGCGGCGGCCTTGGAATCAGCTACCTTCGTCACCGAGGCTTTGGAAGCGGGCGCTTTCTGCGCAGGAGTCTTGGAGTCTGCTACCTTCTTCGCCTGGGTTTTCGGTGCGGGCGTTGCCTTCTTCTCTGCGGTTTTCCGGGTAGCGTTCTTCTTCGGCGCAGGCTTCTGCTCGACCTCCTCGCTCGCTTTCGTGACCTTCTGCGGGCGCGCCGAAGTAGCCCGCGCGGCAGTTTCGCTCTCCTGCGGGCTCGGTTTGTTCTGAGCTAGTTCCTTCTGGGCAGGTTCCTTCTGAACTGTTTTCTTCTGAGTCGGATTCTTCCGCGCGGGCGCTTTCCGGGCAGGTTCCTCCGGCTGAGTTGCCTGCCGTGCCGCCAACGCAATATCGACCAGCTCGTAGATAGCGTCGTCAGTCATGGTGTGCGCGGCGGGACCCAGCGAATGTTTGAGCGTCTTGAGCGCCTTACGGTAGGGTGCGCTGGCGCGCTGTGCCGCGCGTTCGCTCAGCTCAGCGCGGCTCACCTCGCCTCGGGCGTAGGCGGCAAGATCACGCACGGTCAGCTCGGCGGTGGTGCGGAGCTGCTCATCGCTCAGTAGCGGCGCATCTTTTGTCCCCTGCTGAGCTCGGGTCGCAGAATCAGTACGGGCAGGCTCGACAACCGTTGAATCTACGGGCTCACCCTGCGCTGCCTCAACCTTCGCAGGCTTGGTCTGCGAAGCCTTGCTCTTCGTAGCCTCAGCCGTTGCACTTTTAGCCGACGCAGCTTTGACCGGCGCACTCTTGTTAGGCGCAGGCTCAGGAAGCCCCAAGTCCAGGGCTTCCTGCTGCGGGTTTACGGATCGTCGGGCGGGACTCATGCGCCGCCCTCCGCACCGCACGCGTGGTCGGCGTGGTGGCCGTCCACCAGGGAGGAAATACGCTCATCCGACCACTGACCGTAACCCATAATCAGCTCGCGGGCGGGGTCAATGTCGGGAACGTGCACGTGCAGCGCCCAGAGTCCAGCCGCCATATCCAGGGGCGTAATGAGCAGACTGTCGCCCATAGCTTCAAGTTCGGGGCGCAACTGCGCCAGAGCGAGGGGCTCACAGGTCAGCGTGCCCATGAGCTCCCAGCCGCTCTGCCCCGCATGTTCTGCGTGCTCACCTTCTACGTGCTCAGCGGGTTCAGAGCCCACCCGCGCCGCATCCGCAGCTGAGGGCGCACGGAGCATGGATTCCACCTGCGCCCCGTTCAGGGTTGCCCCCTCCCAGCGCGGGTTGGAGTGCACCACGGCAAGGTAGAAGCCGAGCGCACCGGCATCCACAAAACCGGCAAGCTCGGGTGAGGGCGGGAACTGCGCGGTACGTTCCAGGGCGGCACGCATCAGCGCACGTCGACGCTCTTTCAGTGCCTCGTCAGCGGCTTCTGCGTCCTGTAATGCATCGTAGTGTGCGTCCAGGCGGGCGAGCTCCACCATGACCGACAGCATCGTGGAGGGCACCATCTGCTCCCCCACGCTGGCGCGAATACGCTCAGCCGCGAACGCCATCGCGCGCGCCTCCGCGTGGGCGTACTCCAGCTTCACTTCGCGGTGCTTCGGCAGGGAACCGCCAGCCATAACGCGCTCGTAGTCTGCTTCCAGGGCGCGCACGAGCGGCAGCTCATCGGCTGCGTCGTCGAGCTCCCGAGCGAGGTTTCCGGGCAGGAACCAGTAGCTACGCACCGCCTCCAGCGCCCAGGCGCAGAGCAGTGTACCCGAGTTGCCGCGCGCCACGCGGGATGCGCGCATAATCGCGTGCTCGTAGATACCACCCAGCTGAATCCACAGGTGGGCGAGGGTTTCGGAGGCGCCCGCCGCCTCGGGTGCGTACGTACCCTCCCCGCCAGGATTTTCGCTAGCGGGAAGAACCTCACCGGGCTGAACCTCACCGGGCAGAACCTGCTCCATGCCCCGCTCAAACTCTTCAGTCAGGGTCAGCAGGGTGTGGGCGATATTGGAGCCGGTGTCCTTATCGGGCACGGGGAACCCGTTGAGCTCGTTGAGCGCCTCACGGTAGCGTTCGATGGTGGCGCGGGCGGCGGTGGACCACGCTACGCCGAAGCGGTAGGCGCGCACGCAGGCGCGGCGGTAAATCTCGCGCTCTTCGGTGCGCTGGTTCTGTTCTGCGTTCACGCTACCCTCCCTATCAGTTTCGCGTGGTTCTCGGCTAGTTCCCGACTGATTTCCCGGTCATTTCCCGACCGATTTCTCGGCTAGTTCCCAACTGATGTCTCAGCGCCCGCGGCACGGGCAGAATCCAGCCTATTTCGTACTTCTATTCTAAGCAATTTCGGTTAAATGTACGGTATTGCCCGCCGCCCATCCCGCGGAATGAAAGCACGGACGGAACACAAACCGCCCGCATCTCGCGGCGCCCGGTGACTTGCGGTACTAGGTGACTTGCGGTAATAGGTCAAGCTTCTACGCGGACGCTCCGTAGTGTTCCCAGCCCATGCCATCCAGGGAGCGGCCGTCCATCACGACCGCCGCGCCGGTCACCGCATTGTGGCGGCGTTCGGCACCATAGAGCTCGGCGCTCAGACCGCGCTCCGGGGCGTCCGCCACGCAGGTTCCCAGGGGCACAAACTCTTCGGGTACCTCACCGGGGAAGGTCGCCAGCAGGCCGTGGTCTTCTCCGCCAACCAGCACGAAGGTGCGCGCCAGGGATGCGGGGCTCTCCCCCGCCTCGTTGCGCTCGCCAATCGCCAACAGCAGGCGCGCCAGCGGTAGCAGCGGCTCGGCGAACGCATCCACGGCGGCGCGGTCGAGGCGCATCTGCACCCCGGAGGCAGCGGCGACTCGTCCAGCGTCCTTGACGAGTCCGTCGGAAAGATCCAGCATGGAGCTTGCCTTATACTGGCGCGCCACCTCACCGGCGGGGATGGGGCTGACCGGGTGGTGCTGCGAGTCGACGGCGCGCTCGCAGACCGCGAGCATCTGCGCGGCCTCTTCGGGGGTGAGGGTGCGGGCAAGCTCGATGAGCCCTTCGGGAAGAGCGCCGGCGGGAAGAGCACCAGCACCTTCCGGTTGCTGCCGGGCCCACGCCCGGCTCACCGCACCCTGCGCCGCCTCAGCATCATGACCTGCGGCAACGGCACGCAACAGTGCCGTGGCGGGCAGGGAGAGCGGGTTGAGTAGCAAGCGCAGGCCGGCATCGGACCAGGCGGTACGTCCCGCCAGGGCGATGGTGTCGCCGGGGCGTGCGCCGGAGCGTAGCACGGCGCGGTCCGTGTAGCCGAGGGCGGTGACGGTCACCGACATTTCGGTGGAGTCGCCAATATCGCCGCCGCCAATCACGCATTCGATGGCTCCGCAGGCGTTGATTCCGTCCACAATGCCGTGGGCAAAGCCGTCAATCCAGCCGTAAGGAGTGCTACCGGGCAGGCTCAAGGAGATGAAGAGGCTCGCCGGGCGTGCACCCATGGCGGCAACGTCGGCAAGGTTCTGGGTCGCGGCTTTGCGCCCCACATCGTAGCCGCTACTGCGGGCGGGTTCCAGAATGAACTCGCCGGCCTCACCCGCACGTGCGATACCGCCGGGCCACAGGTTCATGAAGTCCTGGTCCTCAACGAGAGTGTCGGTGGTGACCACGGTACGCTGACCGGGCGCGGGCGCGGCGAGGACGGCACAGTCGTCACCGGGACCCACATCGAGGGGCTCAATGTGCCCCGCCTGGCGTGCCGTAGCGGCAACCTGCTCATTGTGGGCGTTGATAATCGGCATGAAAGCGCGCAGAACGCGGGACTCCCCCAGCTTTGAGAGAGGTGTCTCTCGCATGGGGTTGTCCCGCGTTTCGCTAAAAGTCTGAGGATTCACATCCTCTATTATCGCGTATTCTTACGCGTTATGTTCGCCTTATGCTCCGCGGCTGAAGTAGCGGATCGCCAGAGCAATCAGCACCAGACCGATGAGCGAGAAGAGAATCAGCGGTGCAATGCCGGAAAGTCCGGAATCGTCCGCATCCGCATTCTTCACGGCCTGTTCCTGAGCGGCGTTCGCGCCGTCAGCCTTTGTCACACTCTTTGCGGAGCGGCTGGCGCTAGCCGAGGTGGAGGAGCTGGGCGACTTCGAAGCCGATACCGAGCTTGAGGAGCTCGAGGGGCTTGCCTCCTGGGAGTGGTCCTCGTCGGTCTTATTGCGTGAGAGGTATCCAGCAACCCAGTCTGCCGCACCCGGGATGGAGTCATTCGAGCCGTTATTGGCTGCGATTCGTCCGAGGGTGGTGCCGCCAGAACGCAACGGATCGTCTTCATTGTCATCAAGCCTGTCATTCGGTGCCTTGGCGCTCGGTGAAGAGCTTGAAGATCCCGAAGAGGAGCTTGAGGACTCAGAGGAGCCACCCGGTCGCGGAAGCTCGATGGAGATGACGACATCTTCCCCTGAGGTTTCCTGACGGTTTCCAGGGACGGTCACCGGGTTGTTCGCCGGAGGAATCGGGGCAACAGGCTCAGTCTCAATCGGGGTAACGATCTTGGCGTCTGAGCTGTCCTTGGTGTCCTCTACCGGAGCTACGGGAACTACCGGAATCACGGGGATTTCTGCATCCTTAGTGGGTTCCTTGGAGGGTTCCTGAGTCGGCGCGGGCACTACCGGAGCCTGAGTCGGCTCCTCGGAGGGTGCTTCACTCGGTTCCTTGCTCGGCTCCTGAGTCGGCTCGGGAGTTACATCCTTGGTCGGCTCGGGAGTGGGCTCCGGATTCGGTTCCGGGGTTACGTCCTTAGTCGGCTCGGGTGTGGGTTCCGGAGTAGGCTCCGGTTCCGGGGTTGGCTCAGGAGTGGGCTCCGGGGTCGGTTCAGGAGTAGGTTCAGGAGTCGGATCCTGAGTAGGTTCCGGAGTCGGTTCGGGGGTTACATCCTTGGTCGGCTCAGGGGTAGGCTCTACCGTAGGCGCCGGGGTCGGATCCTGAGTGGGTTCCGGAGTAGGTTCGGGGGTTACATCCTTGGTCGGCTCAGGGGTAGGCTCCGGAGTATGCTCAGCCGTAGGCGCCGGGGTCGGATCCTGAGTCGGTTCAGGGGTTACATCCTTAGTGGGCTCAGCGGTAGGCTCCGCGGTGGGAGCTGCGCTGGGCTCGGCAGTGGGCTGCGCAGTAACATCCGGAGTGGGCGTCGCATCCTTAGAGGGCTCTACGCTAGGACTCGCCGTAGCGGTAGCACTCGCAGAAGCGGAAGGCTCGGCAGTGGGCTGCGCAGTAACATCCGGAGTGGGCGTCGCGTCCGGAGTAGGAGTAGCGCTCGCAGAAGGTTCAGCACTGGCGGTGGGCTGAGCACTCGAAGAAGCGCTAGGCTGAGCGGTGGGCTCTGCCTGCGCGTTGTCAGTCTTATTGTCTCCCTGGGCGGTGGGCCATGCGCTTACGGTAGCAAGCGTGGGTACTGCCGCCTGAGAGGAAGATGCCGCGGTCGCGGCGGGGTCCAGGGTTTGGCCTGCGGTGCCGACAGGGTTCGGCGGAAGCTGTGACGCTGCCTCCTGCACATTTTGAGCAAATGAGGCTACGTATGGGCTTCCGGAAGCAACCAGTGCTGTCGCCAGACTCGCAGAGACCACCTTACGGTTTCGTTTTCCCAAAGGTTGTCCTTGACTTTCTGATACGTTGTGAGTGAATAGATACCCAATCGCTAGGGTAGATTGGATATGCCTTCGTCTATTCTACCGAATCGGCTTTTTCTTCATTACTCATTTTAGCGCTTTCATACCAATCTTTGAGCTTCACGATGTGCAAAGACTATCAACAACACCTTTTCATCACCCAGAAGCATCATTTCATGCACTTATGAGCAGAATTACGTTTCACCTTATCAACACCGCTTTAAAACTTGCACTCCCCCATTCAAGTAGCTCTAAGGCAGGTGCAAGTGATTTTTCTCATGAGTGAATCTAGAGCGATTCTCATCAGCATATCTGCGGAAAATACGTACCAATTCCCCGTTTTCCCCAGCGATCAACTTACCAGCCGCGCAAAAAAGCGCCCCGGTACAGACTCTCAAGAATCCGCACCGAGGCGCCTTACAGCAGGGACTACTCCCCCACTGCTACGTATTCAAAAACTAGCGCAGACCTAAGACCTAGCGCAGACCCAGGGGGCGTTCCATCGCCAGGGTCAGCAGCTCGCTAATCAGATCGGTGTAGGAAATACCGGTGTTCTCCCACATGGTCTTGTACATCGAAATCGGGGTGAAGCCGGGCATGGTGTTCACCTCGTTGATGACCAGGCGGCCATCCTCGGTGTAGAAGAAGTCCGCGCGAGACAGACCCTCGCCATCCAACGCCAGGAACGCCTTCACAGCCAGCTCGCGCAGACGATCCTGCACATCCTGCGGCAGGTTCGCCGGGCACACGGTCACAGCGGAAGACTCAGAAACATACTTCGCCTCAAAGTCGTAGAAGCCGTGGTCCTCATCCACAACCTCAATCTCGCCGGGGTAGGATGCGCGGGGCATCTCGCCGTGGTGGCCGTCGAGCACAGCGCACTCAATTTCGCGGCCCACAATACCGGCCTCAATAATGATCTTCGGGTCGTGGCGGCGCGCCTCTTCAATCGCGGGCACGAGCTCCTCCACCGAATCCACCTTGGTAATGCCGAAGGAAGAACCTGCGCGGGTCGGCTTCACGAACATGGGGAAGCCCAGCTTCAGCACGCGCTCCAGAATCTGCTCGCGGTCCTCGTGCTCCCACTGGCGGTTGGTGACGACCTCGTAGGGGCCGACCTCCAGGCCAGCGGACTCGAAAGCAACCTTCATGAAGTGCTTGTCCATACCCACAGCGGATGCGGTCACGCCGCAACCCACATAGTGCAGGTCAGCCATTTCCAGCAGACCCTGCACGGTGCCGTCCTCGCCGAAGGGGCCGTGCAGCAGCGGGAACACAACGTCCACCGGCGCGGTGCGGGTAACGTTACCCTCAGCATCCACCAGGGTCAGGCGGGAATCGCCGGCACCCATCGGCAGGAACACCTGCTGGGTACCCTCGGGGAACTCTGCGGTACCGCGAGTGCCAGCGGTCAGCTCGGCGAGCTGCTGCTCATCGGTCAGGTACCAGCGGCCGTCACGGGTAATACCGATAGTGATGACGTCGTAGGCGGTGCGGTCAATAGCGCCCAGAACGCCGGCAGCGGTAATGAGCGAAATCGGGTGCTCGGAGGAGCGGCCACCGCACAGCAGGGCGACGGTCTTCTTCTCGGTCATATATTTCTCCTAGTCAATGTTCCCCTACCCTCAGGTCCGGAAGGTGGAACGGCAATGCGTCAATAATCCTAACGCACGAATACCGTCGCGGTCACTGATACGTTTCTCACGCACCGGCTCTTCGCAACGGTATCCGTCCTTGGATGTTTACATTCAATCTTCTTCTAGTATGTCCTGGCACACAACCCGAATCAAGAGGGTGCCCGCACACCAGAAAGCTTCAAAACCTAGTGGCCCTCATGCTTGAGGCGACGGCCCAGCAGCTGAGGCGCCAAATCCTCAATGCCGATACGGCCCGAAAGCACAGCCACCACAGCCTCAACAATGGGCATCTCCACGCCGTGACGACGAGCCAACTCAGCCACCACCGGCGCCGACTTAATCGACTCAGCAGTCTGGCTCATGTGCTCATGCAGGCGGTCAGGCGTAATACCCTGCGCCAGCAGACGGCCCGCCGTGTGGTTACGAGACAGCGGCGAAGAGCAGGTCGCAATCAAGTCGCCCATACCGGCAAGACCGCTCATCGTCGCAGCCTCGCCGCCCAACGCCATCGCCAGACGGGTAATCTCCGCCAGGCCGCGAGTCATAATGGACGCCTTCGAGTTATCACCGTAATTGCGGCCCTCGCAAATACCCACGCAAAGCGCAATCACGTTCTTTACCAGGCCGCCAATTTCGGTACCCACCACATCCGTGTTGGTGTACGGGCGGAAGTACGTGCACGCAATCGCGTGAGCAACAACCTCAGCCACCGGCAGGGTACGAGCCGCAACCACGGAGGCGGTAGGCTCCTCCCCCATGATTTCCTTCGCCAGGTTCGGGCCCGACAGCACGCACACGCGGTGCGGAATATGGCCAATCGCGCGCACATCAGCACCGCGCAGAGCCATAGCCTCTTCCAGCTCCTCGGTAATGACCTGCGACATGCGCAGACCCGTACCGGTCTCCAGGCCCTTCGCCAAAGACACCAGCATGGCATTCGGCTCAATATAGCGGGCGAAGCTCTGCAACTGCGAACGCAGAACCTGCGCGGGCAAGGCAAGAACCACAATATCGGCGCCGGTCAGCGCCGCGGGGGCATCCGCCGTGAAGCGCATGTTGTCCGGCAGCTTCATTCCCGGAAAATAGCGGGCGTTCTCGCGAGTGCGCTCGCACTCAGCCATCACCTGCTCATCACGACCGATGAGGGTCACGCGAGTGTCATCGCCGCGCTCGCGGGCAGCATCCGCCACGATCTTAGCGAAAGCGGTGCCCCAGCTACCGGCGCCGAGCACCGCAATAGACTGTACGGTTGCCGGAGGGGTAAATTCAGGGCTTGCTGCGGGGGTGCGTCCAAAGAAGGTCACGAAAACACCATCTTCCTTGTGAGGTCCTTGGATGAGGTCCTTGGGTGAACCCCCTAATAGGCGCCCGGTCGGGTACCTATCAGGGGCTCTCAATGGTTCCCAGCGGGAATACTACTTTTCGTCCGGTTCGCCGAGCGCGCCACCAACCGGACCGGAGGGAGTGCCGGGAGCTTCACGACGCTTAGTGCGCGGGTTCCAACGACCCTCAGGAGCCTTCTCGCCGCGGATCTTCTCCAGCTCGGCGGTAATAGCATCCAGCATGGCGTCGGTGACCACGCCCAATTCGGTGCGGGTGTGCTTAGCCTCGGGGCTGGCGTCCTCAACGAGGGAGGCAATGTCCAGTGCCTTACCGACCTTCACGCGGACGGTCTTGCGCGGGAACAGCGAAATCTTACGCTTCTCCTTGATGCGGCCGTCCTCGCCGGCCTCATCCACGTAACCGAGAATCTGCTCGTCACCCCAGTGCGCCACCGGGAAGACGGGCGCACCGGTCGCAAGAGCCAGACGAGCCGCGCCGGTACGCGCCTGCATGGGCCACAACTGCGGATCGTGGGTGGTGGTGCCCTCCGGGAAAATCACGACGGCACCGCCAGCCTCAACAATCTTGCGGGCAGTAATCAGGGACTTACGCGCATCCACCGAACCGCGAACCACAGGAATATGCGCGAGCTTGCGCATAATGTAGCCGAGCACGGGTGCGCGGAAGAGCGAATCCTTCGCCAAGAAGCGCGGCAGGGCGCCCTCAACGAAAGCAGGGAAAGCCACGGTCACCGGGTCAAGCTCGGTGGTGTGGTTAGCCACGATAATGTACCCGCCGCTCTTGGGCAGGTTCTCACGGCCGGTAACCTCAACGCGTGCGATGAGCTTGTACAGCCCGCGCGCAGCGTTACCGAGCACCTTGTACAGAGCGTCACCGGAGGCGGTGGGCTCAATCTCAGGCAGAGCCTGCTTTCCCTGCTGTCCGCTCACTAGTCCTGAACCTCAACTTCCTCGGGCTCAACAACGACGATTGCTGCATCGGGTTTGGGAGCCTTCGATGCCTTGCGTGCCAGCACCTCAAAGTTGGCACCCAGGCCCTTGAGCTTCTCCTCAAAGTTCTCGTAGCCGCGAGCAATCAGCTCAACACCACTCACGTGAGAGGTGCCCTTAGCCGCCAGAGCGGCAATGATGTGGGAGAAGCCGCCGCGCAGGTCCGGAACCTCAATGTCGGCACCGGTCAGCGGGGTGGGGCCAGAAATAATAGCGGAGTGGCCGTAGCCCTTACCCTCAAAACGGCAGGGTGCGCCGCCCACGCAGTCACGCATGACAACAATATCTGCGCCCATCTGCTTCAGGGCGTTGGTGAAGCCGAAACGCTCCTCGTACACGGTCTCGTGCACGATAGATGCGCCCTTAGCCTGGGTCAGCGCCACAACGAGGGGCTGCTGCCAGTCGGTCATGAAGCCGGGGTGCACATTGGTCTCAAAAACGATGGGCTTCAGCTGAGCACCGGGGGTGCGCTGAGCCGGGTGGGTGAAGCGGATGCCATCGGCGGTCACCTCGTACAGGCCGCCCATCTTGCGGAACTGGTTCAGGAACGCGGTCATATCCTTCTGAGCTGCGCCGCGCACGAAAATGTCGCCGCCGGTAGCCAGAGCCGCAGAAGCCCAAGAAGCGGACTCGTTGCGGTCGGGCAGGGATGCGTGATCGTAGCCGGTCAGCTCGTCCACGCCCTCAATAACGATGGTGCGGTCCTCGTTAATGAAGATGATGGCACCCATCTTCTGCAGAACAGCAATCAGGTCAATAATTTCGGGCTCAATCGCTGCGTTGCGCAGGACGGTCTTACCCTTAGCGCGCACACCGGTGAGCAGAACCTGCTCGGTAGCGCCCACGGAGGGGTAGTTCAGCACAATCTCTGCGCCCTTCAGACCCTCTTCGGGAACGATCAGGGTGGTGCCGGTTTCGTCGTCCTTCTCAACGACTGCGCCGAACTTGCGCAGTGCAGACATATGGTAGTCGATGGGGCGGTCACCGATCTTGCAACCACCCAGGTTGGGGATGCGTGCAGTACCGAGGGTGTGCAGCAGCGGGCCCACCATCAGAATCGGGATGCGGGAGTTACCGCCGAAGAGCTGAATCTCCTCTGCGTTCTTTGCAGCGGTGGTTGCATCCTGTGCGGGGTTGAGGGTCAGAACACCAGCTTCGCGGTCGTAGTCGACCTTTGCGCCGTGCAGCTCCACGAGGGTGGTAACGATTTCGACATCGCTCAGGTCAGGGACGTTACGCAGGGTCGAGGGGGTCGAACCGTGCAGTGCTGCGACCATCGCCTTGGGCACCAGGTTCTTGGCGCCTCGAACGTGGACCTCACCAACGAGCGGAGTGCCACCTTCAATGCGAAGCTTGCTGATGTTCTCAGTCATTAAAAATCCTTTGTGGAGTCGGCTGGTTTAGGCCGAACTTTAACAGTGTGCCGATACGCCGCGTTCTCATACGCTCATACGTGCCGTGCCCTCTGCCGGTAGCAGGGTGAAACGGGCGCATATATTCATCATTATTCTAAGCCCTGCGTAAAGGTGCTCCAAACGCCGAAGAGCCTTTGGAACTCGTGACTGAGATTTTGCTCTGTTGTATGTGTGATAAACCGCTCTGACCCCTCCAGATTCAGAGCTAGAAAAAACAAAAAGATACACAAACATTCACACTAATGCAAACATTTTCTGGTTCTTCACCGAAATTTGACGCCAGTTTCGTCTTTTTGACGCACGAATTTGAACTTAAGAGTAACCTCACCCCTACAATAACGTGCACACTCGTGCCCGCTGAACGGCGCCTCCACTCTCTAGGGGAGCCAACCGGCTCTCAACTGCGGCATCGGCGCCGGCATTGCCGTTACTCCATGCAGTACGGAGCCTCACGGCAGGGAACGGGCGTGTATTCACTGCATAAACCCTGCGATGACGCCCAACCACAACGGTTCGGCTTCCTGCTTCACTTCAACTTCAAAAATTCACCTCAACATCACCGTAAATATTCGAAAGTCAACTAAAAACCAGGGCACATCGCAACCAACCACAGGTTATTTCGCGGCTGCATCCGCGAAACAACCGGAGGACCCAATATGACACATCACAACACTGCATCACGCATTTCACGCCGCCGCCTCGTACAGGGTGCGGCATGGAGCGCCCCCGTTATCATCGCCAGCGCAACCGTCCCTGCATGGGCGGCAAGCGGCGAGCCCACCTGCTCCCCCGCCCTGACCCTCAAGCCGACCGCAACCGGCTTCGACGACAAGGCTGGTGCATACACCGAATGGCTCGTTCCCGAAGGCGTTGGACGAGTCCGCTTCGACCTCGTGGGAGGTGCCGGCGGTGCTGCTTCTTCCTTCACCCCCAGCTACCTGACCGACGTCACGAACGCATCCCTGGCTGGCGGCGGTGCCGGCGCGCAGCTCAGCGGCGTTCTGACGGTCAAGCCCGGCGATATCCTGCGCGTCTGGGCTGGTAACGGCGGCGTCGGCTCCGTAGCCGGCGCGCAGCCCGCATTCGGCGGCGAAGGCTACGCAGCCGGTGGTGACTCCACCGGCTCCAGCACCGCAACCGGCAGCGCGCAGACTGTCGGCACCAGTAGCGGCTACGTGTACGGTGCATCCGGCGGCGGCTCCTCCGCGGTCGAGCTCGTCCGCGACGGCGCAGTCACCGTCGTAGCCGTTGCGGGTGCAGGTGGCGGCGGCGCCCAGCTGGGCACCCTCACCACCCACCAGAGCCTCTTCGACACCCAGCCCAATGATCAGCTGAACCCGGCACTGCGCGTGGCACTGGACAGCCGCGACGCATCCACCACCGCAGGCGGTAGCGCAGGCGGTGACTTGGGCACCGATAACACCGGTCAGGGCGGCATGCTCATGGCAAGTCCCTACCAGGAATTCATGCCCCTGGACGAGGACGATAAGACCCTCGACATGCGTTTCGTGGTCACCGGCGGTACCGCTGGTCGCTCCGGCGCACCCGGCACCCTCGGTGAGGCACTGGCAGGCGTTCTCGACGAGAACAACGCGCTGAAGCTTCAGCCCATGTCCGAGGCCTGGTTCGAAGCGTACAGCTTCCCGCGCTACTACCTCTACGAGGGTGACTCCGTGCATGAGGGTGAGAAGGGCACCGGCGGTGCGGACGCTACCGGCTCCTACCGCGGTAAGGGCGGCTCAGGCGCTCTGCTCTCCCATACCTACGGCAGGCTTTCCATCACTTCCGTAGCATCCGGTGGTGGCGCCGGCTACGGTGGCGGCGGCGCAGGTCTGAACTTCTGGACTATCGGCGCATACTACGAGAGCGTTTTCGGCCGTCAGGTGCAGTTCGAGAGCGAAGGAAACATCTACTCGCTCAGCTCTCTGAGCAGCGGCGGCGGTGCAGGCGGCAGCTACATTAACCACGAGGTGGTTTCTGACTTCGCTCTTGCCACCGCGCAGAACGCCAACCCGACCGCGGGCGTGCGCTCCCCCGGTTCGGCGGCGCTGTACAGCTGCACCGAGAACGCAACCCTGAACACCCCCATCACTGAGGGCGCCTAAGCTCTAGGTATTGAAAATAAATGTGCCTCCCCGGAAGCTGATGCTCCGGGGAGGCGCATTTATATGTGTGCCAATTTATATGCGTGCCCAGAGGTTTTGGGTGCCGAGGTTCGGATGCAGAAAAGCTCGTAGGCGGCGACTGATTCAGTCGCCGCCTACGAGCTTTATATCTCTAGGTTTTAGAGCTCCTGGGTGCGGGGCATCCAGGAGGGGCGCTTCGCCTCGTACGCCTCAATAGCCTCGAGGTTCTGCAGAGTCAGACCAATGTCGTCCAGGCCCTCCATGAGGCGCCAACGCACATAGTCGTCAATCTCGAAGGGAACAACCAGCGCGCCCACGGTTACGGTCTTGGACTCCAGGTCAACGGTGATTTCGGTACCGGGCTCGTGCTCCAGTGCCTTCCAAATCAGCTCAATATCGTCCTGTGCAACCTGTGCGGTGACCAGGCCCTGCTTACCGGAGTTGCCGCGGAAAATATCGGCAAAACGAGCAGAAATAACGACCTTGAAACCGTAGTCGCGCAGCGCCCACACGGCGTGCTCACGGGAAGAACCGGTACCGAAGTCCGGACCCGCCACCAGCACGCTACCGTGCTTGTAGGGCTCCTGGTTCAGGACGAACTCGGGGTCCTTACGCCAGTTAGCGAAGAGGGCATCATCGAAGCCGGTCTTGGTCACTCGCTTGAGGTAGACGGCGGGAATGATCTGGTCGGTATCAACATTCGAAGAACGCAGCGGCACGCCAATGCCGGTGTGCTTAATAATGGGTTCCATAATGGCTCCTTAGCTATAGCGGCGTGCTAGGCCACGACATCGGACGGGGCGGACAGGGTACCGCGCACTGCGGTTGCGGCGGCAACTACCGGGGAGACCAGGTGGGTGCGGCCACCCTTACCCTGGCGGCCCTCAAAGTTACGGTTCGAGGTGGAGGCGCATCGCTCACCGGGTGCCAGCTGGTCGGGGTTCATGCCCAGGCACATGGAGCAGCCGGCGAAGCGCCAGTCGGCGCCGAAGTCCTTAAAGACCTTGTCCAGGCCTTCCGCTTCTGCCTGTGCACGGACCTTCTGGGAGCCGGGCACGACCATCATGCGCACGTTCTCGGCGATGGTGCGGCCGCGCACGATATCTGCTGCGGCGCGCAGGTCCTCGATGCGGGAGTTGGTGCAGGAGCCCAGGAAGACGACGTCCACGGGGATGTCCTTCATGGGGGTACCCGCCTTCAGGTCCATGTATTCGAGGGCGCGTTCTGCTGCGACCTTGTCGTTCTCGTCCTCGAAGTCGTCCGGGGAGGGAACGGCGTGGCTCAGCGGAATACCCTGACCGGGGTTGGTACCCCAGGTGACGAAGGGTTCGAGCTCGTCAGCATTGATGAAGATTTCCTTGTCGAAGACGGCGCCTTCGTCGGTGGGCAGGCTCTTCCAGTACTCGACTGCTTTGTCCCACTCTTCACCCTTGGGTGCGTGCTGGCGACCCTTGATGTACTCGAAGGTGGTCTCGTCGGGGGCGACCATACCGGCGCGTGCGCCCGCCTCGATGGACATGTTGCACATGGTCATGCGGCCCTCCATGGAGAGGGAACGGATCGCGGAGCCGCGGTATTCGAGCACGTAGCCCTGACCGCCGCCGGTACCGATCTGCGCGATGACAGCGAGGATGATGTCCTTTGCGGTCACGCCGGGCTTGAGGGTGCCTTCAACGTTGATTGCCATGGTCTTGAAGCGTGCCAGGGGCAGGGTCTGGGTCGCCATGACGTGTTCCACCTCGGAGGTGCCGATACCGAACGCGAGAGCGCCGAACGCACCGTGGGTGGAGGTGTGGGAGTCGCCGCAGACGATGGTCATGCCGGGCATGGTCAGACCCAGCTGCGGGCCGACCACGTGCACGATGCCCTGTTCCTCGTCACCGAGGGAGTGGATGCGCACGCCGAATTCCTTGGCGTTGCGGCGCAGGGTCTCGATCTGGGTGCGGCTGGTCAGGTCGGCGATGGTGCCGAAGATGTTGTCGGTGGGGGTGTTGTGATCCTCGGTGGCGATAGTCAGGTCGAGGCGGCGCAGGGGGCGGTTCTCGATGCGCAGGCCTTCGAATGCCTGGGGGGAGGTCACTTCGTGCAGTAGCTGCAGGTCGATGTAGAGCAGGTCGGGCTTGCCGTTTTCACCGGGGACGACGACGTGTGCGTCCCAGACTTTTTCTGCCAGGGTGCGCGGACGGGTGCCCGCGGTGGTTGCGTTCTGTTCGCTAGTCATGCTTTCTCCTGCTTGATGCGTTCCTACGGTGGATGCGTTCGGTGTGGTGCGTGCCGCAAGTTTGCGGATTGAGGGGCGGATTATGTACCCGATGGGACCCTCAAACCGGTATTTCCCTGCGGCGTGTCGCACATTTTTTCACGGATTCTTAGCCTGTGAGACGGCCTAGAAACACCCCGAACCAGCAAGTGTTTTTGTGTGGGTTTACTCTATGACTCCAGGGTAATTTTGCGGGATTATCCGCATTTTTCTGCGACTTTTCGCATATTTTCACCCATAAACCCACATAAACACTTATTATGAAAAACTCATAATTTATCCCGTAGGGGGTGATTCCATCTTCTGCTCTGCACCCCAAAGAGTCCATGAAGTCCGGGGTATCTTTCATATTCTGAGATAGAATATAAGAATGACTCCTTCCGCCTCACGTTTTAACGCACACGGAATGCGTCACCCCAACGCATCCACACACCACAACGCACCGGTTGTCGACCCCGTCAAGCCGCCCGAACACATGGCCGCCGACGAGCAGATGGTAGAGGTACACTCCCACGGCTCTTCCGGCGTTGGCGTGCTCGACAAGGCGACCCTCATTCTTGATTGCCTCGAGGCAGGACCCGTATCTCTGGGCGACCTCGTCAAGGCAACCGGTCTGGCGCGCCCCACCGCGCACCGCCTCGCCGTGGCGTTGGCACACCACCGCCTCGTAGCCCGCGACGTGCAGGGACGCTTCATGCTCGGCCCCCGTCTGACCGAACTCGCATCCGCCACCATTGCTGACGAGCTCATCACCGTGGCAGACCCGATTCTGCAGAAGCTCAGCCTCGAAGCTGACGAGTCCACCCAGCTGTACCGCCGCCAGGGCGACTGGCGCGTGTGCGTTGCGACCGCGGCACGCCCCTCCGGCATGCACGAATCCATTCCGGTCGGTACCCAGCTGTCCATGCAGGCTGGTTCCGCCGCCCAGGTGCTGCTGGCCTGGGAAGACCAGAACCGCATTGTTGAAGGCCTGCGCGATGCGCACTTCAGCGCCGCTATGCTCGCGGCTGTGCGCCGCATCGGCTGGGCGCAGTCCGTGGGCGAGCGCGAGCGCGGTACCGCCTCGGTCTCCGCTCCGGTGCGCGCTCCCGGTGGCAAGGTGATTGCGGCTGTCTCTATCTCGGGTCCGATGGATCGTATGACCCGCCAGTCGAACCGCAACTACCCCGAGCTGGTCGTCAAGGCTGCTCAGGCGATTACTGACGGTCTGCGTGAGCTCTCTGCTTCTCATTCGACATCGGATGCTGAGGAAAGCTAAGGCTTCGTTATAGATAGTTTTCACGAAAAGAATCCCTCTCCGCCTCATTGAGGTGGGGAGGGATTCTTTTATGCGGTTTTCAGATGATATGCCGCTAAATATCCAGCGCCTTGCGGTAGGCGTTGAGGCGCTTAGCCTCTGTCTGCACCGGGGCGACCACGCAGGATTGCACCGCCTTCTCAACGCCGGTCTGCAGGCGACCGCGCAGCTTACGTGCGTAGTAGCGTGAGCCCATGGCGGTGAGTAGCCTGCCCACACCCGCCGAGGCGATGCCGAGGAGTATGCCCAGCAGCAGAAGCAGGGTGGGCAGGGGTACCGGGGAGCCTTCGGGGGTCGGGGCGGGCGGCAGTTGAATCTGCAGGTACGCCATGCCGGAGATGAGGGTCAGCCAGCCGACGCCTACCAGGGCGCTCAGTAGCGCGATCCACTGCAGGGTGTTGAAGATGACCCAGGGGGCGCGGGTGCGGCCCAGGCCGTAGTCGATGCGCATCATGTCGCGTTCGAGCAGTTCGGGTAGCTCCGCTTCGCGGGAGAGGGCGGCTTCCTTCATGCTGCGCTTCCACGGCTCGTCGATGCGGGCCGCCATCTGCTTGCTGTATTGGCGTACGGCGTTTGCCATGCCTGCCTTCTGCGCGGCGCTCAGCGGGGGTAGCGAGGATGCCACCAGCTCGGGTGCGTTCTCGCTATCGGAACCGAGCATACCCGCGGACTTCGCAGCCTTGGAGGAGCTTTTCTTCTCGTCCTGTTGCCCCAGGTGCAGGCGGCGCAGGGGGTCAGCTTTCAGGCGGCTCATCCAGCGGGTGAGAATCCAGCCGGTGTGCTGACCCGCGGCACGGCGGTAAGAGGCGGTTGCCGCCTGCAAAACCTGCTCAGCCTGACTGGAGGTGTAGCACGCCGTCACGAGCTTCTGTTCCGCTTCGAGGGCGTAGGCCCCGGCGAGCACGGCCCCCTCTCCCCCGGCGTAGGTGCGCAGCTGGGAGGCGGTGGCGTGCAGCTGCGCGTCGGTTCGCTGCAGGGATAGGCTCTTGGCGGCGGCTACCTGGGCGAGCAGGTCGCGCAGCACGTCGACACCCTCACCGGTTCGCGCGGAGACGGCGATGGGTGCGGCGAGCAGGTGCGCTTCGGTGCCCTCAGCCTGGAGCAGGCGGGTGAGGGATGCGAGCACTGCGGGCATCTCGGCGGGTGCAAGCTTGTCCGCCTGGTTGAGCACGCAGAGCGCCTGCGCGCCGGAGGCGGCAAGCGGCACCATGAAGTCGCGGTGGATGACGGCGTCGGCGTATTTTTGGGGGTCGACAACCCAGACGAGTACGTCCACGTAGCGCATCATGCGGGCGGCGAGGTCGCGGTTGGTGGTGGTGACCGAGTCGAAGTCGGGCATGTCCAGCAGGATGAGGCCGCCGGTGCGGGTGCGCATTTCGCCGCGTCCACCTACTGCGCGGCGGATGCGGTTGAAGAGTCCGGGTGCCGGTTCGGTGACGGCGTTAGGTGCCACCGCTCCCCCGGCTGCGTCTCCTTCGGCGGTGAGCGCCTGAGTTTGCGGGTAGACGCGCTTGTCAATGCCGAGCCAGTCGAGCAGTTCTTCGCTGCCTTCTGCCTCCCAGATGGCCGCCTGCACGGTGGAGGTGGTCGGGCGCGTGGGGGCGGAGAGGGCAATATTCTGCCCGGCGATGGCGTTGAATAGCGTGGACTTGCCGCTGCCGGTCGCGCCGAAGAAGCCGATGACCGTGTGCTCGGTGGAGAGTTCGCGGCGCTGGCTGAGGCGTTCAAGGGTTTCGGCGGCGTCGAGCAGGACGGTTTCGGGGACTCGTCCTTCACCGTAGCTGATGGCCTCTTTCAGGGACGCGACGGAGCGCGCGAAGGGCGAGGTCGCCACGGCAGGGGTGGCGTCTCGCTCGGTATGGCGCTCAGTGGCTTTGTTCTCGGATTTATTCTCGGGGGTAGTCATAGTGCGTTTTTCTTCGTCTGTGGTGCGCTGTGTGGTGGTGCGCTGTGGAGATGATCTGGTGACAGGCGGTTGAGCGCGCTGCCCCGACTATGATGTAGCCGACCAGGGGGTCTGCGCGCCCTGTGTCTGCGCGCCCTGTACCTGAGCACCCTTTGCCTGGGTAGCTTGGCTCTGCGCGCTCATCTCCGCGGCAATTTTCTGCACCTGCTCGGCGGCGCGGTAAATGTCCTCGGCCTCAGCCTGCGGGTCGGTGTCTTCCAGCACAGCGGTGAAAGGCTGAGCGTGCTCGGTGAGTAGATCCGCCATACGTTCGAGCAAGTCGGTGCGGGCGCGGGTTGCCATGCGGCGCACCGCATCTTCACCGAAGATAGACTCGAGCAGCTTCGTGCCGACCACGCCGCTACCGCCCGCAATACCCGCCTCAATACCGGTAATGCCGCCGGTGAGGCTGAACGCGGCGACCATGAGCATCACGGCGGCGGCATTCACACCAAGGGAGAGGAAGCGGGCACGTTTACGCTTATCGGCGCCTTCTTCGCGGATCATTTCAAGGACGGAACCCTGCCAGAGGCGAATCTGCTCGGCAACAGCTGCGGAGAAGATGTCTTCGGCAGACTGCACCTCACCCTTCGCATCACCGTCTGCGTTCTGTTCGGGCGCAGCTGCAACAGCCTGCGGCGCACCTGCGACAGCCTGCGGCGCGTCTAGGCGCGCTAGCAGGGAGCGTCCGGCGCGGCTGGCACGCCAGCGGGTGCGGGTGTTTTCGGAGGCGCGGGCGGCAGCATCCAGCACGACGGCGTGGATGCCGCTTTCGAGGGCGTCTTCTACCTTCTGGGCGGCGGCGGGCTGACCGCGCAGTGCGGAGCCGACGCGGTCGCGCAGGCGACCGATGGTGCTATCGAGGGAGCGGAAGAAGTCGCCGGTTCCCACGAAGTCGTGCCAGCGCGAGAGCACTTCGCCGCGTAGCAACGAACCGTCGGAGAGGGCGCCGTCGATGGTGGCCAGCGCGTCCTCGTATTCTTCGGCGGCGATGGCGGCAAGCGACTGGTGTGCCGCCTGCTGGCGTGCCTGTTCTGCGGCGAGCACCTGCAGGTTACCGGCGAGGGTTTCGACGGCACCGGCGAGAGTCTGCCGGGCGATGGCGGCACGGGCGGGTGCGTCGGCGCCGAGTTCGCGGATCCACAGGGTCAGCGGGGCGAGACTGACGGGGGCGAGCATGCCGCTTTCGTCGCGCGGCTGTTCGGTGACGGTGTGAATCAGTACGGCGTGGATTCCGGCCTCGTCGAGCATGCGTCGCAGGTCGTTTTCGATGGCCTCTTCGTCGCCTTCGGGCACGCGGTTGAGCACCACGGCAATGGCGATGGAGCGTGCGGCTGCTTCGTGGAGCAGCTCCCAGGGCACGGCGTCGGCGTAGCGGTTGGCGGTGGTGACGAAGAGCCACAGGTCAGCGGCGGAAAGCAGCTCCTTGGCGAGGGTGCGGTTTTCCTCAGAGACGGAGTCGATATCGGGTGCGTCAATGAGCGCGATGCCCTGCGGTAGCGCCGAGGTGGTAATAGGAATGAGGGCGCGCGCAATCTTCGGGTCGAGGCCGGGTAGTGTCTGCGATCCGGCGTTCATGCCGGAGGTGCGGGTGCGCGGCAGGGTGGGCAGGAAGCGTTCGGGCGACAGCGCCGCTTCGTCCTCTGCGCGGTGCAGTAGGACGGGGTGGCGGGTGGTGGGTCGAATCGCGCCGGACTGGGTGAGCGGCTCGCCGAGCAGGGTGTTGACGAGGGTGGATTTGCCGGCGCCGGTGGAGCCTCCGACCACGATGGTGAGGGGGTTGTCGACGCTGGCGCTGCGCGGCAGGATGTAGTCGTCTAGTTGGCGTGCCATGGCGGCGAGCAGGGTACGCGCGGTGGCGGTGCCGTGCTCGGTGGTGCCGTCGTGGGTGACGGTGTAGGGGGTGCCGGGGGTTTCGCCGGCTTCTACCTCGAGCGGGAGGGGGATTCGAGTGAGCAGTTCGCGAGCTGCTTTGAGCTGCGCATAGTCGGTGGTAGTCACAGCGCTATTGTCCCATAGGGTACATCTGCTTTATGCCATGTTTGGGTGTTGGCGCGGTCGCGTTGTGGCTAGGTTGCGCGGTTGGGGGTGCTGAGGCTGTGTGAGGGGCTGTTTTTGATAGGTGTTTGGACAACCTGAAGGGGTTGAGATACTACTTGCGCATTGAGTGCAATAACTCCAATTTATGATTTACTCACAAGAAGAAAAGATGAGAAAATCCCTAAGTTTCCGCGGGAAAACAGTATGTTTCATTGCGGTTATCCCAAACACATTGGTACGTTCTATAACCCGCATAAAACGGGCAAATATTAAGATTTGATAACTTTTTACGCTCAGGGGCAGATATGGCCATTTCGAACCTGAAAGTACGCTTAGAATCGTTGAGCACGACAACCAGGCAGGTCATAACCCACACCGATTTCTTCAGGGGGCTTCTGGCCTGCCCTTTCTATCGCATCCGTACTCACCGCGGTATGCCACACCTACCGGGAACGCTCACCGACCCCTCACGCAACTGCATTCAAAATTTACTGCGTTGAGGTTCACTGCATCCGAGCTACCCGTTATTACCTGCCCGTCTTTACTCTTGCGAAAGGTTGCGTATGTTCGGTTCGCTGTCACGCCGCCATCTTCTTGCTCTTTCTTCCGGAGCAGCACTGAGTGCACTCGCAAGCGCCTGCAGCCCCGTCGTTTCTCGTCCTCAACCGCTCACTAAATCTTCTCCCGATCATGCCGCACCGGCACCTCAGAGCACCCAGACTAAATCTGCGACCACCACGCGCAGTATTACGTACGCCGAGCCTCTGCCTGCGTCGGCTCTGGATGGTCGCGGACCGGCTCTTCTGCCGGACCACTTCTTTGAGCGTTCCGGAAATTTCTCGAACGGCACCCTGAGCCATCGAGCCGTCAATGTTCCCCGCCCCACCATGCCCCCGGAAGCTAAAGAGCGCACCGTTGAGGGCCTGCACGCTTTCCTGCAGTACTGGAGTGCGGCGCAGAACTATATGCTCCTCACCGGCGACACCGACCCCTTCATGAATCTGCCCGGCCAGGAGCACTTTAGCAACATGGCACAGATGTACCGTGATATCTACCGCTACAACATTGGCTGGCTGGTCTCTAAGAATAACCACCCCATGTGCATTAACCTGAGCTCCCCGCAGCCGGTGCCCGCCACCGAGCAGGACGTCTATTGTTGGAAGGCAACCCTGAAGGTGGACGAGAACGCGTTCCTGTTCAACCATGAGACCCGTCAGCGTGAGCCACTCACCGGTATCTACGGCAGTAATCAGAAGGCGGACGCTTACGTCTACTTTGGCGCAGAGGGCTGGCAGATGCTGGAGGATCCGAAGTCTTCCCCGAGCGCTACCGCCACCCCTGCGGCTAACCCCGGACCGTCGGCGAATACTCCGAGCGCGCAGCCGACCCCGAATGAGAGCACCTCTTCTAAGGCGGCTCGTTATATTCGAGGCTCAGCCTAAAGCTTCTTTGTATCTGTGCCTCAAAGATCCCGTCATATTGGGTGATATGAGGCACGGATGAGGGCTTTTATTTGTGTGCCACGCGTGAAATCTATAGGCTAGGGCTAGATGAGGTCCGCCCGTTTTCGCCTCAATACGCTTCTGCCCGCCCCGCGGGTGACTGTTTCGCGCCCTCCGACGGGGGCGTGATGTTAGGCTGAGGATTAGGGCGTGAGCTCTTCACCTATCACCGATACTTCCGCATCACAGCACATTCAAGGGGATCACTATGATTCACAGCCGCCGCCACTTTATTGCGTTCACGGGCACTGCTGCCCTGGGTGCGATGCTTGCCGCTTGCGGTTCCAAAAAGACTGCGGAGGCGACCGCCTCCCCCACTGCCTCCGCTTCGATTGCGGGCGCCTACGATAACCTGTCGGGCGAGCTGAAGTGGACCAAGTACGTTCCCGGTCATGGCGCTGCCCCGATGAGTAGCACCGACCCGGAGACCGGTCAGGTGTACACGATTGAGCCGACCGCCGGCCCGGCAAGCGTGGATTCTAAGGCGAGTGCCGTGCCCATCCCCGTTGAGGATGAAAGCATGTACGACAAGAACGCCCGCGGTCTGCGTGCGACTTTCGCGTATTTTGCGGCGGCGGTGAACTATACCCGTATGACCGGTGATCCCGGTCCCGCTCTACAGGTAGTTCAGGCGCAGAACGCTACCGACCGTGCGGCGTTGGAGAAGCTGCGTGCGTTCTACGCGCCCGGCACGAACTGGCTGGTGGGTGGCGAGTGGACTTTCCGCCTGACCGATAAGCAGCCGACGACTCGCGGCACTAAGTATTCGTGGGCGTGTTCTGTTACTCAGGCGCACGGCCTGCAGGTTGAGAAGGCGACGAACACCACCAAGCCCCTGGAGAATACTGAGGCTACGGAGATTACCGCTCTGTACGCTGAGTACGATGAGGAGGCGAAGCGCTGGTTGGTGATTGCGCCTCAGCAGTATGATCCCGCGTTGACTCCGAAGCCGACTCAGACTCCGCGCGCGCATCCTTCGTCGACCTATACCCCGACGGTGACTGATGACAGCACCGTGGCGGCTAATGGCGGCGCGAACACTGGCACAAATAACGGTGCGAACACTTCGGGTAACGGTGCCGCGCAGGGTACCGCAAATATTGGTGCGGCACAGAACGGTGGCGCTCAGAATGGCGGCACCCAAAATGGCGGCGCACGACAGTACACCGGCTCCCAGAATGGTGCGGCACAGAACGGCAGCGCCCAGAACGGTGGTGCACAGGCTCCTCAGCCTGCCGCTACCCAGGCGCCTGCGGCTACCGCGCAGCCTGTGGCGACTCAGCCTGCCGCTGCGACGGCTCAGCCGAGCGTAGCTCCCGGCGCTCCTGATCCCGGCGCTCCTGATCCCGGTGCTCCTGATCCCGGTGCCGCTGGTGGAGAAGCTGCTCCCGCCGGGGGTGCCCAGTAGCCCCTCCCCTATAGACAATCCCTATAGACGATGAACGCGTCCTCGCCTTCACTATGCCCTGTCACCCCTCGGTGTGCTGTTGCCGCTGGTTGCGGTAAGTTCGCTGATGGGCGGCATATCACGCTCGCTTGAGCGGTGGTACACACGGGAGTGAAGGCGGGGGCGCGTTATACTTAGGACTGTCTCTAGAGGGATATCCGCGTGTGATATCCGCTCGTCGAGGCGCACTCTCACTCGTCTCTCACCTGAGATTCTCACTCGAAAGGTACTCCGTGGCGCTTTTCCCTTTGACCTCTGGGCTTTCTAATGGTTCCGCTACCGGCATCAGCCGCCGTTCTGCTCTGCGTTACGCCGGTGCGGGCGTTGCAGGCGTGTCGTTGAGCGCCCTGCTGGTTGCCTGCGGTGGTTCTTCATCCACCACCGAGAACGCTGACGCGGATACCCCTCAGATTTCTCCCTCGGCTTCTGCGCGCACTGACTTTAGCGGCGAGGTCACCTTCGATAACTACGAGAAGAAGGGCACTTTCGTTCCGGCGACCGACTCTGCTCCCGCGCAGAACGTGCCGGTGCCCAAGCGCCCGGCGAGCGCTTCGGAGAACTCGGTGCAGGGTCTGTACGATTCGATTGCGTTCGTGTATGCGGCGATTAACTACCTGGTGTTGACCGGTGATGCGGCTCCGCTGCGTGAGTCGAAGGCTGATGAGAAGTTCATTGCGTCGTTCTCTTCGTTCATGGATGAGTCGAATGAGAGCTCTCAGGCGCGTAACTGGTTTGTGTCGCCGAAGGTGACGATGTCCGCGTTCACTGCTGTTCCGACCCTGGTGAAGAAGAGCGTGCAGTGGACTTTCGACCTGGTGATTGATTTGGGCCCGACCGTTGTGGTTGATGGCGCTCCTGCGGAGATGTCTGAGAAGGTTCGCCGCACTGAGCGTGGCCTGGTGGTGACCGGTGTGCGCCACGATAATGATTGGACTTTGACTATTCAGGACGAGTATGAGGCGCAGGCTTCGGCTCAGCCTAAGAATGGTGGCGGTTCCGGTGGTTCCGCTAACGGCGGTAATGCTGGTGATTCCGGTAACTCCGGCAACTCCGGTAATGGCGGCAATTCTAATGGTGACAACCTTTAAGCCCTCAGATGGATGAGGCATCATGCCCTAACTCGCACTCGGGTTAGGGCATGATCTGTTTTACTCTGGTAGTAACGTACTTTCCCGGATTCAAGGTTTTTGTATGTCTTCTTTTTCTCAGTCTTCTTTCTCTCGCCGCTCCCTGTTGCGCCTGGGTGTGGGCGTTTCTGCTGTTGCCGGTTCTGCGGCGCTATTGAGCGCGTGCGGTTCGGGTGGCTCTAGCCAGCAGTCTGGTTCTCAGGGCGGTAGCTTGAACGGTTCGAAGTCGAGCGCTAACCCGAATGGGTACAGTGATGATGGTCAGAACTATTCGGGTCTGGTGGAGTACACCCACTATGAGGGCGCGTTGAATTATGAGCAGGGTACGGTGGAGCATCCGCCGCGTAATGCTCCGAAGCCGACGGTGACCGATACTCTCTCGTTGAATACGGTGACGGGTTTCCATGAGGCGATTGCTTATTTTGCGGCGGCTATGGATTATCTGGTGAAGACCGGTAGCACGGATGCGTTCTCGACCGGTATTTTGTTGTCGTCGAAGACTCGCTCTGAGGTGGATGCCCTGTCGGCTTCTATTCTTGCGGGTGTGGAGAAGGGTTCCTGGTATGTGAATCCGTCGGCTTCCTATGCGCTTTCGAGTGCGCAGCCGTCCATTATGAGTGATGGCAATCTGCTGTTTAAGGGCAAGTACACTCTGGACTTCGGTACGGAGGCGGTGGCTGAGGGCAAGATCCAGCCGGTGGTCGCCTCCGCAAGTGCTTCTGCTTCTGCTGAGCCTACTGAGCCTTCTGAGGATGCGCTGGTGTCTGAGGCGGCGTCCCCCAGTGCTTCTGCGACCGCTTCTGCGACCGCGGCGGGTCCGGCGTCTCAGGTAACGGTTCAGGAATGCGATTTCCGCGGCCGCTACCACGCTGATTCTAAGATGTGGGAGCTGAGCGTGGCGTACGGTGCGACCTTGCAGGGTGGTACTACTGGTGGCACTGCGAGCGCGGCAGCATCCGGCGCAGCTTCTGCTGAGGCTTCCGTTGAGGCCTCCGCCACCTCCGCGGCGTCATAGTTCGTCATAACGCTTTGATCTGCGAGGCGCTTCTCACGCTTCGCCCACTCGACTCTGTATCCTGTTGGGTTTGCGGCTAAACTGGTTGCAATCACCGACTGACTGAAAGGTATCACTATGTCCGAGAACCTGACCCGCCGCGCGGCGCTGGGTGTACTGGGCGTCAGCTCCATGGCTTTGCTGGCCGCTTGTGGCTCTAAGGCTACTTCTGAGGCGTCTGCTTCCGCTTCTGGCTCTGAGAGCGCTTCTGCGGCTGCTTCTGAGTCTGCTACCGCGTCGCCGAGCGCTTCGGCATCTGCTTCCCCTTCCGCTTCTGCGTCGGCTTCGGCTACCGCAGCGAATTCTCCGCTGCCTAACGACAATAAGGATTACAGCGGCGTAGCGAAGCTGGAGAAGATGGAGGAGCACGGCGAGTACCAGCCGGGTAACGCTGAGCACCCGCCGCAGAATGTTCCTTCCCCGATTGTTCCGGAGGCTATGCACCAGAATTCGGTGGCTGGCTTTGCGGCGGCTCTGGCGTACTTCGGTGCGGCGTTTGAGTACCTGCTGCGTACCGGCGATATGCGCTACATGAACGAGGTCAGCACCGACCAGGAGACCCTGGCGGCGATGAAGAAGTACGCAGACTCCACCAAGGCAGGTATTGACGAGAAGAAGACCTGGTACGTGAACCCGACCGCTACCTTGACTATCGGCACTAAGCAGCCGGTTCTGGCGCAGGGCGCGTACAACTGGACCGTGACTTTGAACGTGGATCTGGGTGAGAAGCTGTTCAAGGACGGTAAGGAGCAGACCGTGGCGGCTGATAAGCGTCACGTGAAGATGTTCGGTGAGGCTGTTGGCCGCTACTTGAACAACAAGTGGGACCTGCACATGGACATCAACTAGTCCTCTGAGGCTGGTTTTCTCCCCTGTTTTTGGGTCTTTTCCATCTCAGGATGCGGTTTTTACTGTTTTTTCCATTGATGGCAATAAAATTTGTGGCTCCAGCTTGCGGTGAACAGAGTTCATCATTACTCTTATATACAGAGGTTGTCTTTTGGGCTACATAATGTTTCTAGAGAGCGCCGCACATTCATCATCCTTTATCGAGAAAGGGTTTGTGCGGCGCTTTTCTGTACCCTCTTCCTGAACCTCGTTCCTTGAGGTTTTTCTCTGGCATTATTACGAACTGTGACCGCAGGTTTAAACCTGCCGCCGGCGAGTAGTAGAGTTGCCACGTAACCGATTATTCATTGCGGAGACCCCGTCGCGGCTGGCCTCCCTCCAAGCTCATGTAAGGAGCACCCCATGGCAAAGATTCTCAACAGCATTGTTGAAGCAACCGGCCAGACCCCCCTGGTTAAGCTGAACCGACTGGACGAGGGCCTTCCCGGTAACGTTGCGGTCAAGCTTGAGTTCTACAACCCCGCAGGTTCGGTCAAGGACCGTATCGGTCGCGCCATCATCGACGCTGCTGAGAAGTCGGGTGCACTGAAGCCCGGCGGCACCATTGTTGAGGGCACTTCCGGTAACACCGGTATTGCGCTGGCTATGGTGGGTGCTGCTCGCGGTTACCGCGTCATCCTGACCATGCCGGAGACCATGTCTGCTGAGCGTCGCGTGCTGCTGCGCGCTTACGGTGCTCAGATTGTGCTGACCCCGGGTACCGAGGGTATGCGCGGCGCTGTGGAGAAGGCTAAGGAAATCGTTGCGACCACCGAGAACGCTATTCTGGCGTCCCAGTTCACCAACGAGGCAAACCCCGCCATTCACTACAACACCACCGGCCCCGAGATTTGGGAAGCAACCGACGGTAAGGTCGACATTTTCGTGGCGGGTATTGGCACCGGCGGCACCATTTCCGGTACCGGTAAGTACCTGAAGGAGCAGAACCCGGACGTGAAGGTTGTTGCGGTTGAACCGAAGGACTCCCCGCTGCTCTCCGAGGGTCGCGTTGGCCCCCACAAGATTCAGGGCCTGGGCGCTAACTTCGTTCCGGAAACCCTGGACCGCGGCGTCTACGATTCGGTGACTCCGGTCAGCGCTGAGGACGCTATGCGTACCTCCCGCCTGCTGGCTACCCAGGAAGGTATTCTGGGCGGTATTTCTTCCGGTGCGGCTGTCTGGGCTGCTCTGGAGGAGGCTAAGAAGTCTGAGAACAAGGACAAGCTGATCGTGGCTATTGTTCCCGACTTCGGTGAGCGTTACATCTCTACCGCCCTGTACGAGGATATCCGCGGCTAATAGCCCGTTGTGTCTCCCCTCTGCTCCCAGCCTGAGGTCTTGGACCTAGGGTTTGGATAGCTGACGCCCCGCCTCCGGCTCGTCCCGCTGTGGACGGTCCCGAGGCGGGGCTTTTGCGTCTTTTGACCGGCAGAAATATTACGTTTCGCGCGTTTGTGTGACTGAGTTTTTGGTAAGCGTGTCTACTATGACATGTAGCCGGCCGGGAATAGGCGAATGGGCTTCATTGTTGGTACCTTTGGAAAGGTCGCATATACAGAGAACGACCGATGAGGGAAAGGGAACCCATGAGTTTTATTGCGCGTCTGCGTGAAGATATTGAGAACGTCCGCCAGCACGACCCTGCTGCGCGTGGCGCTGTCGAGATTGCGCTGAACTATTCGGGTATGCACGCCATTTGGGTTCACCGTCTAACCCATAAGCTCTGGCAGAAGGATGAGACGAAGGCTCTGGCTCGTACTCTCTCGCAGTTTGCTCGTTTTCTGACCGGTGTGGAGATTCACCCCGGCGCGACCATTGGCCGCCGTTTCTTCATCGATCACGGCATGGGCATTGTCATTGGTGAGACCGCTGAGGTCGGTGACGACGTGATGCTGTACCACGGCGTGACCCTGGGCGGTCGCTCCCTGGAGAAGGTGAAGCGCCACCCCACCATCGGTGACCGCGTGACCATTGGTGCCGGCGCTAAGGTGCTGGGTCCGGTGGAGATTGGTTCCGATAGCGCTATTGGCGCGAACGCCGTGGTCGTCAACGATCCCCCCGCCGATTCGATTATTACCGGCATCCCGGCGAAGCACCGCCCGCGTACCCCGGAGAAGAAGAAGCCCCTGGTGGACGCTGTGGAGTACATTGACCCCGCCATGTGGATTTAGTGCTTGTTAGCGTTTTGAGCCCGTAGAGGCGCGCCTGGAGGCTCCTGGCTAGGCTCTGCAGGCCTTCTCCCCTGCCATACCCTTGCTACACCCCTGGAGATACCCCTGAATACACCTCGGGGCGCCCCATATAAGACATAACGAAAGCCCGCCTTCGACCGGATTCTCATCCAGCCGAAGGCGGGCTTTATGTGTTCAGCTACGGGAGCTTAGTGAACGTGAATGTCCGCTGCGTTCACCTCGGAACGGTCACCGCTCCACATGGTGTGGAAGGCGCCCTCTTCGTCAATACGACCGTAGGTGTGCGCGCCGAAGAAGTCACGCTGACCCTGAATCAGGGATGCGGGCAGGCGGTCGCGGCGCAGACCGTCGTAGTAGGACAGTGCGGAAGCGAACACCGGCACGGGGATGCCCAGTGCGGTTGCCTTAGCCACCACGCGACGCCAGGAAGGAACGAGCTCCTCCATGAGGTTCTTGAAAGCGGGTGCCAGAAGCATGTTCGCGGGAGCCTCATCAGCGTAGGCAGCCATGATGTCGCCCAGCAGCTCGGCGCGGATGATGCAGCCTGCACGCCACAGCGATGCGATGGTGTCCAGCTTCAGGTCCCAGCCGTATTCCTTGCCTGCGCGGGTGAGCAGGTCCATGCCCTGTGCGTACGCAACGAGCTTGGAGGCGAAGAGTGCGCGGCGCACGTCCTCAACGAACTCGGGGTCGCCTGCACCGACGCCGGTGGTTGCGATGAGGCCTGCGGGCAGTTCGCGCTGTGCCTGCTCGCGCTGCTCACGCTCGGAGGAGGAGAGGGCGCGCGCGAACACGGACTCTGCGATAGCGGAGACGGGGGAACCGAGGTCCAGGCCGGCCTTAGCGGTCCACAGGCCGGTACCCTTCTGACCCGCTGCGTCAACGATAACGTCAACCAGGGGCTTGCCGGTCTTTGCGTCAACCTGTGCGAGCACCTCTGCGGTGATTTCGATCAGGTAGGAGCTCAGGTCGCCTTCGTTCCAGGCCTTGAAGATTTCTGCCTGCTGTGCCGGCTCAATGCCCGCGATGGAGCGCAGAATGTCGTACGCTTCGCCGATGACCTGCATGTCGGCGTACTCGATGCCGTTGTGGACCATCTTCACGAAGTGGCCCGCACCGTCGGTGGAGATCCATGCGCAGCAGGGTGCGCCGTCCTGAGGTGCCTTCGCTGCGATCTTTTCGAGCAGCGGACCCAGGTGCTTGTAGGACTCTGCGGAGCCGCCGGGCATCATGGAGGGGCCCCAGAGAGCGCCCTCTTCGCCGCCGGAGACGCCAACGCCCACGAAGTGCAGGCCCTTTTCAGCCAGGGCGTGCTCGCGACGGATGGTGTCGGGGAAGTGGGAGTTACCGCCGTCGATAATGATGTCGCCCTCATCGAGCATGGGGGTGAGCTGCTCGATCACTGCGTCGACGGGTGCGCCCGCCTTGACCATAATTAGGATGCGGCGGGGAGACTCGAGGGAGTCAACGAGTTCCTGCAGGGACTCGGTACGGATGAAGTCGCCGTCTCCGCCGTGCTCAGCCAGCAGTGCGTCGGTCTTCTCTACGGAACGGTTGTGCAGTGCCACGGTGTAGCCGTTACGTGCCAGGTTGCGGGCGAGGTTTGCGCCCATGACAGCAAGGCCGGTGACACCAATCTGTGCCTTCTTGTTTTCAGTCATGTATATAAGGATACGCGCTTAGGGCAGGCTATATATAGGTGGAGTGCAGTTTTATGCCCGAAGGAATCGCAGTTCCGACTGGATTATCTTCGCGAGCTTCCCGCTGGGCACCCTCGTGGCAGGTCAATGGGTAAACAAAACCGGTAAACAAAAACCCCCGGTACCTTGCGGTACCGGGGTTAGCGGTGGGTCCTACCGGGATCGAACCGATGACATCCACGGTGTAAACGTGGCGCTCTACCAGCTGAGCTAAAGACCCGTAGTTCTCACTGTTTTTTGTTCCAGTGGCGAACACAAGAGAAAACTATACGGGCTTTTGGTGCGCCACGCAAATCCGAAACATGTGTTCTATGTCTCAATATTTTTTTCTTTTTCGCAACTCACCCCACAGCAAGCCACATCAAGCCATGTTGACCCTCGGCCTTATAGGTAGGTCATACCCCATCATTCCGCGCCATTCCGCCACCCCCACCATTCCGCACTATTTAGATACAAAAAGACCCTAACTAGTACTTTTGATGCGCATATTTTTCGCTCAGAGAGCTAAGCCACGAAACCCACATCACAAAAACCTTCGTTTGATGCCAAGAAGCCCACATTTAGGTCTAAGATAGTAGAGATAAGTAGCGAAGTAGACCCCACGGATCTATAGCGCTTAAACGCAGAGATTGTTCGACAATGCAACATCGCGGCGAACAATCTACACAACCGCACAGAAGAGAGGTTGGATTAGTTTGGCTAACGTACCGAACGAGCACTCCCTGAGCACCCTTCTTGATGGCCTCAAGGACATCGACGTAGAAGAGACCCAGGAATGGGCTGAGTCCCTCGAGGACCTTATCAAGACTCACGGCACCGAGCGTGCAGAGTACATCCTTCGCGCGCTGCTCAAGGAGGCTGGCGCAAAGGGCGTAAAGGTCCCCACTCTGGTCAAGACCGACTACATCAACACCATCCCCGCAGACCAGCAGCCCGAGTACCCCGGCGATGAGGAACTCGAGCGCCAGTACCGCGCATGGATCCGTTGGAACGCAGCAATCATGGTTCAGCGTGCCCAGAAGAAGGGCATCGGCGTTGGCGGTCACATCTCCACCTTCGCAGGTGTCGCTGACCTCTACGAAATGGGCCAGAACCACTTCTTCCGCGGCCGTAACCACCCCGGTGGCGGCGACCAGGTCTTCTTCCAGGGTCACTCCTCCCCCGGTGTCTACTCCCGCACATTCGTTGAGGGCGTCCTGAGCGAAGAGCAGATGGACGGCTTCCGCCAGGAGAAGACCAAGGGCGCAAACGGTATTCCTTCGTACCCGCACCCCCGTTGCATGCCCGAGTTCTGGCAGTTCCCGACCGTTTCCATGGGTCTGGGCCCCCTGAACGCTATCCACCAGGCATCCTTCAACAAGTACCTGCACAACCACAAGATCAAGGACACCTCCGAGCAGCACGTCTGGGCATTCCTGGGCGACGGCGAGATGGACGAGCCCGAGTCGCGTGGCGCACTGCAGCTGGCTGCAAACGAGCACCTGGACAACCTGACCTTCGTCGTCAACTGCAACCTGCAGCGTCTGGACGGCCCCGTTCGCGGTAACGGCAAGATCGTTCAGGAGCTTGAGGCATTCTTCCGCGGCGCAGGCTGGCACGTCATCAAGGTCCTGTGGGGCTCCGACTACGACGAGCTGCTCAAGAAGGACAAGAGCGGCAAGCTCATCCAGCTGATGAACGAGACCCTCGACGGTGACTACCAGACCTTCCGCGGTGAAGACGGTGGCTACATCCGTGAGCACTTCTTCGGCAAGTACCCCGAGACCAAGGAACTGGTTGCAGACCTGACCGACGAGCAGATCTTCAACCTGCGCCTGGGTGGCCACGACGACAAGAAGCTCTACGCAGCCTACAAGGAAGCTATGGAGACCAAGGGCAAGCCCACCGTCATCCTGGCACAGTCCATTAAGGGTGCGGAGCTCGGCCCCTACTTCGAGGCACGTAACTCCACCCACCAGATCAAGAAGTTCACCATGGAAGCACTGAAGGGCTTCCGTGACCACCTGAACATCCCCATCTCCGACGAGGAGCTGGAGAAGGATCTGTACAACCCGCCGTACTACCTGCCCGAGGCAAACCACCCGGCACTGCAGTACATGCACGCACGCCGTAAGGAGCTCGGCGGTTACATCCCGGGTCGCGCAAACGCACAGCCCGAGATTACCCTGCCCGAGTCCAAGGTCTACGCACAGACCAAGAAGGGCTCCGGCAAGCAGACCGCTGCTACCACCATGGCGTTCGTCCGCCTGATGAAGGACCTCATGCGTGTGAAGGGCTTCGGTCACCGTATCGTTCCCATCACCCCCGATGAGGCACGTACCTTCGGTATGGACTCCTTCTTCCCGTCCGCTAAGCTGTACAACCCCAACGGCCAGAACTACGTGCCCGTTGACCACCAGCTGATGCTGACCTACACCGAGTCCCCCGAGGGCCAGATCGTTCACGTGGGTATTAACGAGGCAGGCGCAACCGCAGCGTTCACCGCTATCGGTACCTCCTACGACACCCACGGCGAGCCGATGATTCCGATCTACATCTTCTACTCGATGTTCGGTTTCCAGCGCACCGGCGACGGCTTCTGGGCAGCTTCCGACCAGCTGTGCCGCGGTTTCGTTATCGGTGCAACCGCAGGTCGTACCACCCTGTCCGGTGAGGGTCTGCAGCACAACGACGGTCACTCCCCGATCCTGGCGTCCACCAACCCGGCGTTCAAGATCTACGACCCGGCATACGGCTACGAGATTGCTCACATTGTGGAGCGCGGTATCGAGCAGATGTACGGCACCAAGGACGAAGACCACAACGTCATGTACTACCTGACCGTGTACAACGAGCCGATTCACCAGCCTGCTGAGCCGGCAAACGTTGACGTTGAGGGCATCATCAAGGGTATCCACAAGATCAGCGAGTCCCCGCTGACCTCCGGTCCCAAGGCACAGCTGCTGGCATCCGGCGTTGCTGTTCCGTGGGCCGAGAAGGCTCAGAAGCTGCTGGCCGAGGACTGGGGCGTCTCCGCAGACGTCTGGTCCGTCACCTCGTGGACCGAGCTGCGCCGCGACGGCATTGCCGCTGAGGAAGAGGCTCTGCTGAACCCGAACCAGCCCGCTCGCGTTCCTTACGTGACCCAGAAGCTGGCAGGCGCTGCTGGCCCGATCATCGCGACCACCGACTTCTCCTCGGAGGTTCCCGACCAGATCCGCCAGTTCGTTCCGAACGACTTCGCAACCCTGGGTGCTGACGGCTTCGGCTTCGCAGACACCCGCCCGGGTGCACGTCGCTTCTTCCACATCGATGCAGAGTCGGTTGTTGTCCGTACCCTGCAGATGCTGGCAAAGCGCGGCGAGGTTGCAGCAGACGTTCCCGCGAAGGCATTCGCTAAGTACGACCTGCTCAACGTGAACGCTAACTCCGAGCTGGAGCAGCACTAAGCATTTAGCGGTAGAACCCCGGTTCTGCGTTAGACGCTAAACGATGCCCCCGGTTGATGATTTATCAACCAGGGGCATTCGTGTTTTAACTGTGAAGAGGCGCAGGGTACCCGACCTGCTTCCTGTTGATATTCTCGTTGACTATGCGTTTCTTATGTAATAAACCAGACGTGACTGGAGTTTTGGTTGCCGTGTGCACCTAGCCGGTGGTAGGCTTTAACTACCCTTAACTATGATATTCGCCACAGCATTGGTGGATATTCAGGGTGCCCGGTCAACATTACGGAGGGCACGGCTCACTCATCTACGAGCATTTACCCTCCATAACTCATAGGGGTTCATGATGAAGCTCTAGAACATTCTCCTAGCAGTAACGACGCTGCAGAAACACCCTTGTGCGTTGTCTGCATTAGCGTCTTGGCCTTTCGCTATGGGTGCGCTCCCAAGCTAGCAGGTACTCCCCCGAGATTCTGCTTATCGCTCTGGGATTCACATAGATTCCAGATTCTCTCGACGCCCATATTCACCGAGGCATATGCTTTGCAACAATCAGCAAAATACAGCCCCGCTTTCTTTACTGTCACATATTCTTTATCCAATTAAGGAGGGAGAATTATGAACCTCAAGAAATTCTTTCAGCCCGCAATGGCTATAACGTTTGCATTCACACTAGCCTGCACATCCTGTTCTACAGGCCCGCAACTAGAACGTGATGAAACAGCCCAAGCAACTCTAGACTATAAAAACAACCGAATCATTACTCCACTCGAAGAATACAATGACATTTTCGATGAAAATTCCCAGTATTACAATCAAGCCTTGGAAATTCTCAGGCAGCGCTGTTTCGCAAAACACGGCCAATCCTACGAAATATATATCCCGGATGTAGAAGATAGGAAATTCGTTTCGTCCGGTCGCGAGTTTGGCCTCTGGAACCCCGAATACGCCGCCAAATATGGAAACTTCCAACGATTCGGGAATGCACCATCATCCGGGGGCTATGACACAAAAATCATGGAACAGTGCATGCCTGAAATCTTAGCCACGTTGAAAGAGATTGCCGGCATCAGCCTCGAAGAGCAAAGTGGCCTCAGAGAAGCCTATCGTCGAATCCACGGCGAATCCTATGCAGCTGCCATGAATCATCCCGAATGGAAAAAATACCGTGAAGCATGGTGGAAATGCCTATCGGATAAAGGTTTAACACCACGAAAGGGCGACGAAGAATGGGAAACACAAGAACTATCAGATGCAACCCGTGCTAGCGGTGATAATAATGCCCCGGCATCAGAAGAAGAAATTCGACTCAGCGTCATTGAAGCACAATGCAGTAAAGATACAGGAATGGCTCAAGGTCTTGCTAACCTCGTAGCTTCATATCAAAAACCGCTCATCCGGGATAATGAAACAAAACTAGAAGAACAGCGACAGCGGCAATCAGAAGTTAATCTTCGGTATAAAGAGTGGGTTCTCAAAAACCAATAAATAGAATG
>ERZ772990.13-NODE-13-length-53054-cov-6.21021_pt1 | contig 53054 bp, 43 predicted proteins | sample MGYA00511674_ERZ772990 | MGnify/ENA primary metagenome ERZ772990 (study PRJEB29015, sample SAMEA2738045) | human oral metagenome | biome: human oral; feature: human-associated habitat; material: saliva | place: China | collected 2233 ...
ACAAGATCGGCGAGGTCATCGGCCCCAAGGGCAAGATGATCAACCAGATCCAGGAAGACACCGGCGCAGACATCTCCATTGAGGACGACGGCACCGTGTACATCGGCGCAGCTGACGGCCCCTCCGCCGAGGCTGCACGTTCGGCAGTGAACGCTATCGCTAACCCGCAGGTTCCCGAGGTTGGCGAACGCTACCTGGGTACCGTGGTGAAGGTGACCGACTTCGGTGCGTTCATCTCCCTGACCCCCGGTAAGGACGGCCTGCTGCACATCTCCGAGATGCGTAAGCTCAACGACGGCAAGCGCGTTGTTGACGCTGAGGACGTTGTCTCCGTGGGCCAGAAGGTCCAGGTGGAGATTACCAAGATTGATGACCGCGGTAAGCTCTCGCTGGCACCGGTTGTTGAGGGTGGCGACGACGAGTAGTCGTAACCCCCACTAAGTGATGAGGGGCGTTCGGCGCACCCGGTGCGGTTCACTCCCCGCCGGATGCGCCGGACGCCCCTTCGCTGTGCTTGCCCTGCATCTTTTGATGCTCACCCGCCCCACCAACTGTTGGACTGCCTACAGATAATAGGGCGGGAAAGCTTACCTTCAGACGTACCTGTTGAAAGGTTCTTCTCTCTATGTCTATTTCCTTGCCCGTCGAGCTTGAGGCGATCGCCGAAGAGCTCAACTACGAGCACGGCCGCCTCATCTACGAGGGTGTGGGCGGTAACGAGGTGCGCCGCTCCATTCTGCCCGGTGGCGTACGCGTGATTACCGAAAAAATGCCCGGTACCCGCGGCGTATCCATCGGATTCTGGGTGGGAGTCGGCTCCCGCGACGAGGCCCCCGGCATGCTCGGCTCCACCCACTTCCTGGAGCACCTGCTGTTCAAGGGCACCGGCACCCGCACCGCCCTGGACATTGCATCCTCCTTCGACGCGGTAGGCGGCGAATCCAACGCCCTGACCGCTAAGGAGCACACCTGCTACTACGCGCGTGTGCTCGACGATGACGCGCCCATGGCGGTGGACGTCATCACCGACATGGTCACCAACGCCCTGCTGGACCCGGCTCACCTGGAGCAGGAACGCGGCGTGATCCTCGAAGAGATCGCGATGGACCAGGACGACCCGACCGACGTCGCTTTTGAGAACTTCGTGGAGCAGCTCATGGGCGAGAACCCGCTGGGCCGCCCCATTGGCGGTACCCCGCAGGAGATTACCGAGGTGCCGCGTGACGCCGTGTGGGAGCACTACAAGCGCTACTACACCCCGGACCGCCTGGTTATTTCTGCCGCCGGTTCGCTTGAGCACAGCACCATGGTCCGCCTCGTGCTGGAGGCGCTGACCCGCTACGGCTGGAACCTGCAGGAGGATGTGGCACCGGCACCGCGTCGCGTGCGTACCGACAGCGGCATTGTTCCGCTGAGCGAGCTGCGTGAGGTGGAGAAGGGCTTCGAACAGACCAACATTGTGATGGGCTGCTCAAGCATTATCGCCGGTGATGACCGCCGCTACGCGATGAGCGTGCTGACCAGCGCGTTCGGCGCGGGCATGTCTTCGCGCCTGTTCCAGGAGATTCGCGAGAAGCGCGGCCTGGCGTACAGCACCTTTGCGTTCTCCGGCGCGTACTCGGACGCTGGCTACTTCGGCATGTACGCGGGCTGCCTGCCCGCTAAGACCGAGCAGGTGCGCGAGGTCATGGGCTACGAGTTCGATAAGCTCGTCACCGCCGGTATTACCGAGGAGGAGCTGACGAAGGTCCGCGGTCAGCTGGCAGGCTCCACCGTGCTCGGTAGCGAGGATTCGGGTTCGCGCATGTCCCGCCTGGGCCGCGCCGAGCTGGATTCGGGCCTGTTCACCAGCACCGATGAGCTGCTGGAGAAGATCCGCGCGGTCTCTCTGGAGGAGGTTCGCGACCTGGCGGCGTACCTGGGGCAGCAGCAGATGATCACCACCATCGTGCGCTAACCCTCAACGTTTACGGCACAAGAATGCCCGTTCCCACACCCCCAATGCGGGGGAGGGAACGGGCATTTTGTGTGTATCGGTATCTATCGAAGAGGCGTTTCCGAGAGGCGCTACCAAGAAGTGCTTCCGGTCGTTCTGCCGCCCATGCTCTTGACGCTCAGCATGAGCGGCAGAACCGAAAAGCCACTGCTGAAAGCTATCCCCAGAACACTACTTCTGAGGGCTACTTCTGTGCTCTACTTCTGTGCTCTACTTCTGTGCCTTGGCGATAGCTTCCATCAGCACCTGCGCGTAGAGTTCCTGACCGGCAGCCTCCGGGTGAACACCATCGGAGGAGAGCAGACCGCTCTGAGTCTGCAGAGCCTGGCGGATCGCAGCGTTCCAATCCGCAATGACCACACGGTCGGGATGCTGAGCCGCAAACTCGCGAATCTTACCGTTCGAGTAATCAATCCAGGTCAGGTTGCGCGGACCGTAACCGGTCACCAGCACCAGCTTAGAATCGGCGGGCATAGCAGCCAGCACCTGATCAAGCTGACCGTCCAGAATAGTCGAGTTAGCGGTCACCGACAGTACGAAGGTCTTACGAATCTTACCGCTTGAACCCATGGACTGAATCAGCGGCAGAGCCTTAGCGATGGTGCGCGCCTCCGCCGCATCAATCTGCGCCTCGGGCATCTTGTCGTACAGCTCGGGGGACACAGCCACCACAATGGAGTCACCCACAATGGTCACCTTCGAAGAATCCACCGAACCGGTTGCACCCTTCGACGCCGAGGGGCTTGCAGAAGCCTTCGCGTCCTTACCGGCAGCAGAAGCACTCGGGTTTGCAGAGGCGCTCGCAGCCTGCGCCTCCTGACGAGCCTTCAGACGCTCAGCGGCGGCACGCTTGCCGTCCTCAACGGCCTGCTGGGCGGTAGTCATCGCCGGGGCAGTATGCACCGACAGACCGGTCGCAGCGGCAGCCACCACAACAGCCATAATCACCGAAACCGGCAGGAGCCTCGTGCGTGAAGACTGGAACAACGCCATGAAACGGTTCGCGCTACCGCGGAAACCGTAACGGCGAATCGGGGTCTCAACCCAGCGGTACGACATCTCCGCAATAGCGAAGGTCGCCACCAGAACGCCCACGTTCACCAGCGGGGAGCGGTCCGCACCCATCAGGTAGTGCATGACCACGGCAAGCGGCCAGTGCCACAGGTACAGGCCGTAGGAACGTTCGCCCACCCAGCGCAGGGGAGCGAAGTTCAGCAGGCGGCGCAGCATTTCGGAGGCGCCAGCGAGCATATCGGGCAGCATACCCTGAATCACGCCGAGCGCCAGCAGGGAGGCGCCGAACAGGCCCCAGGGAATCGCGCCGGGTGCCGACTCGGGAACCAGAATCGCGTAGGGAATCAGCGCGAATAGGGACAGCCAGCTGATCATGACGCGGGCGAAAGCGACCAGGCCGAAGGGCTGAGCCACACGGTACAGCACGGACTGCTGAAGCGGCGGGTACAGCGACCAGGGGCGCGCAAACGCCAGCAGCGCACCGAGCAACAGTCCGTACAGGTGAGTGTCGGTGCCGTAGTAGACGCGGCTAATGGGGGCACCGGACATCAGCAGTGCGGTGGCGGTGCTCAGCGACGCAATAATACCGAGCACCATGACCACGCTGAAACGACGCCACGAACGGCGTAGCAACACCCCGGCGCCAACAATCAGCAGGGGCCAGACCACGTAGAACTGTTCTTCCACCGCCAGGGACCAGAAGTTCGTGAAGAGCTCCGGGGAGGTCTGCGCGAAGTAGTCGTTACCGGCAAAAATAGAAATCCAGTTGGACGAGAAGGTCGCCGCACCGGCAAGCTGGCGGCCCAGATTCACCTGAATATCGCCGCCAATGAGCAGGCTGACCGGTCCCATGACCAGAATCAGCAGGGTAATGGCGGGAAGCAGACGGCGGGCACGGCGAATCCAGAAGTTGCCCAGGGCAATTTTGCCGGTGAGCGCACCCTCACGCAGAAGCAGAGAGGTAATCAGGAAACCGGAGATGACGAAGAAGATATCCACGCCAATCATGCCGCCCGGTAGCACGGTGGGCCAGAAATGGTACACCATCACGAGGAGCACAGCGATTGCTCGCAGGCCGTCCAGACCCGGCAGAATATAACGCCGGTTAGCCTCATCTGGACGCACGGAGGATGTAAAGAGGGACTTCATACTGTGAAAGCACTCCGTAGGATGGAAAATAGAGAAATACTTCCTAATTATATGGTTGCTATCTATAGATAACGTATTAAACGGCTTATATGACGGTTAGATTATTGCGCTTTTTATGCCGTTGAGGTTCCGTGGGGCATCTCACCCAGTGTGTACGATGACGCCCAGCGCGTTCGGACAGGGGATAATAGGGGCTGTATGCCGCAAAAGCCCCATAGTCGGGGTGCACAAAAGCTACGGAGGAGAGAATCATGGCCCACGAGGGCGACGAAAAAATCTGGAAGGTAGCGGTACTCGGCGCCGCAGGCCGTATGGGCTCTGAGGCGGTGCACGCCGTCAACACCTCCGCAGACATGGACCTGGTGGCGGCACTGGGCCGCGGCGACGACCTGCAGGAGCTGGTTGATGCCGGCGCAGAGATTGTTATTGACCTGACCGTTCCCGAGTCCAGCGAGGCGAATGTGCGCTTCGCGGTGGAGCACGGTATGCACGCTGTGGTGGGTACGACCGGTTGGACCCCCGAACGCCTGGACTCCCTGCGCGAGCTGCTGGTAGAGCACCCCGAGGTGGGTGTGCTCATCGCCCCGAACTTTGCGATTGGTTCGATCCTCGCCACCGAGTTCGCGGCGAAGGCGGCACGCTACTTCGAATCGGTAGAGATCATCGAGATTCACCACCCCAACAAGGTGGACGCCCCCTCCGGTACCGCTGTGCACACCGCCCGCAAGGTGGCTGCCGCCCGTGCGGAGGCTGGCGTGGGTCCGAGCCCGGACGCCACCACCTCCGATCCTTTGGGTTCACGCGGTGCCGTGGTCGACGATATTCACGTGCATGCGGTGCGTCTGCGCGGTATGGTGGCTCACCAGGAGATTCTGCTGGGTGACCCCGGCCAGCAGCTGGTGATTCGTCACGATTCCTTTGATCGTGCCTCCTTTATGCCCGGCGTGCTGTTGGGCGTGCGTGAGGTGGCGGCGCATCCGGGTTTGAGCGTGGGCTTGGACGCCTACATGGATTTGTCCTAGGAGAGAGTATTGTCTGAACAGACTTCGCCTGAGAATTTGCAGGCATCTTCTGAGCCTCGTAGCCCCTGGTGGACTTCGCTACGCCTGTGGAGCGTCTGCGCGTGCGTGCTGATGGTGCTGACTGTGCTGATTCTGCCGTTGCCGCTGACGGTGCGCGCCTCTATTTTGGGCGTGCTGATTTTTAGTGCCGTCTTTGTGACAGTGGATGCTGGCGGTTGGGGTAAGACCTTCGCGGCGTTGACCTGCGCCCTGTTGACCCTGTACCTGGCGCATATTGCGCAGCAGGGCTTCGTGATGCTCACCTCCGGTTCTGTGGCTGGCATTGTGCTTGGCGCGGGTATGATTCTACTGCCGACTCTGGGTGCATGGGCGCTGGTGCGTGAGGTGCTTTTCGGTGCCCGTATTCAGCGTATGGCTCATGAGCTTGTGGCTTCGGGCGAGCTGGCGGAGGATACCCTGCCGCGCACCCCCTCCGGCCGTGTGGACCGTGAGGCTGCGGCGGTGGAGTTTGAGAGCTTCGCGGCGGCGGTGGAACAGGAGCCGAATAACTGGAAGGCGTGGTTCAACCTGGCGTGCATGTACGATGCGGGCGGTGAGCGTAAGCGTGCTCGCGCGGCGATGCGTAACGCGTGGGCGTTGCGTTCGGGCGGCCAGGTGAAGGGTATGCGCTAGGGGCTGCCGCGGTGGCCCATCCTTAATGCCGCATTTATTTTCGGTGTGCGGTTGGTAGATAGCGCCGAGGCTTCGCGCTCGGTTTCATCGTTCCTGTGGGGGAATCTCCGCGAAAGTACCGCGGGTTTGAAAAAGTCCGAATAGTAGAACATGCATGAAAACTTATGCGTTCTGTAGCAAAAATCTGCAGTTCGGGCGTACTCTGGACATATGTCTGAGAACCTTTCGAACCCCGGTACTTTTGTTGAACCCGTCTTCGGTCGCCTCCTGACCGCAATGGTGACCCCCTTCGCGAAGGACGGCTCCGTTGACGAAAAGCAGGTCGTAGACCTGGCGAACTACCTTGTGGAGAACGGCCACGATGGCCTGGTGGTCTGCGGTACCACCGGCGAATACTCCACCATGACCGATGACGAGAATGAGCGCGTCTTCCAGATTGTGAAGGATACCGTCGGTTCTCGCGCGAAGATTATTGCCGGTGTTGGTTCGAACGATACCGCGCATACTATTGAGCTGGCGCACCGCGCCGAAAAGATTGGTGTGGACGGCCTGCTGGTTGTGACCCCGTACTACAACAAGCCGACTCAGCCGGGTGTCTACGCCCATTTTGCGACCGTTGCTCAAGCAACTGAGACCCCCGTCATGCTTTATGATATTCCGGGTCGTGCGGGCATCCCCATCGCACCCGAAACCTACCGTCGCCTGGCAGAAATTGATAGTATTGTAGCGGTGAAAGACGCCAAGGCAGACTTCGGTGCCGCAACCGAGGTCATGGCAACCACCGACCTGCACTACTACAGCGGCGACGACGGACTGACCCTTCCCTGGATGGCAATGGGTGCCGTCGGCCTCGTTTCGGTGACCGCACATGTGGCACCCGGACTCTTCCGTGCCCTCATTGATGCTGTCGTTGCACAGGATTTGGTGGAGGCGCAGCGTCTTCACCTGGAACTGACTCCGATTGTCCGAGCAACCATGGGCCGTGCCCCCGGTTGCGTTGCCGCCAAGGAAATTCTTTCCTGGCAGGGTGTGCTGGATGAGCCCGTCGTTCGCCTGCCGCACGTACTCTCCGAACTGGAGGTTGCCCAGACGATGCGAGCTGACCTGCTCTCCTCGAGCATCGCTCACACCCTGAAAACGCCTAAACTTTAACGCAGAACCTGCACAACTATTCGTGCAGAGCGCGTATATATAGAGGACTTCGGCTATCGTACGCCCCGCCCTCGGGACGCATAAGATAGCCAACGGACGCGGACTCCACACCTAACACTAGGTGAGGGGTCCGCTCTGGCGTATTGCCGCGGTTTACCGTCGATGATTCGGCCCACCCACTCAGACAGGGGCCCAGCTTAGGTAGAGGCACCCGAGCAGTACGCCCCGAATACTTTTCAATACTTTCGGTGATTTGGACGCACCGGCAGCACATCCGCAGCCTCGGCACGTGAGAGCCGAATCAGCTGGAGTGTTTGCGGTACGAAGCGTCGCCTACGAATCACAGACATCACAAGAAAACATAGAAGAAAGAGGAGACACACGATGAGCGTCTTTGAAGCAAATCTTCCCCTCCCGCCCCGCCTGAAGAAGGACACCCTGCGCGTGGTGCCCCTGGGCGGCCTGGGCGAAGTCGGTCGTAACATGACCGTGTACGAAATTAACGGCAAGCTGCTGATTGTTGACTGCGGCGTGCTCTTCCCCGAAGAGTCCCAGCCCGGCGTGGACCTGATCCTGCCCGACTTCAGCTACATTGTTGACCGTCTGGACGACGTGGTCGCCATGGTTCTGACCCACGGCCACGAGGACCACATCGGCGCGGTTCCCTACCTGCTGCGCCGCCGCCCCGACATCCCCCTGGTCGGTTCCGAACTGACCCTGGCGCTGGTTGAGGCGAAGCTCGCCGAGCACCGCATCAAGCCCTACACCCTCGCGGTGAAGGAGCACCAGGTGGAGCGTTTCGGCCCGTTCGAGTGCGAGTTCGTTGCGGTGAACCACTCGATTCCGGATGCGCTGGCTGTCTACATCCGCACCCAGGCGGGTAAGGTCCTGCACACCGGTGACTTCAAGATGGACCAGCTGCCGCTGGACGGCCGCATCACCGACCTGCGCCACTTCGCCCGCCTGGGCGAGGAGGGCGTGGACCTGTTCCTGCCGGACTCCACCAACGCTGAGGTCCCCGGCTTCACCCCGACCGAGAAGCACATCGGTCCGGTGTTGTCGAACGTTTTCCGTGACGCAAGCGGCCGCATCATTGTGGCGTCCTTCTCCTCGCACGTTCACCGCGTGCAGCAGGTACTGGACGCAGCCGCTGAGCGTGGCCGCAAGGTCGTGCTCGTGGGCCGCTCCATGGTGCGTAACATGACTATCGCTGAGAAGCTGGGCTACCTGAAGGTTCCCGACAACGTGCTGGTGGACCTGAAGAAGGTTGACGACTACCGTCCCGACCAGATCGTGATGATGTGCACCGGTTCGCAGGGCGAGCCGATGGCAGCGCTGTCGCGTATGGCGAACGGCGACCACAAGATTCAGATTGAGCCCGGCGACACCGTGGTGCTCGCGTCCTCGCTGATTCCCGGTAACGAGACCAGCGTCTTCCGCATCATTAACGCCCTCATGAAGCTGGGCGCTAACGTGGTGCACAAGGGCAACGCGAAGGTTCACGTGTCTGGCCACGCTGCCGCCGGTGAGCTGCTGTACTGCTACAACATTCTTAAGCCGAAGAACGTTATGCCGGTTCACGGTGAGGTTCGCCACCTGATTGCCAGCGGCGACCTGGCGATGGAGACCGGCGTTCCGAAGAAGAACGTGCTGCTCTGCGAGTCCGGCACCGTCGTGGATCTGCGCGATGGCGTGGCGTCCGTGGTGGGCGAGGTTCCCTGCGAGTACCTGTACGTTGACGGCCGCTCCGTCGGTGAGGTGACCGAGAGCGACTTGAAGGACCGCCGCATCCTGGGTGAAGAGGGCTTCGTGTCTATCGTGACCGTCATTGACCGCGCAACTAAGCGCGTGGTGACCGGCCCGGATATTCACGCTCGCGGTATCGCTGAGGACGACTCGGTCTTTGACGAGATTGTTCCGAAGATTACCGCCGCGCTAGAGGATGCTCTGCACCGTGCGCCCGAGAAGGTGCACACCGTGCAGCAGCTGCAGCAGATTGTGCGCCGCACCATCGGTGCCTGGATTTCTCGCCGTCTGCGCCGCAAGCCCATGATTGTTCCCGTGGTTGTTGAGAACACCTCGAAGGCCGCGAAGGCTGCGAAGAACTAACATTCTGCGCGAGGCGAGCTGCCCGTCATAGCGAAAAGGCGGGGTCGATACGTTGTGTCGGCCCCGCCTGCCGTGTATCTGCAGAACGTGTGGGCGAAAGCTGAGCGAAAGTTGTGCGAAAGCTACGCGAAAGCGAACACGGTGGGGGAGAAGCACCTCATGAGCTCCCTAACGATGCCCGCATAGGCACCGGGCGAGGCTCACTTTTTAGCTCACTGATAACGAAAGAATCGGTACATTAACGGGAAGGTTGATACCCTAAAAGGTATGGCTCCACGGACCACGAAGGGTCGTAACACGACCTCTACTAAAGCAAACACTAAGAAGACCACCCGCAAGCGCACCACCTCCCGAGGCGGTGCCCAGCGCGGTGCCAACGCGACGAACCCTGTAGCGGGCGCTATCTCCTCCGTCTGGCTGAGCATCGCTCACGCTATCGGTGGGCTCTTCCGCTCCATTGGCGCGGTGCGCACCGACCTTGCGCCCGAAGACCGCCGCGACGGCGGCGCGCTCACCATCCTGCTGTTCGGCCTTATCAGCGCCGGAGTGGAGTGGTACAACTGGCGCGCCCACACCTCCCTCGGTTTGTTGCGAGCGCCCCTGGACGCCTGGCACACCATGCTGGGCGGTATTTTCGGTCAGGGCGCCCTGCTGATTCCGGTGTTCTGCCTCATCATGGCGTGGTGTGTTTTCCGTGGACCTGACCTGATTAAACGTAATAACCGCGTGGCGTTGGGTTCCTTCATCATGCTGGTGGCGACCTCCCTGTTCTTTGCTCGCCATGCGGGTCACCCGACTTTTGCGGATGGTTTTAACGCCGTCTGGGCTGGTGGCGGCGTGGCTGGCGTGCTGCTGGGCACCCCCATTGTGCGTGTGAGCGGCGGTATTGCGTTCGTTGAGATTCTGATTCACCTGCTGCTGGGTATTGCCGGTCTGATGGTTCTGACGAACACTCCGATTCGTCAGGTGGTGCCGCGTACCCTGCACCTGGTCGGTTTGGCTCTGGGTGAGAAGCCCAATGGCACGACTCGAACCTCCGTGAAGGATAGCCCTTCGGATGCGACTCAGACCGTGGATCTGAACGCTGAGGAGCACGACCGCAGCTACCTGTACGAGGATGAGAAGCCAGCGCGCACGGCTCAGAAGTCTGGCGGCCTGTTCTCTCGTCTGCGCGGCTGGTTGGGCTTTGCCCCTGCTGAGTCGACCGATTCTTCCCTGGACGAGTACGCCGGTGATGAAGCGTTCGTGAGCGCCGTGGTGGATGAGACTCACCCGGAGACCACGCAGATGCCGGTACAGCCCGCGGATTCGGCACAGGATTCTGCGCAGGGATCGGCTCAGCAGACGCGCCCGGCGGCTAAGCCGAACCGCCTGTCTCGCCTGCCGGGTCGCCTCAACCAGGCACCGGCCGCGCAGGGTGCTTCTGCACAGGGTAGTTCTGCGCAGAGTAGTTCTGCGCAGGGCACTTCTACGCAGAACAGTGCTTATTCGAGTAGCCCTGACCTCTTCGACGTTGAGGCATCGGATGCACCCGCAGCTCGTCTGGACCAGGTGCAGCGCGCCGCCGTGGCGAACGGCCGCGTGAACCGTATTCCGGGTGAGGAGCCCCTCTTTGACGTTGAGGCATACGACGGCTTCGGCGCTTCTGAGGAAGCTGCACCGCAGACGAAGCCTCACCAGACGGTTAACCCTGCACAGTCTGCAGCACGGCCCGCATCCCAGGCTCCTGCCGCACCCGCTGCTCAGCCTCCGATTCCGACCCGCATGCACTCGCCGGGTGCGCACCCGAAGAATGCGGCTCCCGCGGCTTCGCGAGCGCCCGAGGCTGGCGCATCCCGCCCGCTGCAGAACAACACTCAGGTGGCAACCACCGAGCAGGCGCGCGGTGAGCAGGTTGTTCAGTCCTCCCGCGGCACCTATGTGCTGCCCTCGGAGGAGATGCTGGTTGCTGGCCCTCCCGCCAAGGAATCTTCCGAGGTGAACCAGCACGTGGTTGAGGCTCTGACGAATGTGCTGGAGCAGTTCAAGGTGGATGCGCAGGTCACCGGCTTCTCGCGTGGCCCGACCGTGACCCGTTACGAGATTGAGCTGGGTCCTGCCACGAAGGTGGAGCGTGTGACCGCGCTGAGCAAGAACATTGCGTACGCTGTGGCGAGCCCGGATGTTCGTATTCTGTCCCCGATTCCGGGTAAGTCCGCGATTGGTATTGAGATTCCGAATACGGACCGTGAGACCGTTGCGCTGGGTGATGTGCTGCGTTCCCCGCAGGCTCACGCGAACCACCACCCGATGGTCATGGGTGTGGGTAAGGACGTTGAGGGCGGCTTCGTGCTGGCGAACCTCGCGAAGATGCCGCATATGCTGGTCGCTGGTGCGACCGGTGCGGGTAAGTCTTCGTTCGTGAACTCGATGATCACCTCGATTCTGATGCGCGCAACCCCGGACCAGGTGCGCCTGGTGATGGTTGACCCGAAGCGTGTGGAGCTCACCGCCTACGAGGGTATTCCGCACCTGATTACGCCCATCATTACGAACCCGAAGAAGGCTGCTGAGGCTCTTCAATGGGTTGTTCGTGAGATGGACGCCCGCTACGATGACCTCGCCCATTACGGCTATAAGCACGTGGACGACTTCAACAAGGCGGTGCGTGAGGGTAAGGTTCAGCCCGATCCCGGTAGCAAGCGCACGGTGCACGAGTACCCGTACCTGCTGGTGATTGTTGACGAGCTCGCCGACCTGATGATGGTTGCTCCGCGTGACGTTGAAGAGGCGATTGTTCGTATTACGCAGCTGGCGCGTGCGGCGGGTATTCACCTGGTGTTGGCGACCCAGCGTCCGTCGGTGGATGTGGTGACCGGTCTGATTAAGGCGAACGTTCCGTCTCGTATGGCGTTTGCGACCTCCTCGGTCACTGACTCTCGCGTGGTGCTGGATCAGCCCGGCGCCGAGAAGCTGATTGGCCAGGGTGACGCGCTCTTCCTGCCGATGGGTGCCTCGAAGCCGATGCGTGTTCAGGGTGCGTGGGTGTCTGAGTCTGAGATTCACGCCGTGGTTGAGCACGTGAAGAAGCAGGCGCCGACCATCTACCGTGAGGACGTGATGGTCTCTGCCGCGAAGAAGCAGATTGATGAGGAAATCGGCGATGACCTCGACGATCTGTTGCAGGCGGCGGAGATTGTGATTACGACCCAATTCGGTTCGACCTCGATGCTGCAGCGTAAGCTGCGCATGGGCTTCGCGAAGGCTGGCCGCATCATGGACCTGCTGGAGTCGCAGGGCGTGGTGGGCCCCTCGGAAGGCTCGAAGGCACGTGAGGTGCTGATCCGCCCGGATGACCTGCAGGCGACCCTGGCACGTATTCGCGGTGAGGAGCCTCCGGCTGCCGACCCGTACGCGAACGCGGTAGACCCGGGTGAGGAGGCGGTCACCGACTATTTCGATGAGCCCGATGATGAAGGCTCGGAGGACGCCTGGCAGCTGACCGGCCGCTAGTGCCTCAGCGCCCTGCCCGCTCAGCTGACCCGCCCATCTGAGCGGGTCAACTGAGTGAGCGTGCGACATGCACCCCGTATCATCCCTGTGATGTCTGCTACGGCACACGTATAATGGACGGTACGGGGTGTTTGCGTATCCCCGATACGTTTAGGTGTCGGTGCGTACGCGGTCTCTCACCGTCGAAAGCCATCTACCCGTAAGGAGCCGTTATGAGTGAAGCTCGCAATTCCGCACCCGCCGGTGCGGTCAGCACAGCGAAGCCTTCGAACTGGAATGTGCCGAATGTGTTGACGGTTCTGCGTATTATTGCGGTTCCTTTCTTCATCGTCGCCCTGGTTGCGGGCGGTACTTTCGGTGCCGCTGATCCGACGCACCGCTGGCTGGCGTGGATTATTTTCATTCTTGCCATGCTCACGGACTGGGCGGACGGCTACCTGGCGCGCTCGCGTAACCTGATTACGAGCTTCGGTAAGATTGCTGACCCGATTGCCGATAAGTTCCTCACCGGCGCGGCGTTCATTGTGCTGTCGGCGCTGGGTGAGCTGTGGTGGTGGGTCACGATTGTGATTCTGCTGCGCGAGTGGGGCATTACGATCATGCGTCTGTTCGTCATTAAGTACGGTGTGATGGCCGCTAGTAAGGGCGGCAAGATTAAGACCGTGCTGCAGACGGTGGCGCTGGTGCTGATGCTTCTGCCGCTGGGCCAGCTGGGTCTTGGCTGGCTGATTCCGGGTTGGGTTCTGATGGGCGCGGTTACCGCGATTACCGTGTGGACCGGCCTGGTGTATGTGCGTGATGCGTATATTTTGCGTCGTAACTGGTTGCAGGCTCAGGCCTCCCAGGGCGGCGGTAAGTAGAGGCGAGGGGAGTGGCGTGTGCTGCTCCCCTTCGCTGTACCTGCGGCCCGTTGTGTGCCGCGTGATGTTTTGGGCGGCGGTTCGCCGCTGAAAGGAGAGAATAATGGTTCCCCTCATCCGTGAAGATGCTCTGTCCGCTGAGCTTTCCTCTACTGCGCTTTCCTCCGCTGAGGTTTTCTCCGGTACCCCGGAGGCGGCGGCGTTGCTGCTCCGCGATGCGGTGCGGTTGCGTGCCTCCCAGGAGGGCCCGGTGCTGGTGGCGACGGCTGAGTCACTGACCGGCGGGGCTGTGGGCGGCGCGATTTGTACGGTGCCGGGCGCATCCGCGTATTACCGTGGCGGCGTGATTTCCTATGCCTACGAGGTGAAGGCTCAGGTGTTGGGCGTGGACGCTCAGCTGCTGGCGCGTGAGGGTGCGGTGCATCCTGCGGTGGCGGTGCAGATGGCGGTCGGTGCGGCGCGTGTGTGCGGTGCCGATTATGCGGTGTCGACCACGGGCGTTGCCGGTCCTGATCCTGCGGACGGCCAGCCGGTGGGTACGGTCTATATCGGTGTGTGTTCCCCGAGTGGTTCTGAGGTGTTTGAACGCCACTATTCGGGGGACCGGGCGCAGATTCGTGCGGCGGCGAGCGCGGATGCGATTGCTCTGCTGGCGCGTGCGGTGCGTGGCGGTGCCGGTGGGGTTCTGGAGAACGAGCTGGCGTAGCGTGCCGGGCTGGGCTGGGCTGTGTGCTGTGCAGTGCCTGAAGCGGCTACGTGGTATCTGGAACGGCCGTGTAGCCGTCTGTGGAGTGCCTACTTGAGAAAAATTTTACGGTTCAAATGTATTCACAGGGTTCTTTCAGCTCCGCAGGAATAAAGGCATAGGTTCGCCTGTTTGAATAGATACAGGCCGTAAGAAGAGAACGAAAATGGCGAGGCTCCTAGCCCGCGCCCCAAAAATCAGTTAGGCTTAACTATGTACAGTCCCGCAGGTCGGGAATACCTACTCAGGAAAGTGATATAGAAGCTCATGGCTAAGCAGCGCGTATCGATTAATGGCATTACTAAGTGGAAGGAAATCGAGGAGACCCCCCGACAGGTCGCCCCGGTCGTTGAGGAAGCTAAGGTTGTTCCCCTGCGACAGGCAATCGGCGAGGTTCTTCGCGATGTTCGCCAGCGTCAGGGCCGCACCCTGCGCGAGGTTTCCCAGCGTGCCCGTGTTTCCCTCGGTTACCTGAGCGAAGTTGAGCGCGGTCAGAAGGAAGCTTCCTCCGAACTGCTGGCATGGATTTGCCAGGCTCTGGACATTCCGATGTCCCAGATGTTGCGTGAGGTTGCCGATCGTATGGCGGTTCTTGAGGGCGTTCAGATTCCGGATACTGTTCCGGCTGAAATGTCTGAGCAGTACAAGAGCGATTACTACATTCTCTCGAAGTAACGCGAGGCGGCATATGCCGCACTAAAACGTGAAGCGATGCCGTGCATCCCCGTAAGGTGGGGGTGTACGGCATCGCTTATTCTCGGTTTATCCCGGGTATATTCTCGGGTGATGTGACGAATTATGAAGCAAACTAGCGGTGGAGCGGAAGGAGCGCTTGTGAAGCTGAGCGAATTTTGGGCGTGCATGGAGTATGAGTTCGGTGCCGGGTATGCTCCGGTGCTGGCGCGTGACTTGGTGCTGGGCTCGCTGGGTCATGTGACCGCTGCGGAGGCGCTGGACCAGGGCGTTAACCCGAAGGATGTGTGGCTTGCCATCTGCGAGGAGCAGGAGATTCCGCAGGAGCGCCGCCTGGGTCCCGATAAGGAGCCGTTGCGCTAGTCGGTAAGTCTGGCGTGTTCTAACGCAGGAGGCGGAGCCTAGCATCTGTTCGAGTGCTAGCCCCTGCACGGGAGGTATTTTCGAATAATTAGCCGAGAATCCGGGGTTTTTCGAAAATATATGCCGAAACCCTATCCGATTTATTCGAAACTAGGTCGTAATTTTGTTCGACTCGTGCTAGACTTTTCCACATCAGGAATTTTTCGGAAAAATCTTCAAAGTTTTCCACAGATTTTAAAAAATGGCCTTATCCTGTCAGGCTGTGACCCTAGAGTAGTCTCAGAAGGAACCGGTAGGCCAAAACCTTCAAGGTCTCGATTACGAGTCCCACCGATTCCGAAGAAACATTACTCCCGTCAACCACTGACAACACAAAGAACGAGGTACTACCGTGGCTAAGAACACCAAGTCTCAGAGCGTAGCTCGCGTTCCCGAAGAGGGTCGCGCCAAGGCACTTGAAGCCGTGATGGCACAGATCGACAAGAACTACGGCAAGGGTGCGGTCATGCGCCTGGGTGATAAGGAAATCACCAAGACCGAGGTTATCTCCACCGGCGCTATCGCGCTGGATGCCGCTCTGGGTATTGGCGGTTTGCCCCGCGGCCGCGTCATCGAGATTTACGGTCCCGAGTCCTCCGGTAAGACCACCGTTGCGCTGCACGCTGTAGCGAACGTTCAGAAGGCAGGCGGCGTGGCAGCGTTCATTGACGCCGAGCACGCACTGGACCCGATCTACGCGGCCAAGCTGGGCGTGGACATCGACCAGCTGCTGGTCTCTCAGCCCGACACCGGCGAGCAGGCACTGGAAATCATGGACATGCTGGTTGGCTCCGGTGCCGTTGATATCGTGGTCGTCGACTCCGTTGCCGCGCTGGTACCCCGCGCCGAAATTGAAGGCGACATGGGTGACTCCCACGTGGGTCTGCAGGCTCGCCTCATGAGCCAGGCTCTGCGTAAGATTACCGGCCGCCTCTCCGCAACCGGCACCACCGCAATCTTCATCAACCAGCTGCGTGAGAAGATTGGTGTCTTCTTCGGCTCTCCCGAAACCACCACCGGTGGTAAGGCGCTGAAGTTCTACGCTTCGGTCCGTATCGATATCCGCCGTATTGAGACCCTCAAGGACGGCGCTAACCCGATCGGTAACCGCACCCGCGCCAAGATCGTGAAGAACAAGATGGCTCCGCCCTTCAAGCAGGCTGAGTTCGACATCCTCTACGGTGAGGGCATCTCCGTTGAGGGCGGTATCCTGGACCTGGCGGTGGAGAACGACATCGTCAAGAAGTCCGGCGCATGGTTCACCTACGACGGTGAGCAGCTGGGCCAGGGTCGCGAGAACGTTCGTAAGCTGCTCAAGGACAACCCCGAGCTCACCGAGGAACTGCAGTACAAGGTTCTGGTGAAGCTGGGCATCATTGAGGAAGAAGCTGACGAGCAGGCAGCTGCTGAGTCCGAGGGTAACGACCCGCTGGACGAGCTGGCTGAGGAGTTCTAAACCGGCCCGCGTAGCTTCTTGCTAACGCCACGACTGATTGCCGTGTGCTGTGCATTCCGCACGGTGCACGGCAATCTGTCGTTAACGGAGAGCGCGTTAAATGGAGTGCCAGCGGGCGCCGAGACAGCGCCTCGTTACAATGGGGGAGCGCCGTATAGCCCGGCGCACGGGTCATTAGGTACCCCAACTCATCAAGCGGCCCAACACAGGGGAGAGGAGGAACCGAACATGACGGAACAGCACGGTCATGAAGAGCACGAGCACAACAGTACGCGTGACGGTGATGCCGGTTTTGCGGCGCTGGACGCGACCGAACCGCATTTCGGTTCCTCAGCTTTGGAAGGTTCAGCCTTCCAGGACTCTGTATTCTCTGCGCCTGTTCCCTTTGAACCCGCTATTTCCTTTGAGCCCGTTATTTCTTTTGAAGCTACTGGTTCGTTTGAATCCACTGCCCTGCCGGTTGAGGTGGGCGGCTTCGAGGCGCTCAATTTTGAGGCACCCGCGCCCCTGGCGGAGCCCACCCTCAGCTGGGAGGCGCCTCCTGCTGTTGAAGAGCCTCCGTACCCTGACGAGCCTCCCTACGAGGATGAACCTCCGTATCCGGTAGAGCCTTTGTACCCTGATGCAGAGTACGCGGGGGAATATTGGGTACCCTCGGATGAAGCAACAGCCGCAGAAGCGGCACCCGCAGAAGCGGCACCCGCAGAAGCGATAGCGGAGAAGCCAGCGGCTACAGAAAAGGCACCCAAAAAGTGGGCGCGGAACAGGGTCGCGGATTCGGTAGCCGCTGAGGATTTCCCGGACTGGCATCCCGCCGCGCACGGCTTTGTTGAAGAAAGCATCGCCCGCGATAACGGTGGCGATTACGCGGGGGAGTTCCGCGTATCCGAGTTGCCCCTGCAAGCTGTGCCCTCCGGCGCTGTACTTTCCGATGCTGTGCCCTCAGGCTCTGGGAAAGACGGCGAGTCGCCGCGCTGCAGCCTGCTCGTTGACCCGAACCTGCCCGCCGTCTCCATTGACGAAGCGCCCGTTCGTGCCTTTACCCCCGGCGGTGCCGAGCCGCGCCCCATGGCGGCTGGCCGCATGAGTCGAGCCGGTGCGGCATCCATCGGATCGGGGCTCACCGCCGAAGAAAAGGAAGAGATCGAGAGGCAAGCAGCTCAGCGGGATAAGCAGAAGAAACGCAAGTCTTCGCGTGCCTCCAAGGACACCGACTACAAGCGCGGGTTCCGTCGCATGAGCGCGGTTCAGGAAGAGAAAATGCGGAGCCGTTCGCCCTACGCGCCCGCCTTCGGGGCTCGCAGTGACGATGAGGAAACCCGCAAGAGTCCCACGGGTCGCGGCTCGGGGAGCAACCTATTTAGGGAGGGAAGTAGCTTGAACGAAGAACTCACCCCCGCCGAAGAAGCACTCATCCGCGGTATCGCTGAGGAAGAGGCGCAGGGCGTCGGTACCGGAAAGCGCCGTGCCGCCTCGAATGGTTCCCCAAAGGGCGGTTCTCGAGCTCGGGGCTCCCAGCCGGGCAGCTCTCGGATGGGACATGCTTCCTCACCGCCGGAGGGCAACGTGCCTTCCTGGAAGCAGAAAGTGCGTGCCGCCCGCGCCGCGGAAGAAACAGACCCCTACACGCGCGCTAAAACCATCGTGTACAACCAGCTGGCGTACTCGGCAAAAACCCGAGGTCAGCTGCGTAAGAAGCTGCAGGCAGAAGGCTTCGACGCGGAGCTCATTGAGCCGCTGCTCGATAAGTTCGAGGCGGCAAAACTCATTGACGACGCCGAATACGCCCAAACGTTCGTGGCGCAGAAGAGCCGCACCAAGAAACTCTCCCGCGCCGCGCTGCGCCGTGAACTCGCTGAACGCGGGGTGCGCGGTGAAGAGGCGGAGAACGCACTGGCTCAGCGCACCGACGAGCAGGAACGCGAGGACGCCGCCGAGCTGGTGCGTAAGAAGCTGCGCCCCGGCATGGACCTCAGCGACCGCGCCGAAAAGGACAGGGTGACTCGCCGACTGCTGGGGATGCTGGCTCGCCGCGGGTACTCCTCCTCGGTGTCGATGTCGGTGATTCGTGAGGAACTCGCCGTCTACGGTGCGGATGACGAGCTCTGGTAGTTCGCGGCCCCGATAGAGGGCAAGTAGGTGCGCTCCGTCAAAGAGCCTCAGCCAAAGAGCCTTCGCCAAATAACCTCAGCCAAAGAGCCTTCGCCAAAGAGCCTCCGCCAAAGAGCTTCCATCAATAAGCTCAAAGGGTGAGCTCGCTACAGAAATACTCTGTAGCGGGCTCACCCTTAGGTTTTGAACTTTATAAAACGCCTTGTCGAAGGCTATATCTGCTGTTTACTCGACCACTCCCAGGCGGTCCGCGAACTCGGCGAGGGTTGCATCCTGAGAACCGGCGATCTCAAGCAGCAGGCGCATCAGTTGCGCACCTTCACGGCGAATACGAGGCAATAAATCGGCACGCGCCGAAGAAGAGTACAGCTCCAGTAGAGCGCACACGGTCACCGCCGTGCATACCGCCAAATCCTCCACCAGGTGCTCATCCAGCGGGGCGTCCTCGAACAGTGCAGAGTACAGCGCCGGCAGCGCCTTCTTGCGGTCTACCCGGTAGCGCGGGTACTCCGGCGAGGAGGGGAAGCTCAGCATCGCCTCAACGAAGGGGAAGCCGCGGTGGTGCAGGCAGGTGCCCTCCGCATCGACCATGCGCACCTGCGCGCCATCCGCCGAACCGATCAGCACGTTCTGCGGCGAAAAATCGCCCGAAGAGAGCATATAGACCTTGCCGCGGTTGAGCTTGAACTGCTCGGGTACCGGCGGGCGCTTGGTGAAGAAGGGCTGCAGAACGCGGCGGAAACGGAAGGACAGCTCCTCAACAGCGGCGGGAAGAACGGGCACGTCCTCATGCGCGGCAGAGCTGGAAGCCGGGCTGCCAGCATCCTGCTCGGGGGAGCGCGCCTCATCAGCCACACCGTACAGCTTCTTCAAACCGCGCTCAGCCAAACCCGGCGAGGCAATAGCGCCCGGGAACTGCGCCTTGCGATCGGCACGCGCCAGGTTCAGACGGTAATCCTCCACCGCCTCACCCATAATGCCGCTGGCGGCAAGGCAACGGTACGCCTCAATGTAGTAGTTCAGAGCGTCCAGCGCTTGCTGTTCGGTGCCCTCCAGCAGGGCGTGGGCGACCGAATACTGCTCGCCCTCAACGGTTCCGGCGCTCACATCCTCCAGAGCCAGCACACGCAGCTCAGGATCCGCGCCGTAGAGCTGCGGGAACAGGCCCGGAACCTGCAGGTTCAGCGCCTCCAAACCGTAACGCTCACGCAGGTACCCGAAACCGCCCGCGTTCACCGTCGAATCCTTACGGCGGTAACGCTTCACAATAATCGAGGTCGGCAAAGACTCCGCTGGCTCGGCTGCAGGCTCATACGCCACACGTACCACAACGGAACGCATGCCGGTGCCCAGAATCTGCACGCGCTCAACCGTGCGGGCAGCCACCTGCTCCAAAGAATGCGCCCAGCTAAGCAGCTGCATCAGATTCTGGCGCATCGAGGCAGAATCAGCGCTCGCCTGAGGCGGCACGGGGGAGTAGGCGGCAATCGCCTCCTCAATGAGGGCGCTCAGATGCTCCCCGTTGGGGGCGGGAGCGGAAGAATCGTTCGGTGACAGAGCCGGAAAGTTACTACTAAGGGAAACCTGCATAGAGCCATTATCCCCCATCGGATACCCTATAGGGCATGACTTCGACCCTCAGCGATTCCGCCCAGACCCCCGAAACCAGCCCCCGCACCTACGAAGTGCGCACTTTCGGCTGCCAGATGAACGTGCACGACTCCGAACGAATGTCCGGCCTGCTGGAGGCTAACGGCTACGTTCGCGCTGAGGAAGGCACCCAGCCCGACCTGGTTGTTTTCAACACCTGCGCGGTCCGCGAAAACGCGTCCAACCGCCTGTACGGTCACCTCGGCCAGCTCGCACCGGTCAAGCGCAGCCACAAGGGCATGCAGATCGCTGTGGGCGGCTGCCTGGCGCAGAAGGACCAGGACGCCATCATTGAGAAGGCACCCTGGGTTGACGTCGTGTTCGGTACCCACAATATTGGTTCCCTGCCGGCATTGCTGGAGCGTGCCCGCCACAACCACGAGGCGCAGGCAGAACTGCTCGAATCCCTCGAAGTTTTCCCCTCCACCCTGCCCACTAAGCGCGACCACGTGTACTCCGGCTGGGTGTCCATCTCGGTTGGCTGTAACAACACCTGCACCTTCTGCATCGTGCCGTCCCTGCGCGGTAAGGAAAAGGACCGCCGCCCCGGCGACATTCTCGCTGAGGTTCAGGCGCTGGTCGATGACGGCGCCATTGAGGTGACCCTGCTCGGCCAGAACGTGAACTCCTACGGCGTGGAGTTCGGTGACCGCCAGGCATTCTCCAAGCTGTTGCGTGCCTGCGGCGAGATTGAGGGCCTGGAGCGTGTACGCTTCACCTCCCCGCACCCGGCAATGTTCACCGACGACGTGATTGACGCGATGGCGGAGACCCCGAACGTCATGCCCGTGCTGCACATGCCGCTGCAGTCCGGCTCCGACAAGGTGCTCAAGGATATGCGCCGGTCCTACCGTTCCAAGAAGTTCCTGAACATTCTGGACAAGGTGCGCGAGCGCATCCCGAACGCCGTGATTACCACCGACATTATTGTGGGCTTCCCCGGCGAGACTGAAGAGGACTTCCAGGACACCCTGAAGGTTGTGGAGCAGGCTCGTTTCTCCTCTGCGTTCACCTTCCAGTACTCGATCCGCCCCGGCACCCCCGCGGCGACCATGGAGAACCAGATCCCGAAGGAGGTCGTGCAGGAACGCTACGAGCGTCTGATTGCCCTGCAGGACCGCATCGCCGGTGAAGAGAACCGCAAGCAGCTCGGTAAGACCGTTGAGCTGATGGTCGTTGCGGAGGCGGGCCGTAAGGCTGAGCAGACTCACCGCCTCTCCGGCCGCGGCCCGGACCAGCGCCTCGTGCACTTCTCGGTGCCCGAGGGTTGCGAGACTCCCCGCCCCGGCGACATGGTCACCGTACCGATTACCGAGGCTGGTTCTTTCCACCTGATTTCTGACCCGACCGCCGAGCAGTACCAGCTGCGCCGCACCCGTGCCGGTGACGCGTGGGACCGCTCCCAGGCTGACTCTTGCGGTACCGGCACCACCCAGGTGCCCGGTGCGCCGGTGGGTCTGGGCATGCCGACCATCGGTCTGCGCCCCTAAAACCTATAACGAATCATGCGCCCTGTTCTTCAGGCTCGCACCGCCACCGCAAGTGGGGGTGAGGGAACCGGTAGAATGGGGCGCATGACTATCTCCGAAACTCTGCCCGTTATCGCTATTGTGGGCCCGACCGGCACCGGTAAGAGCGCGCTCGCCATTGAGCTGGCTCTGCGCCTGAACGGTGAGTGCATTAACGCTGATTCTATGCAGTTCTACCGGGGTATGGATATCGGCACCGCGAAGGTCACCGCGGAGGAGATGCGCGGCGTTCCGCACCACCTGCTGGACATTATGGACGTGCGGGATGAGGCGTCCGTGGCGGAGTTTCAGGAGCGTAGCCGTGAGCTGATTGAGCAGATTCGCGGTCGTGGCCGCTACCCGATTCTGGTGGGTGGCTCCGGTCTGTATGTACGTGCCGCCCTGGATAAGTTGGAGTTCCCCGGCACGGATGCGCGGGTGCGTGAGCGGCTGGAGGAGCAGGCACGTACCGAGGGCATCGGTGTTCTGCACGCCCGCCTGGCGGAGGTCGACCCGGAGTCGGCTGCGCGCGTGAAGGATGAGCGCCGCATTATTCGAGCCCTGGAGGTGTTCGAGGTGACGGGCCGCCCGTTCTCGGCGTTCATGCCGGTGCGCGAGTACGTGACGGAGAGTATTCAGATTGGTTTGGATATGGATCGTGCCCTGCTGCACGAGCGTCTGCACCGCCGCGTGGAGCTGATGCACGAGCAGGGTCTGCTCGATGAGGTTCGCGCCCTGAACGAGCAGGGGCTACAGGAAGGTAAGACCGCCTCCCGCGCGATTGGTTACGCGCAGTTTGCTCGCGTCCTTGAGGATGCGGACTACAGTGTGGAGCAGGCGATTGAGGATACGACGATCGCTACCCGCCAGTTTGCGCGCCGCCAGCTGACCTGGTTCCGTGCGGACCCGCGCGTGCACTGGCTGGATGCGCTCTCACCAACCCTTGTAGATGAGGCGGAGGCCATTATCCGCGAAAGCACCCGATAAGCCACAATAACGAGCCGCAACCGAACAGATACCCCTTCGAACCGGTCGGCGCGGTAAAATCATAAACGGACAGGTCACCAACCTTAAGGACAGCATATGAGCGAGAACCCTTCCATCTGGGGCGAGCTGGCAGGCCTGACCCTCACCAAGGGTCATGGCACCGGTAACGACTTCATCTTTCTGACGGACGAGAACGCAGAAATTGCCCTCACCCCCGAGCTGGTAGCCCGCGCCTGCGACCGACACTTCGGCATTGGTGCGGACGGCTTCATTCGTGCTGCCCGCAGCACCGCCTCCCGCGCGGGTCAGAAACTACTCGAGGAGCACCCGGACGCTGTCTGGTTCATGGACTACCGCAACGGTGACGGCTCTATCGCTGAAATGTGCGGCAACGGTGTGCGCGCGTTCGTGGAGTACCTGCGCACTGAGGGCCTGATTGAACTTGAGGTGGGCGAGACCGTCAAGATTGGTACCCGTGCGGGCGTGAAGACTGTGGCGCGCACCGAAGATGGCTACGCGATTGATATGGGTCCGTGGAGCTTCATTCACGGTGACGCTGCCCGCGAGGGTGGCGAGGACTGCCTGGTGTCTGCTCGCGGCCTGAAGACTCCGCGCGCTGGCCTGTCCATTTCGATGGGTAACCCGCACACCGTGGTGATGCTCGGCTCCGACGGTAAGCTGGACGGCCTGGACCTGCACAGCCTGCCTCAGGTGAACCCCGCCCCGGTCAACGGCACGAACGTTGAGTTTGTGGTGCCGGTCGACCTGGATGTTGAGAGCGGCGCGCATGTGGGTGCTATCCGTATGCGCGTGCATGAACGCGGCGTGGGCGAGACCCTGTCGTGCGGTACCGGCGCGTGTGCGGCGGCTGCGGCGACTCGTTTCTGGGGCGGCGAGGAAGCACCGGATGAGTGGCTGGTGCATGTGCCCGGCGGTACCCTCGCGGTGACTTTCGTACTGGGCCCGGATGACCTGGAGCATGTTGTTCTGGCTGGTCCGGCGCAGATGGTTGCGACCGTCGTGCTGCGATAGCCTGCTGCGATAGAGCAGTCTTAGAACAGAGATTTTATCGACAAAAGCGGCGGGTGTTTTCTGACAATACGTTCAGAAAACACCCGCCTCTTTTATGTTTTAAGCAATGAGCGCCAGAAGTTTTAGCGCTAGAGGATTTAACACCAGAGGTTTTAGTCCTCGTAGCGGTGCACCTGCAGAATACGGAAGCCCTTCGAGGTCGCATAACGCGACACCTCAAACTCGCCGGGGTGCAGCTCCTCAAGTTGTGCGTCCATCCACTTCTGCAAAGAATCGGAGCCTAGGTTCTTCTGAACTACCAGGTATGCGTCACCGCCGGGCGCCAGGCGCGGCAGCCAGGTCAGCAGGATTTCGTGCAGAACCTCCTTGCCCACGCGAATCGGCGGGTTCGACCAGATGGTGTCAAAACGCAGTTCGGGGTCAACCGATTCGGGGGTTCCCACGGTGACGTTGGACAGTCCGAGAGCGGCGGCGTTGCGTTCGGTCAGGCTAATGGAGCGGGAGTTCACGTCCACCGCGTGCACCTGCGCCTGCGGGGCGAGCATCGCCAAAGTCAGGGTGAGGGGGCCCCAACCGCAGCCGATGTCGAGCATGCGTGTACCCCGCGGGTCGGGTGCTTCCTGCAGCAAAATAGCGGTGCCCTTATCAATGCCGGAGGGGCTGAAAATGCCGTTAGCTGTGGTGACGGTGACCTTGCGGCCTGCAAGCTCCACCTGCACGGGGCGGGGCTTGAATTCGGTCTCGGGGGTTTCAGAGAAATAATGCTGCTCGCTCATGCTATCCAGTGTACCGGTAGGGCAAGAACGCGCCGCACACGGGCAGAGTATGCGCCGGGTGGGTGAATAGCTTGCACGCCCTGAGCGCACAGGCGACCGAACCCCCTACCTGATGCGGGCAACGGCGGTAGAATTAGAGTCGTATGAATTCTAAGAACACCCCCGTATCTGATACCGAAAAGCTGCCCAGCGATGAGCAGCTGCGCCGCACCGTAGACCGCGTTCTGGGCCGCTCCCAGGCCGCCGCCTCCGTCACTACTTATGACGCAGCCGGTACCGCGCATCACAGCGATAATTCTTCCAGCACTCACGGCAACAATAGCCGCCGTGTGCTGGATACTCGCGCGCGTGAAATTTCTGACGTTCAGCGCGAGCATTCCGAATATGACGGTGACCAGGAAGATCTCGCTGAGCGCCGCGCACTGCGCCGTATCGCGAACCTCTCCACCGAACTTGAAGACGTCACCGAGGTCGAGTACCGCCAGCTGCGCCTGGAGCGCGTGGTGCTGGCTGGCCTGTGGACTGAAGGCACCGTAGAGGACGCCGAGAACTCCCTGCGTGAGCTCGCGGCACTGGCTGAAACCGCAGGTTCCGAGGTTCTGGACGGCCTGGTTCAGCGCCGCCTCAAGCCGGACCCCGGCACCTTCCTCGGCTCCGGTAAGGCGCTGGAACTCAAGGACATTGTGGAGGCGACCGGCGCCGACACCGTCATCGTCGACTCCGAACTGGCTCCCTCTCAGCGTCGTGCCCTCGAAGACATCGTGAAGGTCAAGGTCATTGACCGCACCGCCCTGATTCTCGACATTTTCGCTCAGCACGCTAAGTCCCGCGAGGGTAAGGCTCAGGTTGAGCTGGCTCAGCTGGAGTACATGCTGCCGCGTCTGCGTGGTTGGGGTGCGTCCCTGTCCCGTCAGGCGGGTGGCCGTGCCGCAGCCGGTGAGGGTATCGGTTCGCGTGGTCCCGGTGAAACCAAGATTGAGATGGACCGCCGCCGCCTGCGCGCTCGCATGGCGAAGCTTAAGCGTGAGATCGCTGCGATGGCGCCGGCGCGTGAGACGAAGCGTCTGAACCGTCGCCGTAACCGTGTGCCTTCGGTGGCTATTGCCGGGTACACGAACGCGGGTAAGTCCTCCCTGCTGAATCGTCTGACCGATGCCGGCGTGCTCGTGGAGAACGCCCTGTTTGCGACCCTGGACCCGACCGTCCGTAAGGCTCAGACCCCGGACGGTATCGGCTACACCCTCTCTGACACGGTGGGTTTCGTGCGTTCGCTGCCGACCCAGCTGGTGGAGGCGTTCCGCTCCACCCTGGAAGAGGTTGCTGACGCTGACGTCATCCTGCACGTGGTGGATGCTTCGCACCCGGACCCCGAGGGTCAGATTCGTGCCGTCCGCGAGGTCATCGCGGAGGTCGACGCCCGCCATATCCCCGAAATCATTGTGCTGAATAAGGCGGATGCCGCCGACCCGTTCGTGCTGGAGCGCATGCGTCAGCGCGAGCCGGAGCACGTGATTGTTTCGGCGCGTACAGGTGAGGGTATTGAGGAGCTGAAGCAGAAGATTGCGGACACCATTCCGCGCCCCTCCATTGAGGTGAAGCTGCTGATTCCGTACTCGCACGGTGAGATTATTTCGCGCCTGCACGAGTGGGACGCCGAAATTAAGAGCACCGATTTCGTATCGGACGGCACCTTCGTGGTGGCCCTGGTTCGTGAGGACGTCGCATCCGAGCTGTCCGAGTATGTGCTGGAAGGTGACCTGCTGGAGGTCCTGGAAGAGGAACTTGCGGAGGCACGCGCCCTCACCGAGGTGACCGCATCTGAATCCGAGCAGCCCTCTACCTCTGAGGCTCGCTAGGAGCGTATGAGCGTGACGGAGAGCATCAACGCGCCCAAAAACGCCCCGGGAACCGCACCCGCAACCGACGGCCCCCGATTCACCGGGCAGGAGCTTGAGACCCTGCCCGGTGCAAAGGGTGCCCTGACCCTGCTGGATGAGGCGGTTGCCGCCACCGGCGGTCAGAACCGCGCCGGTCAGCGCACCATGGCGGCGCATGTGGCGCAGGCTCTTGAACTGCAGCGTCACCTGCTGGTCCAGGCGGGTACCGGTACCGGTAAGTCCCTGGGCTACCTGGTGCCTGCCCTGGCGCGGGTGGGGGAGTCGGACCAGCCGATTGTTGTTGCGACGGCGACTCTTGCTCTGCAGGCGCAGATCGTGAACCGCGATATTCCGCGTCTTCTACAAGCGCTGGAGCCGTGCCCGGAGTCGCAGGCGCAGGTGGCTCTGCTCAAGGGCCGCAATAACTACCTCTGCCTGCACAAGCTGGAGGGCGGCTACCCGGAAGACGAACCGGATGCTCTCTTCGACATGCCTTCTTCGACCTCCCGCGTGGGTGAGGAAGTGGTGCGCCTGCGCGAGTGGGCTGACCGCACTGAGACCGGCGACCGCGACGAGCTGAAGCCCGGCGTCTCTGATCGTGCCTGGGCACAGGTGTCGGTGAGCGCCGCCGAGTGTTTGGGTCGCCGCTGCCCGCTGGTGGAGGAGTGCTTTAGCGAGATGGCGCGTAGCCGTGCCGCTGAAGCTGACATTGTCATCACGAACCACGCCCTGCTGGCGATTAACGCTTTTGAGGGCATGAAGGTTCTGCCCGAGCATAAGACGGTCATTATTGACGAGGCCCATGAACTGGTGGACCGCGTGACCGGTGCGGTGTCTGGTTCTTTGACGGTTGCGATGGTTCGCCGCGCGGCGCGTAGCGTGAAGAAGCATTCGAAGGCTGATTCCGGTGCCCTGGAAATGGCGGCAGGCACCCTGGAGACCGCTTTCGAGGGGCTTGCCGAGGGTCTGCTGAAGGGCCTGGACGGCCGCCTTTTGACCGCGATTTCTGCGGTGAATGATGCCGCCCGCACCGCCCTGTCCGACACCAAGCCGGACGGTCAGGACGTTGATGCCGGCCTGCAGATGGCGCGCTCGCGTGTCTCTGAGGTACACGATATGAGTAGCCGCATTCTGGAGGCTTCTGCCGAGCAGGATGTGCTGTGGATTTCTCGTCAGGGCGGCTGGGAAAACGGCCGCTATGTTGCCGCTTCCGATACCGACCCTGCGACCCTGAACATTGCGCCGCTGAGCGTTGGATTGCAGCTGCGTGACGGACTCTTTGCTGACCGCACCGTGATTTTGACGAGCGCGACCCTGACGGTGGGGGACTCTTTTGATGTTGCCGCTGGCGCCCTGGGACTGCAGGGCGAGGGCGCGCCCCGCTGGACGAGCATCGACGTGGGTTCGCCGTTCGACTACCGCAAGCAGGGCATCATGTACGTTGCCGGGGATTTGAAGCCTCCGGGATTTGGCGTGCACGAGGGCCAATTGGAGCGCCTGCGTGAGCTGTGCGAGGCGTCCGAGGGCGGCGCCCTGGGACTGTTCTCCTCGAAACGTGCCGCCGAGCGTGCTGCCGAGTACATGCGCGAGCATAGCGACCTGAACATCCTTCTGCAGGGCGAGTCTTCGCTCAAGGCTCTGGTGGAGGAGTTCAGCGAGGACGTCGACTCGTGCCTGTTCGGCACGATGAGCCTGTGGCAGGGCGTGGACGTTCCGGGCGACTCGTGCCGTCTGGTGGTGATGGACCGTATTCCGTTCCCGCGCCCGGATGATCCGATTGCGCAGGCTCGTACGGAGGCTGTGAACCGTCACCGCGGTAATGGCTTTATGGCGGTTTCTGCTCACCATGCGGCGATTCGTATGGCGCAGGGCGCAGGCCGCCTGATCCGTTCGGTGTCTGACCGTGGCGTGGTGGCTGTGCTGGATTCTCGCGTGGCAACCAAGCGTTACGGTGGTTTCTTGATGAAGGCGATGCCGCCGATGTGGTCGACGCAGAATAAGGCGGCGGTGACCGGTGCGCTGGCTCGTCTTTCGGCGAGTATTGATCGTTAGCTCGGGTGGGCTCCAGTCCTGGCGGCGCCGCCCCCTCCGCTTTGGAGATATCTGCTTTTGAAATATAAAAATCACCCTGGTGATACGTGAACATTCACGTATCACCAGGGTGATTTTTTATATAGAGCTAAGAGCTTAGCGTTATGTCTCTAGAGGCTGCGCAGCACGGAGACGACCTTACCCATGACGGTTGCGCGGTCGCCCATAATCGGCTCGTAGTTGGCGTTGCGCGGCATGAGCCAGGTGTGACCGTCGACCTGACGGAACACCTTCACGGTTGCTTCATCGTCGAGCAGAGCAGCAACGATGTCGCCGTTGTCTGCGGTGTGCTGCTCGCGGACAACCACCCAGTCGCCGTCGCAGATTGCGGCGTCGATCATGGAATCGCCCTTGACCTTGAGCATGAAGAGCTTGCCGTTACCGACCAGCTGGCGGGGCAGGGCGAGCACATCCTCCACGGACTGCTCGGCGGTAATGGGACCGCCCGCTGCAATTCGTCCAACCAGGGGAACGGGTACGAGGTCTTCATCGCCGACTTCGAAGTTCGGCAGCTCGGGCAGGGAAGAGGACGCGCTACCGTGGATGCCGACGCCGTTCTCATCCAGCACCTCAATGGCGCGGGGGAGCTTGGGGTCGCGGCGAATGTAGCCCATGGTCTCGAGACGACCGAGCTGGTGAGTGACCGAGGACAGGGACGCAAGACCCACCATGTCACCAATCTGGCGCATGGACGGCGGGTAACCCTTTTGTTCAATCTCGGTGCGGATCGCGTCAAGAATCTTCTGCTGGCGCGCGGTCAGCGCCGGACGGGGTGCTGTTGCCATTTCTTTTCCTTCGGTCTGTGCCCTGATTTCTGTACTCCGGCCTTTGTATTCCGGTCGGGGCACGGATGGGTGCTTCACACGTTGTCTGATGGTGTCCTAAAAATTTTTTGGGTTCTGCCGAAATGGGTCTTATCTCGTCAGGGGGTGGAGGAATTCTATCCGTGCCGGAGCGATACCGGAGCGATACCGGAGCGGTACACAGGCAACGAGTATGCGCCTCCGCCCTATAAAACTCAGTCAGCAGCACCTGCACTCGATACAGAACCAAGCTGTAACGGTACAGAAACCTGCTGTGAGTAGGACTCATCAGGAGCGTGTGGAACGTCTCTTGACACCAGTGTAGAACACTACACCGAAAAACTCAAACAAATATTCTAGATTTTTTCTTCGAAACTCGAAGAAATTTTTAGTACATCTCTGCTAGACTCTAGAACAAGAGTTCGTATATACTCTTGAATCTCTCCTGAAATTCAGGATTTACGGGTGAATGTTCGAAAAATATTCGAAGATTCGACCCGGAGTCTTTTGGGAGGGGAGAGTGAATGAGTGTTCGAATGTATTCGAATCTTCTGCTTCTCTCTTTGCATGATCTACCCCGGATGCTCTGGAAAGCCTCTGGCGAATCTAGGGGGGCATCTGGCGAAGAGAGAGCGCAGGGGGTGGGGTGCTGAGGCAACTCGGTGCACCCGACGCTCTGACCTAACTAGAGAATAGCTATCCACTAGTTATCGCTTAACAATCACCACTCCATAGTTATCACTCAACTAGGACCTCCGAGCGGGTATCGCTCGGCATTGCTAGACCCGCGGGGTAACCCCGGGGAGAGCTGAGAGAAAGGAACCACAATGACTACTGCAGCACCTCTTGCTTCTCGTGGCACTTCTGCACACCTTCCGGCAGGTTTGGTGGTACTTCACCCCGCCCGCACTGCACCCGCCCGCAACACGGCTGTCCGTACCGTGCAGGGGCGTTCTCGTGTGCCTGCGTCTTCGCCGTCTGTTCGCTCTTCTCGTGTGGCTCATGCATCCCGTCCTGCGCAGGTGGCTCAGCCTACCCATGCTCCCGCTGTTTCTGTTCAGGCACCTGCACCGGTTCGCTCTGCAGCTTCTGATGCGCAAGCGCCCAGCGTGAAGAGTGTTCTTCTGGCTAAGGGTGGCGAGCTTCTGCGCGCAGTTCCCGCTTCTATTCGTCTTCTTGGCACCCCGAGCGGCTTCCTGAAGGGGCTGCCTCTGCTGACTTTGGCGGCGCTGATTGTGCTCGGCGCTATTAGCTTCTTTGGCCCGGCGGCTTCTGCTTCTGTGGAGAACGCTTCGGTGGCTCGAACCGTCGTTGTGGTCAAGCACGGCGAGACCCTGTGGGATATTGCTCAGGCGGTGGATCCGCAAGGTGACACCCGTGATACTGTGGTTCGTATTATGGAGTTGAACTCGCTGACCAGCACCTCTGTTGATGCCGGTCAGCGTCTGGAAATTCCTCAGCCTCAGCGCTAAGCACGGGCCCGCGTGTGGTTGGCTTCTGCGTGAGGTTGATGTCTTGACTCCGAATCCTCTATCTCTCAAGCTAGAGCGCTTGAGTCGAATTCTTGAGCCTATGAACTAGGAGCGCACCGATGCCTGTTCCCGTTGAACCCACACCCGTCGAAACTGAATCTGTACAGACCGCTCGTCCTGTGGTTGCTGTTTTGGGGGAACCCGGAACTCGTGGCGCCCTGGTGAAGCTTCTTCAGGATGCGGGAGCGGACGTTATCGTGACCGCTGTGCCCGATCAGTTGCGTGAGGCTGACGGCATGGTGGTTACCGGTGATGCGAGCTCTCTTGAGGCGTACGAAGATCTGAAAGCTAAGGATGCTGAGCGCGTGATTGGTCGCCGTGTTGCTGGCGGTCGTCCGGTGCTGGTCGCCGGTGCAGCGTTGAGCTGCCTCTTCGACTCGGTGACGGTGAAGCATCCGAAGATGGGCCAGGTTCAGGTGCAGTGCATGGGGGAGTGGCCCGGCGAGAGCGTGGAGCTTTCTACCCGCGACCTGGTGCCCGGTGTTTCTGCCCTGCGTTCTTCCTCCGATAGTGCGCTGCTCAAGGGTCTTGAGGGCGAGGCTCACTTCAAATCTGAGCACGGCGTTTTTGAGTGGGCTTTTGATCAGAGCATTGAATATATTGCCCCTCCCGCGGTGACGTGGACTGTCACCGAGCCTGCCTATATCGCGGCGGTTGAGAACGGTCCGCTGACGGCGGTGCAGTTCTGCCCGGTGGGATCTGGCGAGCTGGGTGCGGAGTTTATGCGTCGCTGGGTTGCGTCCCTGGCGGTGACCGGTCGCCTCTCCCTATCCTCTGAGTCGCTGCCTTCTGAGTCCCTGTCGTCTGAGGGCTCCGCTGCTGTTGTTGCGGGAGGTAACTAATGTCTGCACCCGTTCTTGAACTTCTGCCCGCTGTTGATATTTCTGAAGGCTACGCAGTGCGTCCGGTGCGCGGTACCCTCTCCGGTGGCGAGCAGCGCCTCGACCCGGTTGAGGCGGCTCTGACTTGGGTGAAGGCTGGCGCTCGCTGGATTCACCTGGTTGACCTTGATTTAGCGTTTGGTCGCGGCACGAATACTGAGGTTCTGGCTGAGGTGGTTGCGGCTGTTCGTGCCGAGAATGCCCGGATGGCCGGCTCTGCTCCGGTTCGTATTCAGGTCAGCGGCGGTGTGCGTAATGCTGAGAGTCTGGAGCGTGCCCTGAGCTTGAATCCGGACCGCGTGAACGTGACCAGTGCGGCTCTGGCGGATTCTTCCTGGCTTGAAGGCACACTGGCTCGTTATGCCGATTCTGATCTTCTGGCTCTTGGCCTCGATGCCCGTTACAGCTCCGAGCGGGGCTGGGTGACGGTGGCTCGCGGTACCGACTGGTCGGGTCCTAATGTGGCGGAGGCGCTGGCGTGGCTGGAGGGCGCGGGTGTGCGCCGCTATATCGTCACGGATGTGAGTAAGGATGGTTCTCTGGCGGGCCCCGGTGCGGAGCTGCTGGATGTGGTGCTGGCTCAGACTGACCGTCCGGTGGTTGCTTCTGGCGGTGTGGCGTCGCTGGCTGATCTTGTGAAGCTGCGTTCTATGGTGCCTCATGGTTTGGAGGGCGTGGTGCTTGGTAAGGCGCTGTATGTGGGTAACTTTAGTTTTGAGCAGGCTCTTGAGGCTGCCGGCTCCCGCTAAAGCTAGGGCTAAGCCTGGTTCCCGCTAAAGCTGCCGGTTCGCTCTAGTCCGCGTATCTAGTCCGCGTAGATTTCTTATCCGCACAGGCTTTATATATGACGAAGCTCCGCCTTCCTCAGTACGAGGGAGGCGGAGCTTCGTGCTGACATACACCAGATACGGCTTAGTACACCAGTTGGTTTAGTAGACCGGGCCGGTGAGCTTTTCGCCGGGGCCCTTGCCGGGTTCGTCCGGGAAGGGGGATGCTTCGCGGAAGGCGAGCTGCAGGGTGCGCAGGCCGTCGCGCAGGGGTGCTGCGTGCTGGGAGCCGATTTCGGGTGCTGCGGCGGTGACGAGGCCTGCCAGTGCGGTGATGAGCTTGCGTGCTTCGTCGAGGTCCTTGAGGTCGTCGGCGTTTTCGTCTGCTGCCAGGCCGCACTTGACGGCTGCGGCGCTCATCATGTGGATGGCTGCGGAGCTGATGATTTCGATGGCGGGTACGTCTGCGATGTCGCGCAGCTGTTCGTTGACGGCTTCGACCTGCTCTTCGGTGAGTTCGGTGTGGCCGTGTACGGGGGTTTCTTCTTCCGCGGTGAAGCGGAAACTCGTGTTTTCAGTGCTCATAGTCCTAGAATCTCATATTTCGTTTGTTTCGGTAAATGCGTCCTTAAGAGTGGGTGCGTCCGTGGACTTTCTGGAGGAATCCCCGCACTTTTTATGGTGTTTTGCGTCTAATTCCTTGCGCCTGTCGGGGATTCTGCGGTATGGTTGTAGGCAGTTTGCAAGTGGAGCATGCCTCCCACCCGGTTGACCGCCGCAGGCGTTAGTTTGCGAGTTTTGAGGTGAACGGGTTCGTCCGCCGCTTTCGGCGTACGCTGGTTTGTGCCTCCGCTTGTGTAACTGCGGGGGCTTTTTTAGTGCCCGCAACGGATAGTATTCACGGGGAAACCCACAGAGCACAGGAGCTAGTCATTAGCGAACCACGCATTAACGATCGTATCCGCGTTCCCGAGGTCCGTCTTGTCGGTCCCGGTGGCGAGCAGGTAGGCGTTGTCCCTCTGAAGGACGCTCTGCGTCTGGCTGAGGACGCCGAACTCGACCTGGTCGAGGTTGCCCCGAACGCGAAGCCGCCCGTGTGCAAGCTCATGGATTACGGTAAGTACAAGTACGAAGCCGCGATCAAGGCTCGTGAATCCCGCAAGAAGCAGGCTAATGCCGTTCTGAAGGAGATCCGTTTCCGCCTGAAGATTGATACCCACGACTACGAAACCAAGGTTGGACACGCTCGTCGTTTCCTTTCCGGTGGTGACAAGGTCAAGGCAATGATTCAGTTCCGTGGTCGTGAGCAGCAGCGCCCCGAGATGGGTGTGCGTCTGCTGGAGCGTCTGGCGGCTGAGCTGGCTGAGGTGAGCACCGTTGAGTCTCGCCCCCGTCAGGATGGCCGCAACATGGTGATGGTTCTGGCTCCGCTTCGCGGTAAGGCAGAGGCTCGCCGTGAACAGGGCGCCGGCGGTCGCAAGGGTCGCGAGCGTATTGACACGACCAAGGCGAAGCCCGTAACTAATTCTCTGGCAGACGCTATGCCTGCCGAGTTGAAGGCGCAGGCTTCCGCCGAGTAGGGAACCGGGTCGTCACTTTAGGATGGGCACGCGCCTCCACCGTTGGGTGGGTGTTGCGGGTTCACCCGGTGCCGGTTCCGAGGCACCTCGTTGGGGGTGCCTCACCTTTGGTCCTTGGGGCTGATGCGTGTATCGCTCAACCCCACTAAGCTACCCCGCTGTTGTGGCGGGGGATGAATGTAAGGAGAACGGCAGCTATGCCGAAGCAGAAGACCCACTCTGGTGCTAAGAAGCGCTTCAAGCTCACCGGTAGCGGCAAGGTTAAGCGCCAGCAGGCGAACCGTCGCCACTACCTGGAGCACAAGTCCTCTCGTCTGACCCGTCGTCTGGCTTCTGACCAGATCGTTACCGGCGGCCAGGCAAAGGTTGTCAAGAAGATGCTGGGTAAGTAAGCAACGCTTACTCTCTGCACCTGGCGCACTGATAGTGGTGCGCACTGATTAAAGACTCGCTCCTGTTCAGCGTGATATGTGAGCTGTTCAGGACATAAGACGAAGGAGACACACGTGGCACGTGTGAAGCGCGCGGTTAACGCGCACAAGAAGCGCCGTACTATTCTCGATCGTGCATCCGGCTACCGCGGTCAGCGTTCTCGCCTGTACCGTAAGGCTAAGGAGCAGGTCACTCACTCGCTGGTTTACAGCTACGACCACCGTCGTAAGAAGAAGGGTGACTTCCGTCGCCTGTGGATTCAGCGTATCAACGCTGCTTCCCGCGCACAGGGCCTGACCTACAACCGCTTCATCCAGGGCCTGAAGGCTGCTGGTGTTGAGGTTGACCGCCGTATGCTGGCTGAGCTGGCTGTTAACGAGCCCGCTGCTTTCAACGCACTGGTTGAGATTGCTAAGAACAACCTGCCCGAGGACACCTCGGCTCCCAAGGCTTAATGAGCCTAGGTTGTGTTCTTACCTCGAAGATCTAGGTTCGGGGTAGGATGCTTAAGCGTCGTGAGCGGCCGTCTGCACTTTTGAGTGTGGGCGGCCGCTTTCTGCGTATCGGGGGTTGTGCTTGTAGCTGTTCTGCGTTTTTTGGGTGTGCCTTTGCCTGTACCCTTTAAGAGTGAACTTTTTTGAACGTATTAGTACCCCCGTTGTGATGTCCAATCCGCAGGCAGATCGTGTGCGCGATATTGCCAAGCTGCGTACCCGTACTGCCCGCACGAAGAAGGGCCAGTTCCTGGTGGAAGGCCCGCAGGCTGTGCGTGAGGCGTTGAAGGCGCATTTGCAGAAGCCGATTCTGGATGCTGTCTACGTTACGGAGGCGGCTTTTGACCGTCATGAGGATATTGCTGAGCTACTGGAGCAGGTGTACGGCACCCCGACCCCGGAGGAGGGCCGCCGCGTCTTTATGCGTGTGGTGACCGATGAGGTGCTGGAGGCGATGGCTGATTCGGTGAGCCCGCAGGGTATTATTGCGGTTTCCTTCACGGTGGATGCGTCGTTCTCTCTGCTGTGGGGTGAGGGCGCGTTGAATCCGAAGCTGATTGCTGTGCTGTCTCGTGTGCAGGATCCGGGTAATGCGGGCACTATTCTTCGCGTGGCTGATGCGGCCGGTGCTGACCTGGTGATTACGACTAAGGGTTCGGTGGATTTGTATAATCCGAAGACGGTGCGTTCTACCGCTGGTTCGCTGTTCCATGTGCCGATTATTCAGGGTGTGCAGCTGGAGGATTTCGCGGAGGATGTGAAGTCTCAGGGTACTGCTGTGTTGGCTGCTGACGGCTATGGTGCGGTGAATCTGCAGGAGCTGAGTGAGTACACGGCGGCTCGTCGTGCCGGTGTGGAGGCGAGCGCCCCGTCCGGCGTGAAGGGTAATTTTGATCTTTCTCAGCCGACCATGTGGCTTTTCGGGAATGAAGCGCAGGGTTTGAATGCTGAAGAAAAGGCCGCGGCGACCATGCGTGTGGCTGTTCCTGTCTATGGTTCGGCTGAGTCTTTGAATGTGGGTACGGCTGCTGCTGTGTGTCTGTATGCTTCGGCGATGGCTCAGCGTAGCGTTTCTCGCTAGGTTTTGGGCGGTTCGCGGCTGTGGCACAGCGGTGGGCCGCTTTAGCATCATGGGTTTTAGAGTTTTAGTTTAGGGCTGAGAAAGGGAAATTATGTCTGCTCCTTCTGGTCATTCGGGTTCGGGCGCGATTATTGCGGCGCTGGGTGCGAACCTGGGTATTGCGGTGCTGAAGTTTTTGGCTTTTGCGCTGACTCGTTCTTCGTCGATGCTGGCGGAGGCTATTCACTCGGTGGCTGATTCGGGTAATCAGCTTCTGCTTCTTCTGGGCGGTCGTGCTTCGCAGAAGCAGGCTGATGAGGAACACCCGTTTGGTTATGGCCGTAACCGCTATATTTACGCGTTTATTGTGTCGATTATTATCTTTGCCCTGGGTGGCTTGTTTGCCCTGTATGAGGGTTATGAGAAGCTGCATGATCCGCACGGTATTACTGAGTGGCAGTGGGTTCCGGTGGCTGTTCTGGTGGGTTCGATTCTGCTGGAGGGTAACTCGTTCCGCGTGGCGGTGAAGGAGTCGCGTGAGCTGAAGGGCAAGCAGAGCTGGACGCGTTTCTTGCGTACTTCGAAGAACCCGGAGCTTCCGGTGCTTCTGCTGGAGGATGCGGGTGCGTTGCTGGGTCTGATTTTTGCGCTCTTTGGCGTGGGCATGACCCTGTTGACCGGTAATGGCCTGTGGGATGCGTTCGGCACCCTGGCTATTGGTGTGCTGCTGGTCTTTATTGCTGTGTTCCTTGCGGTGGAGATGAAGTCGCTGATTTTGGGTGAGGCTGCTTCTCCGGAGGATTTGGCGAAGATTCGTGCGGCGATCGAGGATGGCGATAGCGAGCGCATCATCCACATTAAGACCGTGCACCTGGGTCCTGAGGAGATTCTGGTGGCGGCGAAGATTCGCATTCATGATGCTGACACTGGTCGTTCGGTAGCTGATGAGATTGATGCGGCCGAGGTACGTATTCGTGAGGCTGTTCCTGCGGCGCGCATCATTTATCTGGAACCGGATATTTTCCGGGCCTAGCTCTAGGAGATTTTTGTTATGACCGTTGAGATGATCGTTGATGGTTTGCTAAAGATTTTCGTTGGCCTGATCATTCTTTTGGTGTACCTGCGTCTGACTCACCGTTCTCAGGCAGGGCACCAGACCCCGATTGATACCATCGGCAACTTTGTCATCGGTGGTGTGTTCGGTGGCGTGTTGTACAGCACGCAGATTAGCCTGTTCTACTTTGTCATCTACATGGTGTTTACGCTGTGCATGATTCAGCTGCTGAACGTGGCGACCACGAAGATTCGTTTTCTGCATATGGCGGTGCGTGAGCAGCGCGTGCCGGTCATTACGGATGGTGATATCGATATTAAGAGCTTCCAGCAGGCAGATGTGGTTCTTGACCCGATGCGCCTGATTGCTGACCTTCGTGCGCAGGGTATTTACGACCTGGAAGAAATTGAGTTCGCTCAGATTGAGCCGAATGGTGCGCTGAGTGTGATTCGTAAGGGCGACGGTGTGCCGAACTTTGCTCTGATTGTGAAGGGTACCTTGGTCACTCGCGATATCGCGGATGCGCACAAGACCGAGGATTGGGTGTACCTGCAGTTGCGTGCGGCTGAGGTCGAACTTGAGGATGTCTTCCTCATGGAGTTCAAGAACGGTAACCGCCTTCTGATTCTGCTCAATGACGGCACTACTATTCGCCGTGAGGTGGCAGAGACCTCGAATATGAATGATGAGGAAGAAGAGTGGAAGGAAGGCGTGGAGGAAGCTCCTGAGCATGAGGATACTGAGGATGCGAAGAAGGAAGCAGCGGAGCACGCTGCTGAGGATGCGCATCCGACGAAGGATTCTAAAGCGTAGAAGAAGGTAGAGAAAGATGAGTGAAGTGTCGCCCTCGTTTGAGGTTCAGGTGGTTGGCGCCGCCGTGGTTGATTCTTTGGAGGCTCCGACCCGTATGCTGGTGGCTCAGCGTTCTGAGCCGCAGACTGTTGCCGGCATGTGGGAGTTCCCGGGCGGTAAGGTCGAGCCGGGGGAGAGCTGCGAGCAGGCGCTGGTGCGTGAGCTGAAGGAGGAGCTGGGCGTGCAGGCGCGCTTGGGCGCTGAGGTGCCCGGCGCGTACCCGCAGGGCTGGCGTCTGAGCGAGCGTTTGGCGATGCGTGTGTTCTTTGCTGAGATTATTTCGGGTACCCCGGATACGTTGGAAGATCACAGCGCTCTGCGGTGGATGCCGCTGCCGAAGTCTAAGGATGACGCGCAAGCCTACGATGATTTGCTGGGTTTGCCGTGGATTCCGGCGGATTTGCCGATTGTTGTGGCTCTTCTTCAGCAGCTGCAGGATGCAGGTGTTGGCGGGCGAGCTGGTGGGCGAGGACCGCTCCTATGAGGCGCCTCCTAAGGACACCGGCGAGGCGATGGACCTGTCTGCCGCGAACTTGACCCTCACCTTTGGTCTGGGTCGTAGCTTCTTCGTTGATGATGAGGGTAAGGACCGCTTTGGCTTTGCGAGCAAGCTCCCGGAGGCGCTGGTCCGCATCCCTCATATGACCGGTGATGCGCTGGAAGATAAGCGTAGTAACGGTGATATCTGCATTCAGGCGTGTGCGGATGACCCGCAGGTGGCGTTCCACGCGATTCGTAACCTGATTCGTATTGCTGGTGGCCGTGCCGTGGTGGCGTGGAATCAGCAGGGCTTCGGTCGTACCTCTTCGACGTCGACGAGCCAGGTGACGGCTCGTAACCTGTTCGGTTTCAAGGACGGTACGAACAACCTGAAGGTGGAGAGCCCGAATCTGCTGAAGAAGCATGTGTGGACTTCGTCCGAGAATTCGGCGAATAACCCGGCGTGGATGGAGGGCGGTAGCTATCTGGCTGCTCGTCGTATCCGCATGAATATTGAGACGTGGGACCGCACCCGTCTGCGTGAGCAGGAGGAGATTGTGGGCCGCACTAAGGTCACTGGCGCGCCGCTGTCCGGTGGCGACGAGTTCACGGCTCCTAACTTTTCGGAGAAGGGCCGCTCAGGTCCTCTGATTCCGGCGGATTCGCATATGCGTCTGATGCACCCGGATCAGAATGACGGTGTGCAGATTCTGCGCCGCGGCTACAACTACACGGATGGCGCAGACGAACTGGGCCGCCTGGATGCGGGCTTGTTCTTCATTGCCTATGTGTGCGATCCGCGTACGCATTTCATTCCGATGCTGAGCAAGATGACGGCTTCGGATGCGTTGAGCGAGTATCTGCGTCATACCGGTAGCGCGCTGTTTGCGGTGCCGCCGGGTGTGAAGGACGAGAACGACTACATTTGTTCGGGTCTTTTCAGCTAGCGTGCTGGCTTGTGCATTGTGCACGGTGAAAGCAGGAGGTGTTTTGCCTCCTGCTTTCTTCCGTTAAGGCTCGTGCGGTGGCTGCTTTGCTAGCGGCGGGGTGCTTGGATTGTCTCTTTGTGGGTTTTTGTGGGGGAGGGGATTTTGTCACATATGGATTCGACACGGGTGCATACTTTGGAAACCAACCGGTAGGCGGGTAGTATTGAGGGAGAAATCACATACGTATTGGGAGACAATGATGACTGCTCAACCCCCGTTTGATCCGGGTGCCTACCGCTCTGACGCGGTTCCCTCGGACACTCAAGCTATTTATATTCAGGAAGGCGGCGCTGAGCCGCGCGGAATTCTGTTCCACTCGCCGACCAAGCACCCGAAGATTCTGCGTCTGCAGGAGATTATGATTGTCTCCGCGCTGCTCTGCTTTATCCACGGTGTTATTTCCTCGTTCGCGCCGGGTAACCTGTCCCCGTTGCAGGGTCTGCCGGAGGTCGGTATTGCAGGCGGTATCGGCCTGCTGATTGTGTCGGCTGTCGTGTATACCTGGGTGTACTTCACGATTCAGAAGGGCAAGCGTCTGGGTCTGACCGTTGGTCTGATTTTTGCAATTCTGGGTGCGTTCGTGGCGATTCTGTCTCTGATTGGTAATGTCATTGACGCTCAGCGTTACGGCTTCGTGCCCCTGTACGCGGCATGGTTCATTGCGAACGTGCTGTGGATTCGTGCTTCTTTCGACCCGGCTGTAAAGCAGGCTCTGAAGTAGAGACGCCCCTTCAACCCTGTTGTTGAAAAGATATACTCTAGAACGCCCGGATGGACTATCCGGGCGTTCTGCTGTTTGCGCTTGCCTCTCTGGTCTAAAATGGATAGGATATGCGCCCGTCGCTTACCCCTGTTCCGCACCCTGTGCGGGCAGCCGGGGAGAGCAGACGGTGCTGCCTAAGGTGTATTACGAGCCAGCCGGCATAGTGCCGGTGGTATGCAGAGAAGAGTGACAATGACCGATTCCGTGCAGGAACACGAGGGTCTTAACGGCCCGGCTCAGGTTCTCGCCCGCATTGCGCAGGTTCTGGAGGAGAACCCCGAGAACGGTTTGGACGCTATCCGTGAGGCTTTTGAGGCTGAGCGTGAGCGTGCCAAGCAGGAGATTCGCGAGAAGGCTAAGGACTTTGACAGCCTCAAGGAGGTGCGCCTGAGCTTCTTCGGTGAGAAGGGCATCATGAGCATCGCTAACCGCCAGATGCGTGATCTTCAGAACCAGCACAAGGGCCCGGTGGGTAAGCTGATGGGTCAGGCTCGTGCCGCCCTGACTGAGGCTATTGAGGCTCGTACCGCTGAGCTGGAGGCTGAGCGTGAGGCTCGCATCCTGGCTGAGGAAGCTGTAGATGTTTCTGCTGCTTCGCCTCGCCGTTCTCTGGGCGGCCGCCACCCGATTGCTCTGATGCAGGAGCGCCTGACTGACATTTTCGTTGGTATGGGTTGGGAAGTTGCTGACGGCCCGGAGCTGGAGTCTGAGTGGTACAACTTTGACGCTCTGAACATTAAGCCCGATCACCCGGCACGCGAAATGCAGGACACTTTCTACGTTGAGCCGAAGAACGCTCACCTGCTGCTGCGCACTCACACCTCGCCGGTGCAGATGCGCTCGCTGCTTTCGCGTGATCTGCCGCTGTACATTGTGTGCCCGGGTCAGGTATACCGCACCGATGAGCTGGATGCGACCCACACCCCGGTCTTCCACCAGATCGAGGGTCTTGCCGTGGATAAGGGCCTGACTATGGCTGATCTGAAGGGCACCCTGGAGTACATGGCACGCGCCATGTTCGGTGAGGACGCTAAGATTCGCCTGCGCCCGAACTTCTTCCCGTTCACTGAGCCTTCCGCTGAGCTGGATTTGTGGCACCCGAACGCTAAGGGCGGCCCGCAGTGGATTGAGTGGGGTGGCTGCGGCATGGTGAACCCCAACGTTTTGCGTGCTGCGGGTATTGATCCTGAGGAGTACTCGGGCTTCGCTTTCGGTATGGGTATTGAACGTACCCTCATGTTCCGTAACAACGTCGCTGACATGCATGACATGGTTGAAGGCGACATCCGTTTCTCTGAGCAGTTCGGGATGGAGATCTAAATTATGCGTGTACCCCTGTCATGGCTGCGCGAGTTCGTGCCTGTAGCCAAGGATGCTTCGGCTGAAGATTTGATGGCGACCCTGGTGAAGGTTGGCCTGGAAGAAGAAGACGTTCACCGCCCCTCTGATGAGCTGTCCGGCCCGATTGTGGTTGGTCAGGTGCTCTCTATGGAGCCGGAGACCCACTCGAACGGTAAGACCGTGAACTGGTGCCAGGTGCGTGTGGTTCCGGAGGGTCAGGAGCAGACTCTGACCGGTAAGGGCATTGAGCCTTCCGGCGTTCAGGGCATTATTTGTGGTGCCCACAACTTTAAGCCCGGCGACAAGGTTGTTGTGACCCTGCCCGGCGCTGTTCTGCCCGGTGGTTTCGCGATTACCGCTCGTAAGACCTACGGCCACAAGTCGGCTGGCATGATTGCTTCGACTCGTGAGCTGGGTATTGGCGATGATCACGGCGGCATTCTGGTGCTTTCGACCCTGGGCCTGGACCCGGAGCTTGGCACTGACGCGATGGAGCTGCTGGGCCTGTACGATCAGGCTGCTGAGGTGAACGTGACCCCGGACCGCGGTTACGCGTTCTCTCTGCGCGGTATTGCTCGCGAGTGGTGCCACGCTACCGGTTCTTCCTTCGAGGATTTTGTGCTGGCGTACGGCGAGCGCGCCCCGGAGGCGAACGAGTCCGGTCACCCGGTTTCTCTGCGTGATGACGCCCCGATTCACGGTAACCCCGCATGCACTCGTTTCGTGATGCGTGAGGTGTCGGGCGTGAAGGCGGATGCGCCGGTTCCGACGTGGATGTCTTCGCGTCTGCGTCTGGCGGGTGTGCGCTCGCTGTCGCTGCCGGTGGATATTTCGAACTACGTGATGCTGGAGACCGGTCAGCCGCTACACTTCTACGATGCTGACAAGGTTCAGGGTGAGATTGTGGTGCGTCGCGCCGCTGCTGGCGAGAAGCTGGTGACCCTGGATGGTGTTGAGCGTACTCTGCACCCCGAGGATATTGTCATTGCTGATGATTCCGGCGTGATTGGTCTTGCCGGTGTGATGGGCGGCGCTTCGACTGAGGTGACCGATTCGACTACCCGCATTCTGGTGGAGTCTGCTCGTTTTGATGAAGTGTCGGTGGCTCGTACCGCTCGCCGTCACAAGCTGATTTCTGAGTCCTCGAAGCGTTTTGAGCGTGGCGTGGATCCGCAGATTCAGGCTGCGGCTGCTCAGCGTGCGGTTGAGCTGCTGGTTGAGCTGGCTGGTGCTCAGGTTGAGCCGGGTGTTACTGATGTGTCGCTCGGCTATGAGCCGGTCGTGATTGATCTGCCCGCTGATTACACTGCTGGTCGTATTGGCGTGGATTACTCGCCGGAGCAGATTGAGTCCTGCCTGCGTGAGATTGGCTGCTCGGTGGAGCGTACCGAGTCTGGTTACGCGGTGACTGTCCCGTCGTGGCGTACTGACCTGCGTGCGAAGGAGGACCTGACTGAGGAAATCGCACGTATTGACGGTTACGAGAACATCCCCTCGACTCTGCCGGTGGCTCCTGCGGGTCGCGGTTACACTCCGGAGCAGGCGGGTAAGCGTCGTGCGCTGAACGCGCTGGCGGCTTCGGGTCTGACTGAGGTTTTCGCGTACCCCTTCGTGTCGGCTGATGCGAACAACCTGTGGTCGGCTCCGTGGGTGAGCACCCCTGAGAACCCGGTAACTGAGGTTCCTTCGGTTCGCCTGGAGAACCCGATTTCTTCGGCTGAGGGCTGGATGCGCCGTTCGCTGTTGCCGGGTCTGGTTGAGGTTCTGAAGCGTAACCTGTCTCGCGGTTTCAAGAACCTGGCTATTTTTGAGGCGGGTCACGTGTTCATTCCGGGTGAGCAGCTGGGTTCGGAGTCCATTCCGCCGCTGGGTGCTCGTCCTTCGAATGAGGTTCTGGCTGATTTGAACGCCGGTATTCCGCATCAGCCCACTTTCATTGCTGGCCTGTTTGCTGGTACTGAGCATGAGGTGATGCCCGGTGCTACTCCGCGCGCTTTCGATTGGCGTGACGCTCTGGACGCCGTGCGTCTGGTTGCTGACGCTGTTTCGGCTGAGATTCAGGTGCGTAACGGTGTGCACACTGCGTTCCACCCGGGCCGTGTGGCTGAGGTTCTGAACGCTGCCGGTGAGCGTGTTGGTTTTGCTGGTGAACTGCACCCGAAGCTTCTGCAGGAGCTGAACCTGCCTGAGCGTACCTGCGCGTTTGAGCTGGATTTCTCGGCGCTGTTTGCTGGTCGTGTTGAGGCGCGTCAGGCTACTCCGGTGCTGACTTTCCCGGCTGCTACTCAGGATGTGGCGCTTCTGGTGGACCGCGATCTGCCTGCTTCTGAGGTGGAGCGTGTTCTGCGTGAGGGCGCTGGTGAGCTGCTGGAGGATATCCGAGTCTTTGACGATTACCGCGGTGTCGGTATTGACGAGTCGAAGAAGTCTTTGGCGTTTGCTCTGCGTTTCCGCGCGCCGGATCGTACGCTGACTGCTGATGAGGCGTCGGCTGCTCGTGAGGCTGCTGTGGCTGCGGCTGTTGAGCAGCTGGGTGCGGAACCGCGTGTCTAACCGGGTCTGACCCTATGGCGTAATGCCTAGTGCTGACGGGGTGGGAGTTGTTGGCTCCCACCCCGTAGCTTTTGGTGTTGTGTAGCGGGTTTACCGGTGGGGTTGGTTTATGAAGCGTTGATAAGCGCTTTCGTTGGTGAACTCATGTGGTTATGGGTACCCTAGAAGATAGATGAAGTGAGGGAGAGAGTAATGGCTAATCGAGAGAACTCGCGCGAGCAGGATGATCTGTCGCAGTCTGAGGTCGAAGAAACCTACTTTGAAGATTCTGAATATGAGGATTCTGAGTACGGTGATTCTCAGTACGAGGATTCTGAGTATGAGGAGTACGACGAGTACGAGGATTACGATGATGAGGAAGAGAATTCCTCTCTTTTCGCGATGAGTGAGGAAGAGCTGGATGACCGTCCGGGTGTGAACTGGTTGTCGGTTCTTTCTGCGGCGGTTGCGGTTATTCTTTCCATTGTTTTGGCTGTTGCGGGTGTCCGTGCTTTTGCGTCGGTGAATAATAACGCTGAGTATGCCGGTAAGAGCTGGGTTATTCAGGGCACCTACCAGGATCTGACTCCTGACCTGATTACGAAGGGTAATGTGGCTCGTTATAAGGGCAACCTGCCGGCTGATGACGCACTGAACGGTAAGACCTATGTGTCGAACCTGAAGGATAAGTATCAGGTGACTTCGGGGGCTCCGATTGAGTTCCGTGGTTCGCAGACTGGTGATGTTCCCTCCGAGTTCCCGCGTGAGGTGGACGGCCTGCTGGTGGAGAAGAACGGTAGCCTTGAGGTTGTCTACACCGCTGAGAAGGGCACGTTGAAGCCTGTGACTGAGGACAGCGTGAATGCTGAGCGTTTTGCCGGTATCGCAAGTATTGTTGGTGCGGTGCTGGTGCTTCTGCTGGGTCTGGGTTTTGCGGTGTGGCTGAACCGCCGTTCGCACGATGTCGAGTATGAGGACCTGGACGGTCTGGTGGAGGATGAGCGCTAGGCGTTCTGAATCTTGCGGATTGACCGGTTGACGTTTTGTTGAGGGAGCCTGTTTCCGGCGCACGTAGTGTTGCTGGAGGCGGGCTCCTTTTTCGCGCTCGCCTACCGGAAGGTCTCTTGACCGGTGCAACGCGTCAGCCCACAATGTTCTTGCACGCTATGCATTCATTGCGAGGTTATGCGCCCGAATGTGTAGATACACGCTACATTCGCGGCGTTTTGTGTGACAGCTGGTGAGATAACCCCTGAAAATTCCCCCATATCTTGGAATAATCCATATTTGGCGCGCATATTTATGTGCATATGTATTATCTTGGGTAGTAAAGAATGTTGCGCTGCGCCACCGTTGGGCAGCTCCGTTCTGAATTCGTGATTGGCACCGTAGGAAGAAGAGATATTATGCCTTTCCCCTCGACCAAGATCGCGCGTCAGGCACGCATCGTTGAATTGCTGCAGACCCGACGTATCCGCTCCCAGGCTGAACTGGCGCAGTACCTGACCGATGATGGTATGAAGGTTACTCAGGCGACCCTTTCCCGTGATCTTGTTGAAATTGGCGCTGAGCGCATCCGTGATGAAGGCGCCGGCTTGATTTATGCTGTGCCGAATTACCCTGCTCGTCGTGGCGGCGGCACTGCACCTGATGCCCGTATGATTTCCCTGTTTAAGGAGCTGCTGATTACCGCTGAGGGTTCGGCGAATATTACGGTTCTGCGTACTCCTCCGGGTGCTGCGCAGTTCTTGGCTTCGTCTATTGATCAGGGCGGTCTTGAAGCGATTATGGGCACTATTGCCGGTGACGATACGGTAATAGTGATTACTCGTGACCCCAATGGTGGGGCTGCGCTTGCCGAGAGCTTCTTGGATTGGTCTGCTGCTCAGTAGTAGTTGGGGCGTATCTTGCGCTGTTCTTCTGATGTTTCGGGGGAACGGTTGAAGGTACGCCCTTCTGCTGTCTTCGGGCTCTTTTTGCGGGCTTCTAGCTCGGCTTCTCTTTTTCTAGATATACCGATTTTTCTGTGGTGAGAGTTTTCTATCATGTCTGAAATGCACGATTCAGCGAACAATATTGCCTACCTTTTGGCGGAGGCTGCTTCCGGTTCTGGGGCTAAGGCGGCTTTGACGATTCCGGCTTCTGACTCTGCTGATATGCAGGTGGTGAGCTACGCGCAGTTGGCTTCTGCTGCTGCGCAGGTCCAGCGTCATGTGGCGGCGCTCGGTGTTGAGCGTGGTGACCGAGTGGCGTTGTCTATGCCGAATGTGGCGTTGATGCCGGCGTTGTATTACGGCATTGTGGCTGCGGGTGCGATTTGTGTTCCGTTGAATCCGCTGTTGTCGGGCGCTGAGCTGGAGTATCATCTGCGCGATAGCGGGGCGAAGGTGCTTTTTGCTTTTGCGGGTACTCGTCTGGCGTCGGAGGCACTCTCGACGGTGCCGGTGAAGAACGGTTCGGTTCGTTGCGAGATTTTCACCGGGGGAGAGGGTTCACCGGTGGCTCCTTTTGATGCACCTGCCGATAGTGCGCTGTCAGCTGCTGTTCTAGAGCCTGTCCCGGTGGCGGCGAGTGACCCGGCGATTATTCTGTACACCTCGGGTACGACGGGCCGCCCGAAGGGTGCGACGCTGACTCACGCGAATATCCTCTCGAATGCTCGTAGTTGCGTGAGCGTTTTTGGTTTCACCGCTGAGGACGTCATTTTTGGCGGTCTTCCGCTGTTCCACGCGTTTGGTCAGACGGTGTCGATGAACGCGGCGTTTGCGGCGTCGGCTACGGTTGCTTTGCTGCCGCGTTTTACCCCTGATGGTGCGCTGAATCTGATGGAGCGTGCGGGGGTGTCGGTGTTGGCGGCGGTCCCGAGCATGTATGTGTCGTTAGCGGCGGCGCTGGAGGCTGAGCCTGAGCGTGCGCGCTCGCTGCGCGGTCGCATCCATTTCGGTATTTCGGGCGGTTCGCCGTTGCCTGCGCCGGTGCATTCTGCGTTGAAAACGCTGATTGAGTGCCCGGTGTATGAGGGCTACGGTTTGAGTGAGACGTCGCCGGTGGTTTCGTTTAATCAGGCGGAGTTTGGCATGGTGCTCGGTTCGGTGGGCCGTGTGCTGCCGGGCGTGCAGGTGCAGGTCCGTTGCCCGCAAGGTTCCGAGTGCGCGCCGGGTGTGAGCGGGCAGCTGTGGGTGCGCGGTGAGAACGTGATGGCTGGCTACTGGAATAATCCGGCGGCTACCGCTGAGGTTTTTGACGGCGAGTGGTTTGCGACCGGCGATGTTGCTCGTGTTGATGAGCAGGGCAATATTTTTATTGTGGATCGTATCAAGGACATGGTTCTGCGTAACGGCTATTCGGTGTATCCGCGTGAGATTGAGGATGTTCTCTATACCCATGAGCAGGTGCAGTCGGTAGCTGTGTTGGGCGTGCCGGATGAGCGTGTGGGTGAGGAGGTTGTTGCCGTGGTGATGCCACGTCCGGGTACTGATGAGGGTGTGTTGCAGGCGGAGTTGAATGCATTGGCGCGTACTCGTTTGGCGGCGTATAAGTATCCTCGCCGCTACGTGATGATGGAGAGCATGCCGCTGGGACCGACCGGCAAGATTCTTAAGCGTGACTTGCGGGTTTTGATTCAGCGGGGCTAATTTTGGCAGACGGTTCTTAGCGCTAATCTGAGGACAACCGCGGGTGAAGGGGGTAGAATCTTGTAGGCGGCTTCTACCGCGTTATTGTTCCCGGGTAATTTTTCCGGGGCTATCCCCTTCACGAAAGAGAGAGCATGAGCGTTCCCGCTTCTGAGGCTTCGCGAACCCCTATTGAGCAGTTGATTCCGACTGCTTGCGCTACGATTCCGAATTACCCGCATGAGGGTATCCTCTTTTACGATGTGACCACTCTCTTCGCTGATGCTGAGGTGTTCAAGGCGTGCATTGATGAGCTGGCTGCTCGTTTTGATGGTCAGTTTGATGTGGTGGCTGGTGTTGAGGCTCGCGGTTTCTTGCTGGCTTCTGCGCTCGCGTACGCTACGGGCACTGGCATTATGACGGTTCGTAAGGCGGGTAAGCTTCCGCGTGAGACGTACCGTGAGGAGTATGCGCTGGAGTACGGTAGCGCCGCGATCGAGATTCACTGTAGTGATTTCGCGCCGGGCACCCGTGTTCTTCTGCTGGATGATCTGCTGGCGACTGGCGGTACTCTGGTGGCTGCCGCGAAGTTGGTGGAGCGCGCGAACCTGAAGGTTGCCGGCGTTGGTGCTCTTCTGGAGCTGGAGGGCCTGGGCGGTCGTGAGGCGCTGGACGGTTACCGTCTTGAGACGCTGAGCTTGGTCTCTGAGTACCCGCTGCCGTCGAAGTAGTTTTATAGAGTTTGAGGCGTACCGTCCTTTGGGCGTGTGCAGCTGATATTGATGAGGGGTGCCCCGCCGGTTGAGCCGGTGGGGCACTTTTCTGTGGGGGTAATATTTCGGCGCTACGGAGCCTGTCCTGTAAAATAGTGACCCGTATTTTTGGGTGCCTGTCGCACCCTGTCTTTGAGACACCATAGGTTTAAGGAGCTTACGTGTCATCTGAATCTTTGCCCCAGCAGTCTGCTGATTCTTCGGCGGCTGAGAAGCTGTTTGCTGAGCAGATGGCTGCGGAGCGTGAGTATGTTGCTCGCGTATATGCCCGTCTGGATGAGCTCCGTGAGGAGACGGCTGAGAAGCTGGCTGCTGTGCGTAAGAATCAGGCGGTGGGCGGTCATCAGAACCGTTCGGAGCGTGACTCTTTTGCTACCCACTATGAGGATCGTTTGGCGCAGCTGAATGCTGTGGATTCTCGTCTGACCTTTGGACGCCTGGATATGGACCGTGAGGGTGCTGATGCGGTGCGCTATATCGGTCGTATCGGTATTACGGATAGTAATCAGCAGCGTCTGCTGATGGATTGGCGTGCCCCGGAGGCGGGTACGTTCTATCAGGCAACTGCTTTCCACTCGATGGGTGTGCGCCGTCGCCGTCACCTGATGCTTGAGGGCCGTACTGTCGTCAATATTGAGGATGAGGTCTTCGATTCGGAGATGCTGCAGGATGAGGATTCCCTCCACGGCGAGGGCGCTCTGCTGGCGGCGTTGAATAAGAAGCGTACCGGCCGCATGGGCGATATTGTGGCGACGATTCAGGCTGAGCAGGATGCGATTATCCGCTCGGAGCTGCCGGGTGTGCGTGTGGTGCAGGGTGGTCCCGGTACCGGTAAGACAGCTGTGGCGCTGCATCGTGCGGCGTATCTGCTGTACACGAACCGTGAGCGCCTGTCGAAGGCTGGCGTGCTGGTGGTTGGCCCCTCGAATTCGTTCATGTGGTACATCGAGCGTGTGCTTCCGTCGCTGGGTGAGACCGGCGTGGTGATGTCTTCGTTGGCGACCCTGTATCCGGGTCTGCGTGCTGTGCCTGAGAAGGACCGTGCGGTTGCCGCCCTGAAGGGCGATTTGCGCATGGTGAAGGTTATTAAGCGTGCGGTGGCGGATCGTCAGAAGGTGCCGGCTCAGGTTCAGCGTCTGAATGTTGAGGGTACCGATGTTGAGCTGACTCCGGAGATGGTTCGTTCGGCTCGTTCTCGTGCTCGTTCGACGGGTAAGCCGCATAATGAGGCTCGTGAGACGTTCGTGAAGATTCTGTTGAAGGAGTTGACCGCGAAGCTGGATGATCAGCTGAACCGTGCGGCGGGTCGTGTGGTGGAGCGTCCGTATCTGCAGGATGATGTGCGTGCTTCGATGGATGTGCGCCGTGCCTTGAACCTGGCGTGGATGCCGCTGTCGCCTGAGACTCTGTTGCGCTCGCTGTTTTCGAAGCCGCACTATCTGGAGTCTGCGACTCGTGAGTTGTCGAAGGCTGAGCGTGAGCTGCTGGCTCGCCCGGCGGATGCCCCTTTCACGGAGGCTGATGTTCCTCTGTTGGATGAGGCTGCTGAGCTTTTGGGTGATTTTTCGAAGGTGACCGGTGCGGCTGCTGCGGCTCGTGCTGCGGCGGAGCATCGTGCGAACCTTGAGAACGCTGCGAAGGCGCTGGAGAATGTTCACCAGTCGCTGGAGGATATTGGCGCTGATGGCGTGATTACTCCTGAGCAGATTGCGATGATGAATGAGGTTCGTGGCGAGCGTATGACGGCTGCGGCTGCGGCTTCTGCTGATCGTACGTGGGCGTATGGCCATATTGTGGTGGATGAGGCTCAGGAGCTCTCGCCGATGCAGTGGCGTCTGCTGATGCGTCGTTGCCCGATGAAGTCGTTCACGATTGTGGGCGATATTGCTCAGGCTTCCTCGGCTGCGGCTGCTTCCTCGTGGTCGCAGGCGTTGGAGCCGTTTGTGGGTGAGCGTTTCACCCTGGAGGAGCTGACGATTAATTACCGTACTCCGGCTCAGATTGCTGAGGCGGCGGTGTCGGTTGCTCAGGCTGCTGGCTATGAGGTGTCTGCGCCTCGTGCGGTGCGTGAGGGCAAGTGGCCTCCGCTGGTTCATGAGGTCGCCTCCGAGTCGGTTGTGGAGCAGACCGTGTCTGTGGTCAGCGAGGAGGTCGCTCATTCGGGTGGCGCTCTGATTGGTGTGGTGTGCCCGCCGAGTCTGTACGTTCAGACGGCTCAGGCTGTGGCTCGTGCTCATGCTGATCGTACGGGTACCGCGCAGACGGCGTTGGAGAATCAGGTGCTGGTTCTGACTCCGTGGGAGGCTAAGGGCCTGGAGTTTGATGTTGTGGTGATTGTTGAGCCGCAGCAGCTGATTGATGATGCTGATGGTGCCGTGGGTGACTTGTATGTGTCGATGACTCGTCCGACTCAGCGCCTGCATATGGTGGGTTCGCGGATGCCCGCGGGCCTGTAGCTCTGTAGCACCTTTCTTGTTATTTCTTTGAGCCGGTGCCGTACCGGTTTGGGCGCTCGCTTGGGTTTTTCTGAGCGTTTGTGCCGGTGCGGTGCTAGGCTTGTTACATATTTTGTTCGAGCGCCTTTGGGCGTTGTTACCTTGTGAATGGGAGAAGCATGTCTGCCGAGATCCTCAACGCGCAGCATAATGACGATACCTTCGAGAATATTTGGCAGGAGCTGAAGTGGCGCGGCCTGGTGCACGTGAGCACTGACGAGGCTGCTCTGGAGAAGGCGCTGAGCGAGGAGAGCCTGACTTTCTATACGGGTTATGATCCGACTGCGGCTTCTTTGCACCTGGGTCACCTGGTGCAGCTGCTGGTGATGCGTCGTCTGCAGCTGGCTGGTCACAAGCCGCTGGGTCTGGTGGGTGGTTTCACCGGTTTGATTGGTGATCCGCGTCAGACGTCTGAGCGTGTGCTGAACTCTCCTGAGGTTGTTGCTGAGTGGGTTAAGTCTCTGCGCGCTCAGATTGAGCGTTTCCTGTCTTTCGAGGGTGAGAACGCTGCTCGCATGGTGAATAACCTGGACTGGAGCGGTCAGATGTCTGCTCTGCAGCTGCTGCGTGATGTTGGTAAGCATTTCCGCGTGGGCACCATGGTGAAGAAGGAGATTGTTGCGAAGCGCCTGAACTCTGATGAGGGCATTTCGTACACCGAGTTCTCGTACCAGATTCTGCAGGGCCTGGACTTCTTGGAGTTGAACCGTCGTTTCGGTTGTACTCTGCAGACCGGTGGTTCTGATCAGTGGGGTAACCTGACGAGCGGTACTGAGCTGATTCGTAAGGTGGAGGGTAAGAGCGTTCACGCTATTGGTACTCCGCTGATTACTAACTCAGATGGCACTAAGTTCGGTAAGAGCGAGGGCAACGCTATTTGGCTGAACCCGCAGATGTGCTCGCCGTATGCTTTCTACCAGTTCTGGCTGAACACTGCGGATGCGGATGTAGTGGATCGTCTGAAGGTCTTTACGTTCTTGACTCGTGCTGAGATTGCTGAGTTTGCGGAGAAGGTTGAGAAGGAGCCGTTTAAACGTGAGGCTCAGAAGACTCTGGCGTACCTGGTGACTTCGCTGGTTCACGGTACTGAGGCTACTGATCAGGCTGTGGCTGCTTCGGAGGCTTTGTTCGGTAAGGGCGATTTCGCTGCTCTGGATGAGGCTACCCTGGAGTCTGTGGTTGCGGAGCTTCCTTCTGCGAAGCTGACCGAGGATCGTCTGGACTTGATTTCTGTTCTGACCGAGCTGGGCTTTGCGAAGTCTAACTCTGAGGCTCGTCGCATTCTGAAGGAGGGCGGCGCTTCGGTGAACGGCGTGAAGGTTCAGGGTGAGGACGCAGCTATTTCTAAGGATGATCTGCTGCACGGTCGTTTTGCGATGGTTCGCCGTGGCAAGAAGAACCAGGGCGCTGTAGAGCTGATCTAGTACAGAGCTGATTTAGTCTTCTCGATACATATAGATGGGGAGGGGTTCTTCTCTGCTGAGTGTTTAGTACTGAGTGTCCGGTACTGAATGTTCGGTACTGAATGTTCGGTGGGGGAGTGTCCCTCCTCTTCTGTTCCCTATATACATTCCCTACATACACAGGGCCCCTCCGTTAGGAGGGGCCCTTCTTGTATCGATCTACTGCTGTATCGTTCTGCTGCCACCTGGTTCTGTGCCTGTCTTTGTTTGCGAGGGCCTTTGTTCACGAGGGGTTTGGGTCCCTTACGTCCCTGTTTTCGGGCTCCAGCGGCCTCCAGGGAGGGAAATTCGCAGATTTTTGAGGTTTTTTGGAAGTTTTTTAAAGATTTTCCAGCACCCATAAAACACTCTGAC
>ERZ772990.15-NODE-15-length-50742-cov-5.26881_pt1 | contig 50742 bp, 35 predicted proteins | sample MGYA00511674_ERZ772990 | MGnify/ENA primary metagenome ERZ772990 (study PRJEB29015, sample SAMEA2738045) | human oral metagenome | biome: human oral; feature: human-associated habitat; material: saliva | place: China | collected 2233 ...
GCATCTTCACATCCATGAGGACGAGGTCGGGGCGGTGCTTCTGTGCTAGCTCGACGGCGGTCTTGCCGTTATCGGTTTCTGCAACAACATCGAAACCCTGGTCCTTCAGAATTTCAACGATGTCGAGGCGAATCAGTGCCTCGTCTTCTGCCACGACGACGGTGCGGGCGGGGCCCTGCTCCTCCGCCTGGTTTTGAGTGGTCAGCTCTGACATTACTCTTCTCCTTATCAAATTGAATCACTTAAAGTCTACAGGAGGGAATAAATGTTCATCTACTTTCTCGCCCTGTCCCCCGCGTGTTATATGCGTCCTATGTGCAGGTAGGAGGAGTTTTCTGACGTTATTTTGTGACCCATTCAACGAATCTTGCACCTTAATGCATATTTTGTTCTATACTGCTCATAACTATGAAAACAAAACCGCACAATATAGACGTCACGCGGCGAAATTCACAGTCAAAACATAGACCCGAAAATGACTCTGACATGCACTAACACACCCTCGGGTTAGACACAAACGTAATAAACAAAATATTTATACCGAAACTCCATCACCTGCCAAAGAAGGCCGATACACTGAAATAGGTATTCTCCTCGACTTCTCCGGCACTCGCATTTGACCGACCATACTCGATACCCGGAGGGGATTCATGTCAATCACCCGTCAAGCACGCACCCTGTACTCAGACTTCGTCGAGTACAAGGAACTCGACCGCGAACCGCTGACTTCCATTCACCCCGGAATTCTCGTCGCCTTCGACTCCACCGCGCTTGCATGCCTCTACAACTACCCAGCCCACATTAGCGACGAAATCCTCCGCGCCTACTCCCAGCTGCGCGGACACGCATTCCTCCCCCACCAGGCACTCAAAGAATTCTGGGCAGCACTCGACGGCGCCTCCCCCGTACCCGCCGCCGCAGACCGCGTCCGCTCAGCGCTCGCATCCTTCAAAGAAACCCTTCCCGAAGAACGCAACTCCCCCTGGAGTGCGCTGCGTTCAGTCACGCACCAGCTGGACCACTCCATCGCGCAGATCATGAGGATCCTCGAACCCACCACCGACACCGGATCCATCAACATGGCACGCCGCGAAGACGACACGATCCTGCCGCGACTGAACCGCATCTTCACCGGACACGTAGGTGCCGCCCCCAGCCCCGAACGCCACGAACAGCAGTGCCGCGAAGCCCTCGAACAGGGCCACCCGCTACTCGCTAACGCCAGCTTCGACGCCGACTTCGCGCTCTGGAACCAGTGCCTTACCGAAGCAACCACCCGCGTGAAAGGCACCGACTGCGTGTTCGTCACCGGCGGTGTGCGCGACACCTGGCTGCGCAACGGCCCGCAGGTACGCGCCGCATCGGGCGGCGAACCCGTACGTCAGCTGGCGAACCGTCAGCTGCTGCGTGAATACACTAAGGCAACCGGAGGCGGCGTATTCCGCATCTACACCGTCGAGGAAATCCTGCGGCTCGCCTCCAATCAGTACGGCGTGACCGTCAGCGACGCCACCTACAATGCGATTCGCGCGGAACAGCCCGTCGCCGTGTAAAGTCGCGGTATAAAATCGCCGCGTAAAGTCACAACGTAAAGTCAACGTCGAGAATAATCCCACCACACTAACCACAAATAACAGCAAGAAGCCACATGTGTTTGATGCACATGTGGCTTTTCAGCGTCTATCCTTCGCGGCTGGCGCGGTACAGCTCCGCGGCACGCTGCTCCAAGGAATCGTCATCACCCAGAAGCAGGTAGCACAGGTACAGGGTGAAGGCGGCGCGGCGGTCATCAGCGAGCGCATTAGTTCCTTCGCCGGGCTGGGCGCTGAAAGCGATAACCCTATGCGCCTGGGGCAGGGCGGCAATCAGGTACGCGGCGGTTTCGTAGCCGTCCTGGTCGCCAGGCAAGGTGACGTGGTGCGGCTCCTGGTTCTCGTCAGCAGCGCCGACTTCCGATCGGGCAGCCTGGAAATTGGCCTTGAGGACGTCCTCAACACGGGTCATCAGCTCAGCATCGGGCAGGGTACGGTCATTTGCGGCAAACGCAACGTGGATGCTGTTCAGAGTCTCGTGCGGATGCTCGTCCGCATAGTGACCGGCGGCGAGAGCGTAGCCGGTCAGCAGCTGCGCCTTGGGGGCAGTGAAGATGCCGCGCGCCTCACGCAGGGCGGGTAGCAGAAGCTCGGCCAGGAGGGGGTGCAGGGACTCGGGGGCGTTCGCGATAGCCTCCTGCAGGTGCTCTTCCGCCTCCGCGGTGGGCTCGGTGTTGAGCAGGGTCAGGAAAGCCTCATCGGTGCCAGCCCAGCAGCGGGCAATCAGCACAAGGGTTGCAACGAGTGCGAGAAGTTCACGGTAGTTGTCCGAACGGTCAGCGCCGAAAGTGTCAGCAACAACGCGGGCAAGCATGCGGGCGGCAATGTTCTCGAGGACGAACTCGTCATAGGCGTTATCACCAGGCCAGTTAGCGGGGTCGGGCAGGTAGGTTTCGTCCAGGTACCGCAGCACGGGTTCGAGGGGCGCGGGCGCATCCGCCGCGAGGTCGGGGCGGCACTGTTCAACCCAGCTGTTCACGGTAGCCTCGTCAGCGATGCCGGTAGCCTCAGCGAGCTGGGCGCGTGACAGGCTATACGGTGCAACGAGCTGGGCGAGGTCGTCGCACGCACCGTTGGAGCGGTAGGTGGGTCGGTAGTTGGGGGCGGGAAGAGTTCCGGGGAGGTTGGTGGCTGCCATGGTAGCTCCTTCGCTGAGGTTCGGGGTGAATTGGGTTGCATGGTGTGCGATGCGGGGTGCCGCCTGAGGGGTCGGGGCGCCTTCTTTCTACGCATCTTCTAAATTCAGAATATCCCAGAGCCCCGCATCGTGTGCTGCCCGTCGTCATTACCCCTGTATTAACCGCGAAAAGCCACATGTGTTCACAACACATGTGGCTTCTCGGCGGAAAGATAAAGGAACTTAGTCCAGCAACGCGTCCACGAATGCTTCCGGGTCGAACGGCGCCAGGTCGTCCGGGCCTTCACCCAGGCCGATGAGCTTGACGGGAACGCCGAGCTCCTCCTGGATAGCGACCACGATGCCGCCCTTTGCGGTGCCGTCGAGCTTGGTCAGCACGATACCGGTGACGTCCACGATATCGCCGAAGACCTTCGCCTGAACCATGCCGTTCTGGCCGGTGGTCGCGTCAATCACGAGCAGAACCTCGGTGACCGGCGCTTCCTTCTCGATCACGCGTTTGATCTTGCCGAGCTGATCCATCAGACCGGACTTGTTCTGCAGGCGGCCCGCGGTGTCCACGAGCACGGTGTCAACGCCCTGCTCCTTGCCAGCCTTCACGGCGTCAAACGCGACGGATGCGGGGTCGGCACCTTCCTTCTCGGAACGCACGGTCTTCACACCCACGCGGTCACCCCAGGTGGTCAGCTGCTCAGACGCGGCCGCACGGAACGTATCCGCAGCACCCAGGAGCAGGGTCTGACCGTCAGCAACCATCACGCGGGCAATCTTACCGACCGTGGTGGTCTTACCGACGCCGTTCACGCCAACGACCAGCACCACGCCGGGGTTGCCGTCGCTACCGGCGGTCTTCAGTTCGCGGTCCATGTCGGGGCGGACGATCTTCACGAGCTCTTCGCGGAGCATCTTCTTCACGGCGGCGGGGTTGCTCGTACCCTCAACGCGCACGCGCTGTTGCAGCGCCTCCACCAGGCGGGTGGTCGGCTCAGAACCGAGGTCGGCGAGCAGCAGGGTTTCTTCGACCTCGTCCCAGACGTCCTGGTCGATGCGGTCGCGGGAGAGCAGAGCCAGCAGGCCCTTGCCGAGCATGTTGTTGGAGCGTGCCAGGCGGGCACGCAGACGCACCAGGCGACCCGCGGACGGGTCGGGCATATCAAGTTCAATAGCGCGAGGTGCCGAGCTTTCGGGTTTTTCCGCCGATCCGCCGGAGGCTTCTGCCGCCTCCTGACGCAAAGACTGCAGGTTCGCGGTCTTCTTGGGTCGGCGCAGAACGGCGAAAAGTACACCGGCGATCACCAGTACACCCAGCACGATTGCGCAGATTATCATCATCGTTTCATTCACACTACTAGCTTACCGGTTTGGGCGGTTTGGCTGGTCGAGATTACGCGCATACCCGGCTGTCGGCGGAGTAGACTGGACACTGTTAAGTTTTTTAGCCGAACACATGTTGGGCAGTTGCGGGTGGGGCCTGCGGCTGCCGCACGGCACCGCACGATTTCGAGGATGAACATGAGGAACCCTGCCACAACACCGCCTGTTTTTGACCCGCGCACGATTGACCCGAACCGTGTGCCGACCGGTTTGAAGGTTCTGATTGTTGCGTCGTTCATGATTGCGGTGGGTTTTGGTTTGGTGGCGCCGGTGCTGCCGAACTATGCGCAGAATTTTAATGCCACGGTCACTATGGCGACGATGGTGGTTTCTGCGTTGGCGATTACGCGTCTGCTTTTTGCGCCGTCGGCGGGTCAGCTGATTACCCGTTGGGGTGAGCGTCCGGTGTACACGATTGGCATGCTGATTGTGTCAATCACCTCGTTTATGATTGCGTTTGCCTGGGATTATTGGGTGCTGCTGGGTGCACGTGCGGTGGCGGGTATCGGCTCGGTCATGTTCACGGTTTCTGCGATGGGTCTGCTGGTGCGCCTGTCCCCGGCGCATATGCGCGGCCGTATTTCTGGCTATTATGCGACGGCGTTCCTGCTGGGTAACCTGCTGGGCCCGGTGATTGCGAGCGCGCTGGCGCCGTTTGGTATGCGTGCGCCGTTCATTGTGTATGGTTTTTCGCTGTTGGCGGCGGGCTTGATTGTGTGGTTTTTGATGCCGTCGCAGGCGGCGTTGGAGGCTGAGCGTGACGCGATTATGGAGGCGGCGGCGCTGGCTGAGGGTAAGGGCACTGGGGTGTTGCCGTCGGCGGCGCCTTCGCCTGCTGGAGCATCCGGTCAGGGGGCTAAGCCTGGGTCTTCTTCGGGTAAGAGCGATCTTCCTGCGATGACGGTTCGTGATGCGTTGAAGTTCTCGAATTACCGCTCTGCGCTGGTTTCGAATTGGGCGATTGGCTGGTCGGTGTTTGGTGTGCAGTCGTCGATTATTCCGTTGGCGGCGGCGTATTTGGCGACTGGCGGCGACATGTCTAATTCGGTTGCGGGTACCCTGTTGGCTTCTTTGGCGATGGCGACGAACTCGTTTGGTAATGCGTTGACGCAGACGTTCTCGGGTCGTTTTTCGGATCGTTTTGGTCGCCGTGTGATGGCGTTTTCGGGTCTGCTGTTGGCGGGTTCTGCGGTGACATTTATGGGTTTCGCGCCGGTGGCATGGGTGTTTGTGTCGTTGACGGCGTGCTTGGGTATTGGTGCGGCGTTTATGGGCCCGTCGATTCAGGCTGCGGTGTCTGATGTGATTGGCACTCGCCGCAGCGGTGGTCAGGTGTTGGCGGTGTATCAGATGTTTAGTGATTTCGGTATGATTTTGGGTCCGCTGGTGGCTGGTTTGATTGCGGATGCGTGGGGCTTTGTTCCGGCGTTCATTATCAGTGGTTTGTTGTTGGTGGCGGCGGCGTTTACGTGGGCGCCGTTCCGGAAGGCGCGCTGGCCGAAGGATATTGCGGACGCGGACTATACAGGCCGATAGAAGCTCAATAACAAGTGAAAAGCCGGTGCCTGGTTCCTCCTGAGTAGGTAGGAACCGGGCACCGGCTTTATGTGTACGAGAGGTGAGCTGGCAGCAGCACCCAACCCCAGACCAACCTCATATACCCCAGACTGAGGCGAGCTAACCAGAGAAGGTAACCACCTACCAACCCCTATCTCAACCAACCCGAGGGGTAGGCGACCTAGAGGGCGTACCGGACACGCAACGGGGCTCCGTCCTCAAGGCGACTTGGGTTCTTTGGAGGTTAAGGCGCCGCAGAGGGGGCACTCCCCCGCAAGCGGCGTCCGGTACGCCATCTCAAACAGCTACCCCGCTTTTAAGGAACGAGTACGGCGGTACCGAACATCATCTGGTCTCCCCAGAGGATCAGGGTCCACGGGATTGATGCGATGAGTCCAAGCGCCACTAGTGTGGGGCGGTACCATCGGCTCTTCGGCAGGTAGGCTGCTACAAGCAATGCTAGGGGGAAGAGCGGAAGCAGGATACGAATGGTTGAGGATATGGGGAGCCAGAAGATGAATAGGTATCCCATGTAGCATCCGGTCCACAGCCAGAGGGCGGGGTGGATGAGGGTGCGGCTGAATTTGCGGGAAATCCAGTAGTAGAAGCCCACCATTGCCGCGATAAATAGGATTGCCACAACGATCTTGGGCAATGCACCACCGAGGTAGTGGTAGATGCGGAGTACCCACTGGATGAAGAACTGGTGGCCTTCGCCGGGTTTGCGATTGCTCCAGCCTAGTTCGGTTGCGAAGTAGGCGTCGAGTCGGCCAGTGTGAAGTGCTGCGTGCAGGGGGTGCACGAAGGCGAAGAAGCAGACGAGCAAGGCGCTCATCAGCTGGCCGAAGCGTCCGCGGAATACCGTCCAGGCATCCGCGGGGGCAAAACGCAGGTCCCCGCCGAGGCGGCGGCGGTAATCGACTGCGGTGCACCAGAACCACCAGAGGCCGACGAAGGCACCGAGGGGTACGCCGACCGGTCGGGATAGTGCGGCGAGGAGTGCTACGGGGAGTAGCACGAGGTAGCGGCCGCGGAGTACGCACCATACACTTAGGGCAATCAGTAGGACGGATAGTGCTTCCGCGTAGCCTGTGGTGAAGACGGGGCTGGCCGGGCTGAATGCGTACACGGCGACAGCCCATAGTGCGAGGCGGTTGCGGGATTCATCGCCTACCAGGGCGCGAGTGTCGAAGACGCCGCGGTCACGCCAGTTGAGGCAGCCGATGAAAAGACGGTGCAGCACGTATGCCAGTGCGAAGCCTGCAACGAGGGTCAGGGCAAGTGTTGCGACGCGGTACTCAATACCGAATACGTTAGCGATTCCACCGGCGATGAGGGGCTGTAGCGGCATGAACGCCCAGGTGTTATTGTCCACAGTGCCGTTGGGGCGCATCGGTAGTTCTTGGGGGTACCAGTCGGTGTGGATGCGTTCATAGAGGAGGGCATCCCACCTGTTGAGGAACCCGAGGAGGTCATTATGCTGGCCGAAGTCGATGAGGGGATGATTCCTATGCTGTTCGAGAGCGATAGTGAACAGGAAGAGGTGCACCGCGCAGGCAATGCCCCAGATGAGCAGGGCGGGAATCCAGGTTCGGTGGGCGGGTAGTAGCTCTGAATGGCCAGGGGCGGAGGTAGCGCTGTGACCGATGCCTTTAATTGAGGAGCGGGGGGCTTCTAGGGTCGGTAAAGGACCAGCAATAAAGCCGTGCAAGAGGTGGTACAGGTTGGAGGAGCGTGCGGCTCGTCCAGAGTGTTCAGCCATGGTGTTTCCGTATGTGTCAGTGAGCGAATGGTGGTGTGTTTCGGCGCTGTCCCCGGGGCGATTGGTGCATATTATCGACCTGGGTGCAGACAGTGCATTTCTATGAAACGTCTCTCCCAGGATACCAACTAGCTAATACTCAGACAGAATATTTCAACTCTCCGACCTGACATCTAAGAATAGATTTACATCACACACTATATGGAATCTTATGGGAGAAATAGAAAGGCCGGTGCCCGGTCCCTGTGACGTGACAGGAACCGGGCACCGGCTTTATACATCTATTTTGATTTTAGGGCAACAGCCAGACGGGCCCAATAACGTCCGGGCCACCCCAGAGCAGACGCATCCACAGGGCGGATCCGAGCAGACCCGCCAGTACCAGCAGGAAGCGGTACATTCGGCTCTTCGGCAGGTAGGCTGCGATTAGCAGCGACAGGGGGAACAGCGGCAGCAGAATACGCACGGTGGATGACGTCGGGAGCCAGAAGATGAAGAGGTACCCGGCGTAGCAGGCGGTCCACAGCCACAAGGCGGGGTGCAGCAGGGTACGGGTGAACTTCTGCGACATCCACCAGTAGAAGCTCAGGATGAGGAGCACCAGGCCCGCCCACATGATGATGGCGGGTACGGAGCCTACGAAGTAGAGGTTGAACTGGTGGACCCACTGGGCGAAGTATTGGTGGCCGTCTTCAACCTTGCGGAAGCTCCAGCCGAGTTCCGTGGCGAGGTACGCATCCATACGTCCGGTGCGCAGGGCCGCGTGCAGGGGGTGCACAAAAGCAAAACTGCACACCAGCAGTGCGCCGAGGAACTGACCGAAGCGTCCACGGAACGCAGCCCATGCATCCGACAGTGCGGACTGTGAGGGTTCGTCGGTGCGGCGGGCGAGGTAGTCAGATACGGTGCACCACAGCCACCACAGGCCTACAAAGGCGCCGAGCGGCACACCCAGGGGGCGGGACAGCGCCGTCAGAAGAGCTACGGGAAGGAGCAGGATGTAGCGGCCACGCGCCACACACCAAACGCTCAGGGCAAGGAGCAGAGTGGAAAGGGCTTCGGCGTAACCGGTGACGAAAATGGGGCTTGCGGGGCTGAACGCATACACGGCGAGCGCCCACAGGGCGATGCGGTTTCGGCTCTCATCACCAACGAGGGCGCGGGTGTCGAAGATGCCGCGGTCACGCCAGTTCAGGCTGCCGATAAAGAGGCGGTAGAGTACGACTGCCAGGGCGAGACCGGCGGCGAAGCTGACGCCGACTGCGGCGAGGCGGTAGTCGATACCGAAAATGTCAGCGACTTTGCCGCTGATCATTGAGTGGAGGGGCATGAACGCCCATGAGTTGAAGGATACGGACCCGTCAGCGCGGAGGGGCAGTTCGGTGGGGTACCACTCTTTGTAGATGCCCCGGTACCAGCCGGCGTCCCAGATGTTGAGGTAGGAGAGAAGGCCGTGATGGTCTTTGTTTTCGTTGCTGAGGGGGTTTCGCTGGTCTTCTGCGAGCGAGTATGCGAAGGTTGCGAGGTGGGTTGCGCAGGCTAGTGCCCAGATGATGAGGGCGGGCATCCAGGTGCGGTAGGCGGCAAGCTTCTGGGGGTTGGGTGACTCGGTGTTACGCACCCGGGTTTCAGCGGAAGGACGTGACGCTTTGAGGGTGGGTGCGGGACCGGTGGAGGAGCCGGAAGTGAGGTCACGTTCGATGAAAGACGCAGGTTTTTCTGGGGATTGAGCCATAGTATTCTCGCGAGTGTAGTGTGGACGCATGATGGACATTCAGCGCCGTATCGATTGAATCGTGTCTATTAGATACGGCGGGTACTGCCCGATCCACAGGGGTGGTGCAGTTTGGTGAAATATCTCTGGGTAGGTTACCAGTGAACTATCTGAGTCTCAATGTGAACGCCCTATTCCTGCTGATTATGACGAAAGAGACGCGTGAAGCCGGTGTCTGCTACGAAGCAGGCACCGGCTTTCACAATATTTTCGATTCTAGAGGATAGATTCTAGGGGATAAACCAAATGTTTCTGATGGTGTCCGGGCCTCCCCAGAACATGTGGACCCAAGCGGCGGAGGCCAGCGCCCCAAGAACAACCAGCCCCAGGCGGTAGACACGACTCTTCGGCAGGTAGGCGGCTACCAGCAGAGAGAGGGTAAACATTGGCAGGATGATACGGGGTGTAGAGGTGATGGGGAGCCAGAAGATGAACAGGTACCCGGCGTAGCAGGCGGTCCACAACCACAGGGCGGGGTGCAGCAGGGTGCGGGTGAACTTCTGCGACATCCACCAGTAGAAGCCCAGAATGAGCGCTACAAAGAATAGCGTCACGATTGTCGGTGGCAGGGATCCGCCAAGGTATTCGTCCCACTGTTCAACCCATTGGGTGAAGATGAGGTGACCGTCTTCGGGTTTGCGACCGCTCCAGCCGAGTTCCGTGGCGAGGTACGCGTCGGGACGTCCGGTACGAATTGCTGCGTGCAGGGGATGCACGAACGCAAAACTGCACACCAGCAGTGCGCTGAGGAGCTGACCGAAGCGTCCGCGGAACGCAGCCCACGCATCCGACAGGACAGACTGCGATGATTCACCAGCGCGGCGGGCGAGGTAATCAGATACAGTGCACCAGAACCACCAGAGGCCAACGAACGCACCCAGTGGAACACCCAGCGGGCGAGACAGCGCCGCCAGAAGAGCTACGGGAAGGAGCAGGATGTAGCGGCCACGCGCCACACACCAAACGCTCAGGGCAAGGAGCAGAGTGGAAAGGGCCTCGGCGTAACCGGTGACGAAGATCGGGCTCGCGGGGCTGAACGCATACACCGCGAGCGCCCACAGCGCCAGGCGGTTACGGGACTCATCCCCCACCTGCGGGCGGGTATCAAAGATGCCTCGGGCACGCCAGTTCAGAGAGCCCACAAAAAGACGGTAAAGAACGAGAGCCAACGCACAACCGGCTGCGCAGGATACCAGCACCGATGCCAGCCGGTACTCGATGCCAAACAGATTTGCCACCCCTCCGCTGAGTACTGACTGCAGAGGCATGAAAGCCCACGTATTGTGGTTGACCGTACCGTTGGGAAGGAGGGGCAGCTCCTGGGGGTACCACTGTGTGTAGATACGTTCGTAAAAGTGTGCGTCCCAGATGTTCAGGTAGGACAGATAGTCGAGGTTCCGGTTAATTTTGCTCATGGGCTGGTGCAGGTCTCGGGTGAGAGCGAGAGCAAAAATACCGAAGTGGACCGCACAGGAGAAGATCCAGATGAGTAGCGCCGGGATCCATGTACGCCGTGCAGCCAGTTTCTGGGGGACGGCAGATACTACCTTGCGGGTGAACTCGGTGTTATGGGTGTTACGCACCCGGGTTTCAGCTGAGGGACGTGCCGCTTTGAGGGTGGGTGCGGGACCGATGGAGGAGCAGGATGAGAGGTCACGTTCGATGAAGGACGCAGGGTTTCCTGAGGGCTTAGCCATATAGTGTTCTCGTGAGTTTAGTGTGGACGCATGATAGATATTCCGGTGCTGCGTCTATTGGATCGTTTCCATTAGATGCAACGTATACTATTCGACCGATATGAGTAGTGCAGTTTGGTGAAATATCCATGTGTAGACTATCAACGAACTGACTGCGCCTCAATGTGAACGCGCTGCCTGCGGGTAATATGACGCTGTATGAAAGTAAAGCCGGTGTCTGTCTGCGAGGGAGCAGACACCGGCTTCACAATCAGAAAAAACCCTTATCGGACTACAGGCACTTTGGAGAATTCACGCACGGTACCTTCCGGGTCGCCGGAGCGTACCAGCGCTTCACCGATGAGTACCGCATCGGCACCGGCGCCGGCGTAGGCGCGCACGTCCTCGATGCCGGCTACACCGGATTCGGCGACCTTGATGACGGAGTTGGGCAGGTGCGCCGCGAGGGAGGCGTAGTGTTCGTTGTTGACTTCGAGGGTCTTGAGGTTACGCACGTTGATGCCGACGATCTTGGCGCCGATGCGCTGGGCGACCTCGATTTCTTCGGGGGTGTGGGTTTCGACGAGGGCGTTCATGCCGAGCGATTCGGTGAGTTCGAGGAACTCGCGCAGGGTCTGCTCGTCGAGGGCTGCGACGATGAGCAGGACCAGGTCGGCGCCGTGTGCGCGTGCTTCCCAGATCTGGTATTCGTCGACGGTGAAGTCCTTGCGTAGCACGGGGATGTTCACGGCGGCGCGGACTGCGTCGAGGTCGGCGAGGGAGCCGTTGAAGCGGCGCTGCTCGGTGAGTACCGAGATTGCTGCGGCGCCACCTGCCTCGTAGCGTGCGGCGAGCGCGGCGGGGTCCGGGATTTCGCCGAGCGCACCCTTGGAGGGCGAGGAGCGCTTCACCTCAGAAATAATGCGTGCGGTGGTGCCGTTGCCACCGCCGGGTACTTCACCGCGGAGGGAGGCGAGCGCGTCGCGGGCGGGTGCAGCTGCGAGGGCGCGCTTCTTCATTTCCTCGAGGGGAACCTGCTGTACGCGGGCGGCGAGGTCTTCGCGGACGCCGACAATGATCTCGTCGAGAACGGTGCTCATGGTGTCTCCTTGGGTTACTTGGTGGCGTTGACGGCTACGTCTGCGTCCAGGGGTGCCAGGCCGGAGGCGGTCAGCACGGCGCGCAGCGGGGCGGCGGACTTGTTGACGGTTTCGAGGGTTTCGGAGTCCGGGTTGGAGTCCATGACGAGGCCCGCACCTGCCTGTACGTAGGCGATGCCTTCTTTGAGTACGGCGGTGCGGATGGCGATTGCCATGTCCATGTTGCCGGCGAAGTCAAAGTAGCCGCATACGCCGCCGTAGACGCCGCGGCGGGTGGGTTCGTATTCGTCGATGAGTTGCATGGCGCGCGGCTTGGGGGCGCCGGAGAGGGTGCCTGCCGGGAAGGCGACGCGCAGCACGTCGTAGGCGCTGAACTGCGGGTCGAGTTCGGCGCTGACGGCGGAGGAAATGTGCATGATGTGGCTGAAACGCTCAATGATCATGAACTGGTCGACGGATACGGTGCCGGGCTTGGCGATGCGCGAGAGGTCGTTGCGTGCCAGGTCGACGAGCATGAGGTGTTCGGAGCGTTCCTTCTGGTCGGCGAGCAGTTCCTCGGCGAGCGCGAGGTCTTCTTCGCGGGTTGCGCCGCGCGGGCGGGAGCCGGCGATGGGGTGGGTGCTGGCGATGCCGTCCTTGAGGGTGACGAGCGCCTCCGGGGAGGAGCCGACGATGTGGAAGGGGGTGCCGTTGCTGTCTTCGAAGTTGAAGAGGTACATGTACGGCGAGGGGTTGGACTGGCGCAGTACACGGTACACGTCGAGTGCCTTGGCGTTGGTTTCGGCTTCGAATCGGCGTGAGAGCACGATCTGGAAGACGTCGCCGTCGATGATGTTCTTCTTGGAGCGGTCGATGGCGTCTTTGAAGCCCTGTTCGCTCCAGGTGAGGGTGACGTCTTCGCGGACCTTGCGGTCAACGTCTGCCACGCCGGAGAGGATGGAGGTGGTCGCTGCGGCGCCGCGCTGCAGGCGGCGGAGCATGCTGTGCAGGCGCGCGACGGCGTCTTCGTAGGCGCCGTCGACGTTTTCGCTGGTGCCGTTGAAGTTGATGGCGTTGGCGACGAGCAGGACGGTGCCGTCCTTGTTGTCGTGGATTGCCATGTCGGAGACCATGTTGAGCGCGAATTCGGGCAGGTTCACGTCATCTGCGGGCGGGTAGGGCAGGTGCTCCCAGTGGCGCACGACGTCCCAGCCGAGGTAGCCGACCAGGCCGGAGGTGAGCGGCGGCAGGGTCGGGTCGGGTTCGGTGTAGAGCATCTGCAGGGTCTTGGCGATGGCTTCTACGGGGTCGCCGTCGACGGGTGCGCCGGCGGGGGTGCGTCCCTGCCAGTGGACTGCGCCGTCAACGGTGGTGAGGGTGGAGCGGGAGGATGCTCCGATGAAGGAGTAGCGGTCCCAGGCTGCGGATTCGCCTTCTGCAGAGATTTTGGCGGATTCGAGCAGGAAGGTGCCGTGGGCCGCTTCGACGGGTTCGCCCTGGTCGTTTTGGAGTACGAGGGATCGGTAGATGCCGATGGGGGTGAGTGAGTCGGCGAGGATTTTGATGTGTACGGGAATGACGCGGGTGCTGGCTGCGCGGGCGCGGAATTCTTCGAGGCTGGGGGTGATGGTGCCCAAATCCTGCATTGCTGTACTCCTTGTGTTGGGTTGGGAGCGCGTCGGTGCGCTAGGTCCCTTAGCTGCCGCGCTGGGTTTTACCGGTGCATGAGGGTTTTATCGTATGTGCTGGCGTGTATTTCTCTGGCGCGTACTGCCCAGATTCATCACGCCCAATCATGCCTGATAAGGCCCGGTAAGCCCTTTAAAGCCCGGTAAGCCCTGCGCGCGGGTTGTTTCAGTTTAACCGGTGCTGCGGCCCAGTTCCACGGTGAAGAGTCAATAGTTCTCTTCGTGAAACTGAGCCGCGTACCGTTCAGCTCTGTTAGTTGCTGAACTGCTTGAGGGTTGCTGCGGTCTGCAGTGCCGCTGCGGTCGCCTCGTAGCCCTTGTCTTCGTTGGAGCCTTCCAGGCCTGCACGGTCGAGTGCCTGCTGCTCGTTATCGCAGGTGAGCACGCCGAAACCAATGGGTCGGCCGGTCAGCACGGACACGTCAGTCAGGCCGTTGGTTGCGCCCTGGCAGACGTAGTCGAAGTGGGGGGTGCCGCCGCGGATGACCACGCCGAGCGCGACGATGGCGTCGAACTTCTCAGCGAGGCGGGTTGCTGCGACGGGCAGCTCGAAGGTGCCGGGAACGCGCACGAGGGTCGGTTCGATGCCGGCGTCGCGTGCTGCACGCTCCGCACCGTCGATGAGGCCGTCCATGACCTGGGTGTGCCAGCTTGCCGCTACGATTGCGAGCTTGAAGCCCTTGTAGTCTTCGGGGTTGAGGGTGGTGTCTGCTGCGCCTACGCCGCTCATTGTGTTCTCCTTGTGGGTTTGGGTTTTGAAAAGTTTAGTGTGCAGGGGCGCCGCTACGCGCTTTTGAGCACGTGACGCATACGCTCACGCTTGGTCTGCAGGTAGTGTGCGTTCTCGACTCGGGCGGGAATTTCGTCCGGGATGAGTTCGGTGACCTGCAGGCCGAGGCTTTCGAGCGCCTCCTGCTTGGCGGGGTTGTTGGTCACGAGCCTCAGCTCGTTCACGCCGAGTTCCTGCAGGATTAGTGCCGCCTGCGAGTAGTCGCGCATGTCGCCGTCCAGGCCGAGCGCCAGGTTCGCGTCGAGGGTGTCGAGTCCGGCATCCTGCAGAGCGTAGGCGCGGAGCTTGTTGACCAGGCCGATGCCGCGTCCTTCGTGGTTGCGCACGTAGATGAGGTACCCGCCGGTGCGGCTGATGATGCGCAGGCCGTTCTCCAGCTGGGGGCCGCAATCGCATCGGAAGGAACCGAAAATGTCGCCGGTGGCGCATTCGGAGTGGATGCGTACCGCGGGTGCTCCCCCGTCCTCGGCGGGTACGGGGGTGCCGTCACGGTCGAGGGCGCGGGCGCTGATGTGCTCGGCGCCGTCTGCGAATCGCCAGGCGCGCAAACCGAACAGGCCCTGCGGGGTGGGTACGGCGACCTCTTCGGTGCTTTCGACCAGTAGCAGGCTGGGGTTGGGCACCATGTCGAGGGGGCTGACCCGGTAGCCTTCAGCGAGCTGGGAGGCGATGCGCAGGGATTCGGCGCTGAGCTCTTCAGCCTGCGCTTCAACCGGCTCTGCGGAAGTGCCCGGCGTTGCCTGGGTGTTAGGGGTTTCGCTCATGCGTTCTCCTACGCCTTAGCTACGTACTTGATGAGGTCTTCGATAGAGATCATGGGCAGGTTGTGCTCAGTGGCGAAGGCGCGCAGGGCGTCGAAACGCATCATGGAGCCGTCGTCGTGCACGACCTCGGCGATAACGCCCACGCCGGACAGGCCCGCCGCGAGGGAGAGCTCCACCGCGGCTTCGGTGTGGCCGGGGCGCTCCGCCACGCCGCCGTCAACGGCGCGCAGCGGGAAGATGTGGCCCGGGCGGGTAATGTCAGCCGGGGTGGAGGAGGCATCCGCGAGGATCTGCACGGTGCGTGCGCGATCTGCCGCGGAGATGCCGGTGCTCACGCCGGATGCCGCATCGCAAGAGACGGTGTATGCGGTGCCCTTGGGGTCCTCGTTATTGGTGACCATGGGCGGCAGGTTCATCTCGTCGGCACGCTTGTTACTCAGGGGTGCGCAGACCACGCCGGAGGTGTAGCGAATCATGAAGCCCATCAGCTCGGGGGTTGCGTGCTCGGCGGCGAAGATGATGTCGCCTTCGTTTTCGCGGTCTTCATCATCAACGACGACCACGGCGCGACCTGCGGCGATAGCGTCCACCGCGGTCTGCACGCTGTCGAGGACGCTTGCGGCGTCGGAGCGGCGCGGCGCAACCTGCTCACCGGAGTGCGCGGAGGCGCTCTGGGGCACGCCTGCGAACGCGGTCAGACGCTGCACGTACTTAGCGAGCGCATCGGTCTCAAGGTTCACGCTGTCGCCAACCTTGAGCGCACCGAGGTTGGTTGCCTTCAGAGTTTCGGGAATCAGGCCGACCTCGAACCATGCGGGGGTTTCGCCGGGCTCGGATACCGCGGTGATGGTCAGGGACACGCCAGAGACAGCGATGGAGCCCTTCTCAGCGAGCAGGGGCGCCAGTTCGGTGGGCAGGTTGAAACGCAGGGTGCTCCACGCCTCGTGCGCGGTGACGGATGCGAGGGTACCCACCGCATCCACGTGACCCTGCACGACGTGACCGTCGAGGCGGCCACCGGCGGGCAGGCAGCGCTCCAGGTTGACGGTGTCGCCGGGGTTCAGGTTGCCGAGGTTGGTGCGGCGCAGAGTCTCACCCATCGCGTAGGCGCGGAACTGGCCGGGCTGCAGCTGGTCGAGGTCGATAGCGGTGAGGCATACACCGTTGACGGCGAGGGAGCCACCGTGTTCGAGGTCGGCGACAATGTCACCGGCGTTGAGGGTCAGGTAGGCTGCGTCGCTACCTTCGATGGGGGTGATGGATTCTACGGTGCCGAGGGCGCCAATGATTCCGGTAAACATGTGTGCTTTCCTTTTCTCGCCGTGTCCGCCGGGGCGTCGTCGTTGAGGGCGACGGGCGGCGATGGTTTGTTCGTCGGTATAACTATACGTATTTTTCGAATATTCCCCGTGACGGGGAGGTTTTGTGCCAGCATGCGAACCAGCCGGCACAAACTAGCCGGGCGCCGGCGGGGTTCCTTGAGGTGCTACTCCCCCGCCCGCGCTCAACCCAAGCGGATGCTAGTCCAGCCGCGACTAGTCCAGCCTCGGTTCGGGCGCGTGGCAGGCGTCCAGCTTCGACAGGGTACGCCGCTGCCCAGGGTCCTGCGCCGTTCCGCGAGGTGCCGGCACCAGGTGCGTTGCGGTGTCATTACCGAGCACGCGCACCGCCGGGAACATGCCCAGGTCGTCCAGTTGCAGGCGCGGCGCCTGAGCGAGAGTGTCCACGAGCAGACGGTACACGGCGCTCTTGCCCTGCCCCATGATCATGGGGGCGCGGTACCAGACCATCTCATCGATGAGGTCTTCACCGGCGAAGAGGCCGACCATGCCGGGGCCGCCCTCAATCATGAGGTGCCGCACCCCGCGGGCGTACAGCTCGTCGAGCAACTCGCGCGGGTCGTGGGTGAAGACCTGCAGGAAGTTCTGCGGGTCCGCCTCCACGCCTTCGGGCGGGTTGAGGCCGCGCACGCGGTAGTTCTCGGGAATCTCGGTTTTGCCCATGACCACGCGCAGCGGTTGCTTCTCGAAGCGTTCCCCGTTGGCGTCGCGCGCGTCCAGGGTCGGGTCGTCCATGAGGGTGGTGCGGGTGCCAATCATGACGGCGTCGGCGCGGTGACGAATCAGGTGCCCGTCAATACGCGCGGCGGGGCCGGTAATCCACTTGCTCGTGCCGTCAGCTGCCGCAATGAACCCGTCCAGGGTGGAGGCGCTCTTTGCGGTGATGAAGGGGCGGCGTTCGGCGGCGGCAATGAACCATCGCTCATTCAGCAGGTAGGAGGCGTTCGCGAACTCCTCCATGGCGTGCACGGTGACGCCCTGCGAGCGCAGGTAGGCGGCGCCTCCGGCTGCGTTTTCGGTGTCGTCGCTGTAGGCGTAGTAGAGTTCGCTGATGCCTGCCTCGGCGACGGCGTGGGAGCAGGGGCCGGTGCGTCCGGTGTGGTTGCAGGGCTCGAGGCTCACGTACATGCGCGCGCCGGTGAGGTCGGTTCCCGCGGCACGGGCGGCGGCGAGGGCGTCAGCTTCGGCGTGCGGGGTGCCTGCGCCTCGGTGGTAGCCCACGTGCAGCAGATGCCCGTGCGCGTCGGTAATAACAGCGCCGACGAGGGGGTTCGCGCCGCGGATGCCCTGACGTGCCGCCTGCAGTGCCAGGGTCATGGCGTCTGCGTGGCTGAGCGCCTGCTCGGGGTCGGGCAGCTGGAGGGCGCGTGCGGCGGGTAGCCCGGCGAGGTGACCGTACTCCGCGGCGGAGTAGTCCGCGTCATTGTGCGGAAGGGACACGCTCGGGGCAACGGTTGCGGGCAGGTGCGCGCTCGCCAGCACCTTCAACGAGGGGTTCTGCGGCATTTATGCACGACCCCTCTGCACATCGGCCACCTCAACGGTCACGTCGGGGAACTGGGTCTGTACCCGAGTCTTCTGCGCCTCCAGGTTGCGGGTGCGCCACCAAACGAAGAAGCCGACCAGGGTGAAGCATCCGTAGAACACGTACATGAGGGAGGTTGCGTAGTAGCCTGCGCTCCACAGCAGCGGCACGCCAACCAGGTCGACGGCAACCCAGATGAGCCAGAATTCAACCCAGCCGCGCGCCATGCCGTAGGTGGCGAGCAACGAGCCGGTGAAGATCCAGGCGTCGGACCAGACCGGTTCGTAGGATCCGAGTGCGCGGAAGATGGGGGTGAGCAGCAGGGTGCCTGCGACCATGGCGACAACCAGGCCCGCGCGTTCGGTGTTGGTGGCCCACTTGGGGATTACCGCGGCACCTTCGGAGGCGTCACCGCCGGCGGCACGGGTTGCCCGCCAACGATGCCAGCCCCAGATGGACACGGCAATAAACATGATTTGGCGGCCTGCCTGGCCGAGCATGGTCACGGGGTGCGGGCTGCCGACGAGGGCGCCCAGAAAGACGGTGAGGAGCAGCAGGTTGCCGAGAATGCCGACGGGCCACGCCCATACTTTGCGTCGCATACCGCCGAGCGCCGATGCTAGGCCGAATGCGTTTCCGAGAACTTCGCGCACGAGGAGGGACTGGTCCCCCACGTGAATTTGTGCGTCGAAGAGCCACCGCAAGATGTCCATTGTTTCTTTCCTCTCTGAGTTGGACCGTGTGTCGGATGCGCTGGGTGCGCATCTGCGGCGGCTCCGGGGAGAGGAACAGAAAAGGGCGGCTACCGCGGGCTTCTTAGGCAGTGCCCGGTATCCGTGGTGAGGCGGGAGCGGCGAATCAGCCAACCGCGGCTGAAATCAGTCGGCTGCGCGGTCAGGGGGAATAACGTACCGGCGCCTCGGAGGCGCCTCTCCCCTGTCGCGCAGAAAACCGCTGTGCTGAAAACCGCTATGCTCTCAACTATTTTTCGCGAGTAGCAATTCTCGCAAGCAACAGTTTTCTCTAGCAACTGCTTCGGTGCACCCTGCACGCTACCCCGAAGTTTCTCGGGAGGTGCGGCGGAGTGCGCTCCTGCCTTTTTCTGCTCGTGCTACCTTCCATCCAGACTGTACTGTCGGCACCGGATTTTCACCGGTTCGGCCTCTCTTGCGGGCGGGCGTCTCTAGCGGAGTCTTGGCGTCCTGCGCGGATGCGAAGATTCGTACGATTTTTGCCTGCCTGCGAGAGCGGTTCGCGGGCTGTGACCGCCGGTTCGGAATTTCACCGACCCCGGAGCACGATGTCGATATCGATTATGCCACAGCGCACGCAGCTGGTTTAATTTGTTTTCTCTGGGGTAACTTCCGTGACAAGATGACGTTTTATGACTGTGCCCGCAGTGCGGCTTCACGCCCCCTACGCGACTGCCCGCGGTAGCCGCCCGCAGGACCGCTTTGGAACCCAATCCTTCATTTTTCGGGGACGATTTATCACGGTTTCATAACGGTGAAGAGCGCCAAACAGACCAAAGAGTTACGGGGACCCCTAGGGGGTTGCTCAGGACGCATTGAACACCCATCAATACCTTTATGACAAGGAATTATAACAATAAGGTTAAATTATTGGTTTAAGGTTTACTCTAGGGGTGATTTAAGGTTATTCTTATCTACAGGAGCTCCCATCACCGATAAACCGGTTCCGTTGAGAGCGACATGATTCGGACCATCCGAGCACTCACATCAAACCCTTAAGCTTCTGCCATTTGAAGCTGGAAAACTGGCCCGCGGACTGCATTCCCCGGATGGTTTTCACGCAGCATCTGCGCGTACTGGATTGCGCAGTATTGCGGCGCACGATGTTGATGTGCTTCACCATCGGGAGGCAACCACACCGAATTATTTCTCAACGGAACCGGCGTGGGAGCTCTTCCGAATAAACTTCCGGAAGATCGCACGGTATGCGCCTTTGTAAACCTCTATGAGGGGGCGTTGTGCGTGTCAAACGGTCATAGACTCCCGTTCTTCTGTCGTCGCCTACCGTGGTGCGCGATGGGGGTTACGGGAACCTTGCGGGATGGTTGATCCCGCGCGCTCTGCATTGTCTTGTGGAGTGTGGTGTGTTTGGGTGGCGTATTCGCAGTGCCGGAGCGGATACGCCACCCGTTTTTAACCTGTAAAACCCTGTCCACCCCAAACTCAGGCGAGCTGCACACGAAACTCAGCCCCAGACCAACCTCACATACCCCAGACTGAGGCGAGCTAACCAGAGAAGGAAACCCCAGACCAACCCCCTATATCAACCAACCCGAGGGATAGGCGACCTAGAGGGCGTACCGGACACGCGAAGCGGGGGCTCCGTCCTCGAAGCGCCCCCAGGCGCTGAAGAGGGGGCACTCCCCCGCGAGCGTTGTCCGGTACAACCTCTCAAACAACTAACCCACAGAGCCCAAACCCCGCGAGCGGCGTCCGGTACGCGCCATCTCAAACAACTAACCCCCGGAATCCGCACTCCCCCGCAAGCGTGAACCGGTATAACCTCTCAAACAACTACCCCACAGAAACAGGGTCGCCCGCGATAGTTAACTATCACGGGCGACCCTGTTTGTTACCAAGCCTTTAGAGGGTGCCTCGGACATGCGTGGCGGGGGCTCCGTCCTCGAAGCGCCCCCAGGCGCTGAAGAGGGGGCACTCCCCCGCAAGCATTGTCCGACGTGCCCTTCCTATGAGGCAGTCGAAGAGTTTTAGCCCTCTACGGAGCGGAATGCTACAACCGCGTTGTGGCCACCGAAACCGAAGGAATTCGACAGTGCCACGATCTCGCCGGCGGGCAGTTCGCGTGCCTCGGTCACCACATCCAGGTCAATCTGGGGGTCCTTGTTGTCCAGGTTGATGGTGCAGGGCGCGGTGCGGTGGTGCAGAGCCAGGACGGTCAGCACAGCCTCAAGAGCGCCCGCGCCGCCGAGCAGGTGGCCGGTCATGGACTTGGTTGCGGAGACGGCAATGTTCTTGGTGTGCTCGCCGAAGGTTTCGTGCATTGCGGTTGCTTCGGGCAGGTCACCGGCGGGGGTGCTGGTGGCGTGCGCGTTGATGTGCACGACGGTCTTCGGGTCGATGTTGCCGTCTTCGAGGGCTTCGCGCAGTGCGCGGGTTGCGCCGAGTGCTGCGGGGTCCGGTGCAGTGATGTGGTAGGAGTCGGCGGAGACGCCGGTGCCTGCCAGTTCCGCGTAGACGCGTGCGCCGCGTGCCTTGGCGTGCTCTTCGGATTCGAGGATGAGTGCTGCTGCGCCTTCACCCATGACGAAGCCGTCGCGGTCGACGTCGTAGGGGCGGGATGCCTTTTCGGGTTCGTCGTTGCGAGAGGAGAGTGCCTGCATCTTGGCGAAGGCTGCCATGGGGAGCGGGTGGATTGCTGCTTCGGCGCCGCCGACGATGACGACGTCTGCCTTGCCGCTGCGGATCATTTCGGCGCCGAGCTGCATGGCTTCGGTGGAGGATGCGCATGCGGAGACGACGGTCTGCGCTGCGGCGCGTGCCTTAAGGTTCATGGAGACGGCTGCTGCGTTGCCGTTGGGCATGAGCATCGGGACGGTCATGGGCAGGACGCGGCGGGGGCCCTTTTCGCGGAGGGTGTCCCATGCGTCAAGGAGGGTCCACACGCCGCCGATGCCGGTGCCGAAGGCTACGCCAGTGCGTTCGGGGTCGACTTCTTCTGCGGATTCGGCGTCGGGGCCGGTGAATCCTGCGTCTTCCCATGCTTCGCGTGCGGCGATGAGGGCGAGCTGGCCCGAGGGATCCAGGCGCTTTGCTTCTACCTTGGTGAGGCGGCCGGATTCGAGGGCGGGTACGGCGAGCTGGCCTGCAATGTATACGGGCAGGTCGTATTCCTTGACCCAGGGGTGGTCGAGGGTGGATACACCAGATACGCCCTTGGTGGCGTTTTCCCAGGTGGTGGGGACGTCGCCGCCAATGGGGGTGGTCGCGCCGAGGCCGGTCACCAGCACTTTTCGAGACATTGTGGCACTTTCTCTTCGGTGGTCGATTTGGTGGTTTATCCGGTGGTGTGTGGATAAAAACCTGTTGGGCCCGGGGATGCGGTGTGCGTTTTCACTCGGTGTTTCACGCGCGTTTCACGCGGTGCTTCACGCGGTGGAGGGCGCTGTCGTTGCGCCCTGTGGGTTCCGCGCCGTGTATTCCACGTTGTGTGTTCCGCTTTATGTATTCCCGGGGTGTGTTGGGTTGGTTGAGTGAATAGCGATGCGGCGCGGGCCGGTGAGAGCCCGCGCCGCCTCGTTATTGGTTATAGCTTAGGCAGCGTTCGCGATGAACTCGACTGCGTCGCCAACGGTCTTGAGGTTCTGGACCTCTTCGTCCGGGATGGTCACCTCGAACTTCTCCTCAGCGTTCACGACGATGGTCATCATCGAGATGGAGTCGATGTCCAGGTCCTCGGTGAAGGACTTGTCCAGCTGAACGTCCTCAACCTCAACGCCGGTCTCTTCGTTAACGATTTCTGCCAGACCTGCGAGGATCTCTTCCTTGTTAGCCATTCAGGGGCTCCTTTGTTTTTTCGATGGTCATCGCACCCGCCGGATGGGGGTACGCGTGCATTACCGAGTTTATCGTGTCTGCGTGGTGTACGCATGGGTCAACTCGGAGTTTGTGGGGATGCTTTTCCGCTTTATTTTCTTTCTCGTGCACCGGCGCGGTGCCGGTCGTGAGGGGCGGTGAGCATCGGGCTCCGGTGGTTTTCCTTAGGGAAGGACAACTACCTGAGCTGCGAATGCCAGGCCGGCACCGAAGCCAATCTGCAGGGCGAACTTGCCGGAGAGTTCCGGGTTCTCCTTGAGCAGGCGGTGTGCGGCGAGGGGGACCGATGCGGCGGAGGTGTTACCGGCATCGACGATGTCGCGTGCCACTGCCACCGTGTCGGGAAGCTTGAGGGTCTTGACCATCTGGTCAATGATGCGGGCGTTTGCCTGGTGCGGGATGAGCGCGCCGAGCTCGTCGGGGGTGATGCCGGCGGTTTCGAGTGCTTGCTTGGCGACCTTCGCCATTTCCCATACTGCCCAGCGGAAGACGGAGGGGCCGTCCTGGCGCAGGGTGGGCCAGATCTTTTCGCCTTCCTGCACAGGGTTTGCGACGAAGTCGCGGTTGCGGATATCCAGCAGGGAGCGGTCCATGCCGACGGTGCCCCAGCGGGAGCCGTCCGAACCCCATACGGTGGGGGCGATGCCGGGTTCGTCGGAGACGCCTACGACTGCTGCACCCGCGCCGTCGCCGAGCAGGAAGGAGATGGTGCGTTCGGTGTTGTCGATGAAGTCGGAGAGCTTCTCAACGCCGATGACCAGCACGTGCTTTGCGGTGCCCGCGCGGACGAGGGCGTCTGCCTGGGCGATGCCGTAGCAGAAGCCTGCACACGCTGCGGAGATGTCGTATGCGGGGCACTTGGAGCCGATTGCGTCGGCGACCAGGGTTGCCAGGGAGGGGGTTGCGTAGGGGTGCGAGATGGTCGAGATGATGACCGCCTCAATGTCCTCACCGGCTACACCGGATGCCTCGAGGGCGTCCTTGGCGGCTTCGATGGCGAGGTCGGCTACCGACTGGTTTTCGCTGGCGCGGTGGCGGGTTGCGATGCCGGTGCGCTGCTTGATCCACTCGTCGGAGGAGTTGATTGCCTCAACGATGTCATCGTTGGGGACGATGACATCACCGCGGGCTGCGCCGTAACCGAGGATGCGGGAGTAGCGGTTGATTTCGTACTGCTTGAGGGTAGTCACGTATTCAATCCTTAGTGCTGATGCTCGCAAGACACTGTGTGCCTCGCATGTCTAAAGTGATGTCTAGTGTGAAGGCTTCCTGGCGTGAGGAGAGCTGGGGGCTCTCCTGCGACGTTTAGCCCTTCAGCGAGGCGAGATCCTCGGGAGTGTTGATGGAGGTGCCGGGCACGCCGCGCATCGCGCGCTTTGCCAGGCCGACCAGGGTGCCTGCGGGGGCGACCTCGATAATGCCAGCGACTTCACGCTCGAGCAGGGTTGCCATGCACAGGTCCCAGCGGACGGGGCTGGTGACCTGGGAGACGAGGGTCTTGACGAACTCTTCACCGGATGCCACGGCGGAGCCGTCGCGGTTGGTCAGCAGTGCGGAGGTCGGGTCGGATACCTGCAGGGATGCGGCAAACTCTTCCAGTGCGGGCACGGCGGGTGCCATTGCCTCGGTGTGGAATGCGCCTGCGACCTTCAGGGGAATGACGCGAGCGCGTGCGGGCGGGTTCGCGGCGAATGCTTCGATGGCGGGGATGGGGCCTGCGGCTACGATCTGGCCGCCGCCGTTGGAGTTTGCTGCGACGAGGCCTGCTGCGTCGATGGCTTCGCGGACGTTTTCTTCAACGCCGCCGAGTACTGCAGCCATGCCGGTCGGGGAGGCGGCTGCCGCCTCCGCCATACCGTTGGCGCGCACGCGCACGAAACGCATTGCGTCTTCGTCGCTGAGTACGCCCGCGAGGGCTGCTGCGGTGATTTCGCCGACGGAGTGGCCCGCGAAGATGAGTTCTTCACCGTCGAGTTCGCGCAGTGCGAGGCGACCGGTGACGATGCCTGCAGCCACGATGAGGGGCTGGGCGATTGCGGTGTCCTTGATGGTTTCTTCTTCGGCTTCGGTGCCGTAGTGAATCAGGTCGATGCCTGCCGCTTCGGAGAGTCGTTCCAGGTGCTCACGCACACCTTCAATCTCGAGCCAGGGGCTCAGGAAGCCCTTCTTCTGGGAGCCCTGTCCGGGGCAAACGAGTGCGCGCATGCGGTGCGACCTTTCTGGTTTTTAGTACTCGTACGCGGTGTCTCCGCAGAGACGGAGACCACGGCTAGTCTGTTACCTATGCTACCTTGTTCAGCCGCTTTGCATAAACATCGCAGTGCAAGAATTTTGGGGTGCACCGGGAGCTCAGACAGTGGTTGAACAGTGTATAGCTTAGATTGAATTCACCCATTCGCACAACCCGAACGGGCAAGGTTCAAATAGAGAGACAGCTAACTTTCGGGTTGCCACCCCTATGCTCGTGGATGCGCCCGCGCGTACGTCTCCGCCAGACGCTTCATCGACACGTGCGTGTAAATCTGCGTGGTCGCCAACGATGAATGTCCCAGCAGCTCCTGCACCGAACGGATATCGGCACCACCATCAACCAGGTGAGTCGCCGCCGAATGACGCAAAACGTGCGCGCCCGACGCCTGAGTATTCTCCACCGTGCGCAGCAGGCGGGTCAGGTCCTCACGAATCTGACGGGCATTCGCACGCCCCCCACGAGGGCCAATAAACAGTGCCGTCACACCCTGAGCGCCCTCCGGAATCCACTGCGGACGACCATACGAAACCCAACGATTCAACGCCTTAAGCGCCGGGGTACCCAGCGGCACCACGCGCTCCTTATTGCCCTTACCCAGCACGCGTACCGTCTTATTCGCCCGGTCCACGCTCTGCAAATCCAGGCCGGTCAGCTCAGAAATACGCATGCCCGAGGCGTACAGAACCTCAACCACGGCTTCGAGGCGCAGCAGGCGTGCATCACGAGGCTCCTGCGCCCGGCGCTCCTGCAGGGTAGTCAGCAGCTGGTTCATCTGCTCACGGCTCAGCACCGGCGGCAGGTGATTCTCCCGCTTGGGGGTGCGCATACCGCGCGTGGGGTTGGCGTGCACCAGTTCCTCTTCCTGAGCCCAGGTGAAGAACGTGCGCAGGGTCGAGCCGCGGCGCGCCACCGTAGAACGAGCCGCCTGCCGCAAATGCAACGAACCCAACCACTCACGAATCAGGGACGCGTCAATACTGTCCAGATGCCGCACACCGCGGCGTGCCATGTAGCCGAAGAAGCCCTCCAAATCCGAAATATAGGAGCGAATCGTCTCTTCGGAACGGTGCTTCTCATAGCGCAGAAAACGCTCAAAACGGTCCAGGACGGGGCGGAACACCTCGCCGGAAACGCCCAGAGCAGAATCGGGTAGGGCCGAGCCGGGCAGGGCAGGTTCTGGACCCTCAGCGTGGGGTCCGGGATGATCGGCGGCGAGGCTGCGGGTGTAGGTCACCGGCAGGGTCGCGGAGGGAGCCTCATCCCGGTAATCTTCCCAGTTCTCGCGCCGGTTTTCTGCCTGGTTTTCAGCTCGGTTTTCGTGCTGGCGGGCGGGAGTCATGCGTCCCTCCTTTCGGGTTTCTGGTTCCTGGCTCTGGCGGCGTTGATGCTTCTCGAGGTTGTATTTCTATCCCCGGCTGTATTTCTATCCCCGGCTGTATTTCTATTCCCGGCTGTATTTCTATCTCGGGCGCATCTGCCGATAGGGCGGCGGGGTAGGCTGCGCGCCAGTACGCGCAAGCCTACCCCAATTGTAGAGAGGTTCAGCCTCCTCTACCTGCCATCCCGTCATGACCTGCCGTCCCGTCATGACCGACCGCCGCATCCCGCTATAGCGGGGGTGCTCAGTGGCTCTCCTACGCTGCGGCAGCCGGGCGGACCTTCCTCCAGCTCGTTCCGCTGCTCTCCGCCAGACCGCAGCGACCCAGGTGGAACAGGTCAGCCATCACGTCGCGAGCGCTCAACCCGAGGGCGGCGGCAATCTCGTCCACGCCGCGGTAGGAGCGCGGGCTCAAGTCATCCCAGACTCTGCCCTGTCGTTCGGTCAACTCATCCAACGCGCTAGAGGACGCCGCCCGGTCCCATTCGCTCTCGTGCTCGGTGCCCAGCTCGAAACCCGCGGCGGCATCGTACTCGAGAATGTCGGCGGCCTCGGTGAGTGTTTGCGCTAGTCCATCGCGTAGCAGACGGTTCGTGCCCACCGAGTTCGGCGAGTTAATCTGCCCCGGAACCGCCCAGAGAGTACGCCCAATCTCCATCGCGTGACGAGCCGTATTCAGCGCACCGGAACGCCAGCGCGCCTCCACCACAATGGTGTGCCGCGCCAACGCCGCAATCAGCCGGTTACGCTCCAGAAAACGCCACCGCGTGGGGGTGTTGCCCACGCTCACCTCGCTCATGATGAGCCCGCGGTCAACAATCATGTTCAGAGCATCCGAGTTCTGCGCCGGGTACAGCCGATCCAGCCCGCCCGCCATGAAGGCGATGGTCGGCAGGTCGCTGCCCTGCTGGGTCAGCGCCGCCCGATGCGCCGCAATATCAATGCCCATCGCACCGCCAGAAATCACCGTGTACCCGCGGCGCGCCAGCTCGGCGGCGAGGTGGGTCGTCGCCTCCGTACCGTAGATGCTCGGGTCGCGCGAGCCAACCAGCGCCACGCTCGGGGCAGACGCCACATCCAGCAGGTGCCTCGAATCGCCTCGACACCACAGCCCGTACGGTCGGGCAGGCCCCAAATCGTTCAGCTGCGGCGGCCACAGCGGATCGGCAGGAGTGACCAGCCACGCCCCGCAGGTTGCCGCTATGTGCGCCTCCGCGTTCAGGGTGCGTTCCATGCGGCGGTTCCAGCGCAGGCGGCGGGTCGCGAGCGCCTTGCCGAACTTATCGCGGCTCATCTGATGCTCACCCGGCGTGTAGTAGCCATTCGCGCTGAAAAACAGGGCGGACTCCCCCGCCGCGGGCGCACCCACCGAGTGCAGAAATTCGCTGAGCTGCGTATCCGGTTCGCCGTGCTCCCAGGTATGCTCATCCGGGATGTGCCCGGTCAGCAGGTAGTGCAGGGTCAGCGGCGCGCCCAGGCTGGTGAGGGATTCGACCACGAGCTCATCGGCTGGCTCGGCATAGCGCATCAGCTGAGCGGTGCAGCAGCGGATGTACTCGCGGCACGCCGCCTCAAGCTCCTCCGCGCTGAGCTCAGGGTTGAAGAGCGGTGCGGTAGCTACGGGGGTGGTTGCGTCTGCGGTATCAGCAGATTTTTTGGCTGCTGATTCAGCATCCTCTTGGTTTGCAGACTCCGGTGCCCCATCCAGGTGCACCGGATTCAGGCAGGAGGCGAGGAACCCCGGCAACCGCGCCGCGTTATACGGGCTCGGCGAAGGCTCCTGCCCCAGCGACAGAATATGCGCCACCCTCTCACGCACCAGGGCGTGCCGATCTAGCGTCCTGCCGGGCATACGGATCTGCAGTTCTTCCTGCACGAAGTCCTCCGCCACGCTCTCCTCATGCACGTGCTCTTCAGGCACGCTCGCTGCTGGCACACGCTCTTGTGACGCTGTTTCTCTCAGCCCATTGCCTTTCAATTCGGCCTCTTCAGTTCGTTTTCTCAGTTTCTTCTCACTCATGACGTTCTTCTCCTCTCGTGAGTGACTCAGTTTCGTGAACACTTCTTCGTTAACGCCTCGGCGCTCAAAGCGTCGGCACGCTATTTCAGCTGCCCCTGCTGCCTCAAAAAGAGCGCCACATCCAGGTGCTCCCGGCTCGGGTAGGCGGCGCCCTCCAAATCGGCGAGGGTCCAGGCGATACGCAGCACCCGGTCGTAGCCGCGAGCCGTCAGCGTTCCGCGATCCACGGCGGCGTTCAGCTCTCCGGTGAGCTTCGCATCCAGACGTAGCGGGCCGCGCAAAATCTTGCCGTTCATCTCCGCATTCGTCTTCAACCCGTACGGTTCCAGGCGTTCCTTCTGAGCCTGCCGCGCCGCCATGACGCGCTCGCGAATCTGCGCCGAACTCTCATTCACCTGGCCGCCCGCAAGCTCCGTGGAAGACACCTTCGGAACCGTCACATTCACGTCAATGCGGTCCACCAGCGGGCCTGACAGCCGCCCAAAATAGGCGCGACGCTCACGCGGGGCACACGTGCACTCTGTACCGGTGCCCACGTTCATGCCGCAGGGGCACGGGTTCGCCGCCAGAATCAGCTGAAAACGCGCCGGGTACGTCGCCGATGCACTCGAACGATCCAGGGTCACGGTCCCCGACTCCAGGGGCTGACGGAGCGAATCGAGCACCGTCCGTTTGAACTCCGGCGCCTCGTCGAGAAAGAGCACGCCGCGGTGCGCTTTAGACACGCAGCCCGGGCGAGGAATGCCGCTACCGCCGCCCAGAATCGCCGGCGCGGAGGCGCTATGATGCGGCGCCTCAAATGGAGGCTGACCCACCAGCTCACTCAGGTGCTCCCCCGCCGAGCAGAGGGAACGAATCGCGGTCACCTCCATCGCGGCATCATTGTCGAGGGTCGGCAGGATGCTCGGCAGGCGCTCCGCCAGCATGGTTTTGCCCGAGCCGGGCGGGCCGGTCAGCAGCATATGGTGACCACCCGCAGCGGCAATTTCCAGGGCGAAACGGCCCTGTGACTGACCGGCAACATCACTCATGTCCGAGGGAATTTCAGCCGGTTTCGCCGCCGGTGCGCTCGCCTCCGTCTGCGGGGCGGGCGGGTAGGTCAGCTTCTGACTCTCCGCGCCGAGAGCGGCAAAAACCTCAGCCAGGCAGCGGAAACCGCTCACCTGCGCGCCGGGGATGAGCGCCGCCTCCTCAGCATTTTCGGCGGGCACAATCACGCGGTGGTGTCCAGCGTCCACGGCGGCTTTGACCGCCGGCAGGATGCCCGGCACGGGGCGTAGCGTTCCGTCCAGTCCCAGCTCGCCCAGGAAGACGCTATCGCCGCTGGGGTGCAGCTTCTTCTCCGCCTGCAGCGCCGCAACCACAATGGCTAGGTCGAACGCCGAGCCGCGTTTGGGCAGGGTTGCCGGGGTCAGGTTCACGGTGAGCCGGTGCTGAGTGAGGGTGATGCCGGTGTTCTTCGCCGCGGAGCGCACACGCTCTTTCGACTCGTTGAGCGCGGTGTCCGGCAGACCCAGCAGCACGAAGCCGGGCAGGCCCTGCGAAATGTCAGCCTCGACGTCCACGATGTGCCCGCGCAAGCCCACGAGCGCCACGGAATAGGTGCGTGCAAATCCCATTACGCCACCGCCTTCAGATGCTCAAAGGTGAAGGTTTCGCAGGTTCCGGTCACCGCAATGGCGTCAATGCGAAAGCGCGGAAAATCCAGGTTCTCGCGCAGCCTGCACCACAGAATCGCCAGCGAGCGCGTGCGGCGCGCCTTATCGCGGTCAATGGACGCGAACGGGTGCCCAAAGTCTTCACTGCTGCGGGTTTTGACCTCAACGAAAACCAGCTCGTCCTCGGGGTCAATAGCGATCAGGTCGAGCTCGCCGCGGATCTGTTCATGTTCCAGTCCGGCGGGCGGTCGCCAATTCCTCTCCAGAATCCGGTAGCCGTTCGTCTCCAGGATGCGGGCGGTCAGTTCCTCACCCCACCTGCCGACGCTGTGGGCGCGGGGTGGGGTTCTGCGGAGCTGGGGTCTGTTGGGTGCGCTTCGGGTTGCGGCGCGGGCTGTTATTCGGGCTGTTGTCATGGGTCTCTCCCCCGGTAGATAGCGGTAGTGCTTCTACTGTGCCCGCCTCGCGCGTGCCTGAACGCGGTTAACGAAAAACTGTGGATAACCTCGGTTCCCAGAAGGAATTAGAGGTTATCCACAGCCATTTATTTGAAATTTTGGGGCATATTTTTCAAAAACACCGCTCGGGTGCCGATTCGCCGCGTCATATTCGCGCAGTTTCATCGCGCAGTTTCATCACGGGGTTTCATCCCCCAGCGCTGCCGCTCGGCAGCTCGTCAGCCGCGCTTACCACCGGCAAGGCGGTGAACCGGGCGTGAGCTAGGCGTTCGTAATCTAGGCGTTAAAGTCCGGCATTTCCGGCACGGTGAACTCCTGGTTGGGCAGGCGCTCCTCCACGTTCACGTCACGCACCGAGTAGGCGTGCACCTTCTTCACAAAGCGGTTGGAGCGGAATACATCCCACACCCACACGTCGCTCATGCTCACCTCAAAGTAGAGGGTGCCGTCCTGCACGTGCGGGGTGACGTCCACCTGGTTTGCCAGGTAGAAGCGTCGGTCGGTTTCTACCGCGTAGCTAAAGAGCGACATGACGTCTTTGTATTCGCGGTAGAGCGCCATTTGGGCGTCGGTCTCGTAGTTTTCGAGGTCTTCTGCGCTCACTACTCTTCCTTTCCTGGGCTTTCTAGTACTGATTCAGCGATAGCACATTTGGCTTTCGCAGGATTCCGAGGCACGGTTTCAGGCATGCCACGCACTCTAGCCCCCCCCTAGTAGCGCTGTGCCGCGGCAGCCTCAATCTGCTCGGCGGTCGCAGGAAGCGACCATGACAGTCGATGCTGCGGGCTGGGGCCCTGCACGCTAATCGCCTCGCGGTGAGCGGCGGATCCGTAGCCCTTGTTCTTCGCCCAGCCGTACCCCGGGTAGCGGGTATCCAGCTGGACCATCAGCTCGTCACGTTCCACCTTCGCAACCACCGATGCGGCGGCAATGGAGGCGCACTTGTAGTCGCCCTTGATGACCATGGTCACCGGCATCTGCGCGGGCTCACCTGCACCCTCCCAGGCTTGGGCGAGCAGTGTGTTGTAGTGTGCCTGCACGGGGTCCGGTGCCAGCGCGCTGAACAGGTCCTCCTGCGGAGGGGTGAGCCAGTCGTGCTTACCGTCCAGCAGAGCGGCTTCGGCGCGGTATCCGCGGCGCGCTAGCTCGGCGAGCGCACGCTGGGCGGCAAGCCTCAGCGAGAGGGTCATGCCGAGCCGGTCAATATCTGCTGGCTCCACGTGCCCGACCGCCACGGCGCACCACTGGCGGATTTCGGGAACCATGGATTCGCGGCGTGCCGGTGAGAGCGCCTTGGAGTCGATCAGCCCGCCCACCTCGAGGGTGGCGTCCGGGGTGAGGATTGCGACGCCCACGGTGACCGGGCCCGCCATGGAGCCGCGGCCTACCTCGTCGATTCCGGCAACCGCGCGGGCGCCAGAGGCGAAGAGCTGCTGCTCGTACTCGAGGTCGGCAGCGGGCGGGGCTGCTTTTTTGGGCTTAGCTTTTGTGGGTTTCGTTGCGCTCTTCTGGGCGCTCACCATCATTCCCAAGCTCGCTTACTCGCTCGGGGTGGAGGTCGGCGCGGGTACCGAGGAGAACACCGAGCTCTCATCCTGCAGCAGACCGAAGTGGTTCAGCGGCCACGCCACCACAAACACGTTACCCTGCACGTCGTCCTTGGAGATGAACGCGGTGCCGTCGCTAATGTGGTAGCGGGAGTCGGCGGAGTTGCTACGGTGGTCACCCATCACGAAGTACTTGCCGGCGGGCACGGTCACCTTGAAAGGCACCTCAGAGGGCGGGTTGCCGGGGTACAGGTAGGGTTCGGTGATTTCTACGCCGTTGACCTTGATCTTGCCGGTGCCGTCGCCTTCAACCACGTCACCGGGGGTGCCGATAACGCGCTTGACCAGGAAGTTCGAGGAGGTATCCGGCAGAATACCCACGAAGGACAGGCCGTCCTTGAGCGGGTTGCTGGTCTTCTGGGTGGAAGGAATCCAGCCCTGAGAGTCCTTGAAAACAATCACGTCACCGCGCTTGGGTTCGCTGAAGTAGGAGCCCGCCACGTTAATGAACACGCGGTCGTTGACCTGCAGGGTCTGCTCCATGGAGCCGGAGGGAATGTAGAAGCCGCGCAGCAGGAAGGTCTTGACCAGGAACGCGATGACCAGCGCGTAGAGGATGACGGTGCCACCCTCGCGTGCCTGCACCCAGAACCATTCGCCGAGGCGGCCTTCTTCCTGCGCCTGGGAGTAGGTCAGCTCTGCCTGTTCGGCGCGCTTTGCCTTGCGGCGTTCCTTGGGGGTCATTTCAGAGAAGTCCTTGGTGGTTTCTGCGGATGCGTCCTCGTCGGTGGCTTCGTCGCGCTGGGCATTCTTCGCGTCCTTCGCGGCGGCGCCCTCAGAAGTACCGGTGGAGGCGGCGCTCGCCTCGGCGCTAGCTACCACCTCAGGGGTGCTCTTGGTGTCGCTTTCGGCCCCCTCAGTAGCGCCCGTGGATGCCGCCCAAGGGGCAGCCTTCTCGGACTTCTCAGCACCCGCGTTCTCAGCGTCCGCGTTCTCTGCGGCACTCTGCTCGGTAGCCGCCTTCTCTGCCGCAGCCTTTTCGGCGGCGAGGCGCGCAAAGTATTCTTCCATTTCGCGGCGCTCACGGCGGCTTTGAGGCTGGTATCCCTCGGGGAAGGGGCTGGTGTTCGCAGTGTTCTTATCGTCTGCCATGCTGGAGTGAGCCTTTCGTTTGAGAGATACCTAGCTCGAGTGAAACGGTACCTAGCTATTGTATCGAGAGTGCTTGCGCTCTTGGGCTTTTATTTTCTGAGAGCGGCAAGGTTCTCAGAATATGCAAAAACCGCTCCTTGCCCGCGCAATGCGGTTGGGGAGCGGTTTGCAACAGAATTCTGTATCTATAAAGATTAGAACTCGCGCTTCTCGCGGATACGAGCAGCCTTACCGTGGCGGTCGCGCATGTAGTACAGCTTTGCACGACGGACGTCACCGCGGGTCACAACCTCGATCTTCTCGATGGAGGGAGAGTGAACGGGGAAGGTACGCTCAACACCAACGCCGAAGGAAACCTTGCGGACGGTGAAGGTCTCGCGAACGCCTGCACCCTGGCGGCCAACGACGAAGCCCTTGAAGACCTGGATACGGTGGGTCTTACCTTCAACGATCTTGACGTGAACGTTCAGGGTGTCACCGGGGCCGAATGCGGGGATGTCGTCACGGAGGGACTTCTTGTCGAGGAAGTCAAGAGTCTGCATAGTTGTAGATCTCCAGAGTCATCTGCCGCAGGTCAAATAGACTCAGATTGCTCTGCCCCACTGCGGAACAGAAAACCTCATGCTTCGGACAGGATTGGTGCCCGAAGGTTGACATCGTTGGTCGCTCTCCCCCCTGCGGCAGGGGCGTGCCCGATGTCAACACAATGCTCCATTATCCCAATGCACCCGCGTTTATGCAAGCATCCGGGAGCACTTTTAGAAGGGGGGTTCGTCACTCTGCGCTCCCCCGTTCTGTGCTGGAGCGCCCTGCGCGGTCACGCCCGGCGCCTCCGCGTTCTGCTGGGGTGCGTGCGGCGGAGCGTACTGAGGCGCCTCCTGCGTAGGTGCATACTGAGGCGCCCCCTGCATGGCACCCTCGTTGACTGTGCGCTTCTCCACGGTGCGGGCGAAGGTGCTCGTACCGTAGTTCAGGTCGTGGCCGATGCCGAGGGCATCCACTTCTACCGTGGTGCCCTGCGTGCCGTCTTCGCGGTTCCAGCGGCTAATGCGCTGGCGGCCGCTCACGACCAGCGGCTGTCCCTTCTCAATGGAGGTGGCGATGTTCTGCGCGAGGCGGCGGTAGGCTTTCACGGTGTACCAGTTGGTGGTGCCTTCCTTCCAGGTGCCGGTGGCGTCCTGCCAGCGCGGGGTGCTGGCGAGGCGAAAGTTCACGACGGGCACCCCGTTGGGCAGGGTGCTCAGTGCCGGGTCGGAGGCGGTGAATCCGCGGATCAGGATGGTGTCGCTCATGGTTTCTCCTTAGAAACTAGTGGGTGGGTTCCTTCACCTTGCCAGGGGTGAGCGTCCCCTGCACCCGCCGACCGCCGCATCTGTGGATAACCTCGCGTTTTGCGGTTTTGGGTGCCGCCTGTGGATAAAGTTTCTGAACTTTTCACCCCGTTTTTTCAAAATTTGCCCGCGGGAAACATACTCCCCGCAGAAATATGACGACCGCTCCCCCACCCTCATCATGCCCGCGCCCCAAAGCTGCCTCCGCAAAACTCCACCCCATCCGGCATCGTGATAGGTATCTCAGCGTCGGGACGGCTATTTCTGCCCTCAAGTTCACTATTTCAGCCCCGCGCCCTCTATCCTTGATGATGCGGTGCACTCAGCCGCATCCCGTCTACCCGCCTTGGAGAATCCGTGAGCAAAAAGCCCGCGAACAACAACCTGCCTTCCCTACAGGAACTTCAGCAGCTGCAGCGCAACCTGCCCAAGTTGCCCGATTCGATGGACCCGCAGAAGAAGCGCCTCATTTACGGCCTGCTTGCTGTGCTTGCCGTGATCGTGTTGATCATTGGTCTGGTCTACGTGAGCAAGAACGGTGTGGACGGCCTGCTCGGCTCCGATAAGAGCACCTCCGCCACCGATGAGGAAGAATCCAACGTTCCCACGGAAACCCTCGACGAGGTCAAGAACCCCTACAAGGCGGTTGATCCCGCGACCGCGCTCGCACCGGATCTGGCGACCGCGAAGAGCGAGCTGGCGTCCCTGCAAGTGAAGGAACGCGCCTCGAAGAATGGCTACTCTCGTGAACAGTTCGGCCCCGCCTGGGATGACGTTGACGGCAACAAGTGCAACACTCGCGACGACATTCTGCGCCGCGACCTGACCAATGTTCGTTTTAAGGCGAAGACCCACGCATGCACCGTGATTAGCGGCACTCTGGATGACCCGTACACCGGCAAGACCATCGAGTTCAAGCGCGGCAAGAAGACCTCTTCGGCTGTTCAGATTGACCACGTGGTGGCTCTTTCGAACGCATGGCAGACCGGCGCGCAGGATTTGACCGCAGAGCAGCGCCGCCAGCTGGCGAACGACCCGGAGAACCTGCTCGCGGCAGACGGCCCGGCAAACCAGCAGAAGTCCGATGCGGACGCCGCCGACTGGCTGCCGAGCAACACCGCCTACCGTTGCACCTACGTGGCACGCCAGGTGCACGTGAAGGCGAAGTACAAGCTGTGGGTGACCCCGGACGAGAAGAAGGTTATGGAGCGCGTCCTCAACTCCTGCAAGGACACGAACCCTACCAAGAAATAGTCCCGGTTAAGAAATAGCCTCCCGGCACATCCCGGCGTACAAACGTAAAAGCGTAAAGAAAACCGCCCCGCACCCTGAATTTAGGGTGCGGGGCGGTTTTTCTATGCGGCGCCCCAGGAGGGAATCGAACCCCCGACCAAGAGATTAGAAGGCTCCTGCTCTATCCTCTGAGCTACTGAGGCCTTCCTCTAGGGTACATGAGAATTTATGCTTCTCATGCACAGCACGTCTCAGGTAGGGGCTACCCCGCCGGATGTTCGCGCTAGGAGCCTACCTTGGCGGCTTCCCGTTCCGTCTTCTTCACCTCGCGGCGGCGTGCACGGCGGCTTGACGCGCCGGGGAACAGCTGCCACCACAGGCGGATGGTGGTGCGGCGAATCTGCGTGGGGTGCAGGCTCACGTACACCAAGCGGCGGGTTGCCGGGTCGAGGGCGACCAGGTAGATGATGTAGCCCAGGCAGATGACCGTCGCGATGAGTCGACCCATGTCCTGGTTGAAATCGCGCAGGTAGGGCGACACGTTCAGCTGGTCGCTCACACCGTACGCCATGAAGAACAGCGTGGTGATGAAGTACCACATGAGCTGGAAGTGCGAGCGCAGGCCGGTTGCGGCGAGCATCGGGATGGCCCAGAGCAGGTACCAGGGCTGAATCATGGGGCTACACAGGAGCATGAACAGGATTGCGAGGCCGGCGTGGCGCACGATGTTGCGGTCGCGTCCGACGAATGCCATTGCTACCGCGCCAAGCATGCCGATGCCCTTGCCGACGGTCTCGATGAGCTTGCGGATCACGTCGAAGGCGTCGCCCTGAACGAACAGGGAGGCGGCGCCGATGACCAGGCCGAAGGGGGTGTACCAGATGTACTGGCCGCCGGTGGTGGACAGTGCCTTGATCCAGCCGAATTCCAGTCCGGTTGCCCAGCCCATGAGCGCCATTTCGGCGAGCAGCAGCACGCCGGAGAGCGCCCAGAAGATGAACTTGCGCGGCCAGGAGGCGTTCTTACCCGCCCAGAGCAGACCCACGAAGGGCAGCACCACGAGGGCGAGCGGCTTGACGGCAACACCGAGGGCCACGAAGGTCACGCCGAGCGGACCGCCCCACCAGGTGTCGCGGTAGCGCTTGGCGTAGTAGAGGCCGCCGAGCATGAACATGGTCATGAGCGAGTCGTTGTGGCCGCTGGCGATGAACGATGCGATGAACAGCGGGTTCGGGCCAATCTGCCAGAGGGCGCGGACTTGGTTGAAGCCGTGCGCCTGGGCGAGTTTTGCCACGTAGAAGAGGATGCCGACGACCGCGAGCACGGAGAGCAGGCGGAAGTAGAAGAGGGAGAGGTCGATGTTCTCCCCCGCCAGGCGCACAATCCACTCTTCGAGCTTGAGGGAGACCGGTCCGTACGGGGGCGGGGATTCCGCCCACATGGGGTCCGCACCGTTCTGCATGAAGTTCGAGATTTCGGAGACCCCGTGCTTGTACGGGTTGAGGCCGTGCGCCATGACCATGCCCTGGCCGTAGTAGGAGAACATGTCGCGGCTGTAGATGGTGAAGGCGAAGACCTGCGGCAGGGACCAGCTGGTGATGACGGCGATCATCCAACGCATGGTGTTGGGTTCGTTCCAGTCGCCCATTTTCTGGTAGATGCGCAGCCATTCGCGGCACATGATCATGGCGCCGAGGGCGAGCATGATAATGCCGGTGATGACCCATGCGGCTTCGAATCGGATGGCGCGGATAGTGTCGTAGCGCCAGAAGCTGGAGCTGTCGGCGAGCCAGCCGACGGCGTAGGAGCCGAGGGTGACCATGATGGAGCCGATGGTGCCGATAATCAGCGTGCGCAGACGGTGATTATTGACGTAGTCCAGGAGTTTGGGTGAGAGAGGTGCGTCGTGTGCGCCGGGTGTGGTGAGCCGGTGTGCTAGCTCCTTTGGTGCGCGCATAACTCCCTTTCTGTCTGCATCGTCGTTCTGGTTTTTATCATACCGGAGCCCTTGGATGCACTCGTGAGAATCACTGCCGCAAAGACGCTTGTGGACACACCGCAGGGCACACCGGATAGCACGCAGACTGGTGCGGTTCTCTCCTACTGTTGCCCGTTGCGCATCCTCTTATGCCCTGATGTACCCCGATATGCCCCTTTTGTGACGTGCTGTTCGCCGGGGCGGCGGCGTTTGGGGGTAGAGTGGGAGGGTGAGTATTTCTAGTGAACGTATTGTATGGATTGACTGCGAGATGACCGGCCTGGACGTGGAGAATGACGCTCTCGTCGAGGTGGGCGTTCTGGTCACGGATGCCGATTTGAACATTCTGGGTTCTGGCGTTGAGTTCGTCATTAAGCCCGGTGATGAGTCTCCTGCCGGTGCGCTGGAGAACATGAATGACTTTGTGCGTTCGATGCATGAGGCGTCGGGTCTGCTGCCCGATATTGAGCACGGCGTGTCGATGGATTACGCGCAGGAGCAGGTGCTTCGCTACATCAAGAAGTATGTTCCGGTGGCGGGCAAGGCGCAGCTGGGTGGTAACTCGGTGGGCATGGATAAGCGCTTCTTGGAGCGTTACATGCCCGAGGTCATGGCGCATCTTCACTACCGTGTGATTGATGTGTCGACCATTAAGGAGCTGGCGGCGCGCTGGTACCCGGCGGCGCGTCACAGCGCCCCGGCGAAGACCGGTAACCACCGCGCACTGGGTGATATCAAGGACTCGATTGATGAGTTGAAGTATTACCGCCGCGCTATTTTTGTGCCGCAGGGCCCGGATGCGATTGCTTCGGCGCAGATTGCGCGTGAGGTGGAGGCTGAGCGTGCCGCACGCGAGGCAGCTGAGCGCGAGGCTGAGGCATCCGCTTCTGAGGCGGCCGAGGCATCCAAGGCGTAAGCACAGCCTGTAACGAGCATCACGGCTTTTCGACTTGGCAGGTTTCTAAATCTCCTGTACAGTAGTATCCGTTGCATATCGCAAGGGAAACCAAGCGAAGCACATGGTGGTCGTAGCTCAGTTGGCAGAGCGCCTGGTTGTGGTCCAGGAGGTCGCGGGTTCAACCCCCGTCGATCACCCCGATGGAAAGGGTCGTTATGGTTATCCGTAACGACCCTTTCGCTTTACCCCCTGTTCGGTTTGCCTGTACACGGTTCACCCGCACACGGCGTACCGGATTAGAGCCCTACACCCGCACTTTAAACCAGCGAGCGGAAACAGGGTGCGCCCCGCATCTTCATGAGGCACATCTTCAGGAGGCAGGCGCACCCGGCAAGTTCCCGTTCAACACAAGCAAAGGATAATTCCGTGGCTATTCGCCCCATCGTTATTCACGGCAACCCCGTTCTGCACCGCCCCGCGGCACCCGTCACCGAGTTTAATGATGAGCTCAAGGAGCTCGTGGCTGACATGTACGAGACCATGGACGCATCCAACGGTGTGGGCCTGGCGGCACCGCAGATTGGTGTGGGCCTGCGCGTCTTCACCTACAAGATGGAGAATGAGGACGGCGTTCCCCCGCGCGGCTGCATCATCAACCCGGTACTGACCCTGGGCAAGATTTCTACCGCCGATCCGGACCCCTACGAGGAGGAAGAGGGCTGCCTGTCCTTCCCCGGTTACGGCTTCCCCCTCAAGCGTGCCGAGTGGGTGACCGTGAACGGTCTTGACGAGCACGGCAACCCCGTCCAGTTTGAGGCGACCGGCTGGTTCGCCCGCTGCATGCAGCACGAAACCGACCACCTGGACGGCAAGCTGTACGTGAACCGCCTGAACAAAAAGTGGACCAGCAAGATGAAGAAGGTCGTGAAGAAGGAAGGCTGGACCGTCGACGGTAACTCGTGGATGCCCGGCGTGGACCCGGATCCGTTCGGCCACTAATCAGCTCTTCTGAAGGTCATACCGACCTTTCGAGAAGTTTAAAACGAAGACCGCGAATGCACTCTCAAGCGCATTCGCGGTCTTCGTTTTCCATTAGCCGATGATGTTTTTCATCAGCCGACGGTAGCGTGAAACGGGTCATCCTATGAGCCGGGTTCTGTCTAAAACGCCACCCGAAGGGGCGTTTCGAGGCAATCATCTATCTAGAACGTACGTTGCCGCACGTCTCAAGCAGCCTACCCGAATACGCACCCCACCTCCGTGAAGGAAGCTGACGGGGATCGGGCGCACTACCCTACCATGGCGTATTCTGTTTGACCTTGCTCCGAATGGGGTTTACCTAGCCGGGCACGTCACCGCGCCCGCTGGTGGTCTCTTACACCACCCTTTCACCCTTACCGCGGCGAACCGCGGCGGTTTACTTTCTGTGGCACTGGCCTGCGGGTTACCCCGAGTGGATGTTATCCACCATCCTGTGCTGTGGAGCCCGGACTTTCCTCGAAGCACGTGTGCCTCGCGATTGCCCGGACGGCCCGTTTCACCCAACCCATTATACGCACACCCCCGGCGGTGGCTATTTCCAGGACTCCCTCACGGGCACCCAGAGGCATGCTGGGCATGCAGAGGTACGTAGGGGCACGCAGGCACCTCGCAGCTGCACTGCGCCTCACAGCTACACTGCGCCTCGCGGGTACACTGGAGAGATGCTGATTCTTCTTCCCCCCTCTGAAGGTAAAACTCCCGCCCCCGCAGGCAACGCACCCGTCTGCTTTGCTGACCTCTCGTTCCCCGAACTGACGGCTGAGCGTGAGAGCGTCCTGGAGGAGCTGGCGGCTGTCAGCTCGGGACCCGACGCCCTGGCGGAGCTCAAGGTGGGTGCATCCCTCGAAGCAGAGGTGGAACGCAACACGCGCCTGCTCACCGAACCGGCGCAGCCCGCAATCCACACCTACACTGGCGTGCTGTTCGAGGCGCTGGACTATGCGAGTTTCTCCCCCGCCGAACGCGATGCCGCGCACTGGTCGCTACTGATTTCTTCGGCGCTATGGGGTATTCTGCGCCCCGAGGACGCGATCCCCGCCTACCGCCTGTCGATGGGTGTGAAGCTGGGTTCGGTGGGTGCGCTCGCCTCCTTCTGGAAGGGTGCGTTGGGTACCGCCCTGGAGGCGACCGCGAAGGACCAGCTGATTCTGGATTGCCGTTCTGCCGCGTACGCGAAGTCGTGGGTGACTCCTCCGGCGCAGACTCTGGCGGTTCGTGTGGAGCGTGTGGCGGCTGATGGGTCGCGCAAGGTCGTCTCGCACATGGCGAAGCATTACCGCGGCCTGTTTGCGCGCTACCTGATTCAGTCGGGTTTGGCGGCTCGTCCTATTGACGGCTCTACGGCGGGTATTGCCGAATTTTTGGAGGCGGTGAGCGAGGACTGGTCGGTGGAGTGTACCCTGCCGGCGGCGCGTAAGGCGGGCGTTTTGACACTACTGGTGCATGAGCAGTAGGTCGCCCAACTATTTGTTTTCGCCTATTTTTTGCATCATATTGAAAATTTTTTAACTATTTTTCTAGGGGCTTAAGCCTGTATTGTCCCCTGTAAAACCACATTTCCCCACATTTCAGGGGTTGCCTTCAATGAGCGGAGAAGGCGGTTAGTGTCCAACTATCCGCCTTCTTTTTGCGAGTAAAAATGTTTATAGTGTTAAACGGCTCGCCATTGGTGGCGGGTATTTCACTCACAAACACTCATATTCCCAACTCAGCACACATGAAACACGACATGCCATCTACGTGCAGCAAACTCTCAGAGGCTTAACCAACGGTTATTAGTTTGCTAGCGTAGAAGTGAACACTCAGAAACACGTCGATGGGACAATATCATGTCTATTTTTTCCTCTCGTCGCGCCCTTTTTAAGGGTGCGGCAGCACTAACAGTCGCTGGCGCTTTGGGTGCGCACCACGCCGGTGAGCAGAGCGCTCAGGCTGCCACCTTGGACGTTAAGACCACTCCGCTGACGTTTAAGATTACTGAGGCGTCATTTGATATTAGCGGCTTCAACCTCAGCTACGAGATTACCGGTCTGCAGGCTGTGCTTGATACCGGCCTGTACACCCCGTACATCGAGGCCGGCTACTACACCAAGGAGAAGGGCTTCAAGCAGTTCTACTTCTTCGCTCTTGAACCGAAGAAGCGCATCGAGAATGATGTCTACATTAGGCACCACATCATTAATCGTGATATCACCGGCGGCCCGAATGCAAACTATGGTATTCGCCTGTCTCTTCGTCCGCGCCGTGAGCAGTACACCATTCTGCGCACTCTTGAAGTTCGCCCCACGATTGACACTGAGTTCGCGTGGGCACCGTTCATTGTGGACATTGATATGGATGGCGAGTACGCTCCCGATATCTACAGGTCATGTAAGGCGAAGGTTCTGCTGCTCGATAAGGACCGTTGTTTCCACCCCCAGCGTGCGGTGACCCGCGGCGACCTGATGGATGCTATCTACCGAAGCGCCCGCTCGCCGAAGGTGAAGCTTCCTGCGCGTTCTCCCTTCCCGGATTTGTCTCCGAAGGATGAGCGTTACGCGGCGTACATTTGGGCGTATCAGAATGGTCTGACTTCCGGCTGGTCTGACGGTAAGATGCACCCGGAGGCGGTGGCTAGCCGCGCTACGATGGCTGCGTTCTTCTACCGTTACAAGCATCTTCCCTCCTCTACCGGTACTCGCTGGTACAATCCGACCACCCCTGCCGATATGAAGCCTGGTTCCCCGTTCTTCGTGGAGTGCTCGTGGCTGCACTCGTCGGTGAATATTGATACGAGCTTTATCTTTAAGAGCAAGGATTTCCGTCCGACTAAGATTGCTACCCGTGAGGAGCTGGCTCGTGTCCTGTCAATGCTGGGCATGACTGACATCCCCAATAGCCCTTATATCGATGCTTAAGATTTGGCAGGTGCTGTGAACCGGACGGCTGACCCTACACGTTTTAGCTTGAGTTGACTTCTGAGAACAGCAACTGAAGATAGCGGCTATAGAAGGGGCGGTGAGAGTTTTTCTCTCACCGCCCCTTTTTTGGTGTGGTCTTTTGGGGGTCGGGCTTTGTATAAAACCGGGGCGTAATTTTCGAATTTTTTGTCTTATAACTCTTATTGGAATGTTTTTCTCGTGTTTTCATTGAATGTCTAAGACGCGGGTTGGTAGGCTGAAATTGTACTTCAGCATGCCGCCGCTACGGGTCCTCTACTATGTGGATTCGGTGCGGGTTCGGTGCGATGGACTGTCACTCATTGATCCTCTCAACTTCTTTTCTCATTCGCCCTCTTTCATGCAGAAAATTCAGGTTGGATAATGATGTCCTCTTTCTTTAAGCCTGCTCGTGGCACGCACCGAAAAGTTGCGGGTGCTTCCCTGGTGTTGGGTCTGTCTCCGTTGCTGGCTTTGACGCCGGTGGCGGCTCAGCCGGCGCCCGCCTCCCCCGCGCAGCAGGCAACTACTCAAGAAACACCGACCCATCAGGTGCCTCAAGTACAGGGTGACGATCCCACCTCTGAGCTGGAGAACGTTGATTTGAAGGTCACGACGGGCCCCCTCAATATTTCTCAGGGCGGTATCGTGTCGGTGACGACCTCTCCGTTGAGCGCCGAGTTTAGGCAGAAGTACACGTTCCACGAGCTCGCGTTGGTGGAACGGGGTTCCACGTACGTCCATGTCGGGCATCATAATTATGTTCCTCTCACTCAGTACGGTGGGATGGTTAGTGACCTCAAGCAGCAGGGTAATGTGCGAGAGAACCCGGATGGTAGCCTCACCTTCACGCTCGTTGTTCCCGCCCAGGTTGTTGAGGCTCAAGAGGGGACTCTCTTCGATATGGTACTGACGTACTACCCGTCGAATGAGTTTGCGCCGGATCCGTTGACGTGGTCGAATCGCCGGATAACCCGTACTCCTACCGATGTGGTGCAGGACGCTAAACCTACGGAGACCACCTACCTCTTCAGTTCACCTTCTATCGAGCATCCGGAGGAGGATACAACCCTGACGGTTGAGGGTTTCCACATCCTCTCGAAAAGCACCATTCTGGGTCCTGAAGGCCCGGCGGTCCTGGCTCTCTATGAGGTCGATCCGGTGACTGGTCGAGGTATTGGTTCGCCTGTGTTTACTCAGAACCTGAATTACACCAGGTGCGATCAGTACTGTGATACTTTCTTGAACGACCATTTCAGTACGGCTATCACGATTCCCGGGGGTACCCTCAAAGCGGGCAGGCAGTACAGGATTGGTTTCTACGGCGGTGGTCTTCCTGACCCGACTTCGGAGGAATACCCTGGTGCGTGGATGACCGATGTGGCAGACTTCATCCCGGTAGGTACCCCGGAGCAAGATGCAGCTCCCACCAGCATCTACGTCTCGGGAGATAAGGTGAGCCCTTATCGCGAGAATAATACTTTGAAGGTGACTGTTTTGGGGTTGCCGCCGCTGACCAAGGGCTACTACCGCTTCTCCTTGCAGCCGATTGATAATCATGGCCGTCCGACCGGGCAGAAGTCCTGGGAGAAAGTGATTCCTGCCGAGAGCATTCAGAAGGGTCGTACGGAGCAGACGCTTTCTCTCCCCGGCTATGCCCTGAATTTTGATGTGGCATATAGGCTCTTTGTGGAGAAGGTAACCCCGGATCAGGGTGATGGTGTCGATTCGGTTGAGCAGATTGCTTCCAAAGACCTGGACTCGGATATCAGTCAGGAACGGGAGATGGAGGCTGCCAGGAAGTGGATTGTGAACCGTCAAATTCTGCCGGACTACCCCACTGATCACGATTGGGAATCAGTGAATCGCCGTTCTGTGACGGTGGCGTTGTACCGGTTAGCGGGTGCGCCGCAGGTTGAGCTTCCGGCAACCAGCCCTTACACGGATATTACGCCGGACGACCCTGACTATACCGCTATTATTTGGGCTCGTCAGCGGGGTATTACGTTCGGCTGGGTTGATGGTCGCTTCCACCCGAATGAGCCGCTTTCGGATCGTTCCACAGCCGCGTTCCTCTACAGGTATCAGCGATCCCAGGGGGAGGCGTCGCCAAGCTTACCGACGTCTCCTTCACTGCCGGACTCTAACCCGAAGAAACAGACGCATTTCCCGCTTAGCTCTCATTGGCGGCTCTGGATCAGCCCGGAGACTGCTTTTTCACGTGAGTCTCGCTGGGCTATTGAGCAACGTATCTGGGGTTACGCTCCTGATCAAGGTTACTTCTATGAGAGCTTTGGCGGCTTCAAGATGTCGTACCGTCAGGTGGCTGTGATGCTGTACCGTATGGAGCACGGCGGCAGCCGCCTCAGGTAACGCCCGGTCGTGGTGAGGGGTAACCGGTGGGCTGGGATGCTCGACGTAGTTCGGCTTTTCAGCCCGCCGGTGCCGCCTCGGTTTCCCCTCTCCAGCGACTTCTCTTGCCTGGCGCCAGGCTTTACGGGGCGTCTTCTCCCCTAGTCTGGCTTTCAGGTTCTATTCGCTCAACTTCTTCACTCACTTCATCTACTCACTCATTTCAATCACCGTATAAATTTTGTAGATGGGATTATGATGTCTTCATTCTTCGCCCCACGAGGTGCCCCGCACCATTCTGAGACCCCGCGCCACCCGGCGAGCGCACGCGTGCTCAGCCTGTCGCTGCTGCTGGGTTTGAGTCCGCTTGCGGGTATTACTCCTGCGGCGCTGGCGGCGCCTCAAGAAGCACCCGCACAGAACGCGCCCGTGCAGAACGCGCCTGCACAGAACGAACCTGCACAGGGTGATAAGCAGGATGCTTCCCTGCCGACCCTGCGCGTGTCCAGCGGTTCCCTCGACATTCTTCACGGCGGCACCGTGCACGTGGAGGGTACCGGGCTGAGCCCCGATTTCTTGGCACACCATGAGCTGCGTAGCCTCACGATTGCCCCGAAGGGCTCTTCGACCTACGCCAACCCCTACCAGAAGGTTGATCACCGAGGCCTCGTCTTTGACGCCCCGAAACCGGCTGCTGACGGCAGTTTCAGCGCCGACCTGACGGTTCCGGCAAATAGCCTGCCGGCAAACCTGGAGTACGAGGTCATTCTGACCTACCGCCCCGTAGATGAGGCGCACCCTTACGCGTGGAACACTGAGGATCGCGTCCGTATGGCGCTGCCGGTGGAGTTCAACCTCCCGAAGGCTGTCCTTCCCTCCATCACCTATGATGTTTCGGCTATTTCTGAGGAGCAGATTGCCTCAGGTCAGCCGATTGAGGTGACGCTGACGGGCACCGGTTTTCAGGATGTCAGCTCCGTGAAGTTCACCCTATCCGAGCATGATGAGCAGGGAAAGGTCACGAACGATAATGTGGCTTCGCTTGGTGAGCTGAAGGCACCGGATACGGAGGAGAATCAGCGCATTTTCAAGGGCCTGATTCCGAACGGCTATTTCCAGAAGAAGATCACGATCCCCGCGGGAGTCCTGAAGTCCGGTAAGGGGTATTCCCTGGGTGTTTCTGGTGTAGAAACCCACGGGTGGAAGAAGCTGACGCGCAAGTTCCCCTTCGTTCCTGTGGGTAATAATCCTGCGCACATGGTGTATCAGGATAATTCGTTCAGGAATACCCTGCCGAAGGTATCTGTTGATGCGCAGAATTTTGATCCCGGTCAGGACCGCGTCTATAAGGTGACTATTTCTAATATTTCACCCGAGGTTGACCTGGGGTACTACCTTGACTCTGTGTCGATTTATAACGCTACCTCTGGTGAGCAGGCATATTTTGCGAGGAATGATGTAGCGAGCCAATACGATAAGCATGACGAGCTGGTAACCCGCAACGCTGACGGCACTCTGACCGTGGAGGTTGAGTATAAGGTTCACGGTGATTCCTCCTATAGGCCTTCTTCTCGCGGCTCAATGGCTGAAGTGCGTGTGGTGTTCTCGGACTCTAAGTATTCGTACGGTAGCCATAAGTTCACGGTGAGCGCCCAGCTTCCGATGGCGCCTCTTGCCGCTGACGCTGTTGATTGGGAGAACCCGGCGAATGTTGAGTTGAAGGTCGATTCGGGAACCCTCAATATTTCTCAGGGTGGCACAGTGTCGGTGACGACTTCCCCGTTGAGCGCCGAGTTCCGTAAGAAGTACGCTTTCTACGAGCTGGCTCTGGTGAAGCGCGGATCGGTGTACGTGTATGAGGAGCACCATAGTTATCCGCCTCTCAACGAGTACGGCGGGATGCTCAAGGACCTGGAGCATCAGGTGCGGGAGAACCCGGACGGTAGCCTCACCTACACATTTGAGATTCCCCCGCAGTACCTTGAGGTTGCCAACGGTACGCTCTTCGATGTGGTGATGTCGTACTACCCGTTGGATGATTTTGAGCCGGAACCTTCGAGTAGGTCGAACCGCTTGTATGCCCGCGCCCATATTGATGTGGTTCAGGAGGCGCAGCCGACCCGTGGAACCTACACCTTCAGTCAGTCCTCTATCGATAACCCGTGGAAGGATACGACGCTACGAGTTGAGGGACGCCATGTCCTCTCCCAGGCTAGTGAACTGATTTCTAATGAGTCGCCGGTCGTCGCTATCTATGAGGCTGACCCTGCAACGGGAAAGATGGTGGGCGAGCCTGTGTTCACTCAGCAGGTGGACTACACGTACTCCGGGGTTAACTCCAGGTGGTTCCGCAATAACTATTTCAGCACGGAGCTGAAGATTCCTGCGGGTACGTTGAAGCCGGGCAAGCTCTACTTTATTGGCATGTATGGGGACGGGTTGCCTTACCCCGGCATGGAAGATTCTCCGGGTTCTATGCTGAATGATGTTGCTGAGTTCCTTCCGGTGCGTTCCCCCAATCAGGAAACCGCGCATCCTGCGTTGCACCTTGGGTCGGTGAGACTGAACCCGTACGCAAAGACGAACTCGTTTACGGTGCGCGCTACCGAGCTCTATGCGCCGGGTGAAGGATCGTACCGCCTCTCGGTGCAGCACGTTGATGAGCAGGGGCGTTTGACCGGTCAGCCGGTGTTCCAGCGGGCGATCCCCGCTGAGCGCATCAAGGATGGCAGGGTGGAGCTGAACCTGACGATCGCTCAGCAGCTGAGCTATTCGGGTGCCTATCGTCTGGTCTTGGAGAAGGTCACCCCCGGCAAGGATGGTGCCGCGGAGTCGGTGGAGCAGCTTGCCGTCGAGGATATTCCCGTGAATCTGACGCATAAGGATGAGTTGCAGGCTGCTGAACGCTGGTTTGCTGAGCGTCAGATTCTGCCTGATCCTTCGCCGCAGTCCAGGGATAGCAATCTGACGCGCCGCGATGTAACGGTGGCACTGTACCGCCTGGCGGGTTCCCCGAAGGTTGAACTGCCTGCAACCAGCCCTTACGCGGATGTGGCACCGAGCGACCCGGACTACGCCGCGTACATTTGGGCTCGCCAGAAGGGCATTACCTTCGGCTGGGTGGATGGCAAGTTCCACCCGGAGGTGAAGCTTTCGGCCCCGTCGACGGTAGCGTTCCTGTACAGGTACCAGAAGGCGATGGGTCAGGCCATTCCGAAGGCGCCGACCTCTCCCTCGCTGCCGAAGAACAGTAGCCTGCCGGGCAATAATGACGCGCTCCGGAGTACTACCGGCTGGGAGCATAAGGCTCTTAAGGGTACCGCTTTCTGGAGTGAGGTTCAGTGGGCTGTTGATCACCGCGTGTGGGGTTACGCCGTGTGGGATCACGGCGTTGACAAGGAACACGTTTATGAGGGCTTTGCTTATTCTTACGTTTCCGCTGGTGATTTGGCGTTGATGCTGTACCGTTTGGAGCACGGCGGTAGCCACCTCAAGTAGCGCCCGGTCGTGGTAACCGGTGGGCTGGAATGCTCGACACAGTTCGGCTTTTCAGCCCGCCGGTGCCACCCCTCCTATTTGTTTCTCCAGAATGCTCCTTCTCCCCTGTTCGGGGTTTTCTTTTCACACTTTATCCGCTCAACTTTTTCACTCACTTCATCTACTCACTCATTTCAATCACCGTATAAATTTTGTAGATGGGATTATGATGTCTTCATTCTTCGCCCCACGAGGTGCCCCGCACCATTCCGAGACCCCGCATCACCCGGCGAGCACCCGCGCGCTCAGCCTGTCACTGCTGCTGGGTTTGAGCCCGCTTGCCGGTATCACCCCGGCGGCGCTGGCAACACCGACCCAGGCGGCTCCTGACCAACAGGCGCAACCGGCACAGGCGACCCCCGCCTCCCCCGCTGCAACTCAAGAAGATGCTGACGAACCCACGTATTCGCTTCCGGAGGTAGATGAATCTCGCCATCCTGAAATGGAAGGGTTTAAAGTCTCTCCCAAGACTCTCAACATTTCTCAAGGCGGCACCGTAACGCTGACGACGCCTCCACTCAGTGCTGAATTCCGCCAGAATTACGAATTCTACGAATTTTCTCTGGTTGATCGCGGTTCTTCGTACTTCAAAGCCGCGTATGCCCGCATTGACGGATATGCCTACTTTGGCTACCTCTTTGACCGTGAGCCCAACCCGAAGCAGATGGTAGAAAACCCAGACGGGAGCTACACTTTCTTCCTCAATATTGGGCCGTACATTATTGAGGCTAAAGAAGGCACTCTTTTCGACGTCATTTTGACGTACCACAAGAAGGGCCACCGGAAGGATTTTTGGCCGTCCGAATTCCGTTTTGTGGCGCGTGCACCTATTAATGTTGTGCAGGACCCTAAGCCGACTGAGACGACGTACATTTTCAGTGTGCCCGCAATTGATGACCCGTGGAAGGATACGACTCTGACGATTGAGGGGTTCCATATCCTTACGAGCGGTAGTCGAGAGGGCAAGGACGGCCCCGCGCTTCTGGCTTTTTATGAAGTCGACCCGAAGACCGGAAAGATTGTAGGCGAACCCGAATTCACCACTCGGATTCCGTACCCGGCTTCCCGTAGTGGAGAGCGCGTTTATTTCCTGAATTGGCATTTTAAGACGTCTATTACGATTCCTGGGGGAACGCTTAAGCCGGGTAAGGTCTATAAGATTGGTTTCTACGGTAAAGACCGTCCGGAGGATGAGAATTACCCCGGTGAGTTGCTGAATGATGTTGCAGATTTCATTCCGGTACGTTCGCTTAATAAGGAATCGGCTAGCCCTGAGATGTTTCTGAAGGCTACGACGGTGAGCCCTTATGATGAGGAAAATATCCTTCAGGTACGTGCCGTCGGCTTGAAGAAGCAGCCTGGGGTCTCTTACCGTTTCTCGGTGCAGTATGTTGATGAGCAGGGACATCTAACCGGTCAGAAGACGCTGGTGCAGGAGATTGTTGCTGAGAGCATCCATGACGGCACGGTGGATGAGAAGCTGAACGTCCCCGGTGCGCCGCTGAATTATGACGGCTCGTACAGGCTCTTCTTGGAGAAGGTGACTGCTGGCAAGGACGGTACGGTTGAGTCGGTTGAGCAGCTTACTTCGAAGGATCTGCAGTTGCAGTTTACGAAGAATAAGGAGGTCAACGCCGCCTGGGCATGGTTTAAGCACCGTCAGGTTCTTCCTGAGTTTTCTTCTTTGAGTGAGGGACGCGATATGAAGCGCCGCGATGTGACGGTGGCGTTGTACCGTCTGGCGGGTTCCCCGAAGGTTGAGCTTCCGGCGACGAGCCCTTATGGAGATATCGCTCCGGATGATCCGGACTACGCGGCGTACATTTGGGCTCGTCAGAAGGGCATTACGTTCGGTTGGGCGGATGGGAATTTCCACCCGGAGATGAACATGCACAATTATTCGACGGCGGCGTTCCTGTATAGGTATCAGCGTTCGCGCGGTATGGTGTCTCCCGGCTTGCCGACGGCCGCACCGCAGTCTCGTAACGGTAGCCTGCCGGGGTCGAATGAATCTGAGGTGAGCGCTAACCCATGGGTTCTGGATTTGGAGGAGGGTAGCGCTTTCTGGCGTGAATCTCGGTGGGCTGTTCAGCAACGCATTTGGGGCTACACCAGGGATTGGGAACACGAACGCTTTTTCATGGAGACAACGTCTGTCTATGACTTGGCGTTGATGCTCTACCGCATGGAGCACGGCGGCAGCCATCTCAGGTAGCGTCTCGCCGTGGTGATAGCTACTTTGGTTGGCTTTCGTCAAATAGGCGACTTTACGACTCTGTTTATGTGCCACTTTTATTGTGGGTGACTTTTATGTTGCCTTGCCCACCGCATTGTGAATATTCTCA